>LZQQ01000189.1_pt1 | contig 10308 bp, 13 predicted proteins | sample 768581 | NCBI WGS metagenome assembly LZQQ01 (sample SAMN05207185, study PRJNA324510) | oil field metagenome | isolation source: sample BH-FW-20 from oil reservoir | place: India: Bombay High | collected 2015-11-25 | reverse complement strand
CAGAAAGGCATTTGCGTGTGCAGATGTGGACCCATAATCATAAAGGTTGCCGTGCCGTGCCCGAAGCACTCGCCCAAGTTTGGACAGGACGCTTCTTCGATGACCACGTAATTGAGCTGCATGGCGGCGATGGATGTCGGCCAAATGTTGCGGTTCATGTTGTCCAATGCATTCGGTCGGCCGTGGGTGACATCGCAGAAAGGCATTTGCGTGTGCAGATGTGGACCCATAATCATAAAGGTTGCCGTGCCGTGCCCGAAGCACTCGCCCAAGTTTGGACAGGACGCTTCTTCGCACACCGAGTTTAAGCCTTGCTCGCGCAAAATTTGTTTGAGTTCCTTGACTCGACCAATGTGTTTGGCCGACGGTAATTTGGCTTTAATCCAACTGGGTTTTTTCAGTTTGGGCTGGCTTGGGTCCGGGCGGTGTTTCAGCGATTTGGTTTTGTATTCGCCTTTTGACATCTGTTCGTTACGCGCTTTCAGGCTGTCTTTTTGCAAGCCGGTGATGGCGTCGAGAGAAATTTCGTGCATTTGTGGTGACGTCATAAGCTGGAAAACCCAATAAAACAAAGACGTTATTATAGAGCCAAAGCGATTTTATTCAAGAAATGCCGTGTGTTAGCCGGAGATTTCCGGTTCCAGATGGGTTAATAAAATTTGACTCAATTCAGTCAGGCAGGTGTCCATGTCGGGAACGGCCGTTGTGTCTTCCAATTGATCGGCGACCTGAGTCATTTGAATGCCTTCCAAGCCGCAGGGGGTGATCCAGTGGAAAGGACTCATGTCCATTTCGAGATTGAGTGCCAAGCCGTGATAGGTGCGTTGTTTGCGGATTTTTAAGCCTAGAGAGGCAATTTGTCGCCGTTAACGTACACACCCGGCGCATCTTTGCGAGCACTGGCATCAATGTTGAGGGTGCTTAAGTAGTCGATAATGGTGTTTTCCATTCGACTGACCAGGTCGCGCACCCCGAGCTTGGCCCGTTTTAGGTCCAGCAATAAATACACAACGGCTTGTCCTGGGCCGTGGTAGGTGACTTGACCGCCTCGATCGGTTTGGATAATGGGGATGTTGTTCTGGTGTGCCGGGACGAGCAGGTGCTTGGCGTCGCCGTTCAAGCCCTGGGTGAAGACCGGAGGATGGGTGACCAGCCAAATTTGATCGTCGGTTTCGTCGGAGCGTTCGCTGGTGAAGTTTTGCATGGCCTGCCAGGTGTCCTCATAGGGTTGCAGGCCGAGGGATCGAATGTGAACGGGCATGTTTGCTTACAGTGTCATCAGGATTTCAGGGTGTTGCTTCAGTTCACCATAGATGCTGTGCAACTGTTCCAGGCTGGTGGCGTGGAAGGTGATATTGACGGAAATGAAGCGGCTGCCCTTCGAGTCCTTGATGCGAATGTTGTCGCGGGAGGCATCCGGCGCGTATTTTTGGGTGATTTCATATACGGTTTCCACCAGGGTTCCGTTGTTTCGACCCATGGCTTTCAGTTCAAAATCGCATGGAAAATCGATCAACGATTCGTTATCGGGAGTGTGTAAATCGACCGTCATAATGTGTGTTCTCGTGTTCTCGGTTTAGGCTTTATTGGTTTAATGCTTTGTTTATATGGGCTTGTTTGGCGTTTTCAAAGTGTTGTTGCATTTTTTGCCAGGCCTGGCCGGGTTGACCGTTTCCGACCGGCTGTCCGTTGAGTTGGGTAACGGGGAGGGCGTATTTGGTGGAACTGGTCAGCCAGATTTCATCGGCGGCTTGCAAGTCGGGCAAGGTCAATGGGGTTTCGCTAAAAGGCATATTGTGTTGTTCAGCCAGTTCCAGAATGACTTGGCGGGTGATGCCAGACAGCAGTGCGGTGCTTTGCGGCGGGTTTGCAGTTGTCCATCCCGGACAATGAATACATTGTTGGACGTGCCTTCGGTCACAAAACCATCTCGGTCAATGAGAATGGCATCGTCGGCGCCTTGTTGTTTGGCGGTCATCTTCATCAGAATATTGGGCAACAGTGTAATGGCTTTGATGTCGCAATGCTGCCAGCGTAAATCGTCCAGTGTGACGGCTTTGATGCCATGGATTTGAATGTCATCCGAAACCGATTTTAATTCATTGGTGTAGGCGTAGAGCGTCGGGGTCAAGTTGTCGGCGGGCAAATGGTCGCGCTGCATTTGAACGCCGCGTGTGACTTGAAGGTAGATGAATTGGTCTGGCCAGGGATGCATATCGACCAGTTTCTGCAGAAGTTTGCGCCAACCGGCGTCGTCCAGCGGATTCATAATGTCCGTGGCGGCGAGACTGTTTTTGAGGCGTTTCAGGTGCGGTTCGAAAGTGAACAGCCGTTTGCTGTAAACGGGGATGACTTCATAAACCCCGTCTCCAAATAAAACCCCCTGTCTTGGGGGGAGATTTGGGCTTTTCAATGGGAATGAAGTCGCCGTTCAGGTAGGCGATTTGTCCGGATTTTCCCATAGGCTGTCCTCAATTAAAGGCCCAGGAACCCCAGCAAACTTTTGAATAACAGTTTGATTTGGTCCAGGATTTTCTTAAAGAAAGAACCTTCTTCGACCGGAGATAAGCTGACCAGCTGCTTCTGGGAGATGGTCTCATCGTTCAGTGAAACGGTCAATTCACCCAGTGGCTGATCGGCATTACCGGGGCCGTGATTTTCGGGTCGATGGTGGATTCGATTTTCAAGTTTTTGTATTGGCCACGCGGAATGGTGACGTAAAGGTCGTTTCCAGGCCCAGTCCGACAGTGTCTTGTTGCCCTTCCCAAATCCGTGCGTCATTCAAGCGTTGACCGGCTTGGTACAGTTTGTGGGTTTCGAAGAAACGGAAGCCGTAATTCAGCAGTTTTTGGCTTTCTTGAATGCGTTGTTTGGCGCTGTCCGTTCCCAGCACGACGGAAATCAAGCGCATGTCATCACGTTTGGCCGATGTTACCAAGCAATAGCCAGCCGATTCGGTGTGCCCGGTTTTTAAACCGTCCACGGAAGGGTCTTGCCAAAGCAATTTGTTGCGGTTGTATTGGGTGATGCCATTGAACGTGAATTTTTTCTGGGCATACCACTCATATTCTTCCGGGAACTTGTTGATGAGTGCGCGGGCCAAAATTGACAGGTCTTCCGCGGTCGTGTAATGATCCGGGTTGGGCAAGCCGGTGGCGTTCATGTAATGAGTGTGCGTCATTCCCAGAGATTCGGCGTATTTGTTCATCAGTTCGGCAAAGACTTCTTCGCTGCCGGCAATGTGCTCAGCCAGCGCCACACTGGCATCGTTACCGGATTGGATGACCATGCCTTTGATCAAGTCGTGGACAGAGACTTTTTTACCGACTTCGATGAACATTTTGGAGCCGGGCATTTTCCAGGCTTTCGGTGAAATCGTCACCATGTCGTCTAGGCTGATATTGCCGTTGCTCAATTCGTTGATGACGACGTAACCGGTCATGATTTTGGTTAAGCTGGCCGGTTCGACGCGCATGTCAGCGTTTTGGCTGGCAATGATTTTGCCACTGTTGTAATCGATCAGGATATAGGCTTCGGCCGCTGTTTTCGGCGGTGATGGAACAACGTGCGGAACCGGTTGGGCCGGAGGCGGTGTTTGAATGCTGTCGGCCCAAACCGGGCTGAGAAATGCAAAGAAAGCGAAAATAAAACCAAGCGTCTTAACCATGAGATATCAGTATCTTTTTTAGCAATTAATAATTTTGATAATTTAACACAAACGGGGTGAAACCGAAAGGGAACCCCGAGTGTTATCTTGATTGAAACAATGGAAAGATAATGGAGGTAAAACCGGTTTTTCAAGTTTTGTTAAGAGGTAAGCAGTCGTTTGTGGGTGTGGATCGACATGAGAATGCCGAAGCTGACCATCAGGGTGACCAGTGAACTTCCGCCATAGCTCAATAAGGGTAAAGGCAAGCCGACAACCGGCAGTAAGCCACTGACCATGCCGATGTTGACGAATACGTACACGAAGAGCGTCATCACAAGGCTGGCCGCGGTCAGGCGAGCGAAATTTTCCTGGGCTTGGTAGGCGATGTAGAGACCGCGCGCGATGACCAGTAAATAAAGCAATAAGAGGATTGCGACCCCAATCAAACCGAATTCTTCGGCCAGTACTGAAAAGATGAAGTCGGTGGTGCTTTCCGGGAGGAATTCCAAGTGCGCTTGGGTACTGCCCATAAAGCCTTTGCCTTCAATGCCGCCCGAGCCAATGGCGATTTTGGATTGAATGATGTGGTAGCCGGTACCCAGCGGGTCGGATTCCGGGTTGAGGAAAGTCAGAACACGTTGTTTCTGATAATCATACATGTAGAAATTCCAGATGATCGGAAGGCTGGCGGCGACCACCGCCATGGCTGATAGGATAAACTTCCAGGACAAGCCGGCGAAAAACAGCACAAAGAGTCCGCTCATGGCAATCAGGATAGAGGTGCCTAAATCCGGTTGAACGATAATCAAGCCCGAAATCAAGCCAACCAGGCCAATCCCGACCAGCATTTTTTTATTGGAGGGCGGTAAGGTGTCGTGTGCGAATAGCCAGGCAATCATCATCGGCAAGGCCAGTTTCATGATCTCCGATGGCTGAAAGCGGAAAAAGCCCAGATCCAGCCAGCGTTTGGCGCCTTTACCGATGTCGCCAAACAGCAGGACACTGGCGAGCATGATGGTGCCGATGGCAAAAATCCAGGGGGTGTAAACCATCATCAAATTGGGTGGGATTTGCGCGAACAGTATCATCAAGGCAAACGCGAACCCGACACGGAGCAGGTGGCGTGATAAGACCTCGGGGTCGGCGCCGGAAGCGCTGAATACAATCAGACTGCCGATGACGATTAATCCCAGAATGCCCAGTAGAAGCCAGGCATCGATATGCAGCGACACCAAGAGCCCTTTGTTCTGGCGGTAGACTTTTTCCTTGGCGGGTAAATCAATTCTCATCGTGCAACTCGGTCAGGTAATATTTGATGATGTCCACGGCGACGGGCGCAGCCTTGAGCGTGGAGTTTTCTATGATAACACTGATGGCGATTTTCGGTTTTTCCACCGGCGCAAAGCCGATAAACAGTGAGTGATCACGCAGGCTTTTTTTGATGTTTTCTTCATCGTATTCGGCTTCATTCAAGCTGAAAACTTGAGCGGTACCAGTCTTTCCGGCCATTTTAAATGGCAGGTCGCGGGCATATTGCCGTGCTGTGCCGCGTGAACCATGCATGACGTCGACCATGGCTTGGATGACTTCTTCCCAGTTGCGGATTTTTTGAATCGGAATCTGTTCTTTTTCCGGTTCGTCCATGCCTTTTAAAAGATGCGGTTCCACCACTTCGCCGCGGTTGGCCATAATGGACGCGGCCTTGGCCAATTGCAGTGGTGTGGCGAGGAAATAGCCTTGTCCGATGGCGGCGATGATGGTTTCGCCTTTATACCAGGATTCGCCTTTGGTGTTTTTCTTCCAGGCCTTGGAGGGCAGGATGCCGACGGATTCGTTGAAAAGATCAATCCCGGTGTGGTGTCCGAAACCGAAAGGGTATAGCGAGTCGTGGATCAGGTCGATGCCCATATCCAGGCTGAGTTCATAGAAGTAGGTATCGCAGGATTGTGCGATGGCATCGTTCATGTCGACCAAGCCGTGACCTTGGCGCTTCCAGTCGCGATAGCGTGGTCTTTGAACTCGAAAAAGCCAGGATCGTAGATTTGTTTTTGCGGTGAGATGATGTTGTTTTCGATGGCAGCCAGGGCCACAAACGGCTTGATGGTAGAACCGGGTGGGTATTGACCGTTCAAACCCGGTTGATGAGGGGACGGTTGTGGTTGGACAGCAGTTTTTTATAGTTGGTCTGGCTGATGCCGTCCACGAACAGGTTCGGGTCGTAACCGGGCGAACTGATGTAAGCGAGGATGTCGCCGGTTTTCGGGTCGGTGACCACGACGGCGGCTTTTTTACCGTCCAGGTATTTTTCGATGTATTCCTGTAAGCGGATGTCGATGGTGAGCTGAATGTCCTTACCCGGTTTGGCCGGAATGGTTTCCAGTTTTCGAATGACGCGACTCGTGCATTGGTTTCCACTTGCTGTAGACCGGGAAAGCCGTGGAGAACGGGTTCATAGAATTTTTCCACGCCCAGTTTCCCGATGACGTCGGTACCCGCGTAACGGGATTCGTTCAGGCCGTCGTATTCCTGCTGATTGATTTTACCGACATAGCCCAGTGCATGTACCGCAGCGGAGCCGAAAGGATAGGTGCGTTTGAGTTTTGCGACCAGCGTGATGCCCGGGAATTGGTAGCTGTTACCGGCAAAGCGTGCGGCTTCATTTTCCGAAAGGTATAAGGTAAATAGATTGGCCGATACTTGCTCGAAACTTTCAAGCGTTCTTCAAACTTGTTGAGTTTTTGCTCGGGCAGGTCTGGCAGAATCTCGTGTAACCGGTTGATGGTTTCGGTGATGTCTTCGATTTTATCTTTGGAAAACTTCAGGACGAAAACTGGTTGGTTGTCCGCTAGAAGAATGTGGTTACGGTCGTAGATACGGCCACGCACCGCGGGAATGGGTTCTACGGATATGCGGTTGCCTTCCGCCATGGAATGATAATGATTGTAGCCAATCCACTGCAGGTAAGTCATGCGCCCCAACAGTACCAAAAAGAAAAGGATGGCAAAGGCCAGGGCAAAGTAGATGCGGGCACGGAAAAGTCGTTTCTGTTGGCTGATTTCGTTTTCCGTTTGGTACAGGTGGTGGTGATGTCTCATGGCATTTAGCTGAATACGAATCGTTGCGTCAGGCGCTGCATGATCGTTGAGAAAAACGGCCAGATGAGTGCGGCAATGAACGGTTCGGCCCAGAAGTAGAAAAGGTCATGCCCGACAAGAACCGGATGAAATAAAAACCAGTTCATGACTTGAAACAGCGCAATGTAAGTGCCGATAATTAAGGATTGTTGCCAGAGCGGATAACCCTTGAATCGTAAGCGGGAGCGCAGCATCAGAAACGTCAAGGTGATAAAAATCAAGCTGTGAGAGCCCAAGGGGGTGTTGAGCGAGGCATCGAAGATCAGGCCGAGCAAAAACGCCGACAACAAATGGGTTTTGTCGAGGATTTGGGTAGTCCAAAACAATAACATTAAGACGGTCAAATATGGGATGAAGTTGATTTTGAAGCTCAAAATCATCATGTTGTCGAGCACCATGCTCAGCAGATAGCTGAACAGCAGTAGCCATTTGATGTCGGATACCCGAAGGGAAAACACTTTATCGGACATCGATTTCTCCAATCTGGTTTGAGAGAATCAGCACTTTTTGCGAACGGTTCAAATCTGCCATGGGTTCAGCGGAAATTTCATAGTAAGGCTCGTCTTTCAGGTTACTGACCTGAGAGATTTTCGCCACCGGGTAGCCTTCAGGGAAAATATTGCCCAGGCCTGATGTCTCCAGTAAATCGCCTTCCTGTACCGAGCTGGAATTGGGAATGAACATCAGGGACAGCTGGTCGTGGCCCAAGCCGCTGAGAATGCCGCGTTGTCCGGTTCGTTGGATGCGTACCGGCACCTGAATATCGGGGTCGGTGATGAGTTGTACTCGGCTGGAGGTCGGTGTCATATAGGTGATCAGGCCGATGAGTCCCTTGGCGTCGATGACGGTTTGGTTGATGTCGACATCGTCGAGAGCACCTTTATTCAGTGTATAGAACTGGGCATAGGGTGTTTGGCTGTAAGCGGTCACGGTGGCGATTTGGATTTTTGAAGCATCCAATTGGCTGGCGGTGCCGAGCAAACGGTTTAAACGATCGATTTCCAGTTTGAGCTTGGCCATTTGTTGCTGTTGGGCCTTGAGTAACAGGTTTTCCGTCTGCAGTTGCTGGTTCTGTAAACGCAACTGGTTGATGGTGGTGTAGTCTTTCTGCATCCAGTTATAGATGTCGAGCGGCAGGGTGGCGGTGCGCTCAATCGGTTCGATGGTGGTTAGCAGCAGGTTGCGGAAATTGGACAATAGGTGGCTGTAATGGTCCATGACCATCAAAGCGATACAGAGAATGAAAAAAGCGACGAACTGAGTGCCTTCTTTTGGGGCGAGGTGGAGCTCAGGTTGATGGTAGCCTCCTTGCGACAAGAAGGCCGGATGAAATCGAAAAGCGGTTAGAGTCTGTAAAAACATCTCAGTCAAATGAAAAACGTCAATTCCTTTTCATCCATCAATTCCAGCGCTCGGCCACCGCCGCGCGCCACACACGTTAACGGATCATCGGCAATAATGACCGGGACGCCGGTCTCTTCAGACAGCATGGTGTTGATGTTGCGAAGCAAAGCGCCACCACCGGTCAGTACGATACCATGCTCGGCAATGTCGGCACCGAGTTCTGGTGGCGTGTGTTCCAAAGCGGTACGAACCGCACTGACAATCGCAGAAAGCGGTTCTTGAAGGGCTTCCAGAATTTCATTACTGTTCAACGTAAAACGTCGTGGTACCGATTCGGCAATGTTGGCGCCGTGGACTTCCAGTGTATCTGGTTCGATTTCGTGATAAGCGGTGCCGATTTCTTTTTGATTTTCTCGGCGGTGGCTTCACCGATGACCATGCCGTAATTGCGACGCACGTATTTGATAATGGCGTCATCAAAGCGGTCGCCGCCGACCTTGACCGAGTCCGACCAAACAATACCGTTCAAAGATAAGGTGGCGACTTCGGTAGTGCCCCCGCCGATATCAACGACCATGGAGCCGGTGGCTTCACTGACCGGCATGCCGGCACCGATGGCGGCGGCCATCGGTTCTTCAATCAGGTAGACTTCACGCGCGCCGGCACCGGCAGCGGATTCACGGATCGCGCGGCGCTCGACTTGGGTGGAGCCGCAAGGCACACACACCAAAACGCGTGGGCTGGGTTGGAAGAAGCGGGCTTCGTGTACTTTTCGGATAAAGGATTGCAACATTTTTCGGTGACTTCGAAGTCGGCGATGACGCCGTCTTTCATCGGACGAACCGTTTGAATTTTCTGGTTCTCTTTCCCAAGCATCTGTTTCGCGCCTTCACCGACGGCCACAATCGAACGGGAGTTGGAACCCTGACGGTTGTTCATGATCGCCACGACGGATGGTTCATTCAGAACCATGCCTTTTCCTCTGACATAAATTAGGGTGTTGGCGGTACCGAGGTCGATGGAAAGGTCGTTAGAAAAGAGTCCGATGATTTTACGCAACATTGAGGCAAATCCTTAAAATAGCTTGTTTCGTTGGTTTCAATTAATGGGTTTTTCGTCGCCGAATGGGCGCTTTGTCAAAGTGATTGGTGTTGGTGAAAGCCACTTTTTCAATCGTCTTTGATTGAGCTGGAAAATGAACCCAGAAATAACCCAAACATTTTATATCAAACTCGTTATGAAAAGTCATTTATTTGTCATAGAAATTCGTATAAAACCTTAAATTTCCGTTTATGGGCTTTTCGCCCGGAAACGAGTGTTTTGTTTGTGGTTTTATTCCGGGTTTTTGTCGGCCTTTTTCCGGCTTGTCTCTTTTTGAAAAGTTCGAAATGTGGTAACTTAATAAGGTTTTAATTTTTGGTTTATGGAGAGTCGAAGTGTCCTTGAATAAAACTGACGTCGAGTCAATTTCGCGCTTGGCGGCCATTTCGGTGGAAGCGTCCGAAGTCGAGCCTTTGGCGGATAAATTGTCCAGTATTCTGGATATCTTCACGCAAATGCAGGCCGTGGATACGGAGGGGGTCGAGCCGATGTCGCATCCGTTGGATCAGGTGCAGCGTTTGCGTGACGATGTGATCACCGAGGTGGATCAGCATGAAAAGTATCAAAAGCTGGCCCCGGCCGCGGAAAATGGCATGTACCTTGTGCCGCAAGTAATTGACTAAAAGAGACAGACTTCAGATGCACACTTTATCTGTTAAGGAAATGAGCGATAAGCTCAAAAAACGTGAAATTACCAGTGTTGAGCTGACGCAACATTATTTGGATCGCATTGAACGTTACGATGCGGATTTGAACGCCTATGTGACGGTGACACCGGAATTGGCGATGGAAATGGCCAAAGCGGCGACGCGATGTTGGACGAAGGGAAGGGCGGGCCTTTGACCGGTATTCCGGTGGCCCATAAAGATATTTTCTGTACCGACGGCGTCAAAACCACGTGCGGCTCGAAAATGCTGTATAACTTTATTGCGCCTTACGATGCCACCATTGTGGAAAAAATCAAAGCGGCCGGTATGCCGATTTTGGGTAAACCAATATGGACGAGTTTGCCATGGGCTCGTCTTCCGAAAGCAGTTACTTCGGGCCGACGAAAACCCTTGGAATTTGCAAACCGTACCG
>LZQQ01000188.1_pt1 | contig 10348 bp, 11 predicted proteins | sample 768581 | NCBI WGS metagenome assembly LZQQ01 (sample SAMN05207185, study PRJNA324510) | oil field metagenome | isolation source: sample BH-FW-20 from oil reservoir | place: India: Bombay High | collected 2015-11-25 | reverse complement strand
GCCTCGTGAAGCGCGGCGCGCGTTCGGCGCAGACCGGCTGGGCATAGGCGCAGCGGGTGTGGAAGCGGCAGCCGGACGGCGGATCGATGGGGTTCGGCGGGTCGCCGGCCAGCGGCGCCTGCTCGGTGCGCTTGAGCGGATCGGTGCTCGGCATCGAGCGCAGCAGCGCCTCGGTGTAGGGGTGCAGCGGGCGCTCGAACAGCGCCTCGGCCTCGCCCACTTCCACCACCTCGCGAGGTACATCACCAGTACCCGGTCGGAGACGTAGCGCACCACGCCGAGGTCGTGGCTGATGAACAGGTAGGTCAGGCCGAAGTCCTGCTTGAGGTCCTGCAGCAGGTTGAGCACCTGCGCCTCGACCGACTTGTCCAGCGCCGAGACCGACTCGTCGAGGATGATCAGCCGCGGCTCCAGCGCCAGCGCGCGGGCGATGTTGACCCGCTGGCGCTGGCCGCCGGACAGCTCGTGCGGGTAGCGCCCGGCGAAGCGCGCCGGCTCCAGGCCGACCCGCGTCAGCAGGTCGTGGGCGCGGGCCAGCGCCTGACCCTTGGACAAGCCATGCACGGTGGGGCCGAAGGCGATGGAGTCCTCGATGGTCATGCGCGGGTTGAGCGAGGAGTAGCTGTCCTGGAACACCATCTGCGTCTGCCGCCGGTACTCGCGCAGGCTCAGGCCGGCGCCCAGCGCCTGGCCGTCGAACACCAGCTCGCCGCTGTCCTGGGCGGTGAGCTGCATCAGCAGGCGCGCGGTGGTCGACTTGCCGCAGCCGGACTCGCCGACCACGCGAGGGTCTCGCCCTTGAGGATCTCGAAGCTCACGCCGTCGACCGCGCGCACCGCCAGGCGCTCGCGGCGCAGGCCGAAGCCGGTCTTCTTCAGCGGGAAGTGCTTCTTCAGGTCACGGACGATCAGCAGCGGCTGGCGCGGCCCGCCGAGGTCGCGGCGGTCCTTCGGCAGCACCTGAGGGGTAGGGTTCATTGCTTGACCTCCATCGCCGAGCGCAGGCCGTCGGCCAGCATGTTGAAGGACACCGAGGTGATGAAGATCATCACGCCCGGCAGCGCCGCGACCCAGGGCTGGGTGTAGATGGCGGTGCGCAGGGTGTTGAGCATCAGCCCCACTCCGGCTCCGGCGCTTGACGCCGAGGCCGAGGAAGGACAGCCCGGAGGCGAGGATCATCGACACCGAGATCAACCCGGTGGCGTAGACGAAGATCGGCCCGATGACGTTGCCCAGCACGTGGCGGCGCACGATCAGCAGCGCCGAGGCGCCGGATGCGCGGGCGGCATCGACGTAGTCGCTGCGGCGCACGCCGGTGGTCACGCTCTCGGCGATACGCGCGATCTGCGGGATGAACACCACGGTCAGCGACACCAGCGCATTGACGATGCCGGCGCCCAGCGCCCCGGACAGGGCGATCGCCAGCAGCACCGAGGGGAAGGCGTAGAGCACGTCGATGCAGCGCATGATCAGGCTGTTCGCCCAGCCGCCGACGTAGCCGGCGAAGATGCCGATGGCGCTGCCGATGACGAAGGCGATGATCACCGGCGCGATGCCCATGAACAGCGACAGCCGGGCGCCGAGGATCAGCCGCGAGAGCAGGTCGCGGCCCAGCTCGTCGCTGCCCAGCGGCAGGCCCTCGGTGCCGATCGGCTTGAGGCGCTTGAGCATGGAGGTGGCGAAGGGATCCTGCGGCATCAGCCAGGGGCGAACACGGCCATCAGGATCAGCAGCAGGATCACTGTGGCGGCGATCATCGCCACCGGGTTGCGCAGCAGCCGGCGCAGCACGTTGGCGGCGTGGCCGCGCGAGCGCTGCACGGGTGCGCGCTCGACGGAGATGGTTTCGGGATGCATGGCAGTCATCTCAGCCCCTCTCGATGCGTGGGTCGAGGACGGTCTGCAGCACGTCCACCAGCAGGTTCAGCAGCACGAAGAACAGCGCCAGGATCAGGATCGAGCCCTGCAGCAGCGGCAGGTCGCGCTGGAAGATCGCCTGGTTGAGCAGAAAGCCGGTGCCCGGCCAGGAGAACACTGTCTCGATCAGGATCGAACCGCCGAGCAGGTAGCCCAGCTGCAGGCCGACCACCGCCAGCGCGGTGGGTGCGCAGTTCTTCACCACGTGGCGCAGCACGTCGAGCTCGCCGAGCCCGCGGGCGCGCAGGCCGACCACGAACTCCTGCGACAGGGTGTCGGCCACCAGCGCGCGCACGGTGCGCGCGACTATGCCCATGGGGATGAACGACATGGTCAGCGCTGGCAGGATCAGGTACTGCACGTGGGCCCAGTCCCAGGCCCAGTCGCTGGAGCCGCCGGGGCCCGCGCCGGTGGCCGGCAGCCACATCAGCTGCGCGGAAAAGACGATCACCAGCACCATGCCCAGCCAGTAGTTGGGCAGCTGACGCCGATCACCGAGACGAACGAGGCCAGGCGGTCGGCCCAGGAGTTGCGGAAGTAGCCGGCGACGAAGCCGAACAGCGAGCCCAGGCTGAAGCCGATCAGGCTGGCCAGCACGGCGATCATCAGGGTGTTGCCCACGGCCCTGAACACCTCGCCGGTGACCGGGCGGCTGGTGGCGATGGAGGTGCCGAGGTCGCCGTGCAGGGCGCGCCACAGCCAGCGCAGGAATTGCTCGAGCAGCGGCCGATCGAAGCCGTACAGCTGCATCATCTGCCGCTGCAGCTCGGCCGAGGCGTCGGCCGGCAGGATCGACACCAGCGGGTCGCCGGGCGAGAGGTGCACGAGCATGAAACACAGGAAGGACACGCCGAGCATGATCGGCAGGGCGTAGCCGAGACGGCGCAGGAGGTAGCCAGTCATCGCGAAACCTCTGGGTGGGAGCGGCCCTGGCGCGGTCTCGCGCCAGGGCCGGGGTGCGGCGTTACTCCATCGTCATGGTGGCGATGTCGATGAACCAGCTCTTGGGCTGCACCACGTTGCCGATCTTCGCCGACAGCGCGCGCGGCCCGACGTCGTGGGCGACGAACAGGAAGGGCGCCTGATCGACGATGTTCGCGTGCAGTTCGCCGAGAGCCTGGTTGCGCGCCTGTTCGTCGAAGGTGGTACGCGCCTTCTCGACCAGGGCATCGGTCTCGTCGCTGGTGAAGTAGCCCCAGTTGTTGGAGACCGGCGGCAGCGCCTTGCTGCTGACGAAGCGCACCATGGCGAAGAACGGGTCCATCACCGCGGCGCTGACGTTGGTGGCGTGGGCGCCGTGCGCGGCCGGATCCTTGGCGCCCAGGCGCCAGCTGGAGAACAGCGTGTTCCACTCGACGACGTCGAATTCCACGTCGAAGTAGCAGTCCTTGAGGTTCTGCTGGATGTACTCGTTCATCGGCAGCGGCTGCATCTGCCCGGAGCCGGAGGCCGAGGTCTGCACCTTGACCTTCGCCGGCTTGGAGGCGGAATAGCCGGCCTCGGCCATCAGCTTCTGCGCCGCGTCGACGTCGTAGCGCACCTGGAAGGTCGGCGAGCCGCGCCACGGGTCGCCCGGCTCCACCACGCCGGTGGCCGGTTCCATCAGGCCGCTGAGCAGCGCCTTGAGCTCCTCGCGGTTGACGCACAGGTTGGCCGCCTGGCGCACCTTGAGGTCGCTGAACGGTGACTCCGGCAGCAGGGAGAACTGCCAGGGCCACAGGTGCGGCTGCAGGTTCGAGTAGAGCTTGTAGCCGCGCGCCTGGATGGCGTCGAGCGAATCCGGCGCCGGCGCCTCGATCCAGTCCACCTGCCCGGACATCAGCGCGGCGGTCCGCGCGCTCGCCTCCGGCAGCGGCAGCAGCACCACGCGGTCGATCTTCGGCCGGCGCTTGTCGTCCCAGTAGCCGGCGTTGGCGACATTCCAGGCGCTCGCGTGGGACGAAGCGGGCCATCTTGAACGGGCGGTGCCGGAGCATCGGCGGCGAACGCGGCCCAGGCCTGGCGCGAGCGTTCGGCCGGGTCGCTGACCGAGGCGGGCACGGCGTCGAACTTGGCCTGCCAGTGCTTCGGCGAGGCCATGAACAGGTTGGTGAGGTTGTAGGGCAGGAAGGAATCCGGCTCGGAGGTGGTCAGCTCCACCGTCAGCGGGTCGATCGCCCGCGCCGAACGCAGGGTAGGCATGCGCGAGGCGGTCACCCCTACCTGCGAGGCGTCGTAGTGCGGGGCGTCCTTGTTCAGCACCTTCTCGACGTTCCACACACCGCGGCGGCGTCGAGCGGCGAGCCGTCGTGGAAGGTCACCCCCTCGCGCAGCTTGAAGATCCACTTGGTCTGGTCCGCCTCATCGACCGACCAGGACTCGGCCAGCCCGGGGATCAGCTCGCTGGCCTTGTCGGCGGAGCTCAGGTCCCACTGGGTCAGCGCGTCGTAGAGAGTGATGCCGGTGAAGCGGTTGCCTCGTAGCCCTGGTCCGGCTGCCCCAGCGTGCGAGGGATGTCTCCGGCCGTCATGGCGATGCGGAGGATCTTTTCCTGGGCCTGGGCGGCGCCGGTGTGACCCAGCGCCAGGGAAAAGGCCAGTGCGAGTCCGGCAATCGCGAACACCGGACGTTGTTTCGGCAGCTTCATGCTCATCGGAGACCTCATCACAGGGAATCTGCTCGAGTTCTGCAACCAGCATGCCATTCGATTTTTATGTATCGATAATCGATTCAGTCGCCGTTAAGCTGCTCTCATGACAACCATTCTTCGTTCGAGTGGCGCCTGCCCCGCGTGACCCACGAGGCGGCACGTGCGCCTGATCAGTGCGCCAGCGACTCGGAAATGCCCCGCGCGCACTCCACCACCAGAGGCGCGAGACGCTGCGTCGCCTCTTCCAGGCTCCAGCGGCTGGTCGGCGGCGCCAGGTGCACCGCGCGACGGCCTCGCCGTGGCGGTCGACGATGGCCGCGGCGATGCCCATGTCGCCGAGAAACAACTCCTCGCAGTTGACCGCGTAACCCACCTGCCGGCAGTGCGGATGGCCTGCAGGATGTCGTCGACGCCGGTGAGCGTGGCCGGCGTGCGGGCTTCGCGGTGCGCCGCCTCGAGCAGCGCGCGGGCCTGCTGGTCGGTCTGACGGCTGAGGTAGGCGCGCCCCGAACTGGTGCAATACATGGGAATGCGCATGCCAACCGGCGTCAGCACCGGGATGGACTGGGTGGTCATGATCTGCGACATGTAGACCATGTACTGGCCCACCGGCTCGGTCAGGCTGGCGGTCTCCCCGCTGGTCCTGGCCAACTGCGCGAGATAGGGATGGGCCAGGCGCACCAGCGGATGGGACGCCAGGTAGTTGAAGCCGAGCTCGATCACCTTGGGCAGCAGCCGGAAGCGCCGGCTGCGCCGGTCGCGGCCGATGTAGCCGAGCACTTCAAGGGTGTGCACGGCGCGCTGCGCCGAGCCCTTGCTCATGTCGGCCAGGCGCGCGACCTCGGCCAGAGTCAGCGTGCGATGCGCGGGGTCGAACGCCCGCAGCACGGCCAGCCCCTTTTCCAGCGACTGGTTGAAGAGGGGATCGGTCGCCTCGCTGCGTTCCTTGCCGGTCGCGCCGGTCGATCCGGATCCTGCCATGGGAGGTCGAGAGCTCAGGTTAAGCGGGGCTGAGCATCTTACCGGGAAAATCCGCCTTGTTCTGCCTGCGCCGACGGGGCTGGCGCAGGCGCTGGCCGGCTATGTCCGCTGCCACGGGTCAGCCGTGGCAAAACTCGCCGATGCGCTCGTACACCAGGGTGTGCCGCTGGCCCTTGGAATCCTCGTAGACCATGGTCGCCTCGCCGACTTCGCAACCCTTCGGGTTTTCCATCGAGATCACCTTGGCGATGTCCAGCTTCTGGCCATAGTGGTAGACCTCGGGCTGGTCGGCCAGAGCTCCGGTGGAAGCCAGCAGCAGCGCGGCGAGGAATGTCATCTGTTTCATCTTGCACCTCCGGAATGAATCGGTGCGGGCAGGTTAGGGAAAGGTGCCGGGCGGAAAAATGGCGATCCGGCGAAGGCACCCTTGCCTGTCAGGTAACAGTCGGCCCCGGCGGGGCCCGGTCGCTCGTTCCGGCCTCGCTCGGCATCGCCCAGTAGCGCGGGTCCTCCAGCGTCGCGCGCAAGCCGGCGAAAGCATGCGGGACCTCGTGCCTGAGGAACTCGACCAGGTCTTAACCTTGGCATCGAGGAAGCGCCGTGACGGATAGAGCGCGTAGACCCCTTTCTCGTGCAGCCGGTGCCGCGGCAGCAGGCGGACCAGCCGACCCTGCTCGAGCAGGCCGGCGGCCGCGAAGTCGGGCAGCAGGCAGATGCCCATGCCCGCCGTGGCGGCCTGGGCGATGGCTTCGGCGACGTTCACCTGGAAGGCCACCGCCGGCCGGATCGTGCGCTCCACCCCGTCCTCCCTGAACACCCAGCCTTCCGGAAACGCGGGGTCCACCAGATGCAGGCAGCGGTGCTCGACCAGATCCTCCGGCGTGTCCGGCACGCCGTGTTCGCGCAGATAGTCGGGCGATGCGCAGACCACGCAGAACATCTCCCCGATGCGCTGGGCGATCAGCTCGGAGTCCGGCAGTTGCCGCGACAGGGTGATGACCACGTCATGGCCTTCCTCGAGCAGGTCGGGCTGACGCTGGGACAGGCTCAGGTCCAGTTGCACGTCCGGGCAGCGTTCGCGATAGCGCGCCGCCAGCGGGGCGAGCAGCTGCGTGCCGAAACCGATGATCGAATGCACCCGCAGCCGGCCCTTGGGCGTGAGGTGCGCGCCGCGCGCCTCGGCGGCGGCGTTCTCCAGCTCGAGCAGAATCGGCCGGCAGCGCTCCAGGTAATGCGCGCGGCATCGGTCAGCCGCACCCGGCGAGTGGTGCGCTGCAGCAGGCGCGCCTGCAGGTGGCGTTCGAGGTCCGAGACCAGCCGCGACACGTGGGCGGTGGACAGGTTCGCCGACTCCGCCGCGGCGGTGAAACTGCCCATGTCCGCCACCCGCGCGAAGGTTCGTATGGCCTGTATGAGATCCAAGGATGCACCTGCGCGAACGAAAGATGCGGGCGATTATCTCTCGATAGGTAACAGTGCTTCACCTGCCTGCCGGTTTTCCGACGAGGAGCCCCTCCTAGACTCCCGCATACCGCGCAGGCCACGCCTGCCGGGAACCTTTCTCCTGGCGCTGATGCGTGCTCCTTCGTCAGCGTTTTCCCTCGGCCGCCTGCGCGGCCATTTTTTATTCCCTTCGGATGTTCGGCCGCTGCTGTGCCACTCGTCGGCTACTCCGTATTGCCCCTTCAGGGGCTGTGGGATCTGGCCGATGCACTAGCGAGCCGCTGTGATTGCCGTTCTTCGTCCCGCTCCTGGCCTGAAAAGGCTTCGATGCGCCCCCGAAAGTCAAACGTGTCAGCAAGCGATTCATTAAACTTGGCGCATGGCAATACGCCATCATTGTCGCTTGCGCGGTCGCGCCAGTCCCTGATCCTGTTATCGAGCAGTCCTCCTTCATGAATCACGTCTATCGCACGATCTGGAACCATGCCAAAGGCGTCTGGCAGGTAGTCGGAGAGCACACCACGCGCCAGGGCAAGACCAAGTCGGCGAAGTCCGCGAAAGCGGCCCGTAGCGCCGGCATCGTGGCGATAGCGCGCTGCTCGGCAGCCCCGCGCTGTACGCGCAGGGCATCGTGACGGATGGGCGAACGGCGACCAGCGTGACGCAGACCGGCAACGTCACGGACGTCCACACCTCGACGATCAGGAACGGCAACGGCTTCAACTCCTTCTCCCGCTTCGACGTGGACAAGGGCGACGTGGCCAACCTGCACGTGCCCGACTCGGCCAAGGCGCTGATCAACATCGTTCGCGACCAGCGCAGCGAGATCAACGGCATCCTCAACGGCTACCAGAACGGCCAGATCGGCGGCGACATCTACTTCGCCAACCCGCACGGCATGGTGGTCGGCGAATCCGGCGTGATCAACGTCGGCTCGCTGAGCGTCTCGACCCCGGATTCGGCCTTCCTCGAGCGCATGCTCGGTGCCGACGGGCAGATCAACGCCCAGGCGGTGGAGCAGCTCAAGGCTGGCAACATCCCGCTGTCGGAAAGCGGCCTGGTGTCCATCCGCGGCCAGGTCAACGCCACCGGCGCCATCACCCTCACCGCGCAGGACGTCGGCATCGAGGCCGGCGCCCAGCTCACCGCCGGCCGCCAGGCGCTGCCGCGCATCGAGCAGCTGGTGAACATCGGCGACCTGCAGAGCGGTGGCGCGCTGGTCGAGGCCAACGGCGAGATCGTCGTCGTCGCCGGCAACGACGTGAAGGTCGGCGGCCAGGTGGTGGCCGATGGTGCCGCCGGGCATGCCGCGGGCGATATCGAGATTCGTGCCGGTCGCAACATCGACCTGGCGCAGACCGCGCGGGTCTCCGCGTCCGGACAGGGTGCCGGCTCCAACGGCGGCTCGGTGGTGATCAAGGCCAGGCAGCAGAGCAGCCTGGCCAAGGGCGGCGTGGTTGCGGCCAACGCTGGCGAAACCGGGGACGGCGGCTTCGTCGAGCTGTCGGCCGACAAGACCGTCACCTGGGGCGGCAGCCTGGAGGCCAGCGCCGGCAAGGGCGGCGCCGCCGGCCACGTGCTGATCGACCCGGAAGAGATCCTGGTCAGCCAGGACCAGCGCCTGGGCGGGACCAACTACACCCTGCAGGCCTCCAAGCGCATCGACCTCGCCGATGGCGTGATGATCTCCACCCGCGACATCGACAACTACCAGAGCGCCAGCCAGACCGAGCACCGCGACGCGGTGTCCATCGGCGACTCCGGCAACATCACCCTCGAGGCGCGACCATCGCGCTGGGCGAGGGCGCCAAGCTCTACGCGCACACCAACACCGATGCGTTCAAGGCCGGCGACATCACCCTCAAGGCCCAGGCCGCCGAAGGGGCCATGCTCACCCCCGGCATCCAGGTCGGCGTGGGCAGCAACAAGGCCGAGATCCTCGTCGGCGCGGACAGCGAGCTTCGCGGCGGCCAGGTCACCCTGATCGCCGAAGCCTCCACCGCGCTGACCGACGCCCTCTCCAGCGAGGCGCTGTACAACGGCGTGGACGCCCAGGGGCGCCCCATCGCCAAGGTGCTCTCCGATGATGAGCTGGAAGAGCAGAGCCAGATGCTGGCGGAAGCCGGCGTGACCGACCCCAATGCCGAGGACGACGGCTTCTTCGCCGGCGTGCTCGACAACCTGGCCAGCACCGGCCTGCTGGCCTCGGTACAGGTGCTCAAGGCCGAGGCGCGCATCGACATCGGCGACCGCGTGACCCTCATCGCCAGTGACGACGTGAGCATCGCCGCCCATGCCGCCACCAACGCCCAGGCCGAAGTCGGCGAGCTGCCGGTCGGCGCCGTGGTTTCGGTGACCAGCAGCGACGCCCAGCTCAACGTCGGGCAGAACGTGCGCATCGAGTCGCTCGGCGGCAGCGTCGAGCTCAAGAGCCAGTCCGACAGCACGGTGGAAACCAGCGTCGAGGCCGGCGCCCTGGAAGGCCTGCCGGTCACCCTGACCGCCAACGTGTCCCACGTGAAGGGTCGCGCCACCACCACCGTGGGCAACGGCAGCCTGATCAAGGCGGCCTTCGATGCCACGGTCAGCGCCGAGCAGGTGAAGGTGTTCGACGTCAGCGCCAGCGCCGGTGACACCGATGGCTCCATCGGCATCGCGGTGCTGGTGGCGCTGTCCGACCTGCAGGCGCGCAACGATTTCAACGGCACCCTGGAAGCCGGCCGCGACGCCAACCTGACGGCGCTGGTCGACACCCAGTCCAACCACCACGAAGCGGCGGTGCTGCTCGGCGACGAGAACAAGATCGTCTCCACCCTCGAGGAAAAGATCGGCGAAGCCGGCGAGGACCCGAAGGAGCTGCTGCAGGGCAAGGTCAGCGACGGCATCAAGGAGCTGATGAAGACCCTGCTGAAGAAGGCTGTGGAGGAAGAGAAGAAGGAGGAGGGCGCCGGCGAGCAGGCCGCGCCGACCAAGGGTTTCCTGGACGAGCTCGGCGCCGCTGGCGCCCTGGCCTACGTCAACCACGACAACCAGGCGCTGGTGAACGTCGGTGGCCAGGCCAAGATCAAGGCCGGGCAGAACGCCAACCTCGGGGCCGAGGTCACCGACCTGCTGGACTCGCAGGTCTCGGCCACCATCTCCGACAGCAAGAACGCCGAGAAGCCGTTCGACTCAGCACCGAAAGCACCGGCAAGAGAACGCGTCGCGTCGCCATCCTGATCAGCGACCAGGACAACCAGGCGCTGGTGAACGTCGTGGCCAGGCCAAGATCAAGGCCGGGCCAGAACGCCAACCTCGGGGCCGAGGTCACCGACCTGCTGGACTCGCAGGTCTCGGCCACCATCTCCGACAGCAAGAACGCCGAGAAGCCGTTCGACTCA
>LZQQ01000187.1_pt1 | contig 10383 bp, 15 predicted proteins | sample 768581 | NCBI WGS metagenome assembly LZQQ01 (sample SAMN05207185, study PRJNA324510) | oil field metagenome | isolation source: sample BH-FW-20 from oil reservoir | place: India: Bombay High | collected 2015-11-25 | reverse complement strand
ATTCAGCTTGCTCATCTGCTTTAGCCTGATGTTGGTCTTTATCTGGCCCATACTTCTTTACCCAGGCATACAGACTGTGGGTGGTGACATCTAATCTTTTGGATACTTCTGATACGGGATAACCTCGTTCGATTATCTGTTTTACTGCTTCAATTTTGAATTCTTCAGGGTAGCGTTTACTGCTCATTTAACACCTCGTTTTTGACCATTATAAAATGGCTAAGAAGTGTCTAGTAAATTAGTGGCGATTCAGCGGTTGAAAATGAAATGATCCACTGTGTATAGAACCCCATGACATTAATAACATCGACAAGATCGTTTATGGATAGTTTTTCAAGGGCTTGTCGTCGAGCCAGGAAGCTATAGCAAGCGTTCGTGATTTTTATCAAATAAGACTTTTTAGGAAGTAAGTCACTTCCATAATAGTCTCGTAGGTTTGGATGATGTGCGACTAGATTATGGTGGATGGCAAAATGTTTCAATGAAAGCTGTTGTACTAATTCATACAACGTTTTATGCCTAATTGTTGAATAGAATTTTTGCGCAATGGTTAGCGACTTGTCTTTATTGGATAACGCCAGTCCTTGCCAGAGATCTCCACGGCTGTACCGGATAGCCAACCCCTGTACATAATGTGTAAGGTAAGCTGGAGTTACTCTAGGGTCTAGACCAGCCTTTTCCAGTACCGATTTAAAGGCTGTGACTAATGCTGGTTTTTGATAACCTTCAAACTTGATTGTTTTTGCTTTGTCCTTAAATTGATTGTAAAAGCGAATAATCAGGTCGGATACATCACTATGCAGGATGACCTTAAGATGGTTGATATCAACAGTCTCATAGAGATATGGGGCTTTGGCATAGGCATTGGATTGTCCTGGCGATAGTACGGGGATACTTAATGTCACCGTGTAGTTAAATATTTCCATTTCATTTGTTTGAATGAAGATATTCATATTACCGATGCGTATCTTTTCTTTTTGGTATTCGCATTCGTGAATATGGATACTGGCATTACCATCTAACGGAAAGCCCGTCATTAAACATAAAACGATGTAAATGCAGGCACGGAACTCCTCGTACCGCATACTTCTTGGGGTATTCTTTAAAAAAGTTATCAATTGTTTGATTTCTGATTCATCGCAATTATCGTAAAGAAACTGGTTATAGAGTCGGATATAGTTTTCAGCCCCTCTTCTGCCGATAAAGACGGATTCAAAATTCGGGAAGTGTCGTTCAACCAGTACCCGTTGTTGAGCAAAGTCGCTTGCTTTGACAGGCTCGTTGTCCAATGTTCGGGAAAGGTTTGGATCAAAGGATAATATCGAAATATTATCCTCATCCAAACTATCCGTTAATTGCAGAGTTCTAAACGTTTCATCAACATACCCCCAGCCATGACCTAAGAAAGGATTTTGATTCCTAGGAGTCGATTTCCCAGTGCTTTTGCCTCTTTCGGTAAACGGCTTTTTTAATAAAAACCGCTCGATGTAATTACCAATCGCTCGATATGCATCCTTGTCTGGTTGGGTATAGTGCAAAGTTTTTAAAACGGTTTTTAAGTCACTTAAACTCGTAACATTAGAAAAATTTAACGACACATATTTGCTTTCAAGAGCAATGCGACGAATTTCAACAGTCCTCGCTTTGAACTGTTCCGGGGTTTCCCCTTGATCTTTAAAGAAGGAAAGATAAAGGTTAATGACAACAGCATTAATAATAAGCCTTTGTTTAAGGCTTAGAGAAAAATCCTCTTTGACGTCAGAGTAAATATAAGGGTATGCAAGAAGCGTATAAACAGGGTGTTTTTCAAAATAAGAATGTAGCGCATTGAATACCCATTTTCCGATTATGCTTCTATCTGCCTTTTTCAGATTGTGAATATCGAGCGCTTTCTTTAGCCAATGATCGAATTTTAGAATCGGCATCTCAGACAGTAATCCATCGAGATAGTGATTTTCCACGATGACTTTGGCCAATTCAACAGCCACCTGAAAATCCTCTGCAACCGGTAAGTCACTTAATAGAGTCTTTGCTTCATCCATTTGTGCTGTGCGTTCAAGTATATCGATGAGAAAAGCGCAGTTATTCGTGACCTGTAGCGTTTGAAAGCACCTATTTATTTCATCTTTGGAGTGTGTGGTTGATGCCTCGATAGCATGTTTGACTTGCCAGAGATTAGCACTCTGATGAATCTCTCGTAACGCCTGTGAAATGTACATTTCCTTCTCCTTTTTCGGTTGTTTCAACAACACAAGGGAGAATGGAAAATTAGGAATGTAAAAACCTTTAATTGGCGCTAAATTTAAAAAGCATAATGTTAATAATAACAACAAGTTATATTTGATAAATTTTATAAATTATTGTACATAGAAAATTTCAGTTCAAAAAGTTTAGGATTAATCCAATTCGCCACCCTGTATAGGTATCAAGAGTTTTTTTGATGCTTATCAAATAAGCCTCGTGGCTGCACTTTTAATACGGTCATCGTGAACTTATATGGGGAAATATATGAAAGAAAACACACTATTTAAACGCCTGATTAACCCGCCAACTGGGAATTGGCTTTCCTATTTATTTGCAGGTACGGGCATTTTTATTTTCGCGACTGGAATGACCTTGAATGACCAAGATGCTGAGAAGGTTCAGAAATTACAGACAGTGTTTTTCAAGCAGTTACAGACAGAGCACGCCCTGCCAACAGACTAAGTAAAAAGGAGCCTTTGTAATCAGGGTAAATTGTTTTATCCAAATCCTAGGGTATTTGGTGGCTATTTGCCTTATGCCCCTGAGTTGAAGTGTTCTCAAACAAAATTCGATGCCATTCAGCGAGCGAAAACAGATCAAAAAACGTTAGGCACCAAAATGATCCCTTTATCTTGGACAATGCTAGGCCTTGCATTATTTGCCATAGCAGGAAATTTTTATTGGAAAGTTGTGGACAAGATGCGAAGCAAAAAGAAGGAGAAAACTTGTGGTGAACATGAAAAACAGAATACTGATGAATGATGCATTATTCAGAGCCGTAAAAGATGCTGAGCATTCCTAATATTGAGTTTTACCTTTTATTTTTAGTACCAATGATTTATTGGAACTGAAATTTATTCCTAATCGCATAGCCAATGCCGGGTTGTTGTTTTGTGTCGGAGCAATCCTATATAGGTTGTTTCAAAGTTGATTAATACTATTTAATGAGGTAAACATGATGAAAGAAAATATTGAAAGTTTATTGGAAGGCACATCTATACCCAAATATATCACGTTGTTTTACGCGGTCATGATAATTGTGATTTCGTCTATTTTGTCAGTTGGTTTTTATCAAGATTTACACCAACAAAAACAGCGGTTTTCAGCCGTTATCGATACCAATTATCATGTAAAGATTGACCCGGACACTGCTGACTCAATTGTTTGCTATCAACATCGTTTGCATTATCGAAATTTGACCTTTTTTCGGGTTATCTCCCTTTTGAAGGAACCACTTGTCGCCCCAAAGTATTCAATGCAATACCTGAAAAAATCGCAATGGATAGCTCACAGAAATATTTCGGTTTGGCATTAAGTTGTGTAATTTTATTTCTGTTTTTGGCGTGTTTTGGATTTTTGATGAGACAATGAAAGTGTGAATAGACACTAATTTAGTAGATATTGTTTGTATAGTCAATCAACTATATAGTTGATGACTATAGGGGGGAGGCTTCAAATAAGCCTGTTGATTTTGTGTTGAGCATTGGATGTTTCCAGTGTCGCAAAACTAAAATACTCAGGCTTATCCACAAACGCCATTTCATGCAGGGATCCACGGGTACTCAACTGGTCTGCCATCTTAATCAAATTGCCCCCCACATATCGACTGAACTTATCTTTGCGTTGCCACGTCAGTAAATACTGTAAGGTTAAAGCCCCTTGATGCCATGTCTGATTCAGTCCAGCAAGCGCTTCTGCAATGATCGATAAGGTCAGTTGCTCATGATTTAGCATGAATCCGGTTAAAGTATGTCCTATCTGATTGATTGTTTCTGTTTTGCCTATGTCATGAAGCAAGGCTGATACTGCCGTCACCTCCACTTCATTTTGACTAACTATATTCATTGATTTCAGGTTACGATACACAATCATCATGCATTCCAAGGAATGAGCCAATAGCCCACCAGGAAAACTATGGTGATGTTCTCTACTGGCTGGAATTGATACAAACTTCTTCATCAACTCAACATTGGTAAATAGCTTCCAAAAGAACGTCTTCAAAGAATCGTTCTTAATAGAATGCCCAAACTGCACCAACAACAATAAATGCTCAACGTTATAACAGTGCTGATAGATAGCATTAAAGTCATGCAAGGGCATTGGCAGCTTAAACAGCTTGTGTTGCAGTAAATGCCCATGGTCATCACTTAGTGCCCAAAGATAGAAATATTCATGATCCTCAAGCGCTGTGTTTTTCACTTCATCGACTAATTGCTTATAAACCGAATCGTCCAATAAAAAATGTCTGGATTGGCCGTTGTGCATATCCTGTCCAACATAACAATAAGCCTTAAACGGATAATCGGGTGTTTTGGACAACACGCCCAAGTATCCCAATGATTGTTTGCCCTGAGTGGCAATCGATTGTTTATCTAATACAGAAAAATTCATTATGACAACCACTCCCCATTTGAATAAGACAAATGCTTTTCTAAACGTTGTGACAAATCTGAAAACACCTCTGGTGAATTAATATGTAATTCATTCAACTGCTCTTCTACCCATAAAGTCAAAGCCGATTCATTATCTAAACAATATCCATATCCCAGAATAAAAGGCAGGGCATCGTTGTAAGGTAATTTGAACCACACCATTAAGCTATGAACCAAACGTTTGATCACTCTGGGGTCTTCAATAGCAATATCTGAATGAATAGCAAATGATCGTTCTCCATTTCCCGAAGTACTAGAAACGGTCATTTCACTAGCTGTGGTGAGACCAGGGTGTTGTCTTTTTAATAACTCAATCGCTGAATAGTTGTCAGCATTTGTTTTTACATCAGTTGATAAACGATTCATTGTCTACCTCCGATAGGATTACGTGAATGAGATGTAGGTCCAGTGATGAATTGATCCCAAAAAGCCGCCTCAGAAGCTTCGGGTGATTCGAGCTCTGGTTGAGCCGAACCTGGTTCTTGATGAGAGCTTATCTCGCCATGAAAGCCCTCTACCTTCGCTGCTAACATACGCTCCATTGCTGAACCGTCTTTACGAGTCAGGTTAGGCACATAACGTGCATAGACAGAAAACAGCATATTGGTGGTGCTGTGTCCCATCTGTTTGGCAATCCAGTTCGGATTTCTCCCGCAGCCAACCAGAGTGTTGCTGCGGTATGTCTGGTTTGATAAGGCTTACGGTATTTCAAATGCAAATGGGATAATAAAGGTTTCCACACCCGTCTTAAAAAGTTCGGGGTATGGACCGGCTCTCCGGTTCTTGAATGGAATACCATTTCAATATCAGGGTCTCGCTGTTGATATCTTTCCCATAGACAGTTAAACACCAATGAAGACATCTCAATCTCTCGCTGTGAACCATCATTCTTGGTGTATTCCCACTTACCTAAAGAATAGGTTTCTCTAACCAATATCTCACGACGAGTGAAATCCACATTCTCCCACTTCAGACCATCAATCTCACCGGTACGCATCCCCGTAAAGAACCGCACCAATAAATAGTCCCGCCAATCAGGACGAACTCTTTGCAGAATCAGGTTCACTTCATCAATAGAGAAAGGTTCAATATGAACCTTCTCTTCTTTAAGGGGTTTGATATTCAAATGAGGTGGCGTAAAATTAAAACGGTCAGCCGCTTCACTCATGATCATATTCAAGCACTTGATGAACTTATTAATGGTTTTGGGTTTTAAGCTACCGTCCGATTGTTTGGCGACGCTGGAACGGTACTTAAGAATATCGGCCTTAGTGATTTGGCTGACCTCCATTTCTCCAAAATGCGGTTTTAGCCGTTTATCCAAATACTGCCGATAACCCAAAGCAGTCGATTGCCGCCAGGAAGGCTCCATCTCAGAAAACCACTCCTCACAAAAGTCCTTGAATAAAGGTGTTTTCCGATAATTCCCAGCCTGTTTAGCTTCCAACTTAGCCAGCTTCTCCACCATTGGACTGTTCGGAAAATACTTGCCATAAACAAAAGTGCCCAAAGTAATCTCAGCTTCGATACGATCCATAATCATCGTCAACTTTTTACGGTTGGCTTTTGTGTCGGGAAGGGTTGTTTGTTCTCGGCAACGCTGCTTATTAACTTGGAAATCAAAGTACAAAGTACCAGTTTCTTTTCGATGTCTAATATGTCCCATTTTAAATTTCCTTTAATTAATGGTGAGATAGTTGAACAACACCGGAGGATAGAGGAATAGCGTATGCTGATGTGCTAGAAGCTTGCCCCATGTCTTCTTCTATGTTTTCCCAAATGAACAGGATTTTGCGTTGACCGAATGGACGAATGTAATGACGGCCTTCGAGAAGAACGCTGTCTTTTAACTCATTACGGATGGTTCTTGCGTTGTACTTAATACGTTCTGCTAATTCATCGGTGGTTAGGTATGTATAGTTCATGGTATGATTACCTCTTGTTGCTAAATAGATAATAAATGCTCTACAGAAGACATAAAAAATCTTCTGTAGAACATAATTTAGCATAGAAAAACATATTTGCAAGTCATTTTTATCTTCAGGAGAGCATTTTTTAATGATTAAGTGTCATTTGTCTCGATTAATGGGGGATAGGAAGCTCAAAATATCTGATGTTGCAGAGTCGACAGGTATAAATAGAGGGACTATTACTCGTTTATATAAAGAAACCGCTACAAGAGTTGATCTTGAAGTGATAAATAAATTATGTGCATTTTTTGATTGCCGTATTGAAGAGCTATTTGAATTTATAAAAGAATAGCCTTTTCTAGATTGGCTCAGGACGGTTGATTCAAGTTAAATTAGTCTTTTACTCTAATTTTTGTTTTGGAATAAAAATTTGGCACAAATTTGTCGCAGATTTGTCACAAGAGAATATTTTGAAGAATTTTAAAATAAGATTTGACAGCCTGAAACCCCTCTCTATAATACGCCAAATCAAAATACGGCCACATAGCTCAGTCGGTAGAGCAAAGGATTGAAAATCCTTGTGTCCCTGGTTCGATTCCAGGTGTGGCCACCACATTTTTGCGAGCGTGGTGGAATTGGTAGACACGCCAGATTTAGGTTCTGGTGCCTTTGGTGTGAGAGTTCGAGTCTCTCCGCTCGCACCACCTTTAAAGCCCGAGTTCATCTCGGGCTTTTTCATTTCCTGCACTCAAAAAAACCGGCCACCCTCATTCAAACTTCTTTTCCTGCTTGACAAGCGTCAAGCCATTGATAATAATGCGCCTTCCAAACATCATGCGGATGTGGCGGAATTGGTAGACGCGCAGGGTTCAGGTCTCTGTGGGGTAAAACCCGTGGGAGTTCAAGTCTCCCCATCCGCACCATTATCCTCGAAGGCGATTCACCGCTTTCATCCTCTCTTTGACACCCGTCATCCATTTTTAGTCATTTTCTGCTATCCCCTGCCGATACATTTTATGATAAAGTTTCAATATCTCCCCCAGAACCGCAAACCGGTTCATTGAAATCCCGAAAAACCTGTCATTGGGTATGCCGCTATGGGCAAACGAGAATTTAAAACCGAACTGGATAATGAAATCATCGACTGGTTGCTCACCTTACCGCTGGAGCAACGCAAAAAAGAATTGCTGCAATGCAATATGAATTCGCTCGCCCGTGCCATGGCGAAAAAATATACAGTCAGCAATGCCCAAAAAATGGCCAAAGGCCTGGGTAAAAACATGGAAGCGGAGTTCGTCAAAGCGGTGCGCATGTACAAAGGGGATTTGCCCTTCCCGACCAAAACCCGCAAAAAAATCATGCAAACCAGACCGCGTTACTGGCCGCCGATACTCGCCAGCCTGATTCTATTGCTGTTAATCGTTTTCCTCGACCGCCTCATGCCTTAAAACGGGTTTATGTCCACTGGCGCCCGAAACACAACACCCACCCAACCGCGAACAACTTCAGACACACCGGAATGACCCCGTACATCCACCACAAGGCCGTTATAGCCGATGTGGAACCCTGCTCCAATCCCAATAAATCCAGGAGCGGCAAGGCTATGCCCAACGACAACGCGATGGCGAGTTTTGTCAGCAGGCCCCAGAACCCGAACAAGGTACCGGCCGCCTGAGCCGACTGTTTTTCCAAGCGGTGCACCAAATCCACTTGCAAGGAAGACGGCAAAGCCAAGTCTGCACCCAAACTCCAACCCGTCAACACACAGATGGCTAAATAAACGTAAAAATCGCCGACCTCCACCCAAATCAAGCCGGTGAAACTGATGGCGGAAAACAACATGGAAAACGCCCAGGCCTGGTACTTTTCCACCTTGGTGGATAGCCAGAACCAAAAAGGCAACCCCAACACACCGGACACGAAAACACCGCCAGTAACACGCCTGCTTGCGCTTCCATCTGCAATGCATCGCTCACAAAGAACATGAACAGCGTCGCCGGGAAGGCATTGGCCAACCATTGAAAAATACGCCGCATAATGCCAAACTCCAGCGATGATGACGCCACAACGACCGGATTGACGTCACCCGAACCGAATCGGGACGTTTACGTTTCAAGGTCTCACGAAATCGCCCGGACTGAACAGCCACCGCCACCAGCAGGGTCACCAGCAACACCCCGAACAACACCTCAAAGACCGGCTGAGACGTCGGCGTCTCCGACAGAATAACCGGCAGACTCAACGCCAACATCACCCCAACCAGACCGAAACCTTCACGGAAAGACGTCAAACGGGTCTTCACGTCAGGATCATGCGTCAATCGGGACACCACAGCTTGATACGGCACCGCAAGCCAGGTCCACCCCAGAAAAGCGACGAAACTCCAAACCACCAGATAGCCGAACGTATACTGCTGAAAAAGAGACGCGAAAGGAAAAAACAACGGCCAGGCGCCCACAATCAATAACACCGCACCGAATTGCGTTTGCCGCAAATAACCGAAACGCGACTCCCAACGGTCGGAATACAACCCGACCAAAGGATCGGTGACCATATCGGCGATTCGAGTCACGAAAAGCGCCAAACCGATGGCCGCCAAGCTCACACCCCAGTTTTCATACCAGTAATTCGGCATGTAAAAATAAAACGGCAACCCCAACAACGCCAGCGGCAAGCCCATCAAGCCATAACCGATGTCCATCGACCAGGAAGCCCCGGGTTTCCGGCCAGCAGACAGGGGCTTAAATATCATGTCGCCGGTCTCAATTTGCGGTTAATCCAACGAATCATGGCACCCAACACCGGCACTTTCTGATAAATATAAAGACCGGTATCCCAATAATCGACGTGAGACAATACCCGACCCTGTACATCAAACACCACTTTCGACGTGCCGTAGATTTTATGCCCCTGATACTGGCGGTCAAAAAACGTAAATTGCCATTCCAAAAACGCCGTATCGCCGTTCAAGGCACGCGTCAACACATCGAATTTTGGGTGATGTACGGTGTGAAACATGTGTTCGAAAATCGCTTCGATCGCCTCCCAACCATAAACCTGATTGAACGGGTCTTCAAAATAGGCCTGTTCGGCATAAAACGGCCCCAAATCGCTGGCCAGATTTTGAGGCGTCAAGCTTCAAACGCCGCCGCATAAGCGTCCAAATCCGTTGTATGATCACGCATGTTTCAACATCCTCCGGGTCAAGGCAAACACCCAACGCGAGGGCAGACACCGCAACAACTTCAACACCCACGTCAATTTTTTCGGAAAATGCAATTCAAAACCATGAGAGTCGCTCGCCAGCCAATCGGCGATGCGTTCCGCCGCCGCTTCCGGTGTCATCAGCCCCGGCATCTCAAAGGTATTCTTGGCCGTTAGACGGGTTTTCACAAAACCATGATTCACCACTTGCAGCCGAATGCCGACCTGTTGCAACTCCGGCTGAAGCGATTCCGCCAGATTAAAAAGAGCGGCCTTCGGCGCGGAGTAACCGCCACCATACGGCAGCCCTACCTGACTGGCGATGCTCAGGTTCCACACCCAGCGCATCCGCGGTTTATCGTGGCGCAGCCACACATCGCGCACCGCCAGTTGCAACGCCACACAACCAAGGTAATTGACCTGCGTCATCGTCAGATAATCCAACCATTTGGCTCCCTGCCAGGGCGACGGCGTATAGGTTCCGGCATTGTAAAACCACACATCCACCTGCCCGAAATCCGCCAGGCCTGGGCGGTTTTATCGGGCAAGGATTCCGGCACCGAAACATCCACATCCAAACAGGCCAACTGCCC
>LZQQ01000186.1_pt1 | contig 10443 bp, 11 predicted proteins | sample 768581 | NCBI WGS metagenome assembly LZQQ01 (sample SAMN05207185, study PRJNA324510) | oil field metagenome | isolation source: sample BH-FW-20 from oil reservoir | place: India: Bombay High | collected 2015-11-25 | reverse complement strand
CCGCCATAAAACGACGCTGAATCGAAATCGTGCGATCCGAATGGTAACGGCACCGTCCGTTTCACCCCAGGTCGCCGCCGGCAATAACACCTTGGCCACCGCCGTCGTATCGGTGTGCTGCATGCAATCCTGCACCACGACATAATCACAGGCTTGCAGGGCACGCTTCACCGCATCCGCATCCGGCATCGAGGCCACCGGATTGGTATTCATAATCCAAATGGCTTTGATTCGGCCGTCCGCGACGGCTTGGAACATATCCACCGCTTTCAACCCGTTTTGTCGGGCCATGTTCGGCGCTTGCCAAAACCGTTCGACCCGTTCGATATCTTCGGGACGGTTAAAATCCATATGCGCCGCCAGCTGGTTAGCCAGTCCGCCCACCTCCCGGCCGCCCATCGCATTCGGTTGTCCCGTGATGGAAAACGGACCGGCACCGACTTTCCCAATCCGCCCGGTCGCCAAATGACAGTTGATAATGGCATTGGATTTATCGACGCCGGAAGTCGATTGATTGACGCCTTGCGAATAAAGTGTGACCATTTTGGGGGTGTGCGTCGCCCAATCCAACCAGGTCTGTAAAGCGTCAACCTCCACGTCGCAATCCTGGGCCAACTGATGCAAATCGCCTTGCCCAAGTTGTGCCGTTTCCAACGCGGCCTCAAACCCTTCGGTGTGACGGGCGATATAGTCCTGGTCGATGGCTTCGTTGTTCGATAAATACGCCAGCAGACCATTAAACAACGCCGCATCGCAGCCGGGACGGATAGGCAGATGCAAATCAGCCAAATCACAGGTGGCTGTCCGGCGCGGATCGATCACGACGATTTTCATCGTCGGCCGTGCTTTTTTAGCGGCGGCAATACGTTGATACACAATCGGATGCGCCCAAGCGGCATTCGAGCCCACCAGGGTAATCAAGTCGGCCTGTTCCAAATCTTCATAGCTGCACGGAACCGTATCCGACCCGAACGCACGTTTATAGCCCGCGACCGCCGAAGCCATACACAAGCGCGAATTGGTATCAATATTGGCGGTGCCGATAAAGCCTTTAATCAGCTTATTGGCGACATAATAATCTTCGGTTAAAAACTGGCCTGAGACATAAAAAGCCACCGCATCGGGGCCATGTTCTTCAATGATGCGTTTAAAGTTGTTTGCGACATCCGACAAAGCGGTTTCCCAATCCACGATACGACCGTCAATCTGCGGGTGTAACATTCGCCCGTCAAACCCGATGGTTTCACCGGCCGCGGCACCTTTAACGCACAACTTTCCGTAATTGGCCGGGTGACGACGGCTCCGGACACTTTGACTTCCGGCACACCTTCAAGACCCGCCTCTCGGGTTTGAACCGTCATCCCGCAACCCACACCGCAGTAAGGGCAAGTCGTCTCGACAGCGGCGCTAAAAGAAGATATCGGCTTCTTCATGGCACACGCACTTTGACCCAGTCGCCATCGATGCAAGCCTCGTAAACCGGAATGACGATTTCCGGATTATCGAGCATTCGCCGCTTCGAAGGCTGTAATGCTGCTTTTGCAATGGCGACGCCACCATCAACTCACCGTTTAAATCGCCGGTCATGCCCCGCGACATCACATTTGCCCGCCCGACAGGTCGAAGTTATCGATCGCGAACACTTCGCCCCCGACGTAAAACAAAGCGATTTGCGTATCCTGCATCAAAGCCGCGACGCCCGCATCCGGCACCAACTCATCCACCTTACACACCGGTTGAAACTCGTTCATTCTCTCATTCCTTTCCAATCCTTAAATTGACCAGGCCTGGCATATTTTCCCAATCAGGCAATATCGCGAATTTCCACGGCAATCCCGTCGAGCGCTTCCTGTTCGGTCGCCGGACGGATTTGCCCCCTTTCTTGCACAAAATATTGCGGTGCTTTGTCTTCGACATTGACAAAAGACCGAAAACGTTTCGTGAAAGCCGGGTCTTCAATCGCTCGTTGCCAGTCGCACTGGTAAGAGTTTCTCAGGGCGGCCATTTGCGATTCCAACTCCGCTCCGATACCCAGTGAATCGTCGATGACCACCTTTTGCAGGTAAGTCAGCCCCCCTTCCAGGTTTTCCATCCACGTCGCGGTTCGCTGTAAACGGTCGGCGGTTCGGATATAAAACATCAACAGACGATCAACATAACGAAACACCTCTTCCTGGGTCAGACGAGTGGCGAACAAATCCGCATGACGCGGTTTCATCCCGCCGTTGCCGCAAACATAAAGGTTCCAGCCTTCTTCAGTGGAAATTAACCCGATGTCTTTGGCCTGAGCTTCGGCACATTCACGCGTACAACCGGACACCCCCATCTTGATCTTGTGCGGCGAGCGCAAACCTTTGTAACGGTTTTCCATGTCAATCGCCATGGTGACGGAATCGTCCAAGCCATAACGACACCAAGTCGACCCGACGCAGGATTTCACGGTCCGTAACGCTTTGGCGTAGGCCTGACCGGATTCGAATCGGCCTCAATCAGCGTTTTCCAAATGGCGGGCAAATCATTCATCTGAGCACCGAACAACACGATGCGCTGCCCGCCGTTGATTTTGGTATACAGCTTGTATTGTGTCGCCACCTGCCCTAAAACCATCAGTTTTTGCGGCGTGATTTCGCCGCCCGGCACACGGGGAATCACCGAATAGGTGCCGTCTTTCTGCATATTGCCCAAATAGTTGTCATTGGTGTCCTGCAACGGAATTTTGTCCGGTTCCAGCGCATAACTGTTCCACAAAGACGCGAAAATACTGCCGGCGGCCTGTTTACAGATTTCGCAGCCGTGACCTCGACCGTGTTTGTGAATCAAATCCTGAAAGGTTTTGATTTCACCGACCTGACACAGATGAAACAACTCCTGTCGGGTATGGCTGAAGTGTTCACAGATATCGGTATTCACTTCCACACCGCGTTTCGACAGCTCACTGTTCAAAACATTGGTCACCAACTGCACACAGCCACCACAACCGGTCCCCGCCTGAGTCGTTGCCTTCAAATCGGCCATGGTGCAGCAACCGCCATCCACCGCCTGAACCACATCGCCTTTTGAAACGTCGTAACAGGAACATAGTTGAGCGGTTTCCGGTAAGGCATCCGGCCCGAACAGGTTCTCGGCGGCCCCATCACGATTGGGCAGAATCAAACTGTCGGGATGCTCGGGCAAATCGATATCATTGAGCATCAATTGCAACAGGTTGCCATAATCTTCGGCATCTCCACCAGCACCGCGCCCAACAGCTTCTGGCCGTCGGAAGACACCACGATTTTCTTATAAATCTCTTCAGGCCCGTTTTCATAAACATAAGACAACGCATTCTCGTCATTGCCGTGCGGGTCGCCGATGGAACCGACATCCACCCCCATCAATTTCAATTTCGTGCTCATGTCCGCACCGGAAAATTCACCGGGCTGTGCATTCAATTGATTGACGACGGCTTGTGCCATGGCGTATCCGGGCGCCACCAATCCGTAAATCATGCCTTCGTGTAAAGCGCATTCACCGATGGCATAAATGTCCGGGTCGGACGTCATACAGTAATCATTGATTTGAATCCCGCCACGCGTCCCAGCTCCAAGTCGGCCAAACGTCCCAGCTCGTCACGAGGCCGGATACCCGCCGAAAACAATACGATATCGGTCTCTAAAGATTCACCATCCGAAAATACCATCTTATTGAGATGCTGTTCTCCAGCGACAATCTCCGTCGTGGCTTTGGAAACATGCACGCTGACGCCCAGGTGCTCAATTTTTCGTTTCAGTAACGCCGCGCCTCCGTCATCCAACTGGACCGGCATCAGACGCGGGGCAAACTCCACAACATGCGTTTCCAAACCTAAGTCTTTCAACGCTTTGGCGGCTTCCAACCCAAGCAGGCCGCCGCCAACCACCACTCCGACACGACCGGATTCAGCCGCCGCTTGAATCGCATCCAAATCTTCAATCGTGCGATAGACCAAACAACCTTCCCGGTCATTTCCTTTAATCGGCGGAACAAAAGGATAGGAGCCCGTTGCCAAAACCAATTTATCGTACGGCAAGGTTTCACCGGATTCGGACATTACGGTTTTCGCGCGACGGTCGATGGCGACCACCTTATCCTTCAAGCGCAAGTCCACCCCGTTTTCCTCATAAAACCCCGGCACGACCAAAGACAGGTCTTCGGCGGTTTTTCCGGAAAAATACGATGACAGATACACCCGGTCATAAGCCGCTCTCGGCTCTTCACCGAATACGGTGACTTCAAACTGTTGGAACTGCTCGCTGTCGACCAACTTCTCCACGAAGTTGTGCCCGACCATGCCATTTCCGATAATGATGATTTCTGTTTCATATCCGTTCTCCTGTGACGGTCGGTTCCATCAGGCATACCCTGGACCGAATACCAATGTCTCGCGCATGGCGGTGATGTCTTCACGTTTTCGTAATAAATCAAACAGCCAGTTCGCGCCGGTGGTGTCTCCAAATAACAGCGCCCCCACAACCTGCCCGTTTTTCAGCACCACCTTTCGGTAAATGTTTCTGGCCAGATCCCGAAAAATAATGCTTTGGGTATCGGCCTCGGAGTGAAAGCGGCCCGCGGAAAATAAATTCACGCCCGTGACTTTCAACATGGTGGACGTCAAGGACCGGTGTATTCAGCCACCTTGCCGGCCAAGACATCCGCCAGCACTTGCGCCTGTTCATACAATGGCGCCACCAAGCCATAGGTTCGACCGCGGTGCTCCGTACATTCACCCAGCGCATAAATGTCACGGGTGTCGGTTTCCAACCGGTCATTCACCCAGATCCCGTTGTCGACCCGAATGCCGGACCTTTCGCCAAAGCGACATTCGGGCGTATCCCGATGGCCATGACCACTAAATCCGTCGACAGCACTTCGCCACTGTCCAGGCGCACCGATGTCACACACGAATCGCCCTCGATTTCGACGACATTCGCGCCTAACCGAAACGCCATTCCCGGTAAGCCGTCCAATCCGGACATCAAATGGTTTTTCAAAAGCAGCCCCGCTTCCTGGTCCATCTGCACATTCATTAGCACCGGATTGCGGTGTACGACGGTGACGGTCATGCCTCTTTTCAACAAACCATAAGCGGCCTCGAGCCCCAGCAACCCTCCACCGATGACAATAGCCTTGCCCCGGTTTTCAGAGACCGCCACCATGCTTTCGACATCCCGAATATCGCGAAACGTCACCACGCCCGGAAGGTCCTTGCGGGAATATCCAAGGTAAAGGGTTTGGAACCCGTCGCGATGACGAGCTTGTCGTAAAAAACCGTTTCGCCGCAAAAAGTCGTGACCACTTTCCCGACCGAATCAATCGACGAAATGGTTTTCCCCAAATGCAATCGAATGCCTCGCTCCTGGAACCACTCCGGCGAATGGGTCACAATCTCCGGCCACTGCTTCTCGCCCGATAAAAGCGGGGACAACAGGATGCGGTTATATCCGCCCACCGGTTCTTTATTAAACACTTCAATCTCGTATTGATCCGGAGCCGTCTCCAGAAGGTTCTCCAGAAAACGCGTCCCGGCCATACCGGAACCGATTAAAACCAACTTCGATTTCACAGCGTCCGCCCTCAGTGTTCCACCTTGCGTTGCTTCTCGTACAAGAAACGTAGCACTTCGGAACGGTAGTGGTTATAAGTCGGATCATCCGCCAAGGCCAGACGGTCTCTCGGCTGCGGTAAATCCACCTTCAAAATTTCACCGATGGTGGCCGCCGGGCCATTGGTCATCATCACAATACGGTCGGACAGCAATACGGCTTCATCGACGTCATGCGTAATCATGATCACGGTGTTATTCAGATCTTTTTGAATCTCCATCAAGGAGTCTTGCAAATGCGCCCGAGTCAAGGCATCCAAAGCCCCGAACGGCTCATCCATCAACATGATTTTGGGTTGCATGGCCAAAGCACGGGCAATACCGACGCGCTGCTTCATGCCTCCGGAAATTTCATCCGGCCGCTTATGCATGGCATGATCCATATGCACCAATTTCAAGTTGTGCTCGATCCATTCCTTTTTTTCAGCCGCGCTTTTGGTTCTTTTAAACACCTGGTCAACAGCCAACTCGACATTTTCATAAGCGGTCAACCAAGGCAACAATGAATGGTTTTGAAACACCACCGCTCTTTCCGGTCCCGGTTCGTTGACTTCGCGTCCGTCCAACAGGACGCCGCCTTCGGTGGCACCATACAGACCGGCGACAATGTTCAATACCGTGGATTTCCCGCAACCCGAATGGCCGATCAATGAAATAAACTCGCCTTTATCGATCTTCAAATCAACGTTCTCCAAAGCGCGGAAAGGCCCCTTCGGCGTCGGAAACTCAATCCCCACATGAGTGAGTTCTAAGTGGACTTCTGACATTTTTTCTCCTCGCGCTTAACGTAATGTGACCGACTTGTCCCAGGACACGGCTTTTTGCAACATCAGCATGCCCCGGTCTAAAAAGAACCCGACAATACCGATTGTGATGACAGCCACCATAATGCGGCCTAAGGAGTCGGAACTCCCATTCTGGAACTCATCCCAGACAAATTTGCCCAGGCCTGGTTCTGTGCCAGCATCTCTGCCGCGATCAAAACCATCCAGGCAATTCCCAACGAGATACGCAAACCGGTAAACATCATCGGAATGGAACATGGCAGAACGATTTTGCGAACATGCGTCCACCAACTCAGGCGCAATACCTGACTGACATTCTTCAAATCCTGTGTCACCGTCGCCACACCCGCGGCGGTATTAATGATGGTCGGCCATAAACAGCACAACAACACGGTGAACATGGAGTTCAAAAACGCTTTATCGAACGCCGGATCATCCGTGACATACAGGGCCGACACCACCATCGTCACCAACGGCAACCAAGCCAACGGCGAAACCGGTTTGAAAATTTGAATCAACGGGTTAACAGCGGCGTAAGCATTGGCGCTCAAGCCGATGATGATGCCAATCGGTATGGCAATAATCGACGCGAGAATGAACCCGCTCATCACCGTCACCAAACTGCGACCAATCTGGTCAAAGAATGTCGGCGGGCCGATATAGTCCCGAATCTTGACCTCGGCATCCGGGTTTTCTCCAGTTTCTGGCATTACGGGCTTCTTGCCGTTCATAGAACGCCTGTTCTTTGACACCCTCGGCTTTGGCTTCCGCCTGCAGGGCTTCAAACTGCTCGTACGTTTGAACCGGCCCAGGGAATTGCCCCAGCGAAGTATTGATATGCGAGGCGGCGCCTGCCATAACAAAGGAAAATGACCAGGCCTGACAATGGCAACCCAATGGTTTTCAAAATCAGGTTCACTTGGCTTTTGCGGTCTTCACCGACCATCAATTTATAAAAAGGCGCTATCATCGCCCACTTTAAAGGATTCATATCACTCACCTTTGAATCTTAAAAAAGCCCCTGGAACAAAACGGGGCCAAACGTCACTTTTAACTTAAAGCGTATCTTTACCTTTCAAGCCGATTTTCAGACTATCAATATAAGCATTGGGTTTGCGTCCGTCATATGGGATGCCGTCCATAAAATCATCCTGCACACCGCGATAACCATCGGTTGCAAACACCTCTTTGAACTCGGACTTTTCCATCACGCCGTCTTCAATCAAAGCCTCAACCGCTTTTTTGTAGATGTCCGGACGATAGACCTTTTTCGCCATATCCTGATACCAGGAATCCGGCTTATAGTCGGAAATTTGTCCCCAACGACGCATTTGCGTCATGTACCAAACAGCATCGGAATAATATGGATAGGTCGCGTTATAACGGAAGAAAACGTTGAAATCCGGTTCCGAGCGTTTGTCACCTTTTTCATATTCGAAGGTGCCGGTCATGGAATTCGCGATGACTTTATAATCCGCACCGACATAGTTCGATTGGGAAAGAATTTTCACCGCTTCAGGACGGTTTTTATTGTTCTCTTCATCCAACCATTTCGCAGCCCGAATCATCGCTTTCACGATTCGGATGGTCGTATTCGGATATTCCTTGTAAAAGTCCTCGCGCAGCCCGAACACTTTTTCAGGGTTATTCTTTTGAATGGAATTATCGGAAATCACCGGCACACCAATGCCTTTGAAAACCGCTTGCTGGTTCCAAGGCTCACCTACGCAGTACCCTTCAATCGTGCCGGCTTCCATCGTTGACGGCATTTGCGGCGGAGGCGTAACCGACAATAGCACGTCGGCATCCAAGGTGCCGGCGGTGTCTCCTTTATGAGGCGCATAATAACCTGGCTTCAAACCGCCAGCGGCCAGCCAGTAACGCAGCTCATAGTTATGGGTCGACACCGGGAAAACCATGCCCATTTTGAACGGCTTACCGGCATCCTTGTATGCTTCCACCACCGGCTTCAAGGCCGCGGCACTGATAGGATGCTCAGGCTTGCCGTCTTTCATGGCGACATGGGGTTTCATTTCTTCCCAAGTCTTATTGGAAACCGTAATCGCATTACCGTTCAGATCCATCGAAATCGGCGTAATGACATTGGCTTTGGTGCCATACCCAATGGTGGCGGCAATCGGTTGGCCGGCCAACATGTGTGCGCCGTCCAGTTGCCCGTCAATCACACGGTCCAACAATACTTCCAGTTGGCTTGCGCTTCCAACTGCACATACAGACCCTCGTCTTCAAAATACCCCTTCTCATAGGCAATGGCCAAAGGCGCCATATCGGTTAATTTAATGAAACCGAATTTCAAGTCTTCCTTTTCCGGGTCGCCCAATGCGTAAACCGAGTTGGATGCAAACGCAAACGTTGCAGCCATCGCCAAAACGGTCTTCTTGATAAATGTACGTCGTCCTGTCTGTGTCATCATGTTTCTTCCTTTGCTGTTCACGGCATTATGGATTCACATTACTTTTATTTAAGTTTCGGCGTTGAACTTTTTAAAAGCAAAAAAAACGCCCACGGACTTGCCTCCCATTCGGGAAACAGTCCATGAGCGTCTACACTCTTTTCGTCAATTTAGCTTTCTTTAAACGATATCCGTGCCAAAAAACTAATTTTATTTTATAAACATACAGTTAAATAAAAAACATTGGAATAAGGCGCCGCTTAAGACCGCACCATTATGTTCCAAAACAGTTCAATTGCACTTAAATAAAGCAATCTTCTCCCATTTGAATGCCTTCCAATAACCAAGGAGCGCAATGCTCCCCTTCCGGCTTACGATTCACGCTGGGCAAGGTCACACCATGGCCGCCCACCACATCCCGGTATAAGTCTGTCCAGTAAATGGATTCCGATACGGACGCCACATCCAACGGTTCGGCCAATTGCCCACACGCCTGCATTTGTTGCAATATCCAATCGGCATGCGACTGCCATGGAAAGTTGGCTAAATATTTAAACGGCGTCGTAAAGTTCGGCACCTGGCGACGCAGCTGATCATCCGGGTGATATATCTCCTGATTGATACAATTCCAAAGCGACGACTCCGGCGCCCCCACGTATTGCGGCTGCGCAAGCCAATGCACCAAAGTTTCCTTGTTGTCAGGCTGATCAATCCATTCACTGGCTTGATACAACGCCCAAATCAACTTGCGATGCGTTTCCGGGTTGGCTTCCGCCCAGGTTTTCGTCACGCCCAACACTTTCTCGGGCGCGTTATTCCAAATTTCATACCCCGTAATCAGGGTCACCCCGGCTTTACGCATCGCGGCATGAGTGCCCCAAGGTTCCCCCACGCAATAACCGTCAATCAAATCCTCTTCCATCGCTTTGACCACACTGGGCGGCGGCACCACGACGATTTGCACATCTTGCTCAGGGGAAATCCCGGCGCTGCTCAACCAGTGGCGCAACAAATAGTGATGCATCGAGAATGGAAACACCACCGCAAATCGCAGGCGTTCCTTTCCGGCTTCTTGTCGGGCATCAATCACTTTTTTCAAAACCTGAGCGCTCAATTCCGGCTTCGCCAGCACCTTGTCCTCATACGGCAGCATTTCACGATACAACGCATTCGACACACTGATTGCATTGCCATTCAAGCCAAATGAATAAGCCGTCACCAACGGTTTTTCAAGCCACCTACGCCCAAAGTGGACGCCATCAACATCGGGGCCAACATTTGAGCGGCCTCGATTTCGCCAAACGTCAACTTGTCACGGATATTCGACCAGGACACCTCGCGCTGCAAACGAACGTCCAACCCTTCCTTTTCGAAAAAACCTTGTTCCTGGGCCACAACCAGAGGTGCGCTGTCTGTCAATGGAATGAATCCGATATTAATTTGCGTCATACTGCCCCTCACAACTCCAGCACACTGAGCTGACTCTGTCTCGAGCAGCACGTACGCTCATCATCGTGTACACTCTAGCTGCAAACGAACGTCCAACCCTTCCTTTTCGAAAAAACCTTGTTCCTGGGCCACAACCAGAGGTGCGCTGTCTGTCAATGGAATGAATCCGATATTAA
>LZQQ01000185.1_pt1 | contig 10493 bp, 7 predicted proteins | sample 768581 | NCBI WGS metagenome assembly LZQQ01 (sample SAMN05207185, study PRJNA324510) | oil field metagenome | isolation source: sample BH-FW-20 from oil reservoir | place: India: Bombay High | collected 2015-11-25 | reverse complement strand
CCTCGAGGGCAGCATTCGCCTGCACCACTGGCCTGATGTGCCGGTGCGCTGCGAGAGCGAACAGGTCGCGCTGGAGCGCCGCCATGATAGGACAGGCCTGCTCCTGCGGCTGAAGAGCAACGGCAGCCGGCCGGCCACCACGGTTCCGCTGTGTCTGCAGTGGCCCGACGGCGAGCAGAGGCTCACTCTGCCCTTCCCCGGCTATGGCGTCACGCTGCTGCGCAACGACACTCCTCTCAAGCTGAATCAGGCCCTGACCATCGAAGAGCTGATCGGATGCCGTGCGGTATTGATGTCGGCACAGGGCGCCGAGAACTGGCAGATTCGCCTGACGTCCAGCGGCGCCGATGCCCGCTCCACCCTCTCTCAGGAAATTCGCTACACCGGGATTCGTGAAATCCGCCTGTTCGAGCTGATCCCGGCGATACAGCAGATGTTGTCCTGCCACCCGGGGCTCGATCATGTCGTGCAGCTAGAGTTGATTCATGCCCACCAGACCCACGCTCGCCTACAGGTGGGCCGCTACTCGACGCGCATCCGCCTGCACAGCCAGCGCGAGATGGCGTCACTGAACGATAGCGGCTCCGACGTTCTGCTTGAGCAGCCGCATGCCGAGGGTCTGATATTGGGCCTGCCACTGGCAGAACCGGAACATGACCCGGTCAGCCTGCCGCTGCATTTTTCCGAACAGGTGTTCACCGGCAGCTGGCTGGTCAGCCTGCCAGACGATGCCGTCGGCCCTTGGTTGCTGTACACCTCTGCCGAGTCACCGCTACACAGCCGTGCGACCATCGTGCCACCGACCGCGAGCCAACTGTCGAAGCCCTGACCCCGCTGCGCAAGGCGCTCTGCGAAGCCAATGGCGAAGAGCGCATGTGCCAGCTCCGGGCTGCGCTACACACCATGGCAGCAGACCCGGAAGCCGAGGACTGGCAGACACTAGAGCTGCTGCTGGACCGGCTGCACCACCTGCCACTGGCCAGCCTGGACATCTGCCAGGCACTAATCCGCGAGCCGCAGGCTCTGGCCACGGCAACGCTGCTGCTGGACGATTTCTCCAGCCGGCTGGCAGAGCGCCTGCCCTGCGAGCTGCCCTTCGAGTGGCTGCTGATCGCGCCAAAGCACTGGTTCGACACTTTCGCGACACTGCGCCAGCAGCTGGCAGCCGACAATCCCCGCCTGCTATCGGTGATCCGCAACGACATCCAGAGCAAGAGCCAGTTCCTGTCACGCTGGCAGCCGGCGCTGCGCTTTATCTTCGATCAGGGCTTGCACCACTCGTTCGATCTACAAAGCCCAGATGTGGCGTTCTTCCTGAGAAATCCGGCGATGCTCACCGACTCCTGGTTGTCTCAACTGCTGGATGGCGAGCACTCGGCCATGCAGCAGATGTTCCGACGCAATCCCGCTGAAACCCATCAATATCCTGGCAGTGGCAATACGGATATAGGGGAATTCCTGAAAACACCCCACGGGCAAATGCTCCTCCGCCACTGCAAGCTCCCCGCCAACGACTTCAAGCTGACCACAGTCATGCTGCCCTTCATGGCCGCCTTCGATACCTACTCCGGCCATGGACAGCAGTGGCAAGCCGATCCGGCACGCCTGTTCAGCCTAAGAAACGCTCGCCAGTTCGATACGGTCTGGTTTGACTCCGCCTATCAACTCGGCCTGGCCATGGCGCAAGCCGCCTCGATGCAGAAGTGAATCCCATGCTCTATCAGAAGAACTATTTCTCCGCTCTTACCAGCAACCTGAGTACCCGCAGCGAGCGCGCCGCCCAGGGCCTGCTCAGTCTAGGCAATCCGCAGCTGCGGCAGTTCCTGCATGATCAGCTGACCGCCGCCCCCGGTACTCCGGCGCCTGGCTGGCCGACCCGGTCTTCGAACCGACCTTCGGCTGGCAGGAAAGCTCTGAAACCATGAGTTCGCTGGCCGGCGGTAACCTACTACACCGACGCCTTGCCGAAGCCATGGCGGCCCCGCCCAAGGAGCCCCATGATCTTGCAGAGGAATATGCCTTCCCCAGCAATCGCCATCCTTTCACCCACCAGTTGGCGGCCTGGGAGATTCTCAACCGTCCCGAGCCGCAATCACTGGTGGTGACCAGCGGCACCGGCTCGGGCAAAACCGAGTGTTTCCTGGTACCGGTCCTCAGCCAGCTGGCCAAGGAAATCGACGCTGGCGAAGACCCGGAGGTGTCCGCGCCCTGTTCATCTACCCTTTAAACGCCCTGATCAACTCGCAACAGAACCGCCTGGATGCCTGGACCCACGGATTCGGCGGACAGATTCGCCATTGTCTATACACCGGTGCCCTGGAGAACGAACGCAGGAATAGAGACCAGCAGTACGATGGCCAGGTGATCGACCGCAAGAGCCTGCGCGCCAGCCCGCCGCAACTGCTGGTGACCAACGCGACCATGCTGGAGTACATGCTCATCCGCAAGGATGACGAGCCGATCCTGCAGAAGTCGGCCGGCAAGCTGCGCTGGATCATTCTGGACGAGGCGCACACCCACATCGGCTCCCAGGCCGCGGAGATGGCGCTGCTGCTGCGCCGGGTGATGCTGGCCTTCCAAGTCAAGCCACAGGATGTGCGCTTCGTGGCGACCTCGGCCACCTTCGGCTCGGATACTCAGACCATCGAGAGCCTGCGTACCTTCCTCGCCGATATCGGCGGAGTGGATCCGCAGCAGGTGCATGTCGTGCAGGGACATCGGGATATCCCGGCGCTGCTGAACGCCACCCCGGTTGCCGAGCAGGACACCCCTGAAGCCATCTGTGCCATCGAGGCGGACCAGGAACAGTCGACGCTGCGCTACCAGCGCTTGGAAGCTAGCCCCACCGCTCGGCAGCTGCGCGCCCTGTTCATGCCTGATGGCCAGGTGAAACCACAAAGCCTGCAAGGGCTGATCCGTGAGTCCGGTCTACCCTCGGCGCAGGTGCTCGCCTGGCTGGATCTGCTGTCCGGCACCAAGAGTGCCGAGGGCCTGTCCTTCCTGCCGCTGCGCGCACACCTGTTCCATAACGTGATTCCGGCAATCCGCGCCTGCGTGGACCGCCACTGCAGCCACAAGGCCGGCACCGCGCTGGAGCATGCCGACTGGCCGTTTGGCATGGTTTACCTGGAAGAGCGAACTCACTGCCGCTGCGGCGCGCCGCTAATGCCGCTGGTGTCCTGCGAGGAGTGCAACGAGAGCTTCCTGCAGGCGGGGACTAAGGGTAGCAGCGAGCTGGTCGACCCGACTCAGCAACAGGTCGACGAGTTCGCCCTCGACGAAGATTCTGCGGGGGCCGAGGATCAGGCCGAAGATACTGTGTCATCTATCCAGATCCTGATCACTAATCGCGCCGTCAAGAATTACAGTGGCGACTTCCTCGATCGCACCACCCAGCGACTGACCCCCAATCGTCCCGCGGATGGCGGTATCGAGCTGCAGCTCTTCCGCACCATCAAGAACGAATGCCCTTGCTGTGGCGCCAATATCCAGGGCCGCAGCCTGCTACGTCCGGCGCGCATCGGCACGCCTTTCACCCTGAGCACGGTGATCGGCACCCTGCTGGAATTCTGCCCACCAGATCCGATGCCTACCGGCAAGCCTTTCCAGGGCCGCAAGCTGATTTCCTTCACCGACAGTCGCCAGGGCACGGCGCGTATTGCCATCAAGCTGCAGCAGGACTCCGAGCGCAACCGGATCCGCGGGCTGATATATCAGCGTTTGCTGCAGGCACAACCGATCGATGGACTGTCCGCAGAGGACTTGCAGGATCTGCAAGACCTACAAACAGCAACGCAACTGAGTCGTATCGAGCAGAAACACCTGCAGTCTTTGCTCGACAGGCAGGCTGAAGCTACAAAGGGAGCGGAAATAAGCTGGACAGATATGGCCAACCATCTGGCCGGCACCCCAGAGCTGCAGATGGGCATGCTCGATTACTACAACAACCTCGCGCCGAATACCTTCGGCAAGCAGGACAGTGTCGCCCTGGCCAGCATGCTGCTGGCGCGCGAGTTCTATCGCCGCCCGAAGCGCGCCAACAGCTTGGAAACCCTGGGCCTGGTACAGGTCTGCTATCCCAAGCTGGCCAACGTCACCGGCAAACCCATGGCCTGGCCCGCGCACCTGGATGCCGAGTCTTGGCGTACCTACCTGAAAGTGCTGCTGGACTTCTTCGTCCGCGAAAACACCATCCTGAACATCAACGAGCGCTGGCAGTCACTGATCGGCGCACGCATTCGCCCCAAATGGGTAGTTGCGCCGGTCTTGGGGGAAAAGCCTGAAAAGCTGCAGAGCCGCTTTGTCCGCTGGCCGGCGGTCAACACCGTCAATGGCATCCAGTCGCGGGCCATTCTGCTGCTCTGCAAGGCATTCAACTGGTCGACCGCGATCCATCAGGATCAGATCGACTCGATCCTGAGTGAGGCTTGGCGGGTACTGACCCAGCAGGCAAAGCTGTTGATTACGTCAGGCGACGGCTATCAGCTCGACCTCAAGGACCTGAGTTTCCGGCTGCCCGAAACGGTCTATCTGTGCCCGGTATCGCGGCGCTTCATCGACACCCCGTTCGAGCAACTCAGTCCCTATACGCCACGTACCGACCGCGAGATGGTCGTCAAGGTGACGCCCTACACCCTGCCGCGGCCGCCCGAGGCGCTCCTGCATGTGCCGGGTGATGAGGGCCTGCTGGCGATCCGCGACTGGCTGAACAGCGAGCCGCAGATCCAGCAGCTGCGCAATGACGCGCTCTGGTCGGACGTCATGGACCGGGTCATCGAGGGGGCCACTACTTCCGTGCCGCCGAGCACTCGGCGCAGCAGCCGAAGAGCAAACTAGACAGCTACGAAGGCAAGTTCAAGACCGGCAAGCTGAACCTGCTGAGCTGCTCGACCACCATGGAAATGGGCGTGGACATCGGCGGCATCAGCGTGGTGGCGATGAACAACGTCCCCCGCACCCAGCCAACTACCTGCAGCGCGCCGGCCGCGCCGGGCGCCGCCGCGAGGGACGCTCGCTAGCCCTGGCCGTCTGCAAGAACACCCCGCACGACCAGAGCGTGTTCAACAACCCGCTCTGGCCGTTCAACACGCCCATGCGCATGCCCAAGGTGTCCCTGCAGAGCCCCGATCTGGTTCAGCGCCACGTCAATGCCTGGCTGCTGTCGCACTGGCTCAAGCACGTGGTTGCTGCCCAGGAAATCAAGTCGATGACCGCTGGCGCCTTCTTCCTCGACGGCGAACTGCCTATGTCACTGGCCGCCCGTTTTTGCCTGTGGTGCGACAACCAGAGGGTCGATACCGAGGCGTTGGTTGAACAGTCGCTCAAGGACATCACCCGACGCAGCATCCTCGATACTGCCCCGCAGCCCGAGCTGTTCAAGCACGCCAGCAGCCGCATAGCCGAGATCATGCAGGCATGGCGGCAGGAGCATTCGGCCAGCCACACCCAACTGCAGCAGATTACCGACAAGAAGGCCGCCGCCTACCGCGCTATGGAGGCACAGCTCAGCCGTATCGAGAAGGAGTACCTGCTCAGCGAACTGGCTGACAGGCGCTTCCTGCCGGGCTACGGCTTCCCGACCGACATCGTCAGCTTCGATAACCGCTGCATGCAGACCTTGAAGCGGGAGGACGGCGACCAGCGCGAGGACAACCGCGCCCGCTACCGCTCGCTGGCTTCCCGCGACCGTATCACCGGCCTACGCGAATATGCGCCGGGTGCCGAGCTGGTCATGGACGGGCTGGTTTACAAATCCTCTGGTATCACGCTGAACTGGCACGCGCCTGCGTCTGCCGAAAACGTCAAAGAGTTGCAGCTGTTCAAGAAAGCCTGGCGCTGTGGGCAATGCGGTGCCAGTGACTCGGCCATCAATCCCGGACTGGAGATCAACTGCCAGGAATGCGGCGCGCCGATCGAGCGCGACAACATTCGTGAATACCTGGTGCCTGCAGGCTTTGCCGTGGACTTCTTCGACGAGCCGCACAACGACATCAGCCGCCTGCAGTATGTACCGGTCAAAGCGCCATGGCTGAACGTGCCTGCCAACTGGATCTGTCTGGCCAATCCGGCGCTCGGCCAGTTCCGCGCCAGCCAGCAGGCGCACCTGTTCAACTACACCTCGGGTGCCAATCAGCAAGGCTTTGCCATCTGCCTGGAGTGCGGCAAGGCTGAGCCCATGCTGAGCTATCCCGATGCATCCGCCCCTGCCAATGAACAGTATCTGCCGGCTATTTTCCGCCAGAAGGCACAGCACCGCCGCCTGCGCGGTGGCAAAAGCAATGAACAAGGCGACGGGACAAACATCTGCCCCGGCAGCCACAACAGCTGGAAGATCAAACAGAACGTCCACCTTGGCCATGACAGCCTGACCGATGCGCTGGAACTGGTGCTGCGCAACCCTACCAGCGGCGAACTGCTCAACGACGATATCACCGCCTACTCGATTGCCGTGGCGCTGCGCGAGGCTATTGCCGCCGATCTGGGCATACAAACCGAAGAGCTGGGCTGCGCAAGCCATCCGATCAAGGTCGATAGCCAGCCAACCCGCGCCATCCAGGTGTTCGACCTGCGCAGCGGTGGCTACACCACCCAGCCGCGGAGCGGCTGAATGAAGCCAGCCTGTGGCGAAAGGTCATCGCTCGTCTGGACAGCTGCAACTGCTCGCATGCCTGCCAGAACTGCCTACTCAGTTTCGATACCCGCTTCGAGGCCGAGCGCCTCAATCGTCACGTCGCGCTGGAGTGGATCAATCAGACTTGGCTTGCCGGCCTGGCGCTGCCCGCCGAGCTCGCTGTCTTTGGTCCGAAAAGCCAGGCAGAAATCGCCACTCTACAGGAAGCGGTCGAAAGAGCGATTACTAGGGACGACAACGCGAAGACCGTAGCCATTTACTTCACTGCACCCGCCGAAGAGTGGGATCTTGCTGTCGCACGCCGCCTGAGGCATCAACTGCATAGCTGGGAAAGCGTCGGACACCTAGTGCAATTACATTTACTGGAAAGTACCGTTTCCAGCCTGCCAAGAGACCAAAAGGAATGGTTGGCAAAGCTAGCCTTCAACGGAGTACAGATATGCCTACACAATTCCATACCGGATCTCGGGGCGCTGGCACTCAATGTCTCACTGCAAGGCCCACAAGGCTGCATTGCCTGGGCTAGCGACAATACGAACCTGGCCGCACCTGGCCACACATGGGATCTAGCGGAGGCCGGTGCACGGATCATCCGAGGCACCCCTCCGACCTCAAGGCAGAGCGCATCTTGAATGCTGCCGATCTCATGCCGGCCCCACCCCCTGGCTTGATCAAGATCGAGATCGGCAATCAGCTGGATGGCTCGCTCGACAACTTTGCTCGTCGGTTCTGGGAGCACCTAGGTACTGAGGCCAATGGCCTGATTAATGATGCCCTCACAGGCAAGGATCCAATTACAGAGCTGGTTTACAGCGACCGTTACGTATGCAGCCCGCTAGTTGTGAATCTGCTGGTCAGCGTGATCCACGAGCTCGGACGGCTGAGTGATGCAGATTTCGCTATCCGAATCCTAGGCCGACAATATCAGCGGGAAGACAATCGCTCGCCTTGGCAGTGCCGGCATGACTGGCACTCAGCTCGCGAGCGCGATGAGGCCCTCCGCCAGGCTCTGGCGTACTGCGGCCGCGAGGGAGAGGTGCTAAGCCTGCCTACCTTGCCGCACTACCGCCGGCTACAGCTTAAGCTGCGCTCCGGTAATCAACTGACCATCCAGTTTGATCAGGGGCTTTCGTATTGGGAAGCCGAGCGCAGCGAAAAGTCTTACCAGCTCAGGTTCGACTTTGCATCACGCGAGCTTGGAGAAGAAATCATGGAGCGCATCAGGTGTAAAGTTTCGGCGGCTGGGGAGGAAAACACTCAGATATTCCTCTCTTCCTCTTGAGAGCGGCTCAACTGGTATGAGTATCGGAGGCAATTGCCCAAATTTCAGAACTCCGATACGCACAGTAGCGAAATAAGCCCCTGTTCAATGCAAATTTGGACAGGGTCTCTTACGATTTACGGATTACCAGCCATCTGTCGAGCGTAATTGCGATCGCTGAGGTCTTTCTTGGGGTCAGCTTTGACCCAGCGCTCAGGTCTGTTGCAGGTCGCGCAGGTCAGTATCTGCTTATCAGGGCTGAGGCTATATAGGCGGTTCTCAGAGCCGACTTTGACTTTCAATCCAACATCTGAGACCTCGAACCCTGGTGCTTCCTGCCCTATGCGATCCATGGATTCAAATCGGAACGACCAGCGTTTAATCTGATTTTTGCGCCAGATAGTCATAATGATCAAGGGGTCTTGTTTCGTTGTCCTCTGATAAACCCAGTCCCCTTCATATGCACCTAGTTTGGTTGCTTCCTCGTCTCGTTTGGCCTGCTCATAAATTTGCTCCTGCATCTTGAGCAGTTCGGCATTTAATGCTTTTTCATCCTTAAGTGCTTGGTCTTTCAGCATCCGCTCTACGTCATAGGGCCCTTGAGGGTCATATTTCCAAACCGCCGCATCATTGATTCCAAGCACCTTGCAGTTTAGACAATCGACACTCTGCTCATCTACATTTCGCGTTAGAGCCAAGCGCTCGGAGCTGTTAACGTCGTCAAGGAGAAGTTTTTTATCTTTTACTGAAACTTTCATTTTAACCAGCGGCTTGATGCGACCATCTCTCGCGTCCTCTCCAAATATCTCGGCCTCATCACCGTGAACGTTGAGAACAATGACTCTCTCCCCACCAGCTATCTTATAACGATATGCACCTGTGAAATCCTGGGGTTTGGGGAGCAATGGAACCAAAAACCAACGTAAGCCCTACCACCTGCGCTCGGTGCCTTCTTCCCAGGCATCCGCCTCGATGAAGCAGTTGCGCATGTCGGCTTCCTGGCTGATCTCGGTCAGCAGGTCGTGCACGGTCTTGTCCAGCTCGTCGTCGCTTCGATACGAAATGGCCAACTCGTAGTGGCCCGACTCCAGCCGTTTCATGCCGTAGGGTTCCAGGCAGTAGCGCTCGATGTTCTCCTTGGCCCGTTTCCGGCCGCGCACGAACTTGCTGTTATTCACCACCGCCAGGCGCAGGGTGACGGTGGCCACCCGCTCGACAGCGGGCGGCTCTGCCGGCGATGACGACGAGGCCGTGATCTGCTGATCGCGTGACCGGGCGCTCTTCTGGTATGCGCCGATCTCGACACCCCGGTGGCGCAGGTAGCTGTACAGTGTGCTCTTGGAGATGTGTAGCTTCTCGCCGATGGCGCTGACGCTCAGGCGACCCTCGCGGTACAGCGTTTGCGCCGCCATGGCGGTGGCCTCGGCCTTGGCGGGCAGACCCTTGGGACGGCCACCGATCCGGCCCCGCGACCGTGCGGCCGACAGGCCCGCCTGAGTCCGCTCGCGGATCAGCTCGCGCTCGAACTCGGCCAGCGAGGCGAACAGGTTGAACACCAGGCGGCCTTGGGCATGGGTGGTGTCGATGGGGTCATTCAGGCTCTGCAAGCCGACCTTACGCTCTGCCAGCTCGCCGACCAGCTCGACCAGGTGCTTGAGCGAGCGCCCGAGGCGATCCAGTTTCCAGATCACCACGGCATCACCCGGACGCACGTTGGCCAGCAGTTTGTCCAGTTCCGGACGGGCGCTTTTCGCGCCGCTGGCGATGTCTTGGTAGATGCGTTCGCACCCGGCCTGTTTCAGGGCATCGACTTGTAGGTCGGCTTTCTGATCCCGAGTGCTCACTCGCGCATAACCGATCTTCATCAAAAGTACCGTTTACTCGACTACGTTAGTAATAGTTGAACTTTGATAAAGCGTACCAGTTATTTGAACCGTAGCGTGGGGAGCTTAACGAACCGAGCCATTCCTCGATAGAGTTCGGCAAAACCTTGGTTTTCCCGAACTAACCAGACGCCACAAGGGTTTGCGGGCAGGCGCTGGGCTTAAGTGCACTTTCTGTTCCGTTGCTCCCCAAACCCCGATATCACCCAGGTCGACAAACTGCTGCACGGTAACGAGAACGTCGTCTGCGCCGATGCCGGCTACACCGGCGTCGAAAAGCGCCCCGAACATGCGGGCCGCGAAGTGATCTGGCAGGTCGCAGCACGCCGCAGCACCTACAAGAAGCTCGATAAACGCAGCGCCCTGTACAAAGCCAAGCGCAAGATCGAGAAGGCCAAGGCACAAGTGCGAGCGAAGGTCGAGCACCCGTTTCGAGTGATCAAGCGCCAGTTCGGTTACGTGAAGGTGCGCTTCCGTGGCCTGGCCAAGAACACCGCTCAGCTGGTGACGCTGTTCGCGCTGTCGAACCTATGGATGGCGCGCCGACATTTGCTGACTACCGCAGGAAAGGTGCACCTGTAATGCGGAAAATGGCTGCTGCGAGGTGCTCGCGGCGGCCAAAACGGAGAACTGAGCGGGTTACCTGGTCGATTTTGATCGACGGCCCGCTTTCAAAAGCAGCAAGGGCTGAAGTCGACCGGAAATACAGGGTTACTTC
>LZQQ01000184.1_pt1 | contig 10520 bp, 12 predicted proteins | sample 768581 | NCBI WGS metagenome assembly LZQQ01 (sample SAMN05207185, study PRJNA324510) | oil field metagenome | isolation source: sample BH-FW-20 from oil reservoir | place: India: Bombay High | collected 2015-11-25 | reverse complement strand
TCGCGCCACAGGCTGGCGGCAGGCGAGCAGGAACAGGCGGGTGGGCGGCATGCCTTTTCACGCGAGGACCTCCGCGACCAGCGCGCGGCCGCCTTCGAGGCGCAGCTGGCGCTGGCAGCGGCGCGCCAGGCGCTCGTCATGGGTGACCAGGACCAGCGTCGTGCCGCGTTCGCGGTTGAGCTCGAACAGCAGGTCGGTGATGTGCGCGCCGGTTTCGGTGTCCAGGTTGCCGGTCGGCTCGTCGGCGAAGAGGATGTCCGGATCGGCGGCGAAGGCCCGGGCGATCGCCACCCGCTGCTGCTCGCCACCGGACAACTGCCGCGGATAGTGGCGCAGGCGCGCACCCAGGCCGACCCGCTCGAGCAGCGCGCGGGCACGCGAAGAGGCGTCCGCCCGGCCTTCCAGCTCCAGCGGCAGCATGACGTTCTCCAGCGCATCGAGGCTGTCGAGCAGCTGGAAGACTGGAAGACGAAGCGACGTGCTCGGCGCGCACCCTGGCGCGGGCGTCCTCGTCCAGTTCCGACAGGCTGTGCCCGGCCAGCCGTACGCTGCCGCCGGAGGGCAGGTCCAGGCCGGCCAGCAGCCCCAGCAGCGTTGACTTGCCCGAGCCTGAGGTGCCGACGATGGCCAGGCTGTCGCCGCTTTCCAGGGTCAGCGAAAGGTCTTCGAGGATGCTGAGCGCGCCTTCCGCGCTTGGGACCACTTTGCTAAGGTGCCGGGCAACTAGGATGGCGGTCATGGAGTATCCGATGCGAGCGTGGCTGAAAGGCGGTGTCGTGGCCTTGCTGTTCTGGGCCCAGGGCGCCCTGGCCGACACGGTGCTGGTGGTCGGGGATAGTATCAGCGCGGCTTTTGGCCTGGAAACCAGCCAGGGCTGGGTGCAGCTGCTGCAGCAGCGGCTCGACGGAGAGGGCGGCGAGCACCGCGTGGTGAATGCCTCGATCAGCGGCGACACCACGGCCGGCGGGCTTTCCAGGCTGCCCGGACTGCTCGCCGAGCATCGCCCGGACGTGGTGGTGATCGAGCTCGGCGGCAACGACGGACTGAGAGGTCTGTCGCCCGTACAAATGAAACAGAATCTTGCGGCGATGATCGATCGGTCGCACGAAGCCGGCGCCAGGGTCCTGCTGCTGGGCATGCGCATGCGCCGAATCTCGGCGAGCGCTACGTGCAGGCCTTCGCGAAGGTATTCGATTCGCTGGCCGAGGAAAAGGACGTGGCTACGTGCCCTTCTTTCTCGAGGGTGTTGGCGGCGTGCCGGGGATGATGCAGAGCGACCGCGTGCACCCCACCGCCGAAGCCCAGCAACGCCTGCTGGACAACGCCTGGGAGCAGCTGGAAGCCTTGCTTTGAGCCCCGCGGGCGGCTACTGTCGCGCGCCTTGAAAGGAGCTTCGCATGCCGCGCGTCGCCTGGTCCCTGTATGCCTATCGCCTGATCCAGCCGGACGAGCAGTTCGACCTGTTCGCCTGCCGGGAGAATCGCCTGCACCTGGCCCTGCGGCAGCTGGAACTGGCGGGCCACGTCGACCGCACTCTCTGCGGCAATTTCCTCCCGGCGCAGCCGCGCTGGCTCGAGCTGCGCAAGGGGATGCTCGGCGACCGCCGGCTGTGTCGTGCCTGCCACGACCTGCTCAAGGCGCAGCGCCGGGGCCAGGCGGCGCCGTCCGGAGCCTGGTAGCTCCCGGGAAACGCGCGAGGCGGTGTACAATCGGCCGCTGTTTCATTCCTCCCGTGAAGGATTGCCCATGTTGTCGCGTGCGTCTGCGGTCGCCTGCTGTCTGTCGTTTTCTGCCTTGCTCGCCGCCATGCCGATCTCGGCGGCGGTGTACTCGCTGCCGCCGGAAGGCGAGGACATCGTCGGGCAGGTGCAAGTGGTGAAGGCGAAGTACGAGGACACCTTCGCCGATCTGGGCGAGGCGAACGACCTCGGCTACCTGGAGATGGTCGCGGCCAACCCCGGCGTCGACCCCTGGCTGCCGGGCGAGGGCACCGATGTCATCCTGCCGTCGCGTTTCATCCTGCCGCCGGGGCCGCGCGAAGGATAGTGATCAACCTGGCCGAGTACCGCCTGTATTACTTCCCGGAAGGCGAGAACCTGGTCTACACCTATCCGCTGGGCATCGGCCGCGAAGGCTGGAACTCGCCGATCGCCACCGGCCGGGTGACGGGCAAGACGCCGAATCCGGCGTGGTACCCGCCGCAGTCGATCCGCGACGAGCATGCCGCCGAGGGCGACCCCCTGCCGGCGGTCGTCCCGCCCGGCCCGGACAATCCGCTGGGGCCGTTCAAGTTCAACCTGTCGATGCCGGGCTATCTCATTCACGGCTCGAACAAGAAGTTCGGCATCGGCATGCGGGTCAGCCATGGCTGTTTCCGCATGCTGAACCACAACGTGCTGGAACTGGCAGACCTCGTTCCGGTAGGCACCAAGATCCGCATCATCGACGAGCCGTACAAGTTCGGCGTCAGCGACGGGAAGATCTATCTCGAAGCGCACGCGCCGCTGGAGGGCGAGCAGCCGGTATCGCTGATGGACAAGCACGCGGCGGTGATCAATACCCTGTTGCGGCGCACCGACGACCCGACCACCCTGCATCTGGACTGGGACATGATCCGCGAGATCGTCGCGGCCGAAGATGGCCTGCCGGTGCAGATCGCCGAGCCGGAGTCCGCCGCGCTGGTCACTGCCGGCAACTGATCCAACCCTGAATCGCGGGCAAAAAAAAGCCGACCTCGAGGTCGGCTTTTTCGTACCGGTTGCGCCTTACTTGCGGCTGGCGCGTTCCAGCATGCGCAGAGCGCGCTCGTTGGCTTCGTCAGCGGTCTGCTGGGCCTTCTGAGCGGCTGCCAGAGCCTCGTCGGCCTTGCGGTAGGCTTCGTCGGCACGGGCTTGAGCGCGAGCAGCGGCGTCTTCGGTAGCGGTCAGACGGGCTTCGCTTTCTTTGGTCATGCTGTTGCTGCAACCGGTAGCCAGAACTGCGGCCAGAGCCAGAGCAGAGAATTTCAGAACGTTGTTCATCGTGTTCCCCTTCATTTTGGAAAATCCGTTAGCAACTCCCCATGAGCGGAAGTTGGCGCGCACATACTACCGATTAGTTGTAGTAAGTAAACTCGGCCAACGCAGCCTTGCAGGCTTTTTTCACATCGGTTCAGGAGCCGTTGTGCCCGTGCGACATGGGCTGGCTAAAAAACAGCCAGTTAGAGTTGACGGACGTTTTGGAGCGTTGCAACAACGCTCCGGTCATGCAGCACAAGCCGCACTTATAAGTCATCGCTGGGCTTGAAAAATTCCCGCAACGGTACGCTTAGTGTGAACTCCGGTGTCTTTTGGCGGATGTTCTGTGGAAGGGTTGGCAGTTGGTGTCCGGACAAGGTAGAAAGGTTGGACGGGTTTGCCTCGTTGTCCGGCGCCTTTCCTGCGGCCGGTCGCCATCGCTGTTCGAGCAACCCCATCCAACAATAATCAGAATGCGCAGGTTGTCCTGCTAAGGAGTCCCCATGAGCGAGGCACCGACTGTCCACCACGATCGTGAAGGCCACCAGTTCCAGACGGTCGTGGACGGCCATCGCGCGTACCTCGCGTACATGGACCTGGGCAAGCAGACGCTGGATATCTACCGGACCTTCGTGCCGAACGAGCTGCGTGGCCGCGGGATCGCCGCGGTGCTGGCCGAGCACGCACTGGCGTTCGCCGAGCGCGAGGGGTACACGGTCATTCCGTCCTGCTCGTACGTGGAGAGCTATCTCGAACGGCGCCAGCGCCAGGAAGCGCCGGCCGACGACTGAGGCGACAAGGGGGCAGGGCGAGCGGCGAGATGGCCCGCCCCGAGGGGAATGAATGGGTTGATCGCAGGCGGCAGCCCGCTCGGAGCGGCCGCCTGCCCGGGTGCTTCAGTCGCGGCGACGTCCTGGCAGCACGTCCTTGAGCTTGGCATGCATGCCCAGCAGCGCCTTTTCGGTGGTGTCCCAGTCGATGCAGGCGTCGGTGACCGACACGCCATACTGCAGGTCGCACAGTCCTTCGGGATGGCTGGTTGCCCCAGCGAGGTGGCTCTCGACCATCAGGCCGATGATCGAGGTGTTGCCTTCGAGGATCTGGTTGGCGACGTTGTCCATCACCAGCGGCTGCAGGGCCGGGTCCTTGTTGGAGTTGGCGTGGCTGCAGTCGACCATGATGTTCGGGCGGATGCCGGCCTTGACCAACTGCTGCTCGCAGAGGGTGACGCTGACCGAATCGTAGTTCGGCTTGCCGTTGCCGCCGCGCAGGACGACGTGGCCGTAGCGGTTGCCCTTGGTGGTCACGATCGACACGCCGCCGGCCTGGTTGATGCCGAGGAAACGGTGCGGGCTGGAGACCGACTGCAGCGCGTTGATGGCCACGGTCAGGCTGCCGTCGGTGCCGTTCTTGAAGCCCACCGCCGAGGACAGGCCCGAAGCCATTTCCCGATGCGTCTGCGATTCGGTGGTGCGCGCGCCTATGGCCGACCAGCTGATCAGGTCCTGAAGGTACTGCGGGGAGATCGGGTCGAGCGCCTCGGTGGCGGTCGGCAGGCCCATTTCCGCGAGGTCGCGCAGCAGCCGGCGGCCGATGTGCAGGCCATCCTGGATCTTGAACGAGTCGTCCATGTAGGGATCGTTGATCAGCCCCTTCCAGCCCACGGTGGTGCGCGGCTTCTCGAAGTACACCCGCATGATCACGTAGAGCGTGTCGGACACCCTTTCCGCCAGCCCCTTGAGCCGCTCGGCGTACTCGTGCGCGGCCTTCAGGTCATGGATGGAGCAGGGGCCGACCACGACGAACAGGCGGTGGTCCTTGCCGTCCAGGATGTCGCGCACCACCTGACGGCCGTGGGCCACGGTGCGCAGCGCGGCGTCGGTCAGCGGAATCTCGCGCTTGAGCTGCTCCGGGGTGATCAGGGTCTCGTTGGAGGCGACGTTGAGATCGTCGATGGGTAGGTCAGCCATGGGGTACTCGTCTTCTGGGAAGCCATCCGCCTGCCTCCCGGTGCGGCGGAACGGGGCAGATAAGGGCGCAGCGGGGGAGCGGAACCTTAGCGCGTATTGCCAGGCCTCGACAATGCCGTTCGTGCACGAGCAGCCGCTTGTTTGGCGGAAATGGCCAGGCTTTGCGGTTGGGTCCCTGGCGGCCCGCCTGTAAGGTGTGGCGAGCTGTGCTTCGTCGGCTCCCGGGGGAGCCTGCCGCCCGTTCGCAATGGAGAGATCCGGATGTCGCAAACCCGTCCCCGCATCGGTGTCATCGGCACCGGCGCCATTGGTGGTTTCTACGGTGCCATGCTGCTCGCGCCGGCCACGACGTGCATTTCCTGCTGCGCAGCGAGTACGAGGCCGTGATGGCGCACGGCCTGAGGGTGGAGAGTGCCGTGCACGGCAGCCTCGCGCTGCAGCCGGTGCAGGCCTGTCGCGACGTCGCGAGATGCCGGCCTGCGACTGGCTGCTGGTCTGCGCGAAGACCACCAGCAATGCCGAGCTTGCGCCGCTCATCGCCCGGGCGGCGGCGCCCGCTGCCCGGTGGTGCTGCTGCAGAACGGGCTGGGCGTCGAGGACGCCTTGCGCCCGCTGTTGCCGGAACGGCTGCACCTGCTCGGCGGGCTGTGCTTCATCTGCGTCCACCGCGCCGAGCCCGGACTGGTGGTGCACGAGGCGCTGGGCAGCATCAACTTCGCCTACCATTCCGGCCCCGGCGACGAGGCCCGGGCGGCGGTGGAGGAAGCTGTCGGCCTGTTCGGCAGCGCCGGCATCGAGGCCAGCGGGATGCCCAGCCTGGATCAGGCGCGTTGGCAGAAGCTGGTCTGGAACGCACCCTTCAATGGCCTGGCGGTGCTGCTGGACAGCGGCACCGAAGGCCTGCTCGGACACCCCGAGAGCCGCGCGCTGGTCAAGGCCGTGATGGACGAGACCCTCGGCGCGGCCGCCGCCTGCGGGCATGCGCTGCCGGCCGATCTGCCGGAGAAAATGCTGTTCGGCACCTCGCGCCTGCCGAACTACCTGCCGAGCATGTACCACGACTTCACCCACGGGCGTCCGCTGGAACTGGAGGCGTTGTACGCCACACCGCTGGCGGCCGCCGCGCGTGCCGGGTACGCCATGCCGAAAACCGCGATGCTGCTGCAGGCGCTGCGCTTTCTCGAAGACCGCCGTCGGTCCGGACGATAGCCTCGTTTCGCTCGGTCGGTCACGATTCCGGCGTGTGGTCGTCCGCGAGCCCGGCGCCCGGTGATACCCCTGCTAAGCTCAACAGGCAGACAGACGGGGTTTTCCGGGGGTGTGGCCAGCTTGATCAGATCGATCCTCTACGCGACGGACCTGAGCCTGTACGCCTCCTATGTACTTCAGCATGCCCTGTCGCTCAGCCGCGCGTTCAACGCCGACCTGTACGTGGTGCACGCGGTCGAACCGCTCGGCCTGTTCGCCGAGTCGGTGCTGCAGACCTACCTCGACGACGAGACGCTGGCCTCGCTGCGCCAGGGCGGGCTCACCGCGGTCATGGCCAATCTGGAAAGGCGCGTGCACGAAGGTTTCGTCGAAGGCGTTGGCGAGGGCTGGATGACGTGGCGCTGATTCGCCAGGTCCGGGTCATCCAGGGCGACCCGCCGGAGGTCATCCTCGCCGAGGCCGAACCGCTCGGCCTGTTCGCCGAGTCGTGCTGCAGACCTACCTCGACGACGAGACGCTGGCCTCGCTGCGCCAGGCGGGCTCACCGCGGTCATGGCCAATCTGGAAAGGCGCGTGCACGAAGGTTTCGTCGAAGGCGTTGGCGAGGGGCTGGATGACGTGGCGCTGATTCGCCAGGTCCGGGTCATCCAGGGCGACCCGCCGGAGGTCATCCTCGCCGAGGCCGAGCGCTCGGCGTCGACCTGCTCGTCGTCGCAGCCACAGCCACGGCGCCGCCCAGGACACGCCGCTCGGTCGCACCGCGGCGCGGCTGGTGCAATTGGCCGAGGTGCCGGTGTACCTGGTCCCGATGCTCCCGCATCGCGGCCTGTAGACGATGCGACGACAGAAGCGGCAAACCTCACGAAAAGCACCTAGAATCTAGCGAATTCCATCATCTGGTTATATACGAGTGGCCATACAGTCGTCGTATCCGGGGGCAGCATGAAGCTTCAGCAACTGCGCTACATCTGGGAAGTCGCGCACCACGATCTCAACGTCTCGGCCACGGCGCAGAGCCTGTTCACCTCGCAGCCGGGGATCAGCAAGCAGATCCGGCTACTGGAGGACGAACTCGGCGTCGAGGTGTTCGCGCGCAGCGGCAAGCACCTGACCCGCGTCACCCCGGCCGGCGAACGGATCATCCATACCGCCGGCGAGATCCTGCGCAAGTGCGAGAGCATCAAGCAGATCGCCCAGGAGTTCTCCAACGAGAAGAAGGGCACGCTGACGATCGCCACCACCCACACCCAGGCACGCTATGCGCTGCCGCCGGTCATCAGCGACTTCATCCGCAAGTACCCGGAGGTGTCGCTGCACATGCACCAGGGCACGCCGATGCAGATCGCCGAGATGGCCGCCGACGGCACCGCCGACTTCGCCATCGCCACCGAGGCCCTGGAGCTGTTCGGCGACCTGGTGATGATGCCCTGCTATCGCTGGAACCGCTGCGTGATCGTGCCCAAGGGGCATCCCCTGACCAAACTGGACAAGCTGACCCTCGAGGCGCTCGCCGAGCACCCGATCGTCACCTATGTGTTCGGCTTCACCGGCCGCTCGAAACTGGACGAGGCCTTCAGCCACCGGGGCCTGGCGCCACGGGTGGTGTTCACCGCGGCGGACGCGACGTGATCAAGACCTACGTGCGGCTGGGGCTCGGCGTCGGCATCGTGGCGCGCATGGCGGTGGACGAGAAGCTCGATGGCGACCTGGAGGTGCTGGACGCCAGCGAACTGTTCGAAGCCAGCGTGACCAAGATCGGCTTCCGCCGCGGCACCTTCCTGCGCGGCTTCATGTACGACTTCATCGAGGAGTTCGCACCGCATCTGACCCGCGAGGCGGTCGAGCGCGCGCTGCAGTGCCACAACCGCGGCGAGGTGGACGAACTCTTCAACCACCTCGAGCTGCCGACCTTCTGAGCTACGTTCTTCAGGCCTTGGCGATCAGGTTGCCGGCGTGCAGCCGCATTCCTTGTGCGTGGCTTCCTCCCACCACCAGCGGCCTTCGCGCTCGTGCTGGTTCGGCAGCACCGGGCGCGTGCAGGGCTCGCAGCCGATGCTGATGAAGCCGCGCTCATGCAGGCTGTTGTAGGGGATCTCGAGCATCCGGATATAGCCCCAGACTTCCTCGCTGGTCATCTGCGCCAGCGGGTTGAACTTGTAGAGGCTGCGCTCGGGGGTGGAAAAGGCGGCGTCCAGCTCGAGCACCGGGACCTGGCTGCGCGTGCCGGGGCTCTGGTCGCGACGCTGGCCGGTGGCCCACGCCCGGACCGTCGACAGCTTGCGCCGCAGCGGCTCGATCTTGCGGATGCCGCAGCACTCGCCGTGGCCGTCGCGGTAGAAGCTGAACAGGCCCTTTTCCCGGACCAGCGGCTCGAGCAGCTTCGGATCGGGCGTCATCACGTCGATGGCGATGCCGTAGTGATCGCGCACCTGCTCGATGAAGCGATAGGTCTCGCTGTGCAGGCGGCCGGTGTCGAGGGTGAAGACCTTGACGCCCTTGTTGAGCTTCCAGGCCATGTCCAGCAGGACCACGTCTTCGGCGCCGCTGAAGGAGATCCACAGGTTATCGCCGAACAGGTCGAAGGCGAGCTTGAGGATTTCCTGGGGCGACTTGCCGGCGTAGGCCTCGGCCAAGGTGGTGACGTCGATGTTCTGGCTCATCAGGCGGTTTCCTTCTGGTGGCGCTCGTGCGCTCTGAGGCGGCGGATGGTAGCAAAAGCGGGTTATGCCTCTAAATAACGTTTCTCCTGCCACTTCGGCATTTCCAGGCATAAGCCTCGCGTTGCTTCGCTCGCGCCTTGTCGCTAGAGTGCCGGCTTCTTTTTGGACTCTGCGAGGGTTGGCCTGTGGAAATTGCCTGTCTTGACCTGGAAGGCGTGCTGGTACCGGAGATCTGGATCGCCTTTGCCGAAGAGACCGGCATCGACGCGTTGCGGGCCACCACGCGGGACATTCCGGACTACGACGTGCTGATGAAGCAGCGCCTGCGCATCCTCGACGAGCATGGGCTGAAACTGTCGGACATCCAGGCGGTGATCGCCAAGCTCAAGCCGCTCGACGGCGCGGTGGAGTTCGTCGACTGGCTGCGCGAGCGCTTCCAGGTGGTGATCCTGTCCGATACCTTCTACGAGTTCTCCCAGCCGCTGATGCGCCAGCTCGGCTTCCCGACGCTGCTCTGCCATCGCCTGATCACCGACGACGGCGACCGCGTGGTCGACTACCAGCTGCGCCAGAAGGACCCGAAGCGCCAGTCGGTGATCGCGCTCAAGAGCCTGTACTACCGCGTCATCGCCGCCGGCGACTCCTACAACGACACCACCATGCTTTCCGAGGCGCATGCCGGCATCCTGTTCCACGCACCGGACAACGTGATCCAGGAGTTCCCGCAGTTCCCCGCGGTGCACACCTACGAAGACCTCAAGCGCGAGTTCATCAAGGCGTCCAATCGCAGGCTGGCGTTTTAAGGGCAGGGGCCGATAAAAGCGCTGGAAGGCTGGAAGGTGGACGGGGAGGGGCTGCGGTTGTAGGAAAGGGCTCGACTGGGAAAGCCTCGCAAAAAGGCTTGACAGGCGCGAGCGCCAACCAAATCCTCTCCAGCCTCCAGCCTCCAGCCTCCAGCCTCCAGCCTCCAGCCTCCAGCCTATAGCCTATAGCCCTTCCAACGCCCTCATCAGGACGCTTACCTTGCCGATCGACTCCTGATACTCGGCTCGGCAGTCCGAGTCGGCGACGATGCCGCCGCCGCCCCAGCAGGCCAGGGTGCCGCGGCTGGCGAGCAGGGTGCGGATGGCGATCGAGCTGTCCATTTTCCCGCGCACGTCCAGGTAGAACAGCGAGCCGCAATAGATGGCGCGGCGCGTCGGTTCCAGTTCCTCGATGATCTGCATTGCGCGAATCTTCGGCGCCCCGGTGATCGAACCGCCGGGGAAACTGCCGGCGAGCAGGTCCAGCGGGTCGCGATCGCTGGCCAGCGTGCCGGTGACGCTGCTGACCAGGTGATGGACGTTCGGATAGCTCTCCAGCGCGAACAGCTGCGGCACGCGCACGCTGCCGATCGCGCAGGAGCGGCCAAGGTCGTTGCGCAGCAGGTCGACGATCATCAGGTTCTCGGCGCGGTCCTTGGGGCTGTCCAGCAGTTCCTGCGCGTTGGTGGCGTCTTCCGCGGCATCGCCACCGCGCGGACGGGTGCCCTTGATCGGCCGGGTCTCGACCTGCCGGCCGCTGACGCGCATGAAGCGTTCGGGAGACAGGCTGAGCACCGCGCCGTCCTCGCTGCCGAGAAAGCCGGAGAAGGGTGTCGGGGCAGGCCTGCCGCAGGGCGGCGGCAGGCCTGCACCAGGCTGCCC
>LZQQ01000183.1_pt1 | contig 10549 bp, 11 predicted proteins | sample 768581 | NCBI WGS metagenome assembly LZQQ01 (sample SAMN05207185, study PRJNA324510) | oil field metagenome | isolation source: sample BH-FW-20 from oil reservoir | place: India: Bombay High | collected 2015-11-25 | reverse complement strand
TCAGGCTGGCCACCGGCGCCAACGCGCTCGATACCGCCCAGGGCGTGCGCCAGACCATCGCCGAGCTCGAGCCGTTCTTCCCGGCGGGCCTCAAGGTCTACTATCCCTACGACACCACGCCGGTGATTTCCGAGTCGATCCATGGGGTGGTGCAAACACTGTTCGAGGCCATCGTCCTGGTCTTCCTGGTGATGTACCTGTTCCTGCAGAACTTGCGCGCGACGCTGATTCCAACCTTGGCGGTGCCGGTGGTGCTGCTCGGTACCTTCGGCATCCTTGCCGCGTTCGGCTTCAGCATCAACACGCTGACCATGTTCGCCATGATCCTGGCCATCGGCCTGCTGGTGGACGACGCCATCGTGGTGGTGGAGAACGTCGAGCGGGTGATGCGCGAGGATGGGTTGTCGCCGGTGGAGGCGACCCGCAAGTCGATGGGGCAGATCCAGGGGGCGCTGGTCGGCATCGGCCTGGTGCTCTCGGCCGTGTTCCTGCCGATGGCGTTCTTCCCCGGGTCTACAGGGGTGATCTACAGGCAGTTCTCGATCACCATCGTCTCGGCCATGTCGCTTTCTGTGCTCGTGGCGCTGGTCTTCACTCCGGCGCTTTGCGCCACGCTGCTCAAGCCGATCGCCCAAGGCGAGCACCACGAGAAGCGCGGCTTCTTCGGCTGGTTCAACCGCAATTTCGAGCGCAGCGTCGGCAGCTACGAGCGCGGCGTCAGGGCCGTGGTCCGGCACAAGGCCCCTTACCTGCTGATGTACCTGGTGATCGTCGGCGTGATGGTGTGGGCCTTTACCCGGATTCCGACGTCTTTCCTACCGGACGAGGATCAGGGCGTGCTGTACGCCCAGGTGCAGACCCCAGCCGGTTCCACGGCGGAGCGGACCAATGAGGTGTTGCGGCAGATGCGTGAATACCTGCTGAATCAGGAGAAGGATGTAGTGCGCTCGGTATTCACCGTCAGTGGCTTCAACTTCGCCGGTCGCGGGCAGAATTCCGGCCTGGCGTTCATCGCCCTGAGGCCCTGGGAAGAGCGGGGCGGGGAAGGCCAGGGCGTGTTCGATCTGGCCCAGCGCGCCCAGAGGTACTTCTTTAGCTTGCGTGATGCCCTGGCATTCGCCTATGCCCCTCCGGCAGTGATGGAGCTGGGCACCGCGACGGGCTTCAACGTCTTCTTGCAGGACCGTGCCGGCGTTGGCCACGAGGTGCTCAGCCAGGCGCGCGACCAGTTCCTGCAACTGGCTGGACAGAACCCCAAGCTGACCGGGGTGCGCGTCAACGGGCTGCGTGACGAGCCGCAGTTCAAGCTGACCGTCGATGACGAGAAAGCGCGCGCGCAGGGGGTGTCGTTGTCGGACATCAACCAGACGCTGTCGATCGCCTGGGGCAGCGACTACGTCAACGACTTCATCGATCGCGGCCGAGTGAAAAGGGTATACATGCAGGGCCATCCGGATGCACGGATGAATCCGGAGGACCTGGACAAGTGGTATGTGCGCAACGCCGACGGGCAAATGGTTCCATTCAGCGCCTTCGCCTCCGGCGAATGGGTCTACGGTTCGCCGAAGCTGGCGCGCTATAATGGCGTACCGGCGATGGAAATGCTCGGTGCCGCCGCGCCCGGCTATAGTTCGGGCGAGGCGATGGCGGAGGTCGAGCAGATCGCGGCACAGCTGCTACGGGCATCGGGATCGCCTGGACCGGGCTGTCCTATGAGGAGCGGTTGGCGGGTTCCCAGTCCACTGCGCTCTATGCACTGTCACTGCTGGTGGTGTTCCTCTGCTTGGCGGCGCTCTACGAGAGCTGGTCGATACCCTTCTCGGTCATGCTGGTGGTGCCGCTCGGCATCGTCGGCGCGCTGCTGGCCACCTATGGGCGCGGGCTCAGCAATGACGTGTACTTGCAAATCGGCCTGCTGACCACCGTCGGTCTCTCGGCGCGCAACGCGATTCTCATCGTCGAGTTCGCCAAGGCTTTGCACGAGCAGGGCATGAGCCTGGTGGATGCGGCTGCTGAAGCCTGCCGGATGCGACTGCGGCCGATCGTGATGACCTCGCTGGCCTTCATTCTCGGGGTGGTCCCGCTGGCCATCGCAAGCGGCGCAGGTTCCGGCAGCAAGCATGCCATCGGCACCGGTGTGATCGGCGGCATGTTGTCGGCGCTGGTCCTGGCGATCTTCTGGATTCCGCTGTTCTACGTACTGATCGCCAGCCTGTTTGATCGCAAGAAGCCCGCCGAGAAAGGCGCGCAGGAGAGCTCATCGTGAACAAGTCCCTGTTGAGTCTGGCACTGTTGGCGACGCTAGGGGGCTGTTCGCTGATTCCCGAGTATCAGCGTCCGGATGCGCCGGCACCGGCCGACTGGCCGCAGGGCGAGGCCTATTCGAAGGCATCCCCCGAGGCTCGGGCGCAGGCGCTTGGCTGGCGCGAGTTCTTCCGTGATCCGGTACTGCAGCAGCTGATCGAGGTGGCGCTGGAGAACAACCGCGACCTGCGCGCCGCCGCGCTGAACGTCGATGCCTATCGCGCGCTGTACCGTATCCAGCGCGCCGACTTGCTGCCGGCGGTCAGCGCCAATGCAGACGGCACCCGCACGCGCTTGCCCGGCGATCTGAGCATGAGCGGCGGCGATGAGATCAGCAGCCAATACAGCGCCACCTTCGGCGTTTCCTGGGAGCTGGACCTGTTCGGTCGTCTGCGCAGCCTGCGCGACCAGGCACTGGAAGAATTCTTCGCCAGCGAGGCCGCACAGCGCAGCACCCAGATCAGCCTGATCGCCAGTGTCGCCAATGCCTGGCTGACGTTGCAGGCCGACCAGGCGCTGCTGCAGGTCACCCGCGATACGCTCAAGACCTACGAGGAAAGCCTGGGCCTGACCCAGCGCAGCTTCGATATCGGTGTCGCCTCGGCGCTGGAGCTGCGCCAGGCGCGTAGCGCCGTCGATACCGCGCGGTGAGCATCGAACAGTACACCCGCCTGGTGGCGCAGGACCGCAACGCGTTGGCGCTGTTGCTGGGGCAGAGCCTGCCGGCCGACCTGCCAGCGGGCTACGGCTGGAGCGTACCCAGTTGGCACCGTTGCCGGTCGGGCTGCCCTCCGATCTGCTCTATAAACGCCCGGACATCATCCAGGCCGAGCACCAGCTCAAGGCGCTCAATGCCAGCATCGGCGCGGCACGCGCGGCCTTCTTCCCGCGCATCAGCCTGACCGGCGCGGCAGGGACCGCCAGCAGCGAGCTGTCCGGTCTGTTCGACGGCGGTTCCGGCTATTGGAGCTTCTCGCCAAGCATCAGCGTGCCGATCTTCAACGCCGGCCAGTTGCGGGCGAATCTGGACTACGCAGAGCTCAGCAAGAACATCCAGGTCGCGCAATACGAGAAGGCGATCCAGACCGCATTCCGCGAGGTGGCCGATGGTCTCGCGGCGCAGGCCACCTACACTCGCCAGGTGCAGGCGCAGCGCGATCTGCTGGCGACCACCGCGGACTACTACAACCTCGCCGAGCGCCGTTATCGCACCGGCGTGGACAGCTATCTGACCGTGCTCGACGCGCAGCGCCAGCTGTTCAGCGTTCAGCAGCAGCTGATCGGCGACCGTCTGGCGCAGCTGACCAGCGAGGTCAACCTGTTCAAGGCGCTGGGCGGGGGCTGGCAGGAGAGCACTTCGGCCCGGCCTGACAAGGCGCCGGACGAAGGCTGACCCGTTCAGCCGCCAGGATAAAAAAAGCCGCCCTTGCACAGACTGTGTGAAAACGCACTGATGGCGGGTTAAGCAAACGCCCCGACTTGTTCGGGGCGTTTGCTTTTGCGCGGACGAAAGGCGAAAACACGCTTTTCAGCCCATCAACGCGATCAGCTGGCCTGCACCGAGTACATTGATCGCTCTTTTGAGGTTGTAGGCTTGTACCGCCAGGGCCATTTCCGTCCTTGCACCCTTCAGCTGGCGAAGCAGGAAGCGGCCATTGCCGAATAACCACTGCTTGAGGTTGCCGAAGGGGTGCTCAACGATCGACCTTCGGCTGACCATCATCTCTGGATGTGCCTGCATCCGCTGTTCCATGCGCTCGAAGGCGGCTTCATGGGCATGCCGTGAGACGTAGCGGCGCTTGGCCTGGGTGCAGCGCGCTTTCAGTGGGCAACTGTTGCAGTCGCTGATCGCTGCCTGGTAGATGCGATCCCCTCGATTCCATTGCTTGAGGCTCAGCAACTTGCCCGCCGGGCACTGGTACTGATCGTTCTCTGCATCGTAAGTGAAGTCGCCTCGCTCGAAGAGGTCGACGTCATCACTGCGATTATTGGTCGCGCGGTTGGGCGGCACATAGGCCGTAATACCCGCCTCCTCACACGCCTGGAACTGCGCACCGTTGGAGTAGCCGGCATCGGCGACCACCTCCAACTTGACCTGTTGCAGCACGGCTTGAGTTGCCTTGGCCATGGGTTCGAGCTGCTGGGTGTCGTTGCCATCCTGAGTGACCTCGTGGTGCAGGATCAGGCAGTGCTCCGCGTCCACAGCGCTTTGCACGTTGTAGGCTACTCGAGGCCCCTGGTGGGTGCGCATCAGCTTGGCGTCCGCCTCGCCGATCACGAACTGTTCCAGCTGCTGCGCCTCCAGCAGCGCCTGACTGGTCAGATTGTCGGCATGCTTGCCCTGCAACCGTTGCAGGGCTGCCTTGACCGCCGAACGATCGATCGCCTCGTCGGCTTCAGCCCGATCCGCAGCCTCCAGCTGCGCCAGGTAGTCGGTGATGTGCTTCTCCAGCCGCTCCTGCTGGCGCTTGAGTTGCTTGAGGCTCAGCTGCTTGCGCGCCGAGGCGACGGCTTGGAACTTGCTGCCGTCGATGGCCACCAACTGGCCGGCGATCAGGCCGACCTGGCGGCAGAACTGCACAAAGGCCCGACAGGTCGCCGCGAATGCTGCACCGTTGTCCTTGCGAAAATCAGCGATGGTCTTGAAGTCCGGAGCCAGGCGTCCCAACAGCCACATCACTTCGACATTGCGCTGGCACTCGGCCTCCAGCCGCCGGGATGAGCGGATGCGCTGGAAGTAGCCATACAGATAGAGCTTGAGCAGATCGGCCGGATCGTAGGACGGTCGCCCGGTTTGCCGGGCCTGCGCCTTGCTGAAACCCAGCACGCGCAAATCCAGGCGCGCCACATAGGCTTCGATCACGCGCACCAAATGATCTTCCGGCACCAGCTCGTCCAGCGACTGTGGAAACAGACTGCCCTGGCTGCGCGCTTCACCTTGGATGTACTGCATAAACAAAAATGCCCGTATCGCGTGATACGGGCATTTTCTAGAACACCGGCCGGGACTGCCAGGTTTTCACACAGTCTGGTAAGTCGCCCTTTTTTGTTTCAATCGTTGCGGCGACAATGGCGCGACTTGCCGCTCCCGTAGTGCATCCTTCTTTTTCGAACCGCGACCGATACCGTTCATGCCTTCATTGCGTAGCCCATACTGGCTGTTCGTCGTGCTGATCCTGCTGCTGGGCGGTCTGCAGTACCGCTTGTGGGTGGGCGAAGGGAGCCTGGCGCAGATCAGCAGCCTCAACAAGCAGATCGAGGAGCAGCAAGGCGAGAACAAGCGCCTGCTCGAGCGCAATCGCATCCTCGAGGCCGAGGTGATGGAGCTCAAACAGGGCATGGAAACCGTCGAGGAGCGTGCCCGCCATGAGCTGGGCATGGTCAAGGAAGGCGAAACCCTCTACCAGCTCACCGAATGAACAACCGACCGACCTCTTTCTGGGTGGTGATTCCTGCTGCCGGCATTGGCAGTCGCATGGCTGCTGACCGCCCCAAGCAATACCTGCAGCTCGGTGATCGCACGATTCTTGAACATACCCTTGGCTGTTTTCTGGGCCGTACCGGCGTTCGTGGTGTGGTGGTCGCCCTTGCACCGGACGTCCCTGGTGGCCGATGCTGGGCTGCGCGGCTGACCCGCGGATCAGTCGCGCAGCAGGCGGGAGAGAACGTGCCGACTCGGTACTGGCCGGTCTCGAGCGGCTGAAAGACCTCGGCGCCCTCGATGGGGACTGGGTATTGGTGCACGATGCGGCACGCCCCAATCTTGCGGATGAAGACCTGCAGCGGTTACTCGACCAGCTCGGCGAGGATCCGGTCGGCGGGCTGCTGGCCGTTCCGGCGAAGGACAACGCTCAAGCGCGTCGCGGCCGACGGTCGCGTCGAGCAGACGGTCGACCGCCGCCCGATCTGGCTGGCCTATACCCCGCAGATGTTTCGCCTGGGCTTGTTGCGCCAGGCACTGACCGGGGCGGCCCAGGCGGGTGCGGAAATCACGGACGAGGCCTCGGCGATCGAGTGGCTCGGCCATCGTCCGCGGGTAGTGGAAGGGCGCGCGGACAACATCAAGGTCACCCGTCCGGATGACCTCCAGTGGTTGCAGTTGCAGTGGGGTTCACGCTGAGGTGACAGGCGTGCCCCGCAGTTCGGCCGAGACGGTCTGCGGGGCTGGGTTCTGACCTAGAACCGATACAGCGCCGCCGCTCCGCTTTGCGTCGGCATGCGCTCGGCCGGCACCGCGATACTTCACCGCCCTGTTCCAGCGTCCAGACGGTCAGTTCGTCGAGCAGATCGGGTGTCGAAGCGTCGGCCTCTTCGGCAGGCAGGGCCTTGGCCTCATCCTTGTCGACCTGGCCCGGAATGCGGCGGTCCGCCTCGACCAGCAGCGTGGCGACGCGCCCCTCGCGGGTCGCGCGACCGATTTCCTCGATGGCCTCGCTGGCCAGTCCCTGACCGAGCGATTCCCCGAAGCGATCGATGAAGCCTTCCAGGCGCTTGATGTAGCGCGGCTGCATCACCAACCAGCTCTTCTCGCGCAGCTCGTTCTGGCTAAGCAGGGACGGATCGTTGTCGATGCCCTCGGCGAGCAGGTGCGGGTTATGGCTGAGCTTGCGGAAATGCGCCTGGTGATCCGGCAGCGCCGCCAGTATCAGCGGCAGGCCCGAACGCTTGGAGTGATGTTCGAGGATGGCCCGGTCCACTTCGCGGAAGAAACGCTCACGGTCACGGTCCATCTCGGCTTGACGCCCGGCACCACCGGCCTCCACCTGCATCGGGTCGCCCCGCTCACCGGCGCGGCTGTAGCCCTGCGGGAAACCGCTCTGGCCCTTTTCGGTCAACTCGCGGCCCAGCGCCTGCTCGAGCGTGGCGGGGACGCCGTCGGCCAGTCGAACCTGATCGATGCCGTCCCGGTTACCCTCGTAGAGCCGTACCGAATCCATCGTCAGCGCCAGAATCTGGTAACGGTCGGCGGACTGGGCGATACGCAATAGTGGCTTGACGTGCATGCGCTCGTTCGCCACGGCCAGTTCGGCGACCCGACGCTGCAGGCGAAAGATCTTGAAATAGCCCGGTGCGGCGAAGATGGCCAGGCCGTCGCGGCTGTTATTCCAGAAATCGGCGTCGTCGATCAGCGCTCGGAAAGGCGCGAGCAGCGTCTCGGGCTGGTCGCAGTGCTGCTCTTTCAGGGCGTCCTCCAACTGACGTACCAGTTGTTTGAAACGAATGGGGTCCTGCTCTCGCTCGGGAAAACTCCTGTGGGTCGGCTGATACAGCGACAGACATGGACGCTGGCGCACCGCCAGCAGCTCCTTCAAGGTGTCTCGGTTCAGATCGCTTGGCATGGGGTACCTCGCAACAGGGGCCGGTGAAAGGGTGAGGTCAGCGGCTGAGCTTGCCGGTGAGGTGGTCGAGCGCGTGCAGCATCTTCTCCGCTGCGCCGTCGATGGCCAGGTCCAGCGACTCGGCCTTGTGCGTTACCGATAGCGGTTCGTGGTGCTTGAGACGGGCCTCGATCTGGCAGCGCTTGTCCTGCGGGCCGCTCTTGCTGCCGTTCTCGTCGTTGAGGTGAACCTCCAGACGCGTCAGGTATTCGTCGAATCGCTCCAGCTCGTCTTCCAGGGTGGCGCGGACGCGGTCCTCCAGGCCCTGGGACATTTCGATGCTGTGATTGCTGTTTACCTGGATGAGCATGGAATTCTCCTGATGGCATGGCTTGGCAAAAACCAGACGCCGACGCTCTGGCTTTCCAGTTACGACGGGGCCAGCAGGGCAGGGTTCCAACGCCCGTCCGGACGCCGGACAGACGACCGAACAGGCGAAACGGCGCTCAGCGACGGGCGTATTCCGGCGCGGCGGCCAGTCCCGATTTCAATGCGTCGATCAGGCCACCGACCTTCGCGGACAGCAGCCGGCGCTGCGGATAAACGGCCCAGACGGCGGTGTCCGGCGGCTGGGTCGCCGAAAGCAGCGCAACCAGTTCGCCTCGCGTAGCGGTTCCTGAACGTAGTAATCAGGCAGTTGGCAGATGCCGAAGCCGCGCAGCGCTGCATCGAGCACGGCATGGCCACTGTTGCAGCGCCAGTTGCCCGAAGGCTTGAAATGCTGCTCGCGGCCGTCGACCTGCAGCATCCAGGTGTCGCTGGTGCCAATCAGGCAGTTGTGCCGTGCCAGCTCGGAGAGCGTGTGCGGCCGGCCGTAACGTTCCAGATACGCCGGTGCGGCACACAGATACATGACGCGAGGTGCGATTCGTGTTGCGACCAGCCGCGATTCGCCCAGCCGACCTAGACGGATCGCGAGATCGAAGCCTTCCTGGACCAGGTCGAGCGTGCGATTGGACAGCTCGATCTCCACCCGCAGCTGCGGATGACGCGCCATGAAGTCGTTCACCAGTGGCACGATGAACCGCTCTCCATAGGCGACGGCAGCGGTCATGCGCAGCAGGCCGCTGGGCACGCTGTTCTGATCGCTGACGGCGCTGAAGGCATCGTCGCGTTCCTCGATCAGGCGCTGGCAACGGGCGAAGAAGTGATGACCGGCATCGGTCAGTGAAACGCGACGGGTGGTGCGATATAGCAGGCGCGTCTGCAGGCGTTCCTCCAGGCGTGCGACCTGGCGGCTGACATGCGACGACGACACGCGCAGCTTCTGCGCGGCGGCCATGAAGCTGCCCTGTTCGGCAACAGCAACGAACTCGTCCAGACCTTCCCAGCGGCTCATGCGGCCCTCGATTATTGCATTGCAGCACTAATGTTTTGAGAAAAACGAGATTATCCCTGCTTGAAGAGAAATTACACTCACTCGACTGCAACCCATCGAGAGTGAGCCATGACCATCAAGTCCCGTGCTGCCGTCGCCTTTGCCCCTAACGAGCCGCTGAAGATCGTCGAGGTGGACGTCGAGCCGCCCAAGGCGGGTGAAGTGCTGGTGCGTATCGTCGCCAGCGGCGTTTGCCATACCGATGCCTACACCCTGTCCGGCCAGGACAGCGAAGGCGTGTTTCCCTGCATTCTCGGCCACGAGGGAGGTGGCATCGTCGAGGCCGTGGGCGAGGGCGTGACCTCGGTGAAGGTCGGTGATCATGTGATTCCGCTGTACACGGCTGAATGTCGAGAGTGCAAATTCTGCAAGTCGGGCAAGACCAACCTGTGCAGCTCGGTGCGTGCGACCCAAGGCAAGGGCCTGATGCCGGATGGAAGCACGCGCTTTTCCTACAACGGCCAGCCGGTTTACCACTACATGGGCTGCTCGACCTTCTCCGAATACACCGTGCTGCCGGAAGTATCCGTAGCGGTGATTCCCAAGGAAGCGCCGCTGGAGAAGGTCTGCCTGCTCGGCTGCGGCGTGACCACCGGAATCGGTGCGGTGCTCAACACCGCCAAGGTCGAAGAGGCTCCACCGTCGCCATCTTCGGTCTGGGTGGCATCGGCCTGGCGGCCATCATCGGCGCCAAGATGGCCAAGGCCAGCCGCATCATCGCCATCGATATCAATCCGGAGAAGTTCGCTGTAGCGCGCGAGCTGGGCGCCACCGATTTCGTCAATCCCAAGGACCATGCGCGACCGATCCAGGAGGTCATCGTCGAAATGACCGATGGCGGCGTGGATTACAGCTTCGAGTGTGTCGGCAATGTGCAGCTGATGCGCGCCGCACTGGAGTGCTGCCACAAGGGCTGGGGCGAGTCGACCATCATCGGCGTGGCCCCTGCTGGCGCCGAGATCAGCACGCGGCCGTTCCAGTTGGTCACCGGCCGGGTCTGGCGCGGCAGCGCGTTCGGTGGCGTCAAGGGGCGCACGGAACTGCCCGGCTACGTCGAGAAATCGCAGAAGGGCGAAATTCCGCTGGACACCTTCATTACCCACACCATGGGGCTGGACGACATCAACAAGGCCTTCGATCTGATGCACGAAGGCAAGAGCATTCGTACCGTCATCCACTTCTGAGCCAGCTCGGTGAGCTGCACGGGCGCTCACCGGCTTCTTGCGCACCCTGGATACCGGTGCGCAAGGCGCATTCTACGGAGGTTCGCATGACCCTTGAGATCGTTTCCAGCAACAAGAGCTTCGCTGGCTGGCACAAGCGCTACCGACACCGCTCCAGCAGCCTGGATGCGACATGGTGTTTGCCGTATCCACTTCTGAGCCAGCTCGTGAGCTGCACGGGCGCTCACCGGCTTCTTGCGCACCCTGGATACCGGTGCGCAAGGCGCATTCTACGGAGGTTCGCATGACCCTTGAGATCGTTTCCA
>LZQQ01000182.1_pt1 | contig 10587 bp, 14 predicted proteins | sample 768581 | NCBI WGS metagenome assembly LZQQ01 (sample SAMN05207185, study PRJNA324510) | oil field metagenome | isolation source: sample BH-FW-20 from oil reservoir | place: India: Bombay High | collected 2015-11-25 | reverse complement strand
TCCAACCTGGACGACAGCAATGTATTCAATATCGGGTTACGGCATACTTATTCACCGGCGAATGGCTTGGGCGGTGAATGGCGAAATGAAATCAATATCCTGGGGCCCGAATTTCTTCAAACTGAAACTTAATCTCGCCTCCAACCTGGACGACAGCAATGTATTCAATATCGGGTTACGGCATACTTATTCACCGGCGAATGGCTTGGGCGGTGAATGGCGAAATGAAATCAATATCGGCCAGACACAACGGCTGAAAACCGCCTTTTACCAACCGTTAGATACGGGACAGAAACTCTACATTCAACCGGCCTTCGAAGCCAAAAGCCGCATCTACGACATCAACGACCAAAACAGCATCGCCTCCGTGCAGCTAGAGCAACAAACCCTGACTCCGAGCCTGGAAATGGGCTACAACTTCAATTTAAATCTAAGAACCTACGTCGGATACGACTGGGAAGCCGGCGAGCTGGTCTTGGGCAAAAACGCCAGCTCGCAGCAAAAAGAAACTTATGACGACAACATCGTCTATATCGGGTTGAAATACGACAGTTTGGATCAGGTCGCTTTCCCGCGAAAAGGTACCCTGCTTGGATTTGTCGTATCACAATACTCTTTACAATATCGACAAAGCCGGCAAGGTACAGGAATATAAATCCTTCCTATCCAGTTACTTTTCGTACGGTCGCCATACGGTCAACTTCCATTTTGAAGCGACCGACCTGCAAGCCGACCAGGCCGACGACATCCACAACTTCTACACCCTCGGCGGCTTCCAACGCTTATCCGGCTATGCTGAGGACGATTTGATCGGCAACAAAGTCATTTTCGCCCGCTTGAAATATCTGTATCGCATGTCATCCAGCAGCAACCCGCTGAATTTTCCGTATTACCTCGGCGCGACGCTGGAAGCGGGGAATATTTACGATGAAGAGAACATTACCGGTGTCGACACCTCCGATGTCACCTGGGCCAACACCAAACAAGCCGGCAGTATATTCATCGGCATGAACAGTTTTATCGGCCCGATTTATTTTGCCTATGGCTATCACGACGAAGAACACCAATCGCTGTATTTCTACTTCGGGCACTCCTTCAACTAAACCCGCACCTTAATCTGAAAACAGCATACGGTACGGACGCTCGATTTCCTGCATCACTTTTTGCAGACTGAAACTGCGCACTTCCTCGATAAAGCGTTGCCCGGTGAAAAACACCTGCAAGGTCGGCAAGGTAAACACGCCGTTCTGTGAACAAATGTCCGTCACCTCATGGCAATCCACATACACCATTTTGATGTTTGGATAAGACGCCTCGACCAGCTCAATCAACTTCGGCTTGATGGCATGGCAGACATTGCAATCTCGCCCTCCGAACAGCACCAATAAGGCTTCTTCGGCTTGCTTCAACTCATCCAACCGTTCCAACGATGTGATATTTTCCACCTTCCCTTTCTCCATTTTTGATTCCCACACCATCACTCTATTGGCACTTTCTGCCAGGCCTGGCCAAATTCAATACCGACTCATAACCAAGCGGCGCCACGAACCCCACTGGAATCCCCCCATTTCGCCGGCACCAACCGGTATCTACCCGGTCGCTGAACACCCATTGTGCCCAAAGCTCCGGAACACGACGATACAAAAAATCCACATTGGACAAGCCGCCACCCAATACAATGACATCCGGGTCGACGACATTCATCACACTGGCCAGGCCTTTCGCCAACCAGTCCGCATAGGATTCCATATGCCGCCGACACACTTCCTCTCCCGCTTCAGCGCCTTCGGAAATCGCCTGCGCACTCAACGGCCGTCCGTAACGTTTTTCAAAATGCATCGCCATACCCGGCCCCGACAAAAACGTTTCCAGACAACCCTTTTGACCGCAATAACACGGATGCATTTCATCCTTTTCCGAAGGCCACGGTAACGGGTTATGCCCCATTCTCCGGCAATGGCATTCACCCCGTTCAAAACCTGTCCATTCACCACCAAACCGCCGCCACAGCCGGTGCCCAAAATAACGGCAAAGACCACGTCTTCACCCGCCGCGGCGCCGTCAGACGCTTCCGACAACGCCAAACAATTGGCGTCGTTTGCCAACACGATGGTTTGAGATAAAGTGGCCGACAAATCAGCGGCCAAATCGCGACCGATCAAACAGGTCGAATTGGCGTTTTTGATACGGCCGGTTTGCTTAGAGACGGCACCCGGAATACCGATTCCCAAACGCGGAAAAGCTCCAAACTCCGACTCCACCCGCCGAACCAAAGAAATGATGATCGCCAAAGTCGCTGCATAATCGCCCTGCGGTGTCGGCATTCGCTCTCGCAGCAGAATATGATTGTCATCATCCAGCACCACCGCTTCGATTTTCGTGCCTCCAAGATCAATCCCCACTTTCATTGCCGTTTACTTTCCTAAATACACACTGAAATCATTGGGAAGATACCCTTCTTCCAAGACCACTTGCCGGGCAAATCGGAACAATACTCGGCTATTTCCTCCGGCTCAAAACTCTGCAACAGCCCTCGATTAGCCGTCCAATCGTGCCGGGCATTCAACAAGTTGAACGCCACGCCGGTTTTGGCCAAGGCGTACATTCGGCGAATCACGGCTTTTGCATATTCCCCTTCACAATCGGGGGCATCCACCACTTCATTCATCGCCCCGGAACACACCACAAAATCAAACGAATTGGCCGGCCAATCGAAGTCGAACAGCTCACCTTGTTGTAAACGCAAGCCCGAGTGCTTAAACCCGGCAGCCTGAACCATGTCCGGTGACACATCAATACCGGTATAACGGACATCAAATTCCCGCGCCGTCAAATACGGGTAAAAATCACCAAACCCCGACCCCCACGTCCAACAGATGAAACGACCAGGCCTGGTCGTTTTTCAACCCATAACGCAACAGTAAATCTGACAACACGTCAAATCTTACCTGCTGGGCTTCGGTATTATTCCAATAAAGCGCCGTCGCCCCGTAACCGCGCTCCTGAATGGAGCGTTGGTGCCGCCGGATAATCCGCTCGCGATGCCGTTCGCTGAGTTTCATTGTCAGGCCGACTCCAAGGTTTTCAGCCAGGCGATTTCATCGTCGCTGAAACCGGCTTCCTGACGGGCTTCGAAATTGAACGGTCCGCGCAAATCGCCATGAAAGTAATCGTCAATGATCTGGGTAAAGGTTTCAAAAGGGTTCAGGCTCCGCTCTGCACACAAGTATCGGAACCAACGGGTACCGACCTCGACATGGCCGATTTCGTCCCGCAGCAGTATCTTCAAAATTTCCACACCGCGTTTATCGCCCACGGCACGCAGTTTTTGAATCATCGGCGGCGTCACATCCAAACCGCGTGCTTCCAGCGTTCTTGGCACCAATGCCATGCGAACCAATGGGTCATGATCGGTTTCATAGGTCGTCACCCAAAGGCCGTTATGGGCAGGAAAATCGCCGTATTCATAGCCCAAATGATACAAATGCTCGCGCACCATTTGAAAGTGATAGGACTCTTCTCCCGCCACGCCTAACCAATCCCGATAATATTCTCGGGGCATATCCTGAAAACGGTAAATGGCATCCAGCGCCAGATTCACGGCATTGAATTCAATGTGTAAAATGGAGTGCATTAACGCCGCGTGGCCTTCTTTGGAACCCAACCGGCGCTTGGGCAACTCTCTGGGCGGCACCAACTCCGGTTTTTCGGGGCGACCGGCATCCGGCACCTTATGGATTTCAGATGTCGGTTCAAAGTCGAAGGCATCTTCGGTCCACCACTGTTGTAGCAAAGCCAACTGCCTTACCTTTTCACCCAAATCGGATTCCACCAGACAACGGTAAGTCTGTTCAAATAAATTGTATTTCACACCCAATTCCTAACAACGAATAAAAAACGCCCGGAAACAAAAAAGCCGACATAAAGCCGGCTTTTTCTTCCTAACCTGTTGGCGATTACTTGCTGAAGTAATAAGCCGCTTGAAGGTAAGGTGTGCCACGATATTGTTTCGCATCGATGGAATCGAACAATTTCGCCCATTTGGCACGATCTTCCGGAGTCATTACATAAGATGGGTTTAGACCCAAAGTCTTCTCACCGTAAGTCGCTTCGATTTTGCTCAACTCAGCAAAACACTCACCAACAGTTGTTTTCTGCTCGTAAGCACGTGCCGCAGTGGCCCCTTTCTCTCTTGCCAACTTAACGATCGTGTCACCGTCTGCAACACATTGATCATATTTTGACTCTGCAGCTTGCACGTTTAAAGTGAACGCGGCAACAGCTGCAACAAATAGCGCCTGTAATGTTAATTTCATTCAAACCACTCCGTTATCTTACCGTTGTATTTATATTAGGATTTAATCATTTACCGGGACTATTTTCAGTCTTTTTAGTGCAAATTGCAACCGAAAACCCTGACTTTCAGCTATAAAATAATTAAATGCTTATAAGCTTTTTTTATAGTCCAGCTGCGGCTTTGAAGACGACGAACTCAACGCTTCGCCCAAAACGAATCCCCCAGACGACCAGCAGCACCAACACCAGCATAAACAGAACTTGGGAAACGCCGTGCCACTGGGCAAAGGTCATTCCATATAACTGTGGCGATCTAGCCACTCCCATGGCTTTCAATTCCATCATCAGCGGCGAAATCCCCCACAAATTAACCGCGACCGACAAGGCCGCGACCCCCAGCAGAAGTTCCCGTTTCGGACGAAACCGTTTTGGAGCACCAACAAGCCAAGCAACCCAAGCAAAAGCAGTAAGTCAAACCCATATAGCCCTGTCAGAAAAATACCCATCAGCTCACCGGCGGTTTCACTGCTCAAGCGGCCGAACAAAACTGGCGCAACAACATAACCGATGGTGATATTCGCCGTGAGCAGAATCATCAACAGTGCCAAATGCATGACTAAAAGCCCCAACCGATTTAAATATATTGGATTTCGACAATTTCGTAGTCGATGTTGCCGCTTGGGGCTTTCACCACCACTTCGTCCCCTTCCTCTTTGGCGATCAAGGCGCGTGCAATCGGCGAATTGACGGAAATTTTATTGTGTTTCAAGTCGGCTTCTTCTTCACCGACGATCTGATAGGTGACTTCCTCATCGGTTTCCACATTCAGGACCGTCACCGTCGCACCAAACACCACTTTTCCGTTTGGATTCAGTTTGGTGACATCAATAATCTGAACGCGTCCCAGCATGTTTTCGATTTGCTTGATGCGTGCTTCAATCAACCCTTGCTGCTCGCGAGCAGCATGATATTCCGCGTTTTCCTTGAGGTCGCCATGCTCTCTCGCTTCGGCAATGGCATTGGAAATCGTCGGGCGGTCTTCTTTCTTCAATTTTTGTAATTCGGCTTGCAGGGCGTCTGCCCCTTCTTTTGTCATCGGATGTCTTTGCATTCTCTTTTCCTCACACTCTTCCTAAAACAAAAAACGCCGAGCCCTTGCTCGGCGTTATTTCAGATGACGGACGCTACGGATTAAATCGCTTGCAGCTTGGTCACTTTTTGGTTGTCCAAGTAATCCATAGAGGCCACCATAGCCAAAGCGCCTGCCATCGTCGTTGTATAACAGGTTTTATGCATCAACGCTTCACGGCGAATACTCGATGAATCTTTAATACTAACAGAACCATCGGATGTATTCACAATCAAATCCACTTCTTCGTTGACGATGGAGTCCACGATATTCGGACGTCCTTCCGTTACCTTGTTGACGATTTCGCATTCGATGCCGGCTTCTTCCAACGATTTGGCTGTGCCACGCGTCGCCAAAATGGTGAACCCTTTCGCAATCAGCTTATTCGCCAAATCAATCACCTTGACGCGATCGGCTTGGCGTACGCTCAAGAAGGCTTTACCGGACGTCGGCAAAATGGTGCCGCCCGCCAATTGCGCTTTTTGATAAGCTTCCGCAAAAGTATCGCCCACGCCCATGACTTCACCGGTTGATTTCATTTCCGGCCCAAGAATCGGGTCCACACCCAAGAACTTAATGAACGGGAAAACCGCTTCTTTCACCGAGAAATGGGTTGGACGCACTTCTTTAACGAATTGCTGATCCGCCAGTTTTTGGCCGACCATGCAACGCGCGGCGATTTTCGCCAACGGATGACCGATGGCTTTGGACACAAACGGAACCGTTCTCGAAGCACGCGGGTTGACTTCCAGCACATAAATCTCATCGCCCTTGACGGCAAACTGGGTATTCATCAAGCCCACCACACTCAAGGCCTTGGCCATTTTTCGACCTGGCTACGGATTTCATCCTGAATGTGCATTGGAATGCTGTACGGAGGCAAGGAACAAGCCGAATCACCCGAGTGAATCCCAGCTTGCTCGATGTGTTCCATTACCCCGCCGATGACGACCTGTTCGCCATCGCTCACCGCATCGACATCCAACTCAACCGCGTCGTCCAGAAAACGATCCAACAGAACCGGCGAGTCGTTCGACACCTTCACCGCTTCCGTCATATAACGCGACAAATCGGCATCGTTATAGACGATTTCCATGGCTCGCCCACCCAAGACATAAGACGGGCGCACCACCAGCGGATACCGATTTCATTCGCCAACGCCAAAGCCTGTTCTTCACTGCGCGCCGTACGGTTAGGCGGCTGTTGCAAGTCGAGTCCGTGCAACATTTGCTGGAAACGCTCGCGGTCTTCCGCCAAATCGATGGATTCCGGCGACGTCCCGATAATCGGTACGCCAGCGGCTTCCAAATCTTCCGCCAGCTTCAGTGGTGTTTGACCACCGTACTGGACAATAACGCCCTTCGGCTTTTCGACCTCGACAATTTCCAAAACGTCTTCCAACGTCAATGGTTCGAAATACAAACGGTCGGACGTATCGTAGTCAGTGGAAACGGTTTCCGGGTTGCAGTTGACCATAATAGTTTCATAACCGTCTTCGCGCATCGCCATGGCGGCATGCACACAACAGTAATCGAATTCGATCCCTTGGCCGATACGGTTCGGACCACCGCCCAATACCATGATTTTTCGCGCTCGCTCGGCGCCGCTTCACACTCTTCTTCGTAAGTGGAATACATGTAAGCCGTCGAAGTTTCGAATTCGGCCGCACAGGTATCGACGCGTTTATAGACCGGACGAACATTCAAGGTATGACGGAACTTACGGATAAAGGCGGCATCCGTATCCAACAATTTCGCCAGACGATTATCCGAGAAACCTTTACGCTTCAATTGACGCAACAGATTTTCATCCAACGCATCCAAACCGCGTTGCTTGATGTCGTCTTCCATGTCGATCAACTGTTTAATCTGAGACAGGAACCACGGATCGATGCGGGAAATCTCATAAACGGTTTCCAAACTCCAACCGGCACGGAAAGCATCCGCGACATACCATAGGCGCTCAGGGCCCGGCGCACGCAATTCCTGACGCAAGACATCCTTGATATCTTTTTCATCCATGGTCGCCAACGGCATGACTTCATCCAAACCGTCTTTACCGGTTTCCAAACCACGCAACGCTTTTTGTAAGGACTCTTGGAAGTTGCGCCCCATCGCCATGACTTCACCGACCGACTTCATTTGCGTCGATAGGCGTGCGTCGGCTTGCGGGAATTTTTCAAACGTAAAGCGTGGAATCTTCGTGACCACATAATCGATGGACGGCTCGAAGGAAGCCGGCGTAGCGCCGTCGGTAATGTCGTTGCTCAACTCGTCCAACGTATAACCCACCGCCAACTTGGCCGCGACTTTTGCAATCGGGAAACCGGTGGCTTTCGACGCCAGGGCCGAAGAACGCGACACACGCGGGTTCATCTCGATGATAATCATGCGCCCGGTTTCAGGATTGATCGAGAATTGAACGTTGGAGCCCCCGGTTTCAACCCCGATTTCGCGCAAAACCGCCAAAGAGGCGTTACGCATGATTTGATATTCTTTATCGGTCAAGGTTTGCGCCGGTGCCACCGTAATGGAATCCCCGGTATGCACCCCCATCGGGTCCAGATTTTCGATGGAACAGATGATGATGGCGTTGTCGTTTTTGTCGCGCACCACTTCCATTTCGTATTCTTTCCAGCCCAGAATCGACTCTTCAATCAACAACTCTTTGGTTGGCGACAAGTCCAGACCGAACTTACAGATTTGTTCGAACTCCGCTTTGTTGTAAGCGATACCACCGCCGGAACCACCCAACGTGAAAGACGGACGAATGATGGTCGGGAAACCAACCTTTTCTTGAATCGCCCAGGCTTCTTCCATGTTATGCGCCACATCGGACACCGGCATATCCAAACCGATTTTCGTCATCGCCTGACGGAAGCGGTCGCGGTTTTCCGCTTTGTCGATGGCATCGGCATTGGCGCCAATCAACTCGACATTGAATTCTTCCAACACACCGTGCTTGTCCAAATCCAGCGCACAGTTCAAAGCGGTTTGACCACCCATGGTCGGCAAAATCGCATCCGGACGTTCTTGCGCGATGATATTGCGAACTGTTTTCCATTCAATCGGTTCGATATAGGTCGCATCGGCCATTTCCGGGTCGGTCATGATGGTCGCCGGGTTGGAGTTGACCAGAATGACACGGTAACCTTCTTCTTTCAGCGCCTTACAGGCTTGTACACCGGAGTAGTCGAACTCGCAGGCCTGGCCGATAATGATAGGACCCGCACCAATAATCAGAATACTTTCTAAATCACTTCTTTTTGGCATCTTCTTTAACTTCCTATCACTTATGCTTGTTTGTATTTTTTAATATTATCGATGAACTGGTCGAACAAAGGCGCGACATCGTGCGGCCCCGGACTGGCTTCCGGATGACCCTGGAAACTGAACGCCGCCTTATCCTTGCGCTGGATCCCTTGCGAGGAACCGTCGAATAGCGAACTGTGCGTGGCTTCCAAGCAATCCGGCAAGGTATCCGCATCCACGGCGAACCCGTGGTTCTGTGCGGTAATCATCACTTTCTTGGTTTTCAAATCCTGCACCGGATGGTTCCCGCCGTGATGACCGAATTTCATCTTCACGGTTTTCGCACCGGATGCCAGTGCCAACAACTGATGCCCTAAACAGATACCGAAAACCGGAATATCGGTTTTCAAGACCTCTTGAATCGCTTCGATGGCGTAATCACATGGCTCCGGGTCTCCCGGGCCATTCGACAGGAAAACGCCATCCGGGTTCATCGCCAAGACTTCATTCGCCGGCGTTTTCGCCGGAACCACAGTCAACTTACAACCACGATCCGCCAACATGCGCAGAATGTTGCGTTTGATACCGTAATCAAACGCCACCACGTGATACGGTGTGTTATCGGAACAGTCTTTATGCCCTTCGCCCAACACCCAAGTGCCTTCGGTCCAGACATAGGTTTCCGGCGTGGTGACTTCTTTGGCCAGATCCATCCCCTTCAACCCGGCGAACGCTTTGGCTTTGGCGACGGCCGCATCGGCGTCAATCTCATCACCGGCCACGATAATGCCGGACTGGGCGCCTTTATCACGCAGAATGCGCGTCAATTTACGCGTGTCGATATCGGCAATCGCCACCACATTTTGTTCTCTCAGGTAATCGGGCAGGGATTTTTCCGCACGGAAGTTGCTCATCAGCGGCGGGCAATCGCGAACAATCAAACCTTGAGCCATAATTGACGGAGACTCTTCGTCTTCTTCGTTCACGCCCACATTACCGATATGCGGATAAGTTAACGTCACAATTTGTTTGTAATACGATGGGTCTGTCAGAATTTCCTGATAACCGGTTAACGAAGTATTGAATACCACTTCACCGATTGTTTCCCCTTCGATACCAAGAGACGTTCCCCAGAACAGGGAGCCATCTTCCAAAGCCAATAAAGCTGTTTGTGTCATTGATTTGTTCCGCCCAACAGAAATTCAAAAACTTTTGGGGAGGCCATATAAAAAAACGGAGCCAATTCCCAGAAGGAACTCACTCCGTTTTTTCTTAGAAATCAGTGGGTTTCACCGCCATTTCTCGTACCGACCCCAAATAGTCAAAGCCATAAAAATAAGATTACGCGGATTGTACTTGATTCGGGCCTATCTGTCTATATTAAAACCGCAGTAAAACGACGTTTTTCAATAAGTTTTTCCAGCGTCAATAAAAGTGATTGAGGTTAAAAGCCTGGTCAAAAAGAAGCGGAATCTTTTACAATGGCTTTCCGTTTAAATATCGCATGAACGCTTCGATTCGCAGAACGTTCATCCGTCGTTCCTAAACCCTAACCATCAGGACAACCGACTATGTTTCCAAAACACTATCACCGCTTTGTCGCCGCTTTCACCATGTCCGTCATCATGGTCTTCGTCATGACGCTGTCATCACCGCCGTCAATACCGGCATCGGCGGTAACTTCATCCAGCGCTGGTGGGAAGCCATGCTGGTGGCCTGGCCGATTGCGTTTGCCGCCATTTTGGTCATCGGCAAGCCGGTTCAGCAGTTCACTACCAAAGTCTGTTCCAAGTAATCGGCTCGACGCCCGTTTAAATCAATCCGCTTGCGCTCCGACATCGCTCGGTGCCGCCGGATTGACAAACCGCACCTTCGCCACCCACCACAAACTCAACAGACTGATGCTCGACA
>LZQQ01000181.1_pt1 | contig 10591 bp, 16 predicted proteins | sample 768581 | NCBI WGS metagenome assembly LZQQ01 (sample SAMN05207185, study PRJNA324510) | oil field metagenome | isolation source: sample BH-FW-20 from oil reservoir | place: India: Bombay High | collected 2015-11-25 | reverse complement strand
GTGCTTCTCCTTTCAAACTGGCATGGTTAAGCGGTTATTTGGCTGCCAGAGGATGGGATGGCTTCAAGCAGGAAATTTTGCCTTCTACGGCGCTGCAAATCGCCAGTTTCCAACATAAAACCAGTAAGAATCCTATTTGCCTCGCAAACCGGGAACGCTCAAAGTTTGGCGCCGCACGAGAGAGACGGAATTGAAAAACTGGTGAATGGTGCTTCTCCTTTCAAACTGGCATGGTTAAGCGGTTATTTGGCTGCCAGAGGATGGGATGGCTTCAAGCAGGAAATTTTGCCTTCTACGGCGCTGCAAAATCGCCAGTTTCCAACATAAAACCAGTAAGAATCCTATTTGCCTCGCAAACCGGGAACGCTCAAAGTTTGGCGGAGCAGCTGCATAAAAGCTTGTGTCAGGCTGGCTTGGCAGCGGAATTGACAAACATATCCGATTTAAACCGGGCCTGTTGAAAGAAGAGAGCAGGCTGGTGCTGATCACATCTACTCAGGGCGAAGGCGAACCGCCGGAATCGGCGGAAAGCTTCTTCAAACTTCTGTCCGGCAAACGTGCGCCGGATTTAAAGCATCTGTCTTTTGCAGTATTGGGTCTTGGAGACCGTTCTTACGAATTCTTTTGCCAGGCTGCGATTGATGCCGATCGACGCTTTTCCGAGCTCGGTGGCAAGGCGTTTTGCCTGTTCAGGCGCTGGATGTTGATTATGAACAGGAGGCAACGCCTGGAGTGAGCAGCTGGTGAGCGTTTTGAAGGCGCAACAGCCAGAGGAATCTTCCTTTGCGATCGCTTCGGATCAGAATGTGCCTGCAAGCGCAGAGTACGGCAAACAGACGCCGTTCAAGGCGCAGTTGCTGGTGAATCAGGCTATTACGGCACCGGTTCCATCAAGGATATTCGCCACTATGAAATTTCTTTAGAGACTTCCGGAATTCAGTATCAGCCGGGCGATGTTCTGGGGGTTTATTTCCGGAACAATGCGGCTTCGGTGGACGAGTTGCTGAAAACCCTCTCTTTGAAAGGGACGGAAACGGTGCAACTTGATGGAGAGGCGGTCGAACTGTGGCACGCATTGCTTGAAAAATTCGAACTGACACAGAGTTATCCGAAGTTTGCCAAGGCCTACGCCGAACACCCCAATCAGACGCAAAGGACAAGCCCGTTACGGGAGACCGTTGCGGACGCCGCAGCTTTGAGAGCCTATCTGGCGGAACGGCAGATCTATGACATTGTTGCCGAATTCCCGTGCCGGCTGGAGGCACAGGATTTGGCGGACATGTTGCGTAAGCAGCAACCGCGTTTTACTCGATTGCTTCGGCGCAGTCGGAAGTCGGTGAAGAAGTGCATTTGACGGTCCGTACCGTGGAATATGATGCTTTCGGCAGTACGCATTACGGTGGCGCCAGCGGTTGCCTCGCCTCTCTCAAAGAGGGCGACGACATTCGCGTGTTTGTCCAGCCTTCGGAATTCAAGTTGCCGAAAGACCCTCAAACGCCGGTGATTATGGTCGGTCCGGGAACCGGTATCGCTCCTTTCCGCAGCTTTTTGCAGCATCGCGAGCAGGCCGGGGCTCAGGGAGAAAACTGGCTGTTTTCGGCAATAGCCGTTTTGCGAGGATTTTCTCTATCAGCAGGAGTGGCAGGAATGGCTGCGCAGTGGGCTGCTAACTCGAATGAATACCGCTTTCAGCAGAGATCAGGCGACGCGGATTTATGTTCAGCATCGTTTGAAAGAAGAAGGCAAAACACTTTTTGAATGGCTGCAGCGCGGAGCCTTTATCTATGTGTGCGGCGATGCTTCGCGCATGGCAAAGGATGTCCATCAGGCTCTGATCGATGTGATTGCCGAACATGGAAACCGCAGCTCGGAACAGGCCGAGGCTTACCTTGACCAGTTAAAACAGGAAAAACGCTACCAGAAGGACGTGTATTGATGACTCAATTAAGCGATAACGAACGTATCAAAAGCGAATCGAATTATTTACGCGGCACAATTGCCGAGGCGCTGAACAGTCAAGTGACGGGAGCCTTTTCGGAAGACGATCAGCAGTTGATCAAGTTTCATGGTTTCTATCAGCAGGATGACCGAGATCTGCGCAAGGATCGCAAAGAACGCAAACTGGAGCCGCTTTATTCGGCCATGCTGCGGGTGCGGATTCCCGGCGGAATCGTTTCTCCGAAGCAGTGGCTGGCGGCCAATGAACTGGCGCTGAAGCTGACCGAAAGCGGCACCTTGCGTCTGACGACACGCCAGACGTTTCAATATCACGGCATTTTAAAACGCAATATCAAACCGTTGATTCAGGGGCTGGACAAGATCATGCTGGATTCCATCGCTGCCTGCGGCGACGTGAATCGTCAGGTTTTGTGCAATCCGAACCCTGTCGAGTCGCGTCTGCATCACGAGGCTTATGCCTATGCAGTGCAGATTTCCGAGCATTTGCTGCCGTCGACCCGGGCCTATTATCAGATCTGGATGGATGAACCGAATCCGTCCGGCGCTGAGGACCGGGAACCGATCTATGGCAAAACGTACCTGCCGCGCAAGTTCAAGATTGCCGTTGCGGTTCCGCCGCACAATGACGTCGATGTGCATGCCAACGATCTGAGTTTTGTCGCAATTGCCGAACAAGGCGAGTTGATCGGTTTCAATGTCCTTGTCGGCGGCGGCATGGGCAGCACGCATGGTGATAAACAAACCTATCCGCGCATGGCTTCGAATCTCGGTTTTATCCGTAATGAACAGGTGCTGGACGTCGCGACGGCAGTGGTTACGGCGCAGCGCGATCTCGGTAATCGCAGTCGAACGGCGTTTTGCGCGCCTGAAATATACCGTTGATCGTCTGGGAGTGGATGTTTTCAGGCAAGAGGTTGAAAGCCGTTGCGGAGTGGTCTTTGCAGAAGGTCGCCCTTACGAATTCACTCGGCATACCGATCGTTTCGGGTGGGTTGACGGGGTGGATGGTCTGCGGCATTTGACGTTGTTTATCCCAAACGGACGGATCAAGGACGGCGAACCTGGTCGCTTGCAAACCGGCCTGGCGGAAATTGCCAAAATTCATCAGGGGGATTTCCGGATCACCGCCAGTCAGAATTTGATTATTGCCGGGGTGCCGAAAGCCGATTGCGCGCGTATCGAAGCGCTTGCCCGCGAATATGGATTGCTTAAGGATGGCTGGCACCCCAGCATCTGCATTCCATGGCGTGTGTTGCTTTGCCGACCTGCACGCTGGCAATGGCCGAAGCCGAGCGTTATCTGGGAAGTTTCGTCGAGAAGTTCATCACTCTGCAGCGAAAACACCAACTTGAATCTCAACCGATCGTTCTGCGCATCACCGGTTGCCCTAATGGTTGCGCTCGCCCGTTTCTGGCAGAAATTGCTCTGGTCGGTAAGGCTCCGGGGCGTTACAACCTGTATCTGGGCGGCGATGGTAAAGGAACCCGTTTGAATAAGCTGTACCGGGAAAACATCACCGAAGAGCAGATTTTGGCGCTGCTTGACGCATTGCTCGGAGCCTATGCAGCGGAAAGGATGAACGATGAAGCGTTTGGTGATTTTGTGATTCGTGCGGGGCACATCAAGGCCACGCTCGAAGGACGTGATTTTCACGATCACCTGTCTTAAGGAACCGATGATGGACTATTTGCCGATTTTTGTCGATTTGAAACGCCAGCCGGTATTGGTGGTTGGCGGGGGCGACGTTGCCTTGCGAAAAATTCGTTTATTACGTCAGGCGGGGGCGCAGATCAATCTGGTTGCACCGCAATTGTGTCCCGATCTGGAAACCCTCTGTTCCGAAAAGGAATTGGTGTGGTTTCAGGGAGATTTCATCCCGATCAGCTTGCCGGCATGCGCCTGGTGATCGCCGCTACGGATCTGAACAGCGTCAATCGGCAGGTTTTTCTCGCTGCCGAATTACAGGGCGTTCCGGTGAATGTGGTGGACGATGCCGAACTGTGTCGTTTTATTTTCCCGGCAATCGTCGATCGCAGCCCGCTGATGCTGGCGGTTTCCAGCGGAGGTCATGCTCCGGTGCTGGCTCGTCAGACTCGTGAGCAACTGGAGCGGATATTACCGCAAAGCCTGTCCGGGCTCGGTCGCTTGGCGCAGCATAACCGAAGCCGGGTGAAATCGGCTTTGCCGGATGTCGGGCAACGCCGGGCTTTTTGGGAACAGACGTTTCGGGGCGAGATCGCTCGTCGAGTGGAAAACAACGATCAGGAGGGCGCACAGAAGCTTTTGGATCACAAACTGCAGGTATTTGCAGAGGATCGAGGTTGTGTCTCACTGGTTGGCGCTGGGCCGGGTGATCCTGAGCTGCTGACTATTAAGGCTCTGCAGGTGATGCAGCAAGCGGATGTGATTGTCCATGACGGCCTGGTTTCAGCGGAGATTCTTGAGCTGGCACGCCGTGATGCCGAGCGTATCAGCGTGGCCAAAAAGGCCGGCTGTCATTCGATGTCTCAGGAAGAAATCAACCAGTTATTGATTCATCTGGCGCAGCAAGGATTGTCGGTCTGCCGTCTGAAGGGCGGCGATCCGTTTATTTTCGGGCGCGGTGGTGAGGAATGTGAGGCTTTAAAAGCGGTTGGTATCGATTATCGGATTGTCCCGGGAATCAGTGCAGCGGTTGGATGCGCCGCTTATGCCGGTATTCCGCTGACACATCGCGATTATTCACGGACGGTTCAGCTGGTAACCGGGCATTGCAAGCCGGGCGGCGAAATGTCGGATTGGCGCGCTTTGGCTCAGTCCGGACAGACGCTGGTGATCTATATGGGACTGATTCGAAGTTCGGAAATTCGTGATGGGCTCCTGCAGTTCGGTCGTGAAAGGCAGACGCCGGTGGCGATTATCGAAAACGGCACTTTGCCGCAACAGAGGGTGGTGCTGACCTGTTTGGAAGAACTGACCCGTACGGTTGAAGCGGAACAGATCAAGAGCCCGGCTTTGCTGATTGTCGGCGAGGTGTGTGCGCTGGCGGAAAAGCTCGCTTGGATGGGGCACATCGCATGAATTAAACAAGGATATAGAAAATGACGCATTTAGAACAGCTTGAAGCAGAAAGCATTCATATTTTGAGAGAAGTCGCCGCGGAGTTTAAAAAACCGGTGATGTTGTATTCGATCGGCAAAGATTCTTCGGTTTTGCTGCACCTGGCCCGCAAAGCATTTTATCCCGGATGCATTCCGTTTCCGTTATTGCATGTCGATACGGACTGGAAGTTTCGGGAGATGATAGAGTTTCGTGATCGACAGGCTGAAAAACACGGTTTTGATTTGTTGATTTATCAAAATCAGCAAGGGTTAGAAATCGGCATAAATCCGTTTGTTCACGGCAGTTCTAAGCATACCGATCTGATGAAAACCCAGGCATTGAAACAGGCTTTGTCGCTGCATGGTTTTGATGCGGCGATCGGCGGAGCCGTCGAGATGAAGAGAAGTCGAGAGCCAAGGAACGTATTTATTCGTTTCGTGATCGTCACCATCGCTGGGAACCGAAGGCACACGTCCGGAATTGTGGAATATCTACAACGCAGCGCTCGATGAAGGGGAAAGCATTCGCGCGTTTCCTTTGTCCAACTGGACCGAGTTGGACATCTGGCTGTATATCCTGCAAGAACAGATTGAACTGGTTCCTTTGTATTTTGCCAAACCGCGTCCTGTGCTGCGTCGAGACGGCATGTGGATTATGCGTGACGATGAACGCATGCCATTGCAGGCAGGCGAAGAACCGGAAGAAAAATGGGTTCGATTCCGTACTCTAGGCTGTTATCCACTAACTGGAGCTATAGAGTCGCGGGCGATGACTTTGGAAGACGTGGTGGCGGAAACGGTGGGAGCCACGACTTCGGAACGGCAGGGACGGGCGATTGATCAGGATCAATCTGGAATGGAACAGAAAAAGCGGGAGGGCTATTTCTAATGAGTGAATCACAGGCAATCGATATTCGGAACTATCTGCAACAGCATCGCAGTAAATCGCTGATGCGCTTACTTATTTGCGGAAGTGTTGATGACGGAAAAAGCACGCTTCTTGGCCGTTTGCTGTTTGACAGCCATCAGCTGTATGAAGATCAGCTGCAGGGACTTCATCACGATGTGAAGGGTAAAAATGCTGAAGGCGATCTGGAGCTGGCGATGCTGGTTGACGGACTGCAGGCCGAACGTGAACAAGGGATTACCATCGACGTTGCATACCGTTTTTTTCAACCGACAAACGTAAATTCATCATTGCCGATACGCCGGGACACGAGCAGTACACTCGAAACATGGTGACGGGCGCTTCGACTGCCGAAGCGGCGATTTTATTGGTGGATGCGCGTTATGGCGTGCAGCGCCAGACCCGTCGTCATGCTTTTATCTGCCATGCGCTGGGTATCCGGAACTGGATTGTCGCCATTAATAAAATGGATCTGGTGAACTACGACGAGCAGGTGTTCGATGCAATTCAAAGAGAACTGGAGACAATCACCCAGACGCTGGGAGGCGTCAGCAGCTATTCGATTCCGGTATCGGCCTTGAAAGGCGAGAATACGCTGGAAAAAGGCGACAAAATGCCCTGGTATCAAGGTGAAGCGCTTTTACCGTATCTGGAAAATCTTTCGGTCGAGGCTGTGTCAGAGCCGGCACCGAACCGTTTCAGCGTGCAATGGGTGAATCGACCGAATGCTGATTTTCGCGGCTACAGCGGTACGGTGCAATCCGGTTGCCTGCAGCTGGGTCAGGCGGTGAAAATCTATCCGGGAGAGCAACGTTCGTGCATCAAACGTCTGGTGACTTTCGATGGCGATCTTGACGTCGCGGAAGCCGGTCAGGCCGTTACCGTCGTTTTACAGGATGAACGCGATATCAGTCGCGGAGACTGGATCATTCCGGAAACCGAAGAGGTCGGGTTTTCAAACCGCTTTGATGCGCATCTGGTCTGGTTTGACGAGCAGGCAATGCAGGAAGGACAGAGTTTCTATATTAAGTTTGCCGCCCGTCAGACCGAGGCTTGCGTGAGCAAAGTCGATCACAAGATCGATATCAATCGATATGAAAGAGAGCCGGCGTCGGGATTACAGATGAATGAAATCGGTCTGGTTTCTATCGAACTGGCCGAATCGACCTTGCTGGATTGTTATCGGAAAGGCATCGGAGCTTTTATTTTGATCGATCGCTTCAGCAATGCGACGGTTGCCGCGGGGATGATTCGCGAAATTCAGCAGGAAAAGCAGCAGCGGTTTTCCGATTTTGAACTGGAACTGAATGCTCTTATGCGCAAGCATTTTCCGCATTGGCATATTCGTGACCTGCGAGATTGGCGGGTGAATCCGATGATTGAGTGGCAGGCAGGACTGACTCTCGGCATGGTTATTCTGGTGTTACTGGCGATGGCCGTGACGAATATTGCCGCCGACGTATTGATGATGTTCGCGCTGTGTGTACTGCTGGTCAGCGGAATTTTGAGCCGGTAGAAGCCTTTGCAGGGTTCGCTAACCCCGGAGTAATGACAATCGCACTGCTGTACGTGGTTGCCGCGGGTTTAAGAGAAACCGGTGCCGTTTACTGGCTCGGACACTGGTTGTTGGGGCGGCCGGCTTCCCAGCGTGGAGCCATCGGCAATATGGTCGTTCCGATCGCGGGTCTGAGCGGGTTGATGAATAACACCGCCATCGTGTCGATTTTCATTCCGGTGATTCAGCAGTGGGCGGTCAGATTGCGTATTTCTCCTTCGCAGTTGTTAATGCCTTTGAGTTTTCTGGCGATTATGGGCGGCAGCCTGACGCTGATCGGAACCAGCACCAATCTGGTCGTGGACGGGTTGTTGCAGGCCGACAAGCATTTTTCTCTGGGGATGTTTGACATTGCCTGGGTCGGATTGCCGACCTTGGTGATCGGCAGTCTGTTTCTGTGGCTCTTTCCGGCAAGCTTTTGCCCAAACGTAAAATCCGATTGCCATGCCCGCGGATGCGCGGCTTTATCAGGTTCGGGTTGAGATATTGCCGTCGGCGCCCTGTATAGGCAAACCTCTAGCTCTGACCGATCTGAAGCATTTTGCAGCATGAAAGTGGCAGGGAATTCAGCGCAACAGAGAGTGGATTTCCGAAGACCCGGAACAGGTGATTCTACAGGCCGGCGATGTTTTATGGTTGAAAGGTCACCCGCTTGCGAGTCAGAGGTTGCGTCAATATCCCGGGCTGAAACTGCTTGGCGAAGCACCGACGCCGCTTTCGGCGCCGCATACCAGTTTGATTGAGGTGATTCTGAGTTCGGATTTTCCGGGATTGGGTGAACCCTTGAAAACGCTGAAATTCTGGGAGCGATACCAGGCTCGGGTTTTGGCGATTTCCCGGGGCGGCAATCACCTGACTCAAGAACTGGACGAAGTGAAATTGGCGTTGGGGGATGCCATGCTGCTGGAAGCCGGTCGAGTTTTGTCGAGCAGTATCGTTTCCGCAAAGATTTCCTTCTGGTCAGCACTTTGGCCGACGAGCCGCCGCCGAACTTTCGCAAAGCGCCGTGGGCGATGAGTATTTTGTTTTTGATGCTCTTGTTGACGGCGTTTTCTTTTGTACCGATGCTGGAGGCTGCGCTTCTGGCTGCTGGAGCAATGCTTGCCAGTGGTTGCGTGAACATTGTCAAAGCGCGTCGTTATGTGGATTTGATGACGTTGATTACGATTGCCGCTTCTTTCGCCCTGGCGGTGGCGATGTCGAAAACCGGCGTCAGCCAGTGGCTGGTTGAATCGCTGCTTGGGATCGTTGGTGCGACGCCGTTGCTGGCATTGGTTCTGATTTATCTGATCACGGCGCTTTTGACCGAACTGGTGACCAACAACGCGGCGGCCGTGTTGATGTTTTCGGTGTCCACCGAGCTGGCCGGTCAGCTGGGGGTCAGTTTTCTGCCTTTTGTGATCGCCGTCATGATGGCGGCTTCGGCGAGTTTTCTGACGCCGATCGGCTATCAGACCAACCTGATGGTGGCAGGTCCCGGAGGCTATCGGTTAGTGGATTTCTGCGTCTGGGCATCCCGCTGAATTTAATTTGTGCAAGTGTGTCGCTGGCGGTCATTCCGCTAGTCTGGCCGTTTTAACAGGGAGTTTGAAGAATGTTTAAAGAACTGAAGCGGGCTTTGGAAGTTTTGGATCCTTATGATATAGAAGGTTATCTCACGCAACTTTGCCGTTTGACGGAAGGGCAAAAAATAGTGTTTTCCAGCAGTCTGGGGCTGGAAGATCAGCTGATTACCCATGTAATTTCCCGTTGTGAATTACCGGTTGAAGTTTTCACTTTGGACACAGGCCGTCTTTTCGCGGAAACCGAGGCATTGATTGCGACGACTGAAGCGCATTACCAACGCAGGATTCTGCGTTTTGCTCCGCAACCCGATGCGGTCAAGAGCTATGAGGAAGCGCATGGCATAAACGGTTTCTATCATTCAGTCGAGAATCGCAAGTTGTGCTGTCATATTCGTAAGGTTGAACCCTTGAACCGAGCCTTAAACGGGGCAGCGATCTGGATAACTGGCCTGCGTAGCGGGCAATCTTCATTCCGTCAGGGGGTGCCGTTGCTGGAAGAGGATTTGGAGCGCGGGTTGATCAAGTTCAATCCTTTGTTGGCCTGGACATCGCAGCAGGTAAGAGCTTATATCGATGCACAGGGTATTCCTTATAATCCTCTCCACGACAAAGGATTTCCGAGTATCGGCTGTGAACCCTGCACACGAGCGATCAAACCGGGAGAAAACGAACGCGCCGGCCGTTGGTGGTGGGAGCAGCAGGATGCATTGCATCAGGAGTGCGGCCTCCATCTGCGCGAATGAATAGACTGGAAGTCAAGCCATTTCCATCATGACTAGTGAACAGTGCAAACCATACATGGGTCAAACGAACGCACGATATGCTGAACATTGACAGGATCAGTCTCTCCATCGTGCAGCGGAGTGTTTCCAAAGCTTTTCTAGAGCGCCGGGCGTGTTTTGTTGATCTCTCGGGGAGAAATTCCAAGTGGTCGGGGCGATGATCTGGTAACTGTAAATTCGGTTGTTTTTGACTTCCAGCCAGTGACCGAGACTACCGCGGGCCGCTTCGATCAATCCTACGCCGCGCTGGTGAACAATGTCGCCCGGTTCGGTGAAAAAATGGCCGGTCTCTGAAAATCCCTGCTGCAACCAGGATTCCACCTGTACGGTCAGTTTAACCAGTTCAAGCGTTCGCGCCAGAATTCGTGAATAAACGCAGCTGCCGTAGCGTTGCATCAGGTTGAGAATCAATGGCTGCTTTGCCATCACTTGGCGGGCCAGCGAACCGGTTTCGGCGACTTCTCCTTTTAAGCGCGGAGCTTTGCACCAGCTGTAGGCATCCGGGTTGTCCAGATGAGGCGTTTGAGCCTGATGCCAAGGCGACGAATGGAGATCACCCTGATAGTTGGCATGACTGATGTCTTCCTGAATATGTGATGGATTCAGGAGCTGGAACTCGCCGTTGCGATAGACTCCAGAGGGGAATCCGGGTTGTCCAGATGAGGCGTTTGAGCCTGATGCCAAGGCGACGAATGGAGATCACCCTGATAGTTGGCATGACTGATGTCTTCCTGAATATGTGA
>LZQQ01000180.1_pt1 | contig 10609 bp, 14 predicted proteins | sample 768581 | NCBI WGS metagenome assembly LZQQ01 (sample SAMN05207185, study PRJNA324510) | oil field metagenome | isolation source: sample BH-FW-20 from oil reservoir | place: India: Bombay High | collected 2015-11-25 | reverse complement strand
GGCCGCACGTGCTGGCCCGCCCTCACCGCCTGCAGCAGGCGCACGCGGCCATCCGGCAGCACCTCGCGTCTCCTGCATCTCCACCCCGTCGGCGCCCTCGGGCAGCGGCGCGCCGGTGAAGATGCGCGCCAGGCTGCCCGGCAGCAGCGCATCGGGCTGCATGCCGGCGAAGATCTTCTGGCTGACCGGCAGCGGCTCGCCGGTGACATCGGCCTGGCGGAAGGCGTAGCCGTCCATGGCGCTGTTGGGCCATGGCGGAATGTCGATCGGCGCCCGTACCGGCTCGGCGAGCACCCGCCCGTCCGCCCCGCCCAGGGCGACGGTTTCGCTGCCCTCGATCGGGCTGGCATCCGCCTCGGCGAGCAAGCGCTCGAGGGCCTGTTCGACGGACAGCAGACCTCCGCCGGCCATGCTCAGCCCCTCGACTCGCAGGCGGCCACCGCCTTCAGGTGCGGGACGAAGTTGCAGGGACGGTGGCGCGCGTCCAGCTGCTCCTCGAGGATGCCGTCCCAGGCCGTGCGGCAGGCATTGGTCGAACCGGGCAGGCAGCACACCAGAGTGCCGTTGGCCAGCCCGGCCAGCGCGCGGGACTGGATGGTCGAGGTGCCGATGTCGGCCACCGATATCTGCCGGAAATATTCGCCGAACCCGTCGACCTGCTTGTCCAGCAGGCAGGCGACCGCCTCGGGCGTGCTGTCGCGGCCGGTGAAGCCGGTGCCGCCGGTGATGAGCACCACCTGCACCTCTTCTTCGGCGATCCAGGCGGCGACCTGGGCACGGATGCGGTACAGGTCGTCCTTGAGCAGCACGCGCGCGGCCAGGCGGTGGCCGGCCTCGCTCAACCGGTCGACGAGCAGCTGGCCCGAGGTATCGGTTTCGGTGGTACGCGTGTCGCTGACGGTGAGCACGGCGATGGCGAGGGGCTGGAAGGTCTGGTCGGCCGAATGACTCATGGCAATGTTCCGTTGAGAGCGGGCGGGTCGGGTGTTATATCACAGGCTTTTACCGGAGCTGGCGCCATGCCTGGACCCTTTCGACACCCCGTTTCCGTGCTGCTGCTGGCCGGCGGTCGCGGCCAGCGCATGGGGGGTGCCGACAAGGGCCTGCTGGACTGGAATGGGCGGCCGCTGATCGAAGCGGCGCAGCGGGTCGTACGCCCGCTGACGGACGACCTGATCGTCTCCTGCAATCGCAACCCGGACCGTTACCGGCATACGGGGACCGGCTGGTGGGTGATGCCGAACCCGACTTTCCCGGCCCGCTGGCGGGCATTCGCGCAGGCTGAGCGTCGCCCGGCACGCCTGGCTTCTGGTGCTGCCCTGCGACTGCCCGAGGATCGACCGCGACCTGGTCGAGCGCATGGTGACCGAAGCGCAGCGGCACCAGCGGCCGCTCATGGCGCGCCGCGGCGAGCGCTGGGAGCCGCTGTTCTGCGTGATCCCCACGGCCCTGCGCGTCACCATCGAAGCAGCCTGGTCCGCCGGGGTTCGCGCGCCGCGCCTGGTGCTTGGCGAGCTCGGCGCGGTGGCGCTGCCACTGTCAGAGGACGACCCGCGGCTGGCCAACTTCAACACGCCCGAGGCGCTGTCGCCCGCCTCGTCGGGAACTTGCGGCAAGCGGCTCCATCCCACGGAGAGTGACCATCCGCTTCGGAGCCCAAAATGAAACGCCCCTTCCTTCTCGCCCTGCTGCTGGCCCTGTTCGGCACCCTGGCTGCCTGCGCCAATCCCAGCGTGGTGACCCTGAACGACGGCCGCCAGATCCAGACGCTGGACACGCCGGAGTACATCGACGACGAAGACGTCTACGAATACGAGCAGCTCGACGGAAAGCCGGGCCGCGTGAACAAGGATCAGGTCCGCAAGATTGAGGAGTTGTGAGCGAAACGGCGGGACAGTCGCCAGGCTGAAAAAAAGCTTGGCGTAACCCCTTGTGTACCAAAAGATTTTAGGTACAATGCGCGCCAACTCGGAGCGTAGCGCAGCTTGGTAGCGCGTCTCGTTCGGGACGAGAAGGTCGCTGGTTCGAATCCAGTCGCTCCGACCAAAATCCCGCGGCATTGCGAATGCCTCGAAAAACCAGCCTCAGGGCTGGTTTTTTTATGCCTGCATTATGCGATGTTGGCACCTAGCAACTCGCCCCCTCCCCGAGGCCGGGCAAATCCACAAGCATGCGGTGAATGCCGCAAGCCCGCCGGGAACGGACGCGGCCTCCCACAAAAGCGGCTCTCCTCATCCGATCCGTGGGAGGCGCGCCCTCGCGGCGAATGCAGGCCGCAGGCCTGCCTTTAGAGGCATCGCTGAAGTAAACAACACCGGCCCGCACGACGGCCTTGCCCATCACCGTCTGGCCAGACGAGCCATCGTTCTGCCACTATTGGCAGCCCACCCCCGTCATTCGGCACAGCAACATGGTCTGGCTGCTTCCTTCCCTTCTTTTCTTTCTACTGTCTGCGGCGCTGTACCGACGGTCCGGCATCGCCGACACCCTGCCATACGGCCTGGCCCTGGGTTCCGGCTCGATCCTCTCGCTGCTCGTGGCCATCGGCCTGAGCGGATATGCCGTCATCGTCATGCTTCGATGACAGTTTAGTTACATCAGGAAAACCCTAAGGCGCTCGGGCGTGAATGGCCAGTCGAGCTCGGCGCCGCTGTCCGTGCGCCTGAGTACCGGAATACGCAGCCCGTAGTGCTCGACCTGCCGTTCGCTCTCCGCTATGTCGATCAGCTCGACGCTTAATCCTCGAAGAACCAGCGGCATCAATATGCTTTCCGCCTGCTCGCACAAATGGCAGCCTTCAGTGCCGAATAACTGACATTTTGGAAACATACCGACGATTTCCCTGCTTGATGAACAGTGCGGAGTCTATCAGCGCCACCCCGCGGAATTGCCGGGCACGGCCCTGCAAATGTGACATTTGCCGCAGCGAATCACTTCACGTATTTTTCCAATCGACGACAGCCGAACGAGACGCTAGGATGTCGTCACCCGCGCAGGCTGGACTGCTGCGCCGGGGGAGCGATTCACATAATGAAGCGCTGGTCCGAGGCAGCGACATATCGCTACTTATGGATTCTGCGGACGAAGTTTGCAGTGCAACTAGCCAACGCGAATTTGTTGAATGGCATGCCCCACGTTTGACGTAGGCATGTCGGCGACTAAGGTTTGACTGTCGCCCGCAAGTCGCCATGCTTAATTCGCACGCGCTGCAATTGCGACAACAGAGCATCATCAAAGTCAGGAGAACATAAGAAATGCTCAAAACCCCGATCGCCCGTGGCGTAGCCCTTGCCACACTGGGAGCTAGCATGGCCGTTCCGTCCATGGCTCAAGCTGCGTTCTTCGAGGACAGCAAGGCCAGCCTGGAACTGCGTAATTTCTATTTCAACAGCGATAACCATCAGTCGGGCGCGAGTCAGTCCAAGTCCGATGAATGGGCTCAAGGCTTTATTCTGAACTTCGAGTCCGGCTTTACCGAAGGCCCGATCGGTTTTGGTGTAGATGCCCTGGGACTGCTGGGCGTCAAGCTTGATTCCAGCCCCGACCGCACTGGTTCCGGCCTCCTGCCCGCAGGCAGCGATGGCTACGCTCCGGACGAATACGGCCGCCTGAACGGCGCCGCCAAGGTGCGGGTTTCCAAGACCGTCCTGAAAGTTGGCGATCTGATTCCGAAGTTGCCGACTATCCTGCCTAGCGATTCGCGCCTGCTGCCGCAGACTTTCCGCGGCGGGATGCTGACCTCCCAAGAGATCGAGGGGCTGACCTTCGTTGCCGGCCGACTGACCGACAATAGCCTGCGCAACGATGCAAGCTACGAAGATATAGCTATGGCCAGCGCAACGGGCGCAACCGGCCTTACTCCGACCGACAAGTTCGACTTCGCCAGCCTGAAGTACAAGTGGAACGATCAACTGACCACTTCCTACGATTTCGGCAAGCTGCATGACAACTACAAGCAGCACATCGTGAACCTGGTTCATGTATTACCGCTGGGCGACAAGCAGTCGTTCAAGAGCGACATCCGCTATGCCCACTCCACTGACGACGGCAATAGCAATGTGGACAGCAAGGCCTTCGGTGCGATGTTCACCTACAGCCTGGGTGGCCATGCGTTCGGTGCAGCCTACCAAGATCTTAGCGGCGACACCGCCTACCCCTATCTGGCGGGTGGCGATGCCTTCCTCGTGAACTACGTGATGATCGATGCTACCTTCGCCGATCCGGAAGAAAAGTCTTGGCAGCTGCGCTATGACTACAACTTCGCAGCCATGGGCATCCCGGGCCTGACCTTCATGACCCGCTACATCAAGGGTACGGATACCGGCCTCAATGGCAACGGTGGCGACGAATGGGAACGCGACACCGACATCGGCTATGTCGTTCAGACTGGTGCACTCAAGAACCTGGGTCTGAAATGGCGTAACGGTACCTACCGTGGCGACAATCGTGAAATCGATCAGAACCGCCTGATCGTCAGCTACACCATTCCGCTGCTGTAATCGCGACCGCCGTTCTTCGGCTCGCACGAAACCCGCCTGGCTCTGCCACGGCGGGTTTCTTTTTGCCTGCTGCATGCCCGGCCGGCCAGGGGAACCTTGAGGCGCAGCGGGGCTCGAAACTTCTGGCATCCGGGCGACCGGCCCTTTCGGAACCTGACAGAAGGAGCGACAGCATGACTCTCGAACCCACGAACAAGGTGTCCAGCGAGGCTCCGACCAACGAGCAGCCCGCCCCCGAGCCTTCCGGGCAGCAGAGCCTTTTCGACAAGAACGCCCACCGGCGCAACCTGCAGGCTGCGCAGGGTGCTCTGCTCCAGGAATTCCAGACGCTGATCGGCGACACCGAGCGCCTGCTCAAGTACACCCAGGACGCCGCCGGCACCCAGGCGCAGGAATTGCGCAGCCGCCTCAGCGCCAACATCAGCCGCGCGCAAAGCATGCTCAAGGAACGCCAGGGCACGCTGAACAGCCAGGGCCAGGCCGCCATCCAGTGCACCGAGGAATACGTGCACACCCATCCCTGGCAGTCGATCGGCATCGCCGCCGGCGTCGGCTTCCTGCTCGGCCTGATCGCGCGCCGCTGATGAACGAGGAGGCCTCGATGGATCAGACGCCACCGAGCGACGAAGCGCCGAAACCAACGATCCGCAAGCTCGGGGGAGCCTTCGTCGGCCTGCTGCAGGGCCACCTCGAGCTGCTCGGCATCGAGTTCAAGGAAGAGAAGTCGCGCACCTTCAGACTCTTCCTGCTGGCCGGCATCAGCCTCATCCTGGCGCTGCTGATCCTCGTCGGACTGTCCGCGGCCGTGGTGATCGCCTTCTGGGACGAGCACCGCATCGCCGCCATTCTCCTGCTCTGCGCCGTCTACGCCATTGCACTGGCCATCTGCATCGCTCGTGCATTCAAGCTGGCCAAGGAAGCCGCCGATCCGTTCAAGGCGACGCTCGAAGAACTCGCACGTGACCGGGAGCGCCTTCTGCCATGAGTCTTCCGCTGACCACCTCCTCCGAACTGGGCCTGCGCAAGGACCTGGTGCGCCTTCGCATGGAAATGCACCGCCAGCAGATCCTCTATCACGCCCAGCCGTTGTCCAACCCGCTGCAACAGGTCAAGGGCCTGGTCGCCGCACGGGCTTCCCGCGGCGGCGGATCGGCCAAGCGCCCGGCGATGATGGCCGCGACCGTCATACTCGCCCTGTTCGGCCGGCGCCTGGGCAAGGTCGGCAAGCTCGCACGCGTGCCTTGGCGATCTATCCGGTGATCCAGGCACAACGTCAGCTGCGCAAGCAGCGCGGCTGACGCCCCCATACGATGTTGCGAACCGGCGCTCGTGGCGCGCGCTCGCTCGGGTTATGCTCGCGGCGATGACCCTACCGGAGAAGACCGCCTTTGGATTGGCACACGCTGCTTACGCGTGAGCGGCTCGGCAAAGCCGTCACGACCACGGAGGAACTCGGGCGCAGCCCTTTCCACAAGGATCACGACAGGATCATCTTCTCCGGGGCCTTCCGCCGGCTCGGGCGTAAGACGCAGGTTCACCCGGTCTCCAGCAACGATCACATCCACACCCGCCTAACCCACTCGCTGGAAGTCAGCTGCGTGGGCCGCTCGCTCGGCATGCGCGTCGGCGAGGTGCTGCGTGACGACCTGCCCGACTGGTGCACGCCGGCCGACCTGGGATGATCGTGCAATCGGCCTGCCTGGCCCACGACATCGGCAACCCGCCGTTCGGGCACTCCGGCGAGGACGCCATCCGCTACTGGTTCGAACAGGCGGCCGGGCGCGGCTGGCTGGACGACATGAGCGACGCCGAGCGCGAGGACTTCCTGCATTTCGAGGGCAACGCCCAGGGCTTCCGCGTGCTGACCCAGCTGGAATACCACCAGTTCGATGGCGGCACGCGGCTGAGCTACGCAACGCTCGGCACCTACCTCAAGTACCCCTGGACGTCCCGCCACGCCGAAGCCCTTGGCTACAAGAAACACAAGTTCGGCTGCTACCAGAACGAGCTGCCGCTGCTCGAGCAGATCGCCGGTCGCCTCGGCCTGCCGCAGCTGGAGGCACAGCGCTGGGCGCGCCATCCGCTGGTCTACCTGATGGAAGCCGCCGACGACATCTGCTACGGGCTGATCGACCTCGAGGACGGCCTGGAGATGGAGCTGCTGGACTACGCCGAGGTCGAGGCGCTGCTGCTGGATCTGGTCGGCGACGACCTGCCGGAAACCTATCGCCAGCTCGGCCCGCGGGATTCGCGCCGGCGCAAGCTGGCGATCCTGCGCGGCAAGGCCATCGAGCACCTGACCAATGCCGCCGCCCATGCCTTCGTCGCGCAGCAGGACCGCCTGCTCGCCGGCGAACTGTCGGGCGACCTGGTCGAGCACATGCACGGCCCGGCGCAGGCCTGCGTGCTCCAGGCCAAGGGCCTGCGCGCGAGAAAATCTTCCAGGACAAGCGCAAGACGCTGCACGAGATCGGTGCCTACCGGACGCTGGAGATCCTGCTCGAGGCCTTCTGCGGGGCGGCGCTGGAGCAGCACCGCGGCGGCGGGCTGTCGTTCAAGAACCGGCGGATACTCGATCTGCTGGGCAACAGCGCACCGGACCCGTCCTGGCCGCTGTACCGGTCCTTCCTGCGCACGATCGACTTCATCGCCGGCATGACCGACAGTTACGCGACGGAAATGGCCAGCGAGATGAGCGGCAGATCGAGTCCGACCTGAGCCCATGGGAAAACTTCTGCGACAGCTGCTGAACTGGCACCCGAGCCGGCCCGAGTGGGGCGCGGCGCTGGTGGCCGGATTCGGCTGTGCCCTGCCCCTGCTGCTGGGCCTGTTCAGCGGGCACCCCGGTTTCCTCTGGGCGACCGTGGGCGCGTTCCAGGCGGCCAAGGCCAATCCGCTGCACCGCCTCGGGATGCTGCGCATGCTGTTGCTGATCGCCCTCGGCGCGCTGAGCACGGCGCTCGGCTTCTGGTCGGCCACCCACCCGCTGGCGAGCTCGGGCTGTTCGCCTTCTACGCGCTGTTGCTGGCCTGGCTGCAGCGCTACGGCACCGAGGCCGGCAAGCTGGGCATCGGCCTGGCGATCTGCCTGTGCCTGGGGCAGGGCCAGTTCGGCGTCAGCAACTTCAGCAATCCGGAGGCGATCGCCGTGCTGTTCGCGCTCGGCGGCCTCTGGGTGACCTTGCTCGCATTCGGCCTGCGCGGCATGCACGGCCTGCGCATGTGGCCCTACATGCCACGCCTGATGAGCGTGCTGCGCGTCCTGCGCCGGCACGCCAGGCGCACGCCGATCCGCCAGTGGCGCCTGCATGCGCTGACCTACGTGCTGGCCTGCTCGGCGGCCGGCCTGCTGGTGACCCTCGCCGGCTTGCCGCGTGGCTACTGGCTGACCCTGGCGGTCTTCACCACGCTGCAGTTCGACGTGCAGCGCAGCCTGATCCGCGCCATCCAGGCGAGCTTCGCCATCCTGCTGGCCGCCGTGCTATTGATCTATGCCGGCCACAGCCTGGCCGAACCGGCGCTGATGGCCATGATCCTGCTGCCGCTGGTAACCCTGTCGCGGGCGTTCCAGGCCAACCACTACGGGCTCTTCGTGATGCAGACCACGCTCTGCTTCGTGCTGCTGGCCGAAACCCTGGCCCACGACTGGAACCTGCCGCAGGTCCGCCTGCTCAACGCCCTGCTGGGCGTCGGCCTGGCCCTGGCGGTGACCCTCGTCATGTACGGGCTGCGGCGCTGGTTCGAGCGCCGCTCCCTGCCCCGCTGCCCCGAGCCGGCGTCCGATCCGGCCGAGCCCGGGGCGGTTTCTCCGGTCAGGCCTGAGCGCGCACAGGCGTCTGCGGATACCACACATCGATCAGCGGACTGAGCTGGAACTCGGCCAGTTCCGGGCGTCCTTCCAGCCACTGCTGCACGCGCTGGCGCTGCTCCTCGGTGACCGAGCCGCGGCGCGCCAGGCAGATGAAGCCGTAGTCTTCTCCCCCACGTAGCCCAGACCATTGCCTTCGATCGCTTCGGCGAGGAAGGCCCGGAAGCAGGCGTTGACCGCCTCGCTGTCGAGCCCTTCGCGGTAGGTCAGGGTGAGCTCGCAACCGAGCTCCTGGAATTCGTCGACACAGAGCTTCTTGCGCAAACGCCTCGAGCGGATAGCCACGGAATTTCGTCTCCAATTCAATGAGAACGGCTACTCTATCAGTTAACGCTCGCCGGTGACGCAGACATGCAAACGGCTGTGTTCCTGCCTGCCGACGGCGCCCCTCGCTTCCGATGGACGGCCGTCGGATAGCGGCACAGGGCCGTCATGCCCCATGCATAATGCGCCAAATTTCCCTCAAGCAGTGGGTTGTTCAGATGTCGTATTTATCGCTCGCTTGCCCGGTCCACCCCGCCCCTGAAGGGGGCAACCGTCCATGATCCTCTTCGCCCGCCGCCTTCTCCTCGCGGCCCTCGCCCTTCCGCTGGCCATGCCTGTGCTGGCCGACGGCGCCAATCAGTCCCTGCCGCCCCGCGTGCAGCAGGCGCTGAAGGCCAACAAGATCGACAGCGACGCGCTCTCGGTGGTGATGCTGCCGCTCAACGGCCATGGCACCCCGACCTTCGTCAATGCCGACGTCTCGGTGAACCCGGCGTCGACGATGAAGCTCGTCACCACCTATGCCGCGCTCGAACTGCTGGGCCCGAATCACCAGTGGAAGACCGAGTTCTACGGTGACGGCCCGCTCAAGGACGGCGTCCTGGAGGGCAATCTCTACCTCAAGGGCGGCGGCGATCCGAAGCTGAACATGGAGAAGCTCTGGCTGCTGCTGCGCGATCTGCGCGCCAACGGCGTGCAGACCGTGACCGGCGACCTCGTGCTCGACCGCGGCCACTTCATCAAACCGGACCTGCCGGTGTTCGACGACGACGGTGGCGACCGCAACAAGCCCTTCCTGGTCGGCCCGGATTCGCTGCTGGTCAACCTCAAGGCGCTGCGCTTCATCGCCCGCAACGAAGGCGGCAAGGTGAACATCGCCGTCGAGCCGCCGATCGAGCAGGTGAAGATCGACAACCGCGTGCAGGCCCTGCCTGCCGCCAAGTGCCCGGGTTGGCCGGACGTGCGCTACAACCCGGTCCCCGAGAACGGCGGCGTCACCGTGGTGGTGACCGGCAAGCTGGCGGCCGGCTGCAGCGGCCAGACTTACCTGTCGCTGCTCGACCACCAGCAGTACGCCGCCGGCACCGTGCGGGCGATCTGGAAGGAGCTCGGTGGCAGCATCCTCGGCGAGGACCGCCTCGGCAGCGTCGACAAGGACGCACGCCTGCTGGCCCGGGCCTATTCGCCGGATCTCGTCGAGATCATTCGCGACATCAACAAGTACAGCAACAACACCATGGCCCGGCAGCTGTTCCTCAGCCTCGGCGCCGAATTCCGCAGCAAGGCCGATCCCGACGACGCCAAGGCGGCGCAGCGGGTGATCCGCGACTGGATGGCCAAGAAAGGCATAGTCGCGCCGCACCTGGTCATGGAGAACGGCTCCGGCCTGTCGCGCGCCGAGCGGGTCAGCGCGCGGGAACTGGCGACCCTGCTGCAGGCCGCATGGCGCAGCCCCTACGCGGCGGAATTCATTTCCTCGATGCCGCTGGCGGCGGTGGACGGCACCATGCGCAAGCGCCTGCGCAACACGCCGGTGGCCGGCAAGGCGCACATCAAGACCGGGACGCTCAACACCGTACGCGCCATCGCCGGCTACAGCCGCGACGGCAATGGCGACACCTGGGCGGTGGTGGCCATCCTCAACCACTCCCGGCCGTGGGGCGCCTCGTCGATCCTCGACCAGGTACTGGTCAGCCTGTCCGGCCAGACGCCGAACAGCAGCACCGCGACCGCCCAGCGCTGATCCCTGCTTGTCCCCTCTCCCACCGGGAGAGGGGCCAGGGGTGAGGGAAGCACGCCTCGGCGCCCATGCCGTTCACCCAACCGATAACGGGCAGAGCCCCTGCCGCTTCGGGCAGGCCTGCGGCCTGCATCGCCGCGGGGGCGCGCTCCCACAGGACTCGGCGGGAAGGGGTTCGCCCATGCTGCTTTTACCCCTCTCCCCCCCGGGAGAGGGGCCAGGGGTGAGGGAAGCACGC
>LZQQ01000179.1_pt1 | contig 10615 bp, 16 predicted proteins | sample 768581 | NCBI WGS metagenome assembly LZQQ01 (sample SAMN05207185, study PRJNA324510) | oil field metagenome | isolation source: sample BH-FW-20 from oil reservoir | place: India: Bombay High | collected 2015-11-25 | reverse complement strand
TGGGCTTCGGCGCACGTTTGGCCGGGGCTTGCACCACCGGACACGCTCTGGTGGGCGGCGCCATGCTGAACCCGCCGAGCCTGTTGGCGGGTGTGATTTCTTTATGAGTGCGTTTGTGACCACGCACCTGTTCGAGACGACATGTACTGGGCTTCGGCGCACGTTTGGCCGGGGCTTGCACCACCGGACACGCTCTGGTGGGCGGCGCCATGCTGAACCCGCCGAGCCTGTTGGCGGGTGTGATTTTCTTTATGAGTGCGTTTGTGACCACGCACCTGTTATTCGGAACCTAAGGAGTCGATGATGGAACATAAAATGCCACCTTTGAAAAGCATCCGCCTGTACATCATCTCGTTCATGTATGTGTACCGCAACAACATTTTCGGTTTTCTGATGGGCATCACCTTCGGCTTTCTGATGAGCCACGCCGGGGCGACCACTTACGATTACCACGCCAAGATGTTCCTGTTCGAGGACTTTCAGTTGATGATTGTCATCGTTACCGCCGTGGCGATTGCGATGGTCGGGGTGTTTTTGCTCAAACGCTTCAAAGTGCGCGCCATCGCCACCGGCGCGGAAGTGGATTTCGTGAAAAAACCCTATCAGAAAGGTTTGATGATCGGTGCCATGTTGTTCGGCATCGGCTGGGGGATGACCGCTTCCTGCCCCGGTACCATTCCGGCGATGATCGGCGAAGGCAAAATCGCCGGGCTCTTTGCGCTGCTCGGCCTATTGCTCGGCACCATGGCGTACGGAATTCTGCAAAGTTACATCCGTCTGGAAAAGGCGCAAAGTCAGAACCAAACAACGGATTCGACCAGGCCTGGTCAATAACCGCATTCACAGCAAATGCGGGCGTTTCGGGCCGATTTTTCGGCCCGCGCATTTCACTTGCCAACCGCTCTTTTCCCCCGAGAGCGGTTTCACAGCCGCAATTGGTGATATTTTCCAATCATTTCAGCAGATTACACAAACTCGTCCTGCCTTTTCAGTATAATACGCTTTTTTTGAAAGTTAAGAGAGTCCCTCCATGAGTACAGATCATATTCGCAACATTGCCATCATTGCGCACGTTGACCACGGTAAAACCACCCTGGTAGACCAGCTTCTACGGCAATCCGGCACGTTTGACGAAATCCGTAAAGACATGGGCGACCGTGTTATGGACTCCAATGATCTGGAAAAGGAACGTGGGATCACCATCCTGTCGAAAAACACGGCGGTCAACTGGAACGACTACCGCATCAACATCGTGGACACCCCGGGTCACGCCGACTTCGGTGGTGAAGTGGAACGTATTTTGTCGATGGTGGACTCGGTCCTGTTGTTGGTGGACTCTGTGGAAGGGCCGATGCCGCAAACACGTTTCGTAACCGAAAAAGCCTTGAAACAAGGTTTGAAGCCGATTGTGGTCATCAACAAAATCGACCGTCCGGGTGCACGTCCGGATTGGGTATTGGATCAAACGTTCGACTTGTTCGACCGTTTGGGCGCCACCGACGAGCAAATGGACTTCGACGTGATTTACGCTTCCGGTCTGAACGGTTTCGCCGGTCTGGATGAAGACGTTCGTGAAGGCGACATGACACCAATCTTCGAAATCATCACTCAAAAAAGTCCCGGCACCGGACGTTGATTTGGGCGGGCCTTTCCAGTTGCAATGTATCTCTCTGGACTATGACACTTATAAAGGCGTTATCGGCACCGGCCGTATCAAGCGCGGTTCCGTGGAAGTCGGCATGGCTGTCACCATCATCGATGCCGAAGGCAAAGAGCGTAAAGGCAAAGTCGGTGAAATTTTCGGGTATCACGGGCTGGAGCGTGTCAGCGTGGACGAAGCGCACGCCGGTGACATCGTGGCCTTTACCGGGTTGGACCCATTGAACATTTCCGACACCTTGTGTGATCCGAACCACGTTGAAGCCCTGCCGCCGTTGACGGTGGACGAGCCGACCGTGAGCATGACCTTCCAGGTTAACGACTCGCCATTCGTCGGTCAGGACGGTAAATTGCTGACCTCTCGCCAAATCCGCGAGCGTCTGGACAAAGAACTGTTGACCAACGTAGCCTTGCGTGTCGAAGACACCGAAGACGCCAACAAATTCCGCGTCTCCGGCCGTGGTGAACTGCACTTGTCGGTTCTGATTGAAACCATGCGTCGTGAAGGCTTCGAGATGGGGATTTCCCGTCCGGAAGTAATCTTCAAGGAAGAAAACGGCGAAATTATGGAACCTTATGAAAACCTGACGGTGGACATTCCGGAAGAAGCGCAAGGCTCCATTATGGAAAAACTGGGTGAGCGTAAAGCCGAAATGCAAGACATGGTTCCGGACGGACACGGCCGCGTGCGTATCGACTTCATCATCCCGTCACGTGGATTGATCGGCTTCCGTACCGAGTTCATGACCGCCACCCAAGGGAACGGTTTGATTTTCTCCAGCTTCTCGCATTACGGGCCGAAATTCGCCGGTACGCTGGGCGAGCGCAACAACGGCGTGTTGATTTCCTTGGGGCAAGGGAAAGCTTTGGCCTTCGCCTTGTTCAACCTGCAAGACCGCGGTCGTCTTTACATCGGCCACGGTGAAGAAGTGTACGAAGGCATGATCATCGGTCTGCACAGCCGCGCCAACGACTTGACGGTCAACCCGTTGAAAGGTAAGCAGTTGACCAACATGCGTGCCGCCGGGACCGACGAAGCTCTGACCTTGACGCCGCCGATTCGTTTCTCGCTGGAACAGGCGTTGGAATTCATCGACGACGACGAGCTGGTCGAAGTCACACCAAACAGCGTTCGTATCCGTAAAAAACTGTTGACGGAAAACGAACGTAAAAAAGCAGGCCGCGGCAAAGGCTAACCGCCCGCCCGACTCCGCTTATCCAAAAACGCCCAGGCCTGGCGTTTTTTATTTCCCTCTTTTTTCCGGTTCCGCTAAAATCACTAGCATGAACTTGGAACATCTACTCTATCCAATCCGCCACTTTACAAAAAAGTGAATACCAAAAATGTCTGCAGTTACCCAAGAAATTTGTGACACTAATAAGAAATTATCAAACCGCGTAAAGGAATTTATCGATAACGTTTCCGATGTTGGAGAAGAATCAATAACGGATTTCTTAGTTTGGCAATGGAAAGAAATTGATTCGCGTTTTAATGCAATCAAGGTTTCTAAATTTACTAAACACCAAGAACACATGCTAACCGGAGCAGATTTTGAAATGGAACTTTGGGTCATTAGTGATACCCACGCTACACCATTGTTGTTTCAGGCCAAAAAGATTTTAAAGGAACATGATTCCTATTTAAATAAATTACGATATAAAAACAACACTAGTTCTCAACTTCAAAAACTTCAAAACTATTCAAAAACTACCAATAAAGTTCCTTATTACATGTTCTATACCTCAGCAGAACAGATAATAAATAAATGCCAAGAACCGTATCAAGACTTTGGAATATTTGTAATGCCTGCGGACACTGTTCAACAATTAACTACAAACAAAGCGAACACCCGTTTATCTAAATCCCAAATTTTAAGCCTTTCAACACCATTCCACTGTTTTTTTGTTGCCTAACTCAACGTGGCAATTACCCCATTATGCCTTTTAAAAGGCTATTCTGTGATAGAGCACCGTCAAAACAAGCAACTGAAACAGTTGAACGGAACAACTTATACCCTAACTACATTAAAATGATTTTAAATCGCAATTTTACTTCTTCTGAAATGCAGAACGAGATTAGCAAAAATGAACTATTTCAAACCGAATATATTGCTGTCTATGATTTAAGAAAATCAAATAAAGTTAATATCTTAGGGTATGGAGCATTCAGTTTTTAACTATAAATACTTATTTGATAGCCAAAATTTAATTATCGATTCTATACATATATTTCCGCTAAAATCACTAGCATGAACTTGGAACATCTACTTTATCCGAACATCAAACCTTACGCCGAACACAGCTTGCAGGTGGACAACACCCATACCTTGCACGTTGAAGAAAGCGGGAATCCGCTCGGCTTGCCAGTGCTGTTTATTCACGGCGGGCCGGGTGGCGGGTGTTCGCCGACACAACGGCGCTTTTTCCACCCGGACCACTACCGCATCATTCTGTTCGACCAGCGCGGTTGCGGCAAATCACGCCCGCACGCCTGCCTTACCAACAACACCACCGCCCATCTGATTGAGGACATCGAAAAAATTCGCCGCCACCTCAATATCGACCGCTGGGTGTTGTTCGGCGGTTCCTGGGGCTCGACCTTGAGTTTGCTGTATGCGGAAGCCTATCCGGAACGGGTGCTGGCGATGATTCTGCGTGGCATTTTCCTGTGCCGCGACGAAGACACCCGTTGGTTTTACCAGCAAGGCGCGGACCGTTTTACCCGGATTATTGGCGGGATTTCATCGCGCCGGTGCCGGAAGACAAACGCGACGACATGATTGAAGCCTATTACGAGTTGCTGACCAGCGACAACGAAATCGCCCGCATGAGCGCCGCTGAAGCCTGGTCGATTTGGGAGGGCGCACCTCAACCTTGAAACGACCGCGATCTGGTCGACCACTTCGGAGACCCTTTCCACGCGCTGGCCATGGCGCGCATCGAATGTCACTATTTCCGCCACCATGCGTTTATCGAACCCAACCCGATTCTCGATAATATCGGTTACATCCAAACGATTCCGACCACCATCGTGCAAGGGCGCTATGACATGGTCTGCCCGTTCAATCAAGCCTATGCCCTGGCGGAAGCCATGCCGAAAGCGGATTTGATTGTGTGCGACCACGCCGGACATTCCGCTTTCGAGCCGGAAATCGCCGAACAGTTGGTGGAAGCGACCAACCGAACCTATCAGAGCATTGAGCTCGATGCGTAACCCTCCCGTGAAGCCCCTATGATTTGTTTATTGCAACGCGTCACCCAAGCCGAAGTCCGCGTCGGCGGCGAGGTCATTGGACAGATTTCACCAGGCCTGGCGGTTTTGTGCGGATTCCAGCCCCACGATGACGCCGATTCCCTGAAACGCATGGCGCACAAACTGTTGCATTATCGTGTGTTTGCCGACGAAAACGACAAGATGAACCTCAATGTGCAGCAAACCCAGCAAGGCGAAGGCGGCGACGTATTACTGGTGCCGCAATTCACGTTACCGGCGGACACCCGTAAAGGCTTACGCCCCAGCTTCCACACTTCGGCCCACCAGCGCAAGCCGAAGCGCTGTTTGAGCAATTCGTTCAAGAAATCACCGAAGCTTACCGCCCACCGCAGACCGGCCGCTTCGGCGCCGACATGCAGGTTTCGCTGACCAACGACGGGCCGGTGACCCTCTGGCTGGAGAATTAACTTTCCCCGCGTTTTCCACCTGTAAAACCGCATTTCATCCAGGGGATAAAGGTTTTCATTTCCCCAAAAAGCGGCTACACTAGAATTCATAATAACTCCAGAAAACGGACTTCGGATGGTGCTCTCGGACCTACAAACGAATAAACAGGAATCGGCCCTTATTCTGGTGGTCGAGGACGATGATGTCACCCGCCTGACCTTAAGCAAGGTGCTGTCGAAATCCGGTTTTCGCGTGATTGAAGCCAACAACGGTCAAGACGGTCTTTCAATGTTCATCAAAGAAGCGCCAGACCTGATTCTGATGGACGTGATGATGCCGGTCATGGACGGCTATGCCGCCACCGAAGCGATTCGTAACTACGAAAAAGACCGCGCCGTGCCGATTCTGATGCTGACCGCTCTGGATGACATCAGTTCCATCGACCAGGCCTTCGACATCGGCGCCACCGACTTTATCACCAAACCCATCAACTGGTCGTTGCTGAGCCAGCGCGTGAAATACGCCATCAAATCGTCGTTGATTGAAGACCAGCTTCGCATGAGCCAGTCGCAATTGATTTACGCTCAAAAGCTCGCCAAACTGGGGTATTGGGAATGGGACGCCGCCTCGGATCGAGTGACCGGCTCCAGTTCGGCGTTTGAATTGTTCGGCATCCCGAATCAAGCCGATGTCACGCTGGAACAGTTTTTCTCCAACATCATCCCCAAAGACCTGCCGCTGATTCAACAGGCGATTGCCGATGCCACCCAAGGCTACAACGACATTCAAGTCAGCTTCCGGGTGTTGCATCACGACGGCTCCATGTCACACATCGACTGTCTGGGGGAAGTCAGCTTCGACCAGGACGGCGAGATATTGAAAATCACCGGTTCGGCGCAGGACATCAGCCGCCTGCACAAAGCCGAAACCCTGATCGATTACCAGGCCAGCCACGATAAATTGACCGATTTGGCGAACCGTTCCTTTTTCAGCAAGACACTGGCGAGCTTCATCAAGGAAGCCAATCCGAAAAATTCAGCGCCACCGTCATCCTCGACATCGACCGTTTCAAGAAAATCAACGACAACCTTGGTCAGGAAAACGGCGATGCTTTACTTCGCACCGTGGCGCAACGCTTGAAAAAAGTCACGCGCGAAGACGATTTCGTCGCCCGACTGGGCAGTGACGAATTCGCCATCCTAATCAAGAACGCCGAAGACGCACAAGAACTGAACTTATCCTTGAGCCGAATTTTTCACGACATTTCCAAAGCCTTCACCATCCGCAATCAGGAGCTGTTCATCACCTTCTCCATCGGGGTGAGTATCATCCGTCAGGACGGCACCAAAGCCAGCGAACTCATCGCCCATGCCAACATCGCCCGCAGTGAAGCCAAGCAGCAAGGCGGTAACCAATTCCTGTTCTATCAAACCGATATGAACGCGGAATCCAAAGAACAGTTGTTGCTGGAAAACGATTTGCGCAAAGCCTTGGATCGCAATGAAATCGAAGTCTATTTCCAACCGCAAGTGGACGGCCAGACCCTGAAACTTACGGGGCCGAAGCCCTGGTGCGCTGGCACCATCCGTCCGAAGGTCTGGTGTCACCCGCGGTCTTTATCCCCATCGCGGAAAACAACGGGATGATTGTCGAAATCGGTCAATACGTTCTGCAAAGCGCCGTGCAGGAAGCAGAAAAATGGCATGCGACGGCTATGAAATTCACATCGGCATCAACCTGTCCGGCCGACAGTTCTCCAGTTCCAACCTGATGAAAGACGTTCAAAGCGTCTTGCAAAACTCCCCGTTACCGGCGCAGTATCTGGATTTGGAGATCACCGAAAGTCTGGCCATGAGCAACGCCGACCATAACATCAGTATTCTCAAAGGCTTGAAAGCCATGGGGGTTACACTGTCCATCGACGACTTCGGTACCGGGTATTCCTCTCTGGCGTATCTGCACAGCTTTCCGATCGACGCCATAAAAATCGACCGCTCCTTTATCAAAAACCTGGAAACCCAGGAAGGTCAGGCCATTGTCCGAACCGTTTTGGCAATGGCGGAAAGCTTGAAGTTGAAAGTGGTGGCCGAAGGGATTGAAGACGAATTCCATGTTTCCTTCTTACAGAACAAAAACTGTGACGTTTTCCAGGGCTTTAAGTTCGGCAAGCCCATGCCGGCGGACGAGTTTCAACAATATCTTAAAAGTCACAACGCCCCTTAATGGGCTATAATAAGGCTTTCGCAAAAGGAATTGGCATGTCTCAACCTGTGGATACCGACAATTTGGAAATGCTCAAGGAAGTCATCGGAGATGACTTGAAGGACATTTTGCAAAGCTATCTGGACGTCGCACCCGCCACCCTGTCGAATATCAAACAGGCCATTGCGAACGGCGATGCCGACGGACTGAGACTGCACGCCCATACTCTCAAGGGCAGTTCCGCGAACATCGGTGCCACCGAACTGCCTCCTTTATGCCTGGTACTGGAAGACAAAGGCAAAGACGGCATCACCGACGGATTGACAGCGGACCTGTCCGCCGTTGAAGCCGAAAACGACAAGGTATCTGCGTTCCTGCAACAGTATCTCGATGCCTTTTAATCCGGTCGATACACGACCGGCGGATTGATCTTCACACTCTAAGAGACACGATAAAATGCATTATCAAGTAACCCCTGAAGAAACGCATCTAGCCAAAACCCACACCACATTTTCAACATCAACATCATCATCACCCACTTGTTCATTTCGATGATTGTCTTGGAAATCGGCAGCACCCCCATGCTCCTCGCGGTGCCGGTGATTTCGAGTCTGGTGATTGCCTATATTTACCGCCACCGAAAAGAGGTACGTGAACGCGGTTCCTGGTTCGTTTCGGCGCACTGGGAGCTGGCTTGGCGCCGCTGCCGTATCCTGTTGCTCAGCTACGCCATTGCCATTTTGATGGTCGCGGTCTACCTACTGATCGATTTGGTGTTTCCGGGCGCTTCTCGATGAATGACTTTTCGGATGAAGCTCACAAACCAACCTGGGCGAAATCATCACCATACGCTTTGCCGCCGTCGTGATTTTCGTGGCGGTATTGATTACCTTCATGCAAACCGGGGATTTCGGTGTACGATGCCGGTAAAGGGATTATCGACCCGAAAATCGAAAAATTTCTGCCGCGCGGTGACGACGCCAACGCCGAGTTAGGGGAAGGCGATGATGAAGTCCGTCACGAAGGCCAAAACACATGTCTTCTTCGGAAAGCGATCAATCATGAGTCAAAGCAAACAACGCCGTTTTCCGACTTTTCTGATTGTCTTGCTGGCCGCCGTCGGTCTAACGATGGTACTGATCCTGATTCCACCAAACCGGGAAGAAGTCCCGGACAAACGGTTACCGTGGAACAGCCATTATAACCAGGCCAACCAGCTGGAAGCCTTAGGCGTTGTGCTGAATCAAAGCACACCGAACGATGTCAAAAAACTCTTTGGTAACGACCTGGAAGTAAAAATTTCTCGAAAAAGATGAGTCGAGCAAAGCGGCAGAAGTGTATTTCCATCCATGAATATCGCTACCATTCGCGGCGCGGTGGCTTTGAGTTTGGACGTGTCAAACGAAGAACTGGATCGCTATTACGCTCAGGGCGTTCAAACCACGGTGACCCAAACCGGTAATCGTCAGGTCACGCCCAACAGTGAAGACATCGAAAAACTAATGGCAAAACCCATCAAGCTGGTGACACTGATTCCAAGAAAGAACCTGACCAAACGTGCGATTGAAATGCGTTTTGGCCAACCGCAACGCATTGAAAAGCAGTCTGATGGCTTGGAACACTGGTTTTACCCGGAAAAAGGCCTGGAAGTGCTTTATGATGAGGAAGGACCGGATGCCCTGCAATATGGACCAGGCATCCAGTAATATAATCGAAGAGACTTTAAGCTAACCGGCTTAAGCTTCTTTTTTCCAATGACCGCTCTTACCGCCTTTCTTTTCCAATAATTGCACCTGATCGATCACCATGCCTTTATCGACGGCTTTACACATGTCGTATAACGTTAAAGCCGCCGTCGAAGCCGCGGTCAGTGCTTCCATTTCCACCCCGGTCTGACCGACCAACTTGCACGTGGCGAAAATCTCCACACAACTCTTCTCTTCGTCGGGAATCAGTTCCACCTTTACCGAGGTCAGCATCAACGGATGGCACATCGGAATCAAATCCGGCGTGCGTTTGGCCGCCATAATACCGGCAATACGGGCCGTGGCCATGACGTCGCCTTTCTTATGCTTGCCTTCCAGAATCATCTGCAAGGTTTCCGGTAACATCTTAATGACCGCCATGGCACGCGCTTCCCGCGCCGTATTGTCCTTTTCACTGACATCCACCATACGTGCTTGGCCTTTGGCGTCCAAATGCGTTAATTCGAGTTCTTTCGACATCTCCGTCCCCTGTTATTTGTTAAACCATTTCCGCGAACGGATAGAATTTGACTCGATCGCCTTTGGCGACCGTTTGATCTTCGGGAATCACCACAAAACCTTCCGCCCAGACCGTTGAGGTCAGGACTCCGGAACCTTGTTTCGGGTACACCTGCACCACGGTTTTCTGTTCGCCTTCCGGAACCGTAATCCGGCACGAGCAAACTCACGCCGGAAATTGGCTTTCGGCCATTCGAAGTCGGCTTCCAACCAAATCGGCGTGATACAAATGTTTTTTACACCCTGCATCCGCATCAGATAAGGTCGTGCAAACAGATTAAAGGTCGCAAAGGCCGACACCGGGTTGCCCGGCAAACCGATAAACGGCGTGCCTTGAATCTGACCGAACGCTAAGGGTTTCCCAGGCTTCATTTTCACTTTCCACATTTCTAAGGAACCCAGCGATTCGATTGCCGGTTTAATGTGATCCTCTTCCCCGACGGAAACCCCACCGGTTGTCATCACCACATCAGCCACTTGCGCCGCTTGCTTCATAACGTCAATGGTTTCCTCCAAGGTGTCTTTGACACGCCCCAGATCAATCAGTTCAAAGCCCAGTTTCGGCAAGGCACCCGCCAACACATAGCGATTGGCATTGAAAATTTTGCCCGGTTGCGGTGTTTCGCCCGGTTCCAACAGTTCGTCACCCGTGGTGAAGGTGGCGATTTTAAGTGGCTTATACGCCGCTTGCTTCATAACGTCAATGGTTTCCTCCAAGGTGTCTTTGACAGCCCCAGATCAATCAGTTCAAAGCCCAGTTTCGGCAAGGCACCCGCCAACACATAGCGATTGGCATTGAAAATTTTGCCCGGTTGCGGTGTTTCGCCCG
>LZQQ01000178.1_pt1 | contig 10625 bp, 12 predicted proteins | sample 768581 | NCBI WGS metagenome assembly LZQQ01 (sample SAMN05207185, study PRJNA324510) | oil field metagenome | isolation source: sample BH-FW-20 from oil reservoir | place: India: Bombay High | collected 2015-11-25 | reverse complement strand
CCCAGTCGGTGGCGGACAGGCGGACGAACAGCGGCAGCTCCTCCGGCCAGACCTGGCGCACCGCCTGGGCGACCTCCAGCAACAGGCGGATGCGGTTGTGCACCCAGTCGGTGGCGGACAGGCGGACGAACAGCGGCAGCTCCTCCGGCCAGACCTGGCGCACCGCCTGGGCGACCTCCAGCAACAGGCGGATGCGGTTGTCGAACGAGCCGCCGTAGGCGTCCTCGCGGCGGTTGGACAGCGGCGACAGGAACTGATGCAGCAGGTAGCCGTGCGCGGCATGCACCTCGGCGACCTTGAAGCCTGCCGCCAGCGAACGTTCGGCGGCGGTCACGAAGGCCTGGATGACCTCGGCGATGTCCGTCTGGTCCAGTTCCATCGGCACCGCGTGCTGCGGGTCGAAGGCGATCGGCGAAGGGCCGACCGGCCGCCAGCCGCCCTCGGCCAGCGGCACGCTGCCGTGCTTGCCGAGCCAGGGTTGCCAGGTGCTCGCCTTGCGCCCGGCGTGGGCCAGCTGGATGCCGGCGAAGGCGCCCTGCGCCTCGATGAAGCGGGTGATGCGCCGCAGCGGCTCGACATGGGCGTCGCTCCAGATGCCCAGGTCCTGCGGCGAGATCCGCCCTTCGGGCACCACCGCGGTGGCCTCGACGATAACCAGGCCGGCACCGCCGACCGCGCGGCTGCCGAGGTGCACCAGGTGCCAGTCGTTGGCCATGCCGCCCTGTGCCGAGTACTGGCACATGGGCGAGACGGCGATTCGGTTGGGCAGCCTCAGCTCACGCAGGGTGAGCGGTTCGAAGAGTCTGGTCATGGAAGCCTCGCACTGTTCGATCCCTTATCGACCATCCCTGGCCCCGTCCGTTTCGACCGTAGCGGATTCAGGCGGCCTCGACCCGCACCGGCACCCCGTTCAGCGCCGCGTTGCCGGACAGCGCGTCGAGCCGCCGTTCATCGGTGAGGTCGTTGGCGCTCGCCCCGGGCTGTCGCACCGCCACCTCCAGCTGCACCCCGGGCCGCGCATGCCCCCAGCCGTGCGGCAGGCTGACCACGCCGGGCATCACTCCTCGCTGGCGGCCACTTCCACCTCGATGCTGCGACCCGCGAATGCACCCGCACCCGCTGGCCGTCCAGCAGTGCGCGCGACGCCAGGTCCGCTGGATGCATGAGTAGCTGGTGGCGCGGCTTGCCCTTCACCAGGCGATGGTAGTTGTGCATCCAGGAATTGTTGCTGCGCACGTGGCGGCGACCGATCAGCAGCAGTTGGCCCGACGCCGGCAACGGCTCGGCGGCGAAGCGCGCAAGGTCGGCCAGCAGCCGCGCGGGCGCCGCCTCGACCTGCCCGCTGTCGGTCTTCAGGCGCCCGGCGAGATTGGGCTTCAGCGGTCCGAGATCGACCCCATGGGGAGAGTCGCGCAGCGCCGCCACGCTCAGCGGATGCGCAGAGTCTCCGCCGTAGGGGCCGTGCCGCAGCGCCAGGTCGATCATCTGTTCCGGCGGCAGCGTCGGCTTCAGCGGCAGGCCCATGCGCTCGGCATAGGCACGCGCCAGCCCGACGAAGATCTCCCAGTCGTGCAGGGCGCCGGCCGGCCGCGGTAGCAGCGCCTCGTTGAAGCGGCTGACGTTGCGCACCGCCAGCAGGTTGAAGGTCGAATCGTAGTGGTCGTGCTCGAGCGGCGCGGTGGGCGGCAGGACGACGTCGGCGTAGCGGGTGGTTTCGTTGAGGTAGAAGTCGACGCTGACCATGAACTCGAGGTCGTCCAGCGCCTGCTCGAGGCGCCGGCCGTTGGGCGTCGACAGCACCGGATTGCCAGCGACGGTGATCAGCGCCCTCACCTGCCCTCGCCGGGCGTGAGCATTTCCTCGGCGAGCGCCGCGACCGGCAGTTCGCCGCCGTATTCAGGCAGCCCGGAGACGCGGCTCTGCCAGAGATCGAAGTGACCGCCTGACGCCGTCGCCACCAGGTCCACCGCCGGCTCGGTGCACAGCGCCCCACCGACGCGGTCGAGGTTGCCGGTCAGCAGGTTGAGCAGCTGGATCAGCCACTGGCAGAGGGTGCCGAAGGCCTGGGTCGACACGCCCATGCGCCCGTAGCACACCGCCCGCTCGGCGCCGGCGAAGGCCCGCGCCAGCGCGCGGATCTGCCCGGCGGGAACGCCGCAGCGCAGGCTCATGGCCTCCACCGGGAAGGCCGACAGCGCCTCGCGCACCTTCTCCAGCCCTTGCACCGGCAGGTGGGAGGCTCGGGCCAGGCCTTCCTCGAACAGAGTGTTCAGCAGGCCCAGCAGCAGCGCCGCGTCCTCTCCCGGACGGATGAACAGGTGCTGGTCGGCGATCCTCGCCGTCTCGCTGAGCCGGGGATCGACCACCACGAAGCGACCGCCGCGCGCTGGATGGCCCGCAGCCGCTTCTCGACGTTCGGCACGGTCATGATGCTGCCGTTGGAGGCCAGGGGATTGCCGCCGAGGATCAGCATGAAGTCGGTGTGGTCGATGTCGGGAATCGGCAACAGCAGCCCGTGCCCGTACATCAGGTGGCTGACCAAATGGTGCGGCAGTTGGTCGACCGAGGTTGCCGAATAGCGGTTGCGAGTCTTGAGCAGACCGAGGAAGTAGTTGCTGTGGGTCATCAGCGTAGTTGTGCACGCTTGGGTTGCCCTGGTAGACCGCCACCGCATTGTTGCCGTGCCGCTCGCGTACCTCGGCCAGGCGCCCGGCGACGAATTCGAAGGCCTCTTCCCAGCCCAGCGCCTGCCACTGGTCGCCGACCCGGCGCATGGGTTGGCGCAGGCGATCGGGATCATCCTGGATGTCTTGCAGGGCAACGGCTTTCGGGCAGATGTGGCCGCGGCTGAACGGGTCGTCGGGGTCGCCCTTGATCGAAAGGATGCGCGTGCCGTCGGTCTCGATCGCCAGGCCGCAGATGGCCTCGCACAGGTGCAGGCACGGAAGTGCCGGGTGGTTGCGGTCATGGCGGTGCCCGCCCTGTCGTTGTTGTGTGCAAGGACTCTAGGCGCAGCTTCCGGGAACCGCAAACACAGCCGATCGGAGCAAATGGGCGCGGATTCAGCCCATGGATGGGCCTTCAGCGCGGCGCGATGTGCGCCACCAGCAACTGCACGCTTTCCCGGCCACGGTACTCGTTCACGTCGAGCTTGAACGCCAGCTCCGCCCAGCGGATTTCACGGTTGGGCCAGAGCTCGCGGTCGATGTTGAAGCGATGCCGTCCAGGGTGACCGAGCCGCATTCGGTCTTCAGCACCAGCTTCAGGTGGCGCTCCTTGAGCAGGCGCTGGTCCACCAGCTGGAACACGCCGTGGAACACCGGCTCGGGGAAATGCTGCCCCCAGGGGCCGGCGTGGCGCAGCGCGCGGGCCAGTTCGAGGTGGAACTCCTCGGGGCCGAGCTGGCCGTCGCTGAGCAGGCGCCCGGCCAGGTCGTCCTCGCACAGCTGGCGCCGTGCCTCGGCATCGAAGGCCGCGCAGAAGGCGCCGAGGTTCTCCTGCGGCAGCGACAGCCCGGCGGCCATCGCGTGCCCGCCGAACTTGCTGATCAGCCCCGGATGACGCGCGGCGACGGCATCCAGCGCATCGCGGATGTGGAAGCCCGGCACCGAGCGCGCCGAACCCTTGAGCATGCCCTCCCCGGCATCGGCGAAGGCGATGGTCGGGCGGTGGTAACGCTCCTTCAGGCGCGAGGCGAGAATGCCGATCACGCCCTGGTGCCAGTCCGGCTCGAACACGCACAGGCCGAATGGCAGCCCCTCTTCCGCAAGTCCTTCAGCTGTGCCAGCGCCTCGCGCTGCATGCCCTGCTCGATGGCCTTGCGGTCCTGGTTCAGCTGGTCGAGCTGCGCCGCCATGTCGCGCGCCAGCGCCTCGTCCTCGCAGAGCAGGCATTCGATGCCCAGCGACATGTCGTCCAGGCGCCCCGCGGCGTTGAGCCGGGGGGCCGAGGATGAAGCCGAGATCGGTGGAGGTGATGCGGCTGTGATCGCGCCCGGCGACTTCCAGGATCGCCTTGAGCCCCGGCCGCGCCCGCCCGGCGCGAATCCGCGCCAGCCCCTGGTGGACGAGGATGCGGTTGTTGGCATCCAGCGGCACCACGTCGGCCACGCTGCCCAGCGCGACCAGGTCGAGCAGGTCGCCGAGGTTCGGCTCGGGCAACTGGCGGCGGGCGAACCAGCCGTTCTCGCGCAGCCGCGCCCGCAGGGCGAGCAGCACGTAGAAGATCACCCCGACGCCGGCGATGCACTTGCTCGGAAAGGCGCATTCCGGCTGGTTCGGATTGACGATGGCGTCGGCCGCCGGCAGCTCCGGCCCCGGCAGGTGATGATCGGTGACCACCACCTTCAGGCCGGCGCCCTTGGCGGCGGCGACGCCTTCCACGCTGGAGATGCCGTTGTCGACGGTGACCAGCAGGTCGGGGCTGCGCTGCAGCGCCACCGCGACGATTTCCGGGGTGAGCCCGTAGCCGAACTCGAAACGGTTCGGCACCAGGTAGTCGACCTGGGCGGCGCCCAGTTGACGCAGACCGAGCACGCCCACCGCGCTGGCGGTGGCGCCGTCGCATCGAAATCGCCGATGAACAGGATGCGCTGGCGGGCTTCCAGGGCCTCGACCAGGATCGTCACCGCCTCATCGATGCCGCGCAGCTGCGAATAGGGAATGAGGCGCGCCAGCCCTTGTCCAGTTCCAGCGCAGAGCGCACGCCGCGGGCGGCATACAGGCGCGTCAGCAGGGGCGGCAGGTCGCCGAGGTCGGGCAGTCGTTCGGGCAGCGGGCGGGGTTCGATGCGCATGGGTCGTCGCTCGTGCTCAGCGTTCGCCGATCAGCCATTCGAGCGGAATCTCGTGCTGGCCACGCTCGTCGGTGACGAAGAGCGTGCCCTCGCTGATCATGACGCTCCACTGGATGCTGCGCGGCAGGTCTTCGGTCAGCGCCAGCAGGGGCTCGACGCCGAGCGCGGCGACCGACAGGTTCTTCAGCCCGCGCACCCCGTCCAGCACCTTGGTCTGCCAGACCCGCGTGTTGCCATAGGCCAGCAGGCTCATCCGCTCGGCGCGACGCGAGCACCAGGTCAGGCGCTCGGCGTCCGGCTGGCCGACCTCGATCCAGTGCAGCACGCGGTCGTCCAGGCTCTTCTGCCACAGCGCCGGCTCGTCCACGTCGGACAACCCCCGCCCGAAGGCCAGCTGCTCGTCGTACCAGAGCGCATAGGCGATCAGCCGCGCACCGAGGCGCTCCTCGGTCTCGGAGGGGTGGCGCGCGACCGTGAAGCGCAGGTTTTCGTAGACCCCGCGATCCAGGTCGGTGAGGTTGAGTTCGACTTTATAGGGAGTGGCTTGCAGTGCCATGAGCGGGCCGTCGCCTGGAAGGAGGGGGCGCAGTCTAGCAAACCGGGGCGGCGCCGGCTCGCTGGCGGATCGGCGGCCGCCGCGCCTAATCGGCGATGCGGATGCAGTTGCGGCCGGCCGCCTTGGCCTGGTAAAGCGCGCGGTCGGCCTCGGACAGCAGTCGATCGAGGTCGTAGCCGGCGCGCAAGGTGTCGCTCACGCCGATGCTGACGCTGAGCATGCCGGACTGGCTGAAGGGCAGATCGGCGAACCCGCCGCGGATGCGCTCGGCGATGTCGTGGGCGACCTTCGCCTCGGCGTCGGCGAGCAGGCAGGCGAACTCTTCCCCACCGATGCGGCCGAACACGTCCTTGCGCCGCATGCGGTACTTCATCACCTCGCAGAAGCCGATCAGCGCATGGTCGCCGGCCTTGTGCCCGAGGGTGTCGTTGAGGCGCTTGAAATGATCCAGGTCGCAGAGCAGCAGGGTCACCGCCTGCCCCGCCTCGCGGCAGCGTCGCAGCAGCCGCTCGCCGTGCTCGATGAAGGCACGCCGGTTGCCGATGCCGGTCAGGGGATCGCTGAGCGAAGCCTGGCGATACTCCAGCTCCGCCCGCTCGCGCACCATCGCCAGGGTGACGAAGGCGATACCGACCGCGTACAGCATCGTCTCGAAGATCACCAGGGCGAAGTAGTTGAACCGGCCGGTCGCCTCGAAGGGCTGGCCCTGGTCGAGCGGGATGCGAAAGGCGTACACCACCACGTGTATCGCCATCAGCACCAGGGCCGGGCGCAAGGACACCCTGATCGCCTGGCGGCTGCGCCACAGCTCGCCCATCGCCACGCCGACATAGGCGATGGTGAGCACCGAGAGCACATCGATCCGCGCGTTCAGCGACCCGTAGAAGGCCGGCAGCAGGCACAGCCCCGCCCACAGCGCCGGGCCCGCGAAGATCCCGGGCCAGTGGGGCTGCCGCCCGGCGAACACGCGCATGGCCGTCCAGTTGAACGCCACGGCCAGCAGGAGCAGGGCGTTGCCGAGGACGATGGGCACGTAGTCGATGCCCAGGTTGCGCAGCGCCCCCAGCAGGGTCGAGGCGACGCCGAGAAACAGGCAGAGGCTGAGATAGCCGAGCGTCGCTTCGCGCCGCCCGCTGCGCCAGGCGAACAGCATGAGCAGCGCCACCAGCAGCAACACGTAGACGTCGGCCAGGATGAGGGTGGGAACGCTCAACTGCATGAAGACACCGTGTGCGCCCTGCCCCGGCGCGCGGTCGGCCCGGTCAGGATGGGTCAGGAAAAAGACGCAATGTTACCGATCATGGCAATCAGCCACCAGGAAGGATCCGCCGATCCATCCTGACCTGGGATCGATGGAAGAAGCCGACAGGCGTTCTTTGACAATCATTCTCATTCTAATTAGTATCCCGGCTATCTGAGGTTCTAGCCGAGTAGTCACGCAATGTATGTCTGTCTTTGCCACGGTGTCACCGACGGTCAGATTCGTGAAGCCATCTATGAAGGTTGCTGCAGCTACCGCGAGGTCCGTGCGCAGACGGGGGTCGCCACCCAGTGCGGCAAGTGCGCCTGCGTGGCCAAGAAGGTCGTTCGCGAGACCCTGAGCGACATGCACGCCGCCCAGTCCATCCCCTTCACCGCCAGCTTCAAACCCGCCTGACGGCAGCCTCCCCTCCTCGCCTGCCGTCCGCCCGCCCGCCCTTTCGGCCAGCGCGTTCGGCCGGCGCGCCACCTCGCCTGGCGCCCATCCTCCTGCTGCTGCGATTGCCGAGAAATCAATCGGTTAGCGACAAAGCGCATTCCCGAACCATTCGTATTCGGATTTACTGCTTTGCGATCAATGACTTAGGTTTGACAGACGGCCCCTTGATGGCCAGACTCCGGTGCAAATATCCGGTTCAGTCAACTAGGCAGGCAGACATGAAAGGCGACAAGCTGGTCATTCAGCACCTGAACAAGATCCTCGGCAACGAGCTGGTTGCGATCAACCAGTACTTCCTGCACGCCCGCATGTACGAGGATTGGGGGCTGAACAAGCTCGGCAAGCACGAGTACGACGAATCCATCGACGAGATGAAGCATGCCGACAAGCTGATCAAGCGCATCCTGTTCCTCGAGGGCCTGCCCAACCTGCAGGAACTCGGCAAGCTGCTGATCGGCGAAAATACCCGCGAGATGCTCGAGTGCGACCTGACCCTGGAGCAGAAAGGCATCCCCGACCTCAAGGCCGCCATCGCCTACTGCGAGAGCGTCGGCGACTACGGCAGCCGCGAGCTGCTCGAGGACATTCTCGAGTCGGAAGAGGATCACATCGACTGGCTGGAAACCCAGCTCGGCCTGATCGACAAGGTCGGCCTGGAGAACTACCTGCAATCGCAGATGGACGACTGAGCGTCCGACGCACCAAAGAAAAAGCCCCACATCACGCTAATGCCGTTCATTTAGGCAAGCTCGCCCCGAGGTCGGGCCTCCCACAAAAGCGGAGTTGCCCGCCGAGCCCTGTGGGAGGCCGCCCATTCCCGACGGGCTTGCGGCATCCACCACATCCCTGTGGGAGGCGCGCCCTCGCGGCGATGCAGGCCGTAGGCCTGCCCGAGGCCAAGGGTCCATCGCTTAAGTGAACAGCATTGCCGCATCGCGGGGCTTTTTCGTTTCCGGTGAACTCAGGCGTTGGCCTTGGCGACCGCGTTCCTGATCAGCTGCTGCAGCTCGCCCTTCTCGTAGAGCTCGAGCATGATGTCACTGCCGCCGACCAGCTCGCCGTCGACCCACAGCTGCGGGAAAGTCGGCCAGTTGGCGTACTTCGGCAGGTTGGCGCGGATTTCCGGGTTCTGCAGGATGTCGACGTAGGCGAACTTCTCGCCGCAGCCCATGACGACCTGAGCGGCACGCGCGGAGAAGCCACACTGCGGGGCATTCGGCGAGCCCTTCATGTACAGCAGGACAGGGTTCTTGCTGATCTGCTCTTTGATGGTTTCGATGATGTCCATGGGTACCTCGCTAGTCACGACTGAGCGCATTGTACGCAAACTGCGCTGCAAAGCCGAGCACCGGCGTCGGGATAGGCCGCGCGCCGCCCCCGGCATCCGTTCGTGCGAGGCGCCGATGCCCGTTCAGGGCGCCCGGTGGCGTCGTTTGCGCGCCTCGTCGTTTTGTCGATAAGATCGCGCCTTTCCCCGTTTCGTCGCCGCCGGTACGGCCCCCGCCGCCGGCCTCAGCCCGTTTTCGGAACGCCCGGGCAAGCGACTGGCGGCAACAAAGGTAGTTGATATGAGCGCAAGGCATTTTCTCTCTCTGATGGACTGCACACCCGAGGAGCTCAACGCTCTGATCCGTCGCGGCATCGAGTTGAAGGAACTGCGCCAGCGCGGCGTCCTGTTCGAACCGCTGAAGAACCGCGTGCTGGGGATGATCTTCGAGAAGGCCTCGACCCGCACGCGGCTGTCGTTCGAAGCCGGCATGATCCAGCTCGGCGGCCAGGCCATCTTCCTCTCACCGCGCGACACCCAGCTCGGCCGCGGCGAACCCATCGGCGACTCGGCCATCGTCATGTCGAGCATGCTCGACGCCGTGATGATCCGGACCTTCGCCCACAGCACGCTGATCGAGTTCGCCGCCCATTCGCGCGTGCCGGTGATCAACGGCCTGTCAGACGACCTCCACCCGTGCCAGCTGCTGGCCGACATGCAGACCTACCACGAACGCCGCGGCAGCATCGCCGGCAAGACCGTGGCCTGGGTCGGCGACGGCAACAACATGTGCAACAGCTATATAGAAGCGGCCATGCAGTTCGACTTCCAGCTGCGCATCGCCTGTCCGGAAGGTTATGAGCCCGACGCGGAACTGCTCGCACGCGCGGGCGATCGCGTCACCCTCGTTCGCGACCCGCAGGAAGCGGTGGCCGGCGCGCACCTGGTCAGCACGACGTCTGGGCTCCATGGGCCAGGAAGAGGAGGCCGAGGCACGGCTGACCCGCTTCCGCCCCTACCAGGTCGACTGCTCGCTGCTCGATCGCGCGGCGCCCGAGGTGGTGTTCATGCACTGCCTGCCGGCGCACCGCGGCGAGGAAGTCAGCTGTGATCTGCTCGACGACCCTCGTTCGATCGCCTGGGACCAGGCCGAGAACCGCCTGCACGTGCAGAAGGCGCTCCTCGAGTTCCTGGTCGAGCCGGCCTACCACCACGCATGAGCCACGAAGCGGTTCTGCAGCTTCGCAACCTGGCCTGCGGTTATGGCGACCAGCAGGTGGTGCGGCAGTTGAACCTGCACCTCAACCGAGGCGACATCGGCTGCCTGCTCGGCCCCTCGGGCTGCGGCAAGACCACCACGCTGAGAGCGATCGCCGGCTTCGAGCCGGTGCACGAGGGCGAGATACAGCTCGCTGATCAACTGATCTCCCGCCCCGGCTTCGCCCTGGCGCCGGAGCGGCGGCGGATCGGCATGGTGTTCCAGGACTACGCCCTGTTCCCGCACCTAACGGTGGCGCAGAACGTCGCCTTCGGGCTGCGCAGGCATCCGCAGCCGACCGGGTCGTCGCGGAAATGCTCGAGCTGGTGAACCTGTCGCCGCTCGCCCGGCGCTACCCGCACGAACTCTCCGGCGGCCAGCAGCAGCGCGTGGCCCTGGCCCGCGCACTGGCGCCCGAGCCGGAACTGCTGCTGCTCGACGAGCCCTTCTCCAACCTGGACGTCGAGCTGCGCCGGCGCCTGAGCCACGAGGTGCGCGACATCCTCAAGGCCCGCGGCACCAGCGCGATCCTGGTGACCCACGACCAGGAAGAAGCCTTCGCCACGAGCGATCACGTCGGCGTCTTCAACGATGGCCGCCTGGAGCAGTGGGACACGCCCTACAACCTCTACCACGAGCCGCGGACGCCCTTCGTCGCCAGCTTCATCGGCCAGGGTTACTTCATTCGCGGCCAGCTGCTGGAGCCGGAAACGGTCCAGACTGAACTCGGCCAGCTGCGTGGCAACCGGCCTATACCTGGCCGGCCGGCAGCTCGGTGGACGTGCTGCTGCGTCCCGACGACATCGTCCATTCGCCGCAGAGCCCGCTGCGGGCCTCCATCGTCGGCAAGCGCTTCCTCGGCGCCTCGACGCTCTATCGCCTGCGCCTGCCCACCGGGACGGAGCTGGAAGGCATCTTCCCCAGCCATACCGACTGCCAGCCGGGCGAGACGGTCGGCATCGCCGTCGCCGCCGAGCACCTGGTCTGCTTCCCCGGCCAGGGCAGCGTCGCCGCGCAGGCAGCCGGCGTGCGGCGCCAAGCGCCGGCAAAG
>LZQQ01000177.1_pt1 | contig 10638 bp, 15 predicted proteins | sample 768581 | NCBI WGS metagenome assembly LZQQ01 (sample SAMN05207185, study PRJNA324510) | oil field metagenome | isolation source: sample BH-FW-20 from oil reservoir | place: India: Bombay High | collected 2015-11-25 | reverse complement strand
TCCAGCCTCCAGCCTCCAGCCTCCAGCCTCCAGCCCTCTCCCCGGGAGAAGGCGGCCCACAAGGCCGTGGGGCACGCCGTCGGGGCCAGGCGGGTCAGCCGTTCTTCAGACGGCGCAGGTTGCCGATCACCGACTCCAGCGCGCGGTCGAACAGCAGGGCGTCGTCGAGCAGGCGCACGGCACCGCGGCGGAACTCGATCGCCAGGCCCGTGCGGGTCTTTTCCAGAACCTTCATGCCGGTGCGGTTGACGAAGATGTACTTGCCGGTCGGCTTGATGATCGCGGCGAGCTTGCAGCGCAGTTTGTGTTCCTCGTCTTCCTGGAACTCCACCCAGCTGCCCACGCGCAGGCTGTCGACCTGGAGCATGGCTTCGTCGTCGTCCGGCAGCTGGATTTCCGGCTCCGCGGCACGGGTCTCGCCGGGCGCGAGCAGGACGATTTCCTCCACTACCTCGACCATGGCCGGCGCCGGCGGGCCGACGAAGACCTCGGCCGGGGCCTGCGCTTGCGCTTCGCCGTCCGCCGCGGCGGGTTGTTCCGGAACCGGCTCGATGGCGGGGACCGGATTGAGCGCCTGGACGTGCAGCAGCTCCAGCTGGTTGAAGAAATCGCTGGTGGAGAACGGATCGAAGGCGGCGCTGCTCAACCCGTCGCGCAACGATTTCAGCAGCCCGGGGACCTCCTCCAGCAGGCGCTGGCGCTCGGCCGGCTCCTCGTGCGGTGCCACGCTCCAGATCAGCAGGTCCATGGTGTCGAGCGCCGACTGCCATTCCTCGGACTGGGTGCCGTGCTTCAGGCACGTCAGCAGCAGGACCTTGCTCCAGGCTTCCTGCAGCAGGCGCACCACCACCTCCGGCAGGGTCTGGCCAAGCAGGCGCTGGTTGAGCGCGCGCTCGACGTCCTGGCGGGCGGCTTCGGCCTTGGCGCGGCCTTCCTCGGCATCGCGGGTGCGCTGCTCGAGCAGTTCGCTGCGGCGACGCTCGTCGCCGCTGTAGGCGAGGAAGTCGGCCAGCAGTTCGGAGAAGATCGCCGGGTCGTCGGTGAAGTCGTTCAGCAGGCGGCTGACCACCTGCTCGATCTTCTGGTAGAGGCTGTCGCGCCGGGCGTCGTCCTGGTCGCCCCAGCCCATCGCGGCGGAGGCGATTTCGTTCAGCAGGCGGCGGGCCGGGTGGTTGCCCCGGGAGAAAAAGGTCTTGTCGAGCACCGCGACCTTGAGGATCGGGATCTGCAGGCGCGCGATCAGAGCCTTGAGCGAGTCGGGCAGCGTGCGGTCGTCGAGGATGAATTCGAACAGCATGGAGACGAGGTTGATCACGTCCTCGTCGATCTCGCCGACGACCCGATGCTTGCCGCTCTTGACGCTGGCGCGACGCAGCAGCTCGTCGAGCTGGTCGCGCACTTCGAGGTGTTCGGCGGTCGCCGGCAGGCGGGTCTGCATGTGCGACAGCAGGCGCATCAGGTCGTTGCTGGAAATCGGTACGGCGTCGCTCGGGCGCGGCGTAGCGCGCAGGGCGCTGTCGCGGACTTCGGCGAGCAGGCTCTGCAATGCGCCGAAGACTTCCTGCATGTCGGCATCGCCACCGGCCTGGGCGTCGGCGTAGCTGCCGGCTCCCAGGCGGCGGCGGAGGCGGCAGGGCGTTCCTGGCGCGCGCGCGGTGCAATGGAGCGCAGCTCCGGCAGCACGCCGGCGGCGATCAGCGTGTGATTGGCCTCGGCGTAGAGCTGGTCGAGGTTGGTCAGCACGTACTTGTCGAACATCTTGAGGATGATCAGCTTGACGCGGATATCCATCACCAGCTCGGAGCAGGCCTGCAGGAAGCAGTCGCACAGCGTGAGCGGGCCGAGCGGGTTGTTCCGGTCGTCGAGCTTCTTGCTGACCAGGGTGTTCAGGCGCGTGGTCAGGTGGGTGAGGGCGAGCGCGTCGCGGTTCATCACCTTGGCGACCATGGTGTCGACGGCCACCGACTCCTCGAGCTCGTCGTTCTGCACCAGGGCCAGGCTGTCGAAGGAGACGTCGGGCTCAGCGGGGCGGCCGATCTCGTATTGATTGAGCGAGGAGAAGGATTCGAACACCCGCTGCAGGAAGCTGCGCTCGATGCTGCGGCGCTTCATGCGCAGGTCGCGCATGGCTTCGAAGAAGGCGTTCTGGTCGCTGTTGTTGCCGGCCCGATCGGCCATGTCGAAGAGGGCGTCGTCGGCGTTGTCGAACAGCGCCTGCAGGGCCTGCTTGAGCTGCTGCGCAGCCTTGTCGCGCACGCTGATCAGGGCGACCGGCAACCGTCCCGCCGGCATTGCCGGCCTGTGCTCGGGGGCGGCCTTGCTGAGATGCACTACTTTTGCGTCGGTACGCATTCCTAATCTCCCGCGGACACCTGCTCCGGGCTGTTCGACCCGACAGCCAGCTGAAGAAAGAAAGCCCAGCTGTGCCTTGCTGTCAACGCCCTGGCGCCAATTAAGCTCCATTATTGGCGGGTCCGGTATTAATCCAAGCCCGCATTTGGGTTGGACATGATTTTCGTCACAGATACTCCCCGGAATTTTCGCGGAACGCCAAAAAGTTCCAGGGCCGGGTTGAGCCTAGCCGTTAAGCGAATGCTGCGAGTGGCCAGTGGTCTCCTTATAATTCCGCGCACCTTAAGGAGTAGCCTAGATGCCAAACCTCGTCCTCGCGGATCTCGCCGCGGAAATCGACGCCAGCGTCCGCCGCGCCCTCGCCGAGGATGTCGGCACCGGCGATATCACCGCGCAGCTGATTCCAGCCGAGCGCCTGGCGCATGCCTCGGTGATCACCCGGGAGGAGGCCGTGGTCAGCGGTACGGCCTGGGTGGATGCGGTGTTCCGCCAGCTCGATCCGCGCGTGGCCGTGCACTGGCAGGCGGTCGACGGCGACCGGGTCCGTGCCGACCAGGTGCTGTTCCATCTCGAGGGACCGGCGCGCGCCCTGCTGACCGGGGAGCGCACGGCGCTGAATTTCCTGCAGCTGCTTTCCGGCGTGGCCACCCGCTGCCGGTACTATGCCGACCTGGTCGAAGGCACGGGCGTGCGCCTGCTCGACACCCGCAAGACCTTGCCGGGCTTGCGTCTGGCGCAGAAGTACGCGGTGACCTGCGGCGGCTGCCACAACCACCGGATCGGCCTCTACGACGCCTTCCTGATCAAGGAGAACCACATCGCCGCCTGCGGCGGTATCGCCGAGGCGGTGCGGGCGGCGCGGCGGATCGCGCCGGGCAAGCCGGTCGAGGTGGAAGTCGAGGATCTCGAGAACTGCGCCAGGCGCTGGATGCCGGCGCCGACATCGTCATGCTCGACGAGCTGAGCCTCGCGGACATGCGCACGGCCGTGTCGCTCAGCGCCGGCCGGGCAAAGCTGGAAGCGTCGGGTGGGATCGACGAAGTCACCCTGCGGCAGATCGCCGAGACCGGGGTGGATTACATCTCCATCGGAGCGCTGACCAAGCACGTCCGTGCGGTGGACCTGTCGATGCGGCTGCGCCAATAGGGGCGGGGTGGTAAGACGGTGCCGGCGGACGCCGGCACCCGAGGGGGATCAGAGGCGGCTCTTCAGGCCGAAGTTTTCGTGCAGCGTGCCGGGTGCATCGGCGGACTTCGGTGCGTAGTCCTTCGGTGCTTCGGTGAAGGCCGGTGCGCTGAGGCGTTCGCGCGTGGCCGCGTCCTCGTTGTGCAGGGCGGCGAGCAGGCGCTGGCGGGTCTGCTCGTCGAGCGCGAGGCGGTTGGCGCCCTCGGACAGGTGCTCCTGCATGTCCTGGTAGCTGTTGGTCAGCTTGCGCAGCAGGCTCGCGGTGGTGTTGAAGTGGGTGATCACTTCGCTCTGGTAGGTGTCGAAGCGCTCCTGCAGGTCGTCGACCTGGCGCTGGGTGCGGCTGGGGGCCGTGTTGCGGGCTATCAGGTAGCCGATGGCGATGCCGGCGATCAGGCCGACGATCGGGAGCAACCAGGTCGCGAGGGTCTGTTCCACGAGTCCTTCCTCTGTAAACGGCTGTGCGTGCAGCGGTCGAAACCGACGGCATGCGGTGCGGGCGGCCATCTCACAGCAGCGTCCGGGCCGGTTTCGCCTGCCGGCGCGGTGGTGTTTCGATGGCCTGTTACGTTAACGTCTCGTTCCGGCGCTGTACACCGCCGCAAAAGGCTCCGGTCGGTGACAGGCCCCGGAGAAGACGAGTCGACCCCGGCGCGGGTCACGGAGTTCCCACCTTGCTCAAACGCGAAGAATCCCTGGTCATCGAAGGCCCCAGCGGTGCGCTGGAGGCCCTGCACCATGCCGAGCCCGAGGCGGCGCGCATCGCGCTGCTCTGCCATCCCAATCCGGTGCAGGGCGGCACCATGCTGAACAAGGTCGTCTCGACCCTGCAGCGCACCACGCGCGACGCCGGCTACGCCACCCTGCGCTTCAACTACCGGGGCGTCGGCGCCAACGCCGGCAGCCACGACATGGGCGAGGGCGAGATCGACGACGCCGCAGCCGCGCTGCGCTGGTTCAGGACGCAATACCCCGACCGGCCCATCACCTTGATGGGCTTTTCCTTCGGCGGCTTCGTCGCGGCGAGCCTGGCCGCCCGGCTGGAGGCGGCGGGCGAACCGGTCGAGCGCCTGTTCATGGTGGCCCCGGCGTGCACCGCCTGGCCGGCAAGCCGTTCCCGGAGCAGGGCACGCTGACCATCATCCAGCCGGAAGCCGACGAAGTGGTCGATCCGCAGACGGTCTATGCCTTCTCGGCGGCCCTGCAGCGCCCCCACGAGCTGCTGAAAGTGGCAGAATGCGGCCACTTTTTTCACGGCAAGCTGGTCGAGCTGAAGGCGCTGGTGCTGCCTCGCCTGTGACCCGCCGCCAAAGACGCAAGAGCCCCACATGACCACTCGTATCCTGACCGGCATCACCACCACCGGCACGCCGCACCTGGCAACTATGCCGCGCGATCCGCCCGGCGATCGCTGCCAGCCGCGACGCGGCGACCGACTCCTACTACTTCCTTGCCGACTACCACGCGCTGATCAAGTGCGACGACCCGCTGCGCATCCAGCGCTCGCGCCTGGAAATCGCCGCCACCTGGCTGGCTTGCGGCTTGGATACCGACAAGGCGACCTTCTACCGCCAGTCCGACATCCCCGAGATTCCCGAGCTGTGCTGGCTGCTGACCTGCGTGACGGCCAAGGGCCTGCTCAACCGCGCGCACGCCTACAAGGCCTCGGTGGACAAGAACGTCGAGACCGGGGAGGACCCGGACGCCGGCGTCACCATGGGCCTGTACAGCTACCCGGTGTTGATGGCCGCCGACATCCTCATGTTCAATGCCCACAAGGTGCCGGTCGGCCGCGACCAGATCCAGCACGTGGAGATGGCGCGCGACATCGCACAGCGCTTCAACCACCTGTTCGGCCGGGGACGCGAGTTCTTCACCCTGCCCGAGGCGGTGATCGAGGAAGAGGTGGCGACGCTGCCCGGCCTCGACGGACGCAAGATGTCCAAGAGCTACGACAACACCATCCCGCTGTTCGCCAGCGCCAGGGAACTGAAGGCGGCGATCGCCCGCATCGTCACCGACTCGCGCCTGCCCGGCGAACCGAAGGACCCGGACGGCGCGCACCTCTACACCCTCTACCAGGCCTTCGCCACGCCGGCGCAACTGGCCGAGTTCCGCGCCGCGCTGCTCGACGGGCTGGCCTGGGGCGAGGCCAAGGCGCGCCTGTTCACGTTGCTCGACAACGCGCTGGGCGAGGCGCGCGAGCGCTACCACGCGCTGATGGCGCGGCCGTCCGAGCTGGAGGACATCCTCCTGGCCGGCGCCGCCAAGGCCCGCAGGATCGCCACCCCGTTCCTCGGCGAGCTGCGCGAGGCGGTGGGCTTGCGCAGCTTCCGCAGCGAGACCCGCGCGGCCGTGCCGGCGAAGAAGAAGGCGGGCAAGGCGCCGCGCTTCGTCAGCTTCCGCGAGCAGGACGGCAGCTTCCGCTTCCGCTTCCTCGCCGCCGATGGCGAGGAGCTGCTGCTGTCGCGTCCGTTCGCCGATCCCAAGGCCGTCGGCGCCGTCACCCAGCGGCTGCTGGTGGGCGGTGCGGACGCGCTAGAACTTCGCGAGGACGAAGGAAACCGATTCTCCCTGTGGCTGGATGACGAGTGCATCGGCGACAGCCCGGCGCACGCCGACGGCGAGACCCTGGACGCGGCGATGCTGCGGCTGCGCGATGCCGTCGCGACACTCGCCGCCGCCGACTGACGGGCGCCTGTGCGCGCCCGTCGGGCCGCTTTTCGACACATCATGCGAGGGCTCCCTTGAACGACCTGACGAAATTGCCAAGTGCCGAGGCCGCGGCTAAAGTGGCGGCCCCGCTTCACTACCCCGACTCCGCGATGACTCCCCTCGAGCGCTATCAGGCAGACCTGAAACGTCCTGACTTCTTCCACGACCCGGCGCAGGAAAATGCGGTACGCCACCTGCAGCGCCTGTACGACGACCTGGTCGCCGACGACCGCGGCAAGGGCGGCCTGCTCGGCAAGCTGTTCGGCAAGAAGAAGCAGGGGCCGATCAAGGGCATCTACTTCTGGGGCGGCGTCGGCCGCGGCAAGACTTACCTGGTCGACACCTTCTTCGACGCTTGCCGTTCGAGCGGAAGATGCGCACCCACTTCCACCGCTTCATGAAGCGGGTGCACGAGGAAATGAAGACCCTCAAGGGCGAGAAGAACCCGCTGACCATCATCGGCAAGCGCTTCGCGACGAGGCCCGGGTGATCTGCTTCGACGAATTCTTCGTCTCCGACATCACCGACGCATGATCCTCGCCACGCTGCTGCAGGAGCTGTTCGACAACGGCGTGACGCTGGTGGCGACCTCCAACATCGTGCCCGACGGCCTGTACAAGGACGGCCTGCAGCGCGCCCGCTTCCTGCCGGCGATCGCCCTGCTCAAGGAGCACACCGAGATCGTCAACGTCGACAGCGGGATCGATTATCGCCTGCGCGCGCTGGAACAGGCCGAACTGTTCCACTTCCCGCTCGGCGAGGAAGCCGAGCAGAGCCTGGAGCGCAGCTTCAAGAGCCTGCTGCCGGAAAACAGCAAGTGCCAGCTCGACGAAGTGCTGATGATCGAGAACCGCGAGATTCATGCGCGCAAGGTCTGCAACGACGTCGCCTGGTTCGAGTTCCGCGAGCTCTGCGACGGGCCGCGCAGCCAGAACGACTACATCGAGCTGGGCAAGATCTTCGGCGCGGTGCTGCTGGCCAACGTCGAGCAGATGGGCGTGGCCAAGGACGACATGGCGCGGCGCTTCATCAACCTGGTCGACGAGTTCTACGACCGCAACGTCAAGCTGATCATCTCTGCCGAGGTCGAGCTCAAGGACCTGTATGCCGGCGGTCGCCTGGAGTTCGAATTCCAGCGCACGCTCAGCCGCCTGCTGGAGATGCAGTCGCACGAATACCTGGCGCGGCCGCACAAGCCTTGACGGCGGAAAAAGCGGAAAAAGCGGAAAAGACGAGAAGAGCGCTGGAAGGCTTGAAGGCTGGACGTGGTCACGTTCAGCTTCTCGCTTGGGTGAAGATTCTTTGCTCTTTGACTGCAGAAAAAGCTTGCATCGACATCGGCGCCCCCAACGCTCTCCAGCCTTCCAGCCTTCCAGCCTTCCAGCCTTCCAGCCTTCCAGCCTTCCAGCCTTCCAGCCTTCCAGCCTTCCAGCCTCAGCTGGCTCTATGCCGAAATTGCTGCCGATAATCGTTCGGCGACAGTTGCGTGTGCTGGCGGAACAGGCGGGCGAAGAAGCTGGCGTCGTCGTAGCCCACCTCGTAGCTGATGGTCTTGATGCTCTTGCGGGTGGTCGAGAGCAGGCCCTTGGCGGTCTCGATGCGCAGCCGCTGAAGGTAGTGCAGGGGCTTGTCGCCGGTGGCAGCCTGGAAGCGGCGCATGAAGTTGCGGATGCTCATGCCATGCTGGCGCGCCACGTCCTCGAAGCGGAATTTCTCCGCGTAGTGTTCTTCGAGCCATTCCTGGATCTGCAGCACGCTGCCGTCCTGATGCAACTTCTGCCCACCGAAGCCGATCCGCCCGGGGCTGTAGCTGCGGCGCACCTCGAACAGGATGTCGCGGGCCATGCCCTGTGCCACCGAGGCGCCGCAGAAACGCTCGACCAGGTACAGGTAGAGGTCGCAGGCCGAAGTGATGCCGCCGGAGCAGAACAGCCCGTCGGCATCGGTGAGGTGTTTGTCCGGGTTGAGCGGCACGCGCGGAAAGCGGCGAGCGAACTCGCGCTGGAAGCGCCAGTGGGTGCAGGCTTCCTTGCCGTCGAGCAGGCCGGCCTGGGCCATCCAGAAGGCGCCGGTGGCCTCGCCGGCGATCAGCGCACCGCGCGCATGCTGCTGGCGCAGCCAGGCCGGCACGTCCGGGTAGCGCTGGCAGAGCTGATCGAAGTCGCCCCAGAAGGCCGGCAGTACGATGATGTCCGCTTCGCCGAGGTCCGCTTCGACTTCCAGCACGGTGCCGCTGAAGGTGTTCACCGGCCGGCCGCCGGGGCTGACCAGATGGGTGTCGAGCAGGGGGGAAGCATCGAGTCCGAGGCGCTTGGCGTCGCGCAGCCCGGCCATGTGAAAAAAGTCCTTGGCATGCATCAAGGTCGAGGCGAACACCCCGTCCGTGGCCAGAATGCTGATCTGTTTCATGGTCGCCCGGTATCGTTATTGTGATTATCTGTGGCGGAAATGCCGCGCTTCGGCGGAATCGTCCTAGCTTTCGCCGGCCTTGTCCAGGCGGCCGTTGCAACGAACCCCTCGGCCGGGCGCCCGTCCAATGGGCACAGGAGGCCTTCATGACGCAAACTCGGATGTACCCCGCAGCACCCTTCGCCGACTGGGACGGCAGCGTCGCCGCCGCCCGTGCCATGCAGGACCGGCTCGCCGCCCAGGTCCGCCTGGTGGATGACCTGCCGCCGTTGCGGGTGATCGGCGGCGTCGACGTCGGCTTCGAGGAGGGCGGTCAGGTCACCCGGGCGCAGCAGTGCTGCTCGATGCGCAGACGCTGGAACCGCTGGCCGAATGCGTGGCGCGCATTCCCACCTCGATGCCCTACATCCCCGGGCTGCTGTCGTTCCGCGAACTGCCGGCGCTGCTCGAGGCACTCGAACGGCTGCCGCAGGTGCCCGACCTGATCTTCGTCGACGGCCACGGCATCGCCCATCCGCGGCGCCTCGGCGTGGCCGCGCACCTGGGCGTCGCCACCGGGCTGCCGACCATCGGGGTAGCGAAGAAGATTCTCACCGGCAGCCACGAGGAGCTGCCGACCACCAAGGGCTCGCAGGTGCCGCTGATCGGTCGCGACGGCAGCGTCATCGGCACCGTCCTGCGCAGCAAGGACGGGGTCCGCCCGCTGATCGTCTCGCCCGGCAACCGGGTGAGCCTGCCGACGGCGGTCGAGCGGGTGATGGCCTGCCTGACCCGCTACCGCCTGCCCGAGCCGACGCGGCTGGCCGACCGCCTGGCCTCGCGGCGCGGCAAGGAGTACCGGTTACCACCGGAAACCTGAGGAGGCTTGCCGGGCGGCCGGTCGGGGGGTAGGTTGCGTGCACCAAGGAGCACGACATGCAACTGGACCCCACCACGGGCTGGTGCCACGGCATCGCCCACTGCCACTCGCCGAATTTCAACGAGCGGCCGACCGGCGAGATCTCGCTGCTGGTCATCCACAACATCAGCCTGCCGCCCGGCCAGTTCGGCTGCGGCCAGGTGCACGCGCTGTTCCAGAACCGCCTGGACCCGCACGGCCATCCCTACTTCGCCGGCATCGTCCATCTCACCGTCTCGGCACACTTCCTCATCGAGCGTGACGGTACCGTCACGCAATTCGTCAGCTGCCTCGACCGCGCCTGGCATGCCGGGGCCTCGCAGTACTGCGAGCGGGACAACTGCCAATGATTTTTCCATCGGCATCGAGCTCGAAGGCACCGACGACACGCCCTTCACCGAGGCGCAGTACCAGGTGCTGATCGAACTGACGCGCCAGTTGCAGGCCGGCTACCCGGCGATCACCCCGCAGCGCGTCTGCGGGCACAGCGACATCGCACCGGGCCGCAAGACCGACCCCGGCCCGGCCTTCGACTGGCAGCGCCTGCGCGCCGCCGGCGTGGCTGCCTGAATGCAATGACGGAGCGCGCATGAGTTTTCTGGTGTTGATCCTGGTCCTGGTGGTGGAGAAGTTCTCGGCCCTGCGTCACCGGCTCCAGCACGACGGGCCCTGGCTGGCCTGGCTGTCGCGTTGCCAGCAGGGCGGATGGCTGCCTGCCGCGCCCTGGACCTGCCTGCTGGCGGCGGTGCTGCTGCCGGTGCTGGCCGTGGGGCTGCTGCTGCGCCTGCTCGAACCCTTCGCCTACGGCTGGCTGGTGCTGCCGGTGCACCTCGTGGTGGTGCTCTACAGCCTGGGACGGGGCCATCCCAGACATCAGCTCGGCGGCTTCCGCGACGCCTGGCGCCGCGGCGATACCGAGGCGGCGGCACTGGTCGCGCAACGCGACCTGGCACTGGAGGCGCCGACCGAGAGGGCGTTGCTCGAGCGGGTGCAGGACCATCTGCTCTGGCAGAGCTTCCAGGGCTTCTTCACGGTGATCTTCTGGTACGTGCTGCTCGGGCCGCTGGCGCCGCTGGCCC
>LZQQ01000176.1_pt1 | contig 10641 bp, 12 predicted proteins | sample 768581 | NCBI WGS metagenome assembly LZQQ01 (sample SAMN05207185, study PRJNA324510) | oil field metagenome | isolation source: sample BH-FW-20 from oil reservoir | place: India: Bombay High | collected 2015-11-25 | reverse complement strand
TGAGCCCGGGGCAAGCCTGATAAATCGCGCGCCTTTCACTGGCGCGGTACGGCACAGGCCGGACCCTCGCGCCAGCACGGCCATCGCCGACGCGCCCGACCAGCGGCAACCGACCACCCCACACGCGGCTCGTACAAACTGACCCGGGGAAGCGCCCGGGGTTTCCTCCGGCCGGCGCGGGATGGTGAGCCCGGGGCAAGCCTGATAAATCGCGCGCCTTTCACTGGCGCGGTACGGCACAGGCCGGACCCTCGCGCCAGCACGGCCATCGCCGACGCGCCCGAGGCGCCGGCGCATCCGGCCCGGCCCTTATCCCCTCACGCACTCCAGCACAGGCCCGGACTCCCATGAGCAAGCAACCCTCCATCAGCTACAAGGACGCAGCGTCGACATCGATGCCGGCGAAGCGCTCGTCGAACGCATCAAGGGCGTCGCCAAACGCACCGCGCGCCCCGAAGTGATGGGCGGCCTGGGCGGGTTCGGCGCGCTGTGCGAGATCCCCGCGGGCTACCGCAGGCCGGTGCTGGTTTCCGGCACCGACGGCGTCGGCACCAAGCTGCGCCTGGCGCTCAACCTGAACCGTCACGACAGCATCGGCATCGATCTGGTCGCCATGTGCGTCAACGACCTGGTGGTCTGCGGGGCCGAGCCGCTGTTCTTCCTCGACTACTACGCCACCGGCAAGCTCGACGTCGAGGTCGCCGCCCAGGTGGTCACCGGCATCGGTGCCGGCTGCGAAATGGCCGGCTGCTCGCTGGTCGGCGGGGAGACCGCGAGATGCCCGGCATGTACGAAGGGGAAGACTACGACCTGGCCGGCTTCTGCGTCGGCGTGGTGGAAAAGGACGAGATCATCGACGGCTCCCGCGTGCAGCCGGGCGACGCGCTGATCGCGCTGCCCTCCTCCGGCCCGCACTCCAACGGCTACTCGCTGATCCGCAAGATCATCGAGGTGTCCGGCGCCGACATCGAGGCTACCCGGGTCGACGGGCAGCCGCTGGCCGACCTGCTGATGGCGCCCACGCGCATCTACGTCAAGCCCCTGCTGGCGCTGATCCAGCGCACCGGCGCGGTCAAGGCGATGGCCCACATCACCGGCGGCGGCCTGCTGGACAACATCCCGCGCGTGCTGCCCGAAGGCGCCCAGGCGGTCATCGACGTCGCAGCTGGACCCGCCCCGCGGTGTTCGACTGGCTGCAGGCGCAAGGCAACGTCGACGAGACGGAAATGCACCGGGTGCTCAACTGCGGCGTCGGCATGGTGATCTGCGTGGCCCGGGACAAGGCCGACGAGGCCCTGGCGGTGCTGCGCGAACAGGGCGAGTCGCCCTGGCTCATCGGGCGTATCGAAAAGGCCGCTGAAGGCACCGCGCAGGTCCAGCTGAACAACCTGAAAACCCACTGATGCCCGATCCTTGCGATGTGGTGGTGCTGATCTCCGGCTCCGGCAGCAACCTCCAGGCGCTGATCGACAGCCAGGCCCCCGACAATCCGGCGCGCATCCGCGCGGTCATCTCCAACCGCGCCGACGCCTACGGCCTGCAGCGCGCCGCGGCGGCGGGCATCGCCACGCAGGTGCTGGATCACAAGGCCTTCTCCGGTCGCGAGGCGTTCGACGCCGCGCTGACCGAGGCGATCGACGGCTACCGCCCGCAACTGGTGGTGCTCGCCGGCTTCATGCGCATTCTCACCGCCGGCTTCGTGCGCCACTACCGCGGGCGCCTGCTGAACATCCATCCCTCGCTGCTGCCGCGCCACAAGGGGCTCGATACCCACCGGCGGGCGCTGGAGGGCGGCGACCCTGAGCATGGCTGCAGCGTGCACTTCGTGACCGAGGAACTGGACGGCGGCCCGGTCGCCGTGCAGGCGGTGGTGCCGGTGCACGCCGGCGATGACGTGACGTCGCTCAGCCAGCGCGTGCACGCCGCCGAACACCGGATCTACCCGCTGGCCGTGCGCTGGTTCGCCGAGGGGCGCTTGCGCCTGACCGACGGAGGCGCGATGCTGGATGGCCAACGACTGCCGGACACCGGCTTTCTCATCCGTCCCTAGGAGACCCTATGCGTAGTGCCCTGCTGCTCGTCCTCGCCCTGCTCGCCCTTCCGCTCCAGGCACTCGAGCTTCAGCCGTTCTCCGCCAGCTACACCGCCGACTGGAAGCAGGTGCCCATGAGCGGCACCGCCGTCCGCAATCTCACCGCCGAGGACGACGGCCGCTGGAAGCTGGAATTCGAGGCCTCGATGCTGGTGGCCGGCCTCAACGAACGCAGCACCTTCACCGTCGAGGGCGACACCTTCCTGCCCGAGCGCTACCGCCACGAACGCAGCGGCCTGGGCAAGGGCAAGCGGATCGACCAGCGCTTCGACTGGGCCGCCAAGCAGGTGGTCGGCACCTACCGCGGCGACCCCATCAGCCTGCCGCTCAACCGCGGCCTGCTGGACAAGTCGACCTACCAGGTGGCCCTGCAGCACGACTCGCCGCCGGCAAGAAGAGCATGAGCTACCAGGTGCTCGACGGCGACGAGGTGGAAACCTACGACTTCCGCGTGCTCGGCGAGGAGACCGTCGAGACCAAGGCCGGACGGCTCGACGCGGTCAAGGTCGAGCGCGTGCGCGACCCGACGCAGAGCAAGCGCGAAACCCTGCTCTGGTTCGCCAAGGACTGGGACTTCCTGCTGGTGCAGCTCTACCAGGTGGAGAAGGACGGCAAGGCCTACCAGATCATGCTGCAGGAAGGCACGGTGAACGGCCGCACGGTCGAAGGCAAGTGAACCGCGCACTGCCCCTGGCCGGCCTGCTCGGGCTGCTCCTGCTCGGCGCCGGCTGCCAGACGAGGATGCCGGAAGGCGCCAAGCCGCCGCCCGGCGAACGCCTGCAGGGGCAGCTGCTGGCCATCGACGGAAACTGGTACCTGCAACCCTGCGGCAAGACCACCCGCCTGACCCTGGATGACGCCCCGGCGCTCGACCTCTTCCCCCAGGCACGCCGCCTGGCGGCCGCCGGCCCCGTTTACGCCGACCTGCGCGGCACGCTCAGCGCGCGCAACGGCACCTTCGAATCCGGGCGGTTCAGCCCCTCGCACCTCTATCGCCTGGAGAACGGCGATACCGTCTGCAGCGATCCCCTCTTCCCCCGCCTGGTGATGCGTGCCGGCGGCCAGCAGCCCGGCTGGCTGTTGACGGTGACCGCCGACGCATGGCGCTCGAGCGCGAAGGCAGCGCGCCGGTGGTACTGCCCTATCTCGAGGAACAGCTGCCGGACGGCACGCTCAGGCTCAGCGCGAAGGCAGCGCGCCGGTGGTACTGCCCTATCTCGAGGAACAGCTGCCGGACGGCACGCTCAGGCTCAGCAGCGAGGCCGACGGCCAGCATTTCGAGGCCTGGGTCCGCCCTGCGCGCTGTGAATCGGCGCGCCTGGTCACGTCGCTGACCGCCGAGCTGCGGTCGGCAGCGAACGACTGCGCGGCTGCGCGTACTTCGGCGGCGCGCGCCGCTGAAGCGCTCGTCAGTCGAGGGTCGCCGAGGCCGGCGGCGCCTCCACCCTGCCCTTCCACTGACTGAGCAGCACACCGAGGAACACCAGGCCGGCGGCACACAGTTGAGGGGCGTTGAGCCGCTCGCCGAGCAACAGCGCGGCGAACAGCAGGGTGAACACCGGTATCAGATTGATGAAGCCGGACGCCTGGCTGGCCGGCATCAGCGACAGCCCGTAGTTGTACAACCCGTAGGCGCCGACCGTCACCACCACGCCCAGGTAGGCCACCGTCAGCCATCCGCGGAGCTGACGTCCGCCGCAGCGGTTCGAACACCAGGGCGAGCGGCAGGAAGAACAGCGCACCGGTCCAGGCCTGCATCGCCGTCAGCAGGAAGGCCGAGTAGCGGCTGGCGAGGCGCTTGACGATGAGCATGTAGCCGGTGGCGCTGACCATCGCCAGGAATTCGAGGAAGTTGCCCAGCAACGGCGCCGGCGCCTGCTCGCTGGCCTCGCCGGCGAGGCTCAGCCATACCGCCCCCAGCAGCGCCAGCAGGAAGCGGCCCAGGTCACCTTGCGACCCGCTCGCCGAGCACGAAGAACGCACCCACTGCCACCATCAGCGGTAGCAGCGCGGTGATCATTCCGGCCTGCGAGGCACTGGTACGCTCCAGCGCCAGCGCTTCGAAGACGAAATAGAGGCACGGCTCGCAGACCGCCAGGCCGATCAGATACTTCCAGTCGCCCCGCCGGTACTCCCAGCGCCCCCGCCAGCGCCAGGCCAGCACGAACACCAGGCTGCCCAGTGCCATGCGGCCGAAGATGACCCACAGCGGCGGCAGTTCCTCGAAGGCGATTTTCAGCCCGATGAAGGCGCTGCCCCACAGCGCCATGGCCAGCACCAGGCAACCGATCGCGCCGGTCTTGAGCCGCTCCATTCACCATCACTCCCGGCAAAAGGACCGGAGTCTAGTCTCCGGCCAGGGGCCGGCACAGATACAGGAGGGACGCAGAACTGTGCCTGTCGGCGCTGTCAGTCCCAGGGCTTGCCGCGGGTCTTGGGAATGACCGGCAGGCGCTCCTGCAGGGCGGCCTTGGCCAGCATGTGGGCGCTGACCGGAGCGGTGATGAAGAGGAACAGCATGACGAGGATCTCGTGCAGGCTGCCACCCTCGCCCTGGCTGCTGAAGAACAGCATCGAGCCGAGCACCACGCCACCGACCCCCAGCGTGGTCGCCTTGGTCGGACCGTGCAGGCGGGTGAAGAAGTCCGGCAGACGGTACAGGCCTATGGCGCCGACCAGCGCGAACAGGCTGCCGAGCACGAGCAGGACACAGATGACGGCTTCGAGCCAGAGCGGCATGGTGTCTACCTCAGTCGATGATGTCGCCGTTGAGCAGGTGCTTGGCGACCGCCACGGTGCCGACGAAGCCCATCACCGCGATGAGCAATGCGGCCTCGAAGAACAGGTCGGTGTTCAGCCAGATGCCGAACAGCACGATCACGGCGAGCGCGTTGATGTAGAAGGTGTCCAGCGCCAGCACCCGGTCGGGCATCGAGGGCCCCTGGATGAGGCGGACGACGTTGAGGGTCGCGGCGACGCCCATGACGGCCATGCAGAACGGAATCACGTATTCGAGCATTCGAATATCTCCAGCAGCGGCGTCTCGTAACGGGTGCGTATCTCGGCCACCAGCGCCTCCGCATCCGGCGCATCGAGCGCATGCACCAGCAGAGTACGGCGGTCCTCGCTGAGCGAGGCCGATACGGTGCCGGGCGTGAGCGAAATGATGCTGGTGAGGGCCGTGAGCACGAACTCGTCGTCAATCCGCACCGGCACCTCGACGAAGGCCGGGCTCAGGCGCCCCTTCGGCCCCAGCACCAAGCGTGCGACATGCAGGTTGGCCACCACGATGTCGAGGATCACGCGCAGCAGGAAGCGCACCAGCAGCAGCGGACGGCGCACCCGCGGCACGGGCATGACGAAGGGGCCGACCAGCAGCGGGAGCCCAGCCGAGGAAGGCGCCGAGGCAGCACATGCCCGGGCGCCAGGGTGTTGTTGAGCAGCAACCAGAGCCCGGCCAGCGCCACGCTCAATGCCGGATGCGGCAGCCATCGGCGGATCATCGGGCACCTCCGCGGACGATGTCGAAATAGGGGCCGAGCTGGTGCACCTGCGCCGCGGCCGCCTGGACGTAGGCCTGGATCGCTGCGCCGCGACGACCAGCACCAGGCTGCCCGCCAGCAGCCAGACGCAGGCGAGCAGCCGCACGCCGTCGGCCCTCTCGCGCAGCGGCGCCTCGTCGGTGGCCCGCCAGAACAGCAGACTGCCTGCGCGGCTCAGCGCGACGACCATGCCCAGGCCCCCGATCAGTACCACCGGCCATAGCGCCAGCGCCTGCTCGCCGGGCCCGACCGCACGCAGCAGCATGACCTTGCCGAGGAAACCGGACAGCGGCGGCAGCCCGGCGACCGAGATCGCGCCGAAGAAGAACATCGCGCCGAGCAGAAGGGGCTGCCGCAGGGCCGGCGACACCACCAGGCGGCCTTCCACCTCGCCGCGCTGGCGCACGATGAGATCGGCCAGCAGGAACAGCGCCCCGCTGATCAGCGTACTGTGCAGCAGGTAATAGAGGGCGGCCGACAGCCCCTGTTCGCTGCCCAGGGCGATACCGGCCAGCAGCGTGCCGACCGAGACCACCACCAGGTGCGCCATCAGCAACTGCAGCTCCTTGGCGGCCAGGGCGCCGAACACGCCGAACGCCAGGGTCAGCATCGCCAGGGGCCACAGCCAGGCCTCGATCATGCCGGCCAGCGTGCCCGCCGCATCGCCGTAGACCAGGCTGAACACCCGCACGATGGCGTACAGCCCGACCTTGGTCATGATCGCGAACAGAGCGGCCACCGGCGCGGTCGCCGAGGCGTAGGCACGCGGCAGCCACAGGTGCAGCGGCAGGATCGCGGCCTTCAGGCCGAACACCACCAGCAGCAGGAATCCGGCGGCCGCCAGCAGCGGGGCCTCCGAGGGCTCGGCGGCGGCGACCCGGACGCCGAGGTCGGCCATGTTCAGCGTCCCGGTGAGTCCGTAGAGAATGGCCGCAGCGATCAGGAACAGCGAGGAACCGACCAGGTTGAGCACCACGTAGTGCAGCCCCGCCCGCGCGCGCCCCGGTCCCTGTCCGTGCAGCAGCAGGGCATAGGACGCGATCAGCAGAATCTCGAAGAACACGAAGAGGTTGAACAGGTCGCCGGTGAGGAAGGCCCCGTTGATGCCCAGTAGCTGGAACTGGAACAGCGCATGGAAATTCGGCCCGCGGTCGTCGTCGCCGCGGCTGGCATAGAGCACCGCCGCGCTGGCCAGCACCGAAGTGACCGCAAGCATCAGCGCGCCCAGGCGATCGAGCATCAGCACGATGCCGAACGGTGGCTGCCAGTTGCCCAGCACATAGACGTGAATGCGGTCGTCGCCGGCCAGAACCAGCAGCCACCCGGCCAGCGGCATCAGCGCCCAGGTGGCGAGCACGGACAGCCAGCGCTTGAGGGCAGGCTGGCACGGTGAGCGATCAACAACCCGCTGCCGAAGAACAGCGGCAGCAACAGCGGCAGGATCAAGGCGTGGTTCATTCAGTCGGCTCCTGCCCGTCGACGTGGTCGGTCCCGACCTCCCCCATGCTGCGCAGCGCGAGCACGACGGTGAAAGCGGTCATGGCGAAGCCGATGACGATCGCCGTCAGCACCAGCGCCTGGGGCAGCGGATCACCGTAGCGCTCGCTGTGGCCGACGACCGCCACCGCGCCGGTCGCCAGGCGCCCCATGCTGAAGATGAACAGGTTTACCGCATAGGAAATGAGCGTGAGCCCCATGACCACCGGAAACACGCGCGCACGCAGCAACAGGTAGACGCCGCTGGTCACCATGATCCCGAGGGTGATTGCGAATAACGCCTCCATCACAACACCTCCTGGCCGGCTTCGCCCTTGCTGACATGACCGATGTTGGCGAGGATCATCAGGGTCGCGCCGACCACGGTCAGGAACACGCCCAGATCGAACAGCATCGCGGTGGCGAGCTCGAACTCCCCGGCCAGCGGCAAATGGAAATGCCCGAACGACGAGGTGAGGAAGGGATAGCCGAACGCCCAGCTGCCAAGGCCCGTCAGGCCAGCGATCATCACCCCGGCGCCGGCCATGCCGTGATAGCTGAAAGGCAGGCGCTCCTGGCTCCAGGGCACCCCGAGCGAGACGTACTGCAGGATCAGCGCCACCGCGGTGATCAGACCGGCGATGAAGCCGCCGCCGGGCAGGTTGTGGCCGCGCAGGAAGATGAACGCCGAGACCACCAGGGCGAGCGGCAGCAGCGCGCGCGAGACCACCGCGAGGATCAGCGGGTGACGGTCGCCCGACCAGGGCCTGCCGAAGTAGTCGAACGTCGGGTGCGGCAGGCGCAGCCCGTGCAGCAGCCCGAAGATTCCTACCGCGGCGATCGCCAGCACGCTGATCTCGCCCAGCGTATCGAAGCCGCGGAAGTCGACCAGGATCACGTTCACCACGTTGGCGCCGCCACCGCCGGGCAGGCTGTTTTCCAGGAAGAAGGACGCGATGCTGTCGTACGGACGGGTCAGCACCGCATAGGCGAGCAGCGCTACCAGCGTCCCGCAGCCGCCGGCCAGCACCAGGTCGCGCGTCCCGCGCAGGCTGCTGGACTCGGCGGGGGTGCGGTCCGGCATGAAATACAGCGCCAGCACCAGCAGGATCATGGTCACCATCTCGACCGACAGCTGGGTCAGCGCGAGGTCGGGCGCGGAGAAACGGGCGAATGCCAGCGCGACCATGAGCCCGGCGCCGCTGAGGATCATCAGGGCGACGATGCGGCGGCGATGGAAGACCACCGTCAACGCCGAGGTCACCGCCAGGATCGCCATGCCCAGCACCGTATAGGCATCGACCGGGCTGCGCGGCACCGACCCGCCGAGCTCGCTCAGCGGCACCAGCGCGACCACCACGGTCAGCAGCACGCTGCCGAGCATCAGCGCCAGGTAGCGCTGCAGCGAACCGTTCTCCAGCAGGCGGTTGAGACGCCCGGAGGCGAGGATCACGCCCTTGATGACCTGGTCGAAGGTGAGCAGCGAGTCGATCGCCGGCAGTCCCTCGTACCAGCGGAACAGGAACTTGCGCAGCGAATAGATGAGGATGCCACCGACCAGCGCGACCACGCTCATCAGCAACGGCAGGGAGAAACCGTGCCAGATCGCCAGGCTGTACTCCGGGACGTTGCCGACCAGGCTGGCGCTCACGGCGGCGGCGAGCAGGGGCGCGACCGTATAGCCCGGCAGCATGCCGACCAGCAGGCAGAGCAGCACCAGGATCTCCACCGGAATCTTCATGTACCGGGCCGGCTCGTGCGGAGGAAATTTCGGCAGGTCGATCGGGTCGCCGTTGAAGAAGACGTCATGGATGAAACGCAGCGAATAGGCCACCGAGAACACGCCCGCCAGGGTCGCGGCGACCGGAATGGTCCAGTAGAAACTGCCCAGCAGGTGCTGCTCGAGCGTCTCGGCGAAGAACATCTCCTTGCTCAGGAAGCCGTTCAGCAGCGGCACCCCGGCCATGGCCAGCGAGGCCACCATGGCCAGCGCGGCGGTGTGCGGCATGTACTTCCACATGCCGTTGACCCGCCGCATGTCGCGCGTGCCGGTCTCGTGGTCGATGATGCCGGCGGCCATGAACAGCGAGGCCTTGAAGGTCGCGTGGTTGATGATGTGGAAGATCGCCGCGACCGCCCCGAGGTGCGAATCCAGGCCGAACAGCAGCGTGATCAGGCCCAGGTGACTGATGGTGGAATAGGCCAGCAGCCCCTTGAGGTCGTGCTGGAACAGCGCCATGAAGGCGCCGATCAGCAGGGTCGTCAGGCCGGTCAGGCTGACCAGGTAGAACCACCACTCGGAGCCGGACAGCGCCGGGTACAGGCGCGCGAGCAGGAACACCCCCGCCTTCACCATGGTGGCCGAATGCAGGAAGGCGGAAACCGGCGTCGGAGCGGCCATCGCCTGCGGCAGCCAGAAGTGGAACGGGAACTGCGCCGACTTGGTGAACACGCCCAGCAGCACCAGGATCAGCGCCAGCGGGTAGAGCGCGTGGTTGCGGATGGTGTCGCCGGCGGCGAGCACCGCCGACAGCTCGAAGCTGCCGACGATGTGCCCCACCAGCAGGATGCCGGCAAGCAGGGCAAGGCCGCCGCCACCGGTGACGGTCAGCGCCATGCGCGCGCCCTGGCGGGCATCCGTGCGGTAGCCCCAGAAGCCGATGAGCAGGAACGACGACAGGCTCGTCAGCTCCCAGAACATCAGCATCAGCAGCAGGTTTTCCGATAGCACGACGCCGAGCATGGCGCCCATGAACAGCAGGAAATAGCCGTAGAAGCGACCGGTCGGCTCCTGCTTGGAGAGGTAATAGCGGGCGTAGAGGATGACCAGCAGGCCGATGCCGAGAATCAGCAGGCCGAACAGGAAGCCGAGGCCGTCGAGGCGCAGGCTGAGGTCAAGGCCGAGCTCCGGCAGCCAGCTCTGGCGGACGACGATCACTTCGCCAGCGAAGACGCGCTCACGCTGCCAGAGCAGCAGCACCAGCGCCGCGAGCGGCGCGAGGCCGGCGCCGAACGCACAGGCCGAGCGGCCGTAGCGCTCGAGCCACAGCGGCAGGACGATGCCCAGAAACGGCAAGGCAATGATCAACGCTAGCGCCATGTGCTAAACCCCTGAAGCCACCGCGTTACGAATGACGCGCAGAATCTCGACGGGTCGGATTTCTGCAATAGCCCTGACAAGGGCCGGTGATGGCCGCTGATTATCCATATCAATGGTCCCAGCGTCATGCCCTGATGATTTTTGAAAACAAAAGCATGCTCGCTGCCAGCAGCCGCGAGCCATGCCTTCTACAAGGGCCGGGGAGGGAAAACGAGCACGTCAGGGGGCGACGCGGCTGGTACCGTTGACCGTCAGAATGCGGACCCGTTGTCCGACCCGGAACACCTGGTTGGGTTCGACTTCCTGGACGTAGGCGCGGATGTTGCCGTCGTCCTCGCGGACGGTCACCTCGACGCCCTGCGCCCGGGTGACACCCTCTTCGGCCGCGGCACCGAGCATGCCGCCGGCCACCGCACCGATGACGGCGGCCA
>LZQQ01000175.1_pt1 | contig 10666 bp, 10 predicted proteins | sample 768581 | NCBI WGS metagenome assembly LZQQ01 (sample SAMN05207185, study PRJNA324510) | oil field metagenome | isolation source: sample BH-FW-20 from oil reservoir | place: India: Bombay High | collected 2015-11-25 | reverse complement strand
CGAGGCGATGGAAAAGGCCGCGAACTCGCCGTCCGGGCGCTGCAGCAGCAGGTACTGGCCGGCGTGGTAGCGCGGCGGCCTGCCCGCCGGTGCCAGCAGCCTGACGCGGAACACGTCGCCGCCGACCGGCGTGCAGGACTGCACCTGGCAGCTCAGCTCGCGCACCGGCAGTTCGCCGGGGCGAGCACGCGTCCAGTGCAGCACGCAGTCTTCCAGTGGCTCGGCCAGGCAGGTGTAGAGTTCGCCGTGGTCGCGCTCCTCGCCGGCCTGGCGCACGCGCCCCTCCACCAGCAGGGCGGCACAGACGTGGCAGTTGCCGTTACGGCAACTCTGCGGGCAGTCGTAGCCCAGGCGGCGGGCCGCATCGAGGATGCGCTCGCCGGCACGGACCTCCAGGACCGAACCTGAAGGCTGCAAGGTCACTTTCATCGTTCTGCTTTTCTGTCGATTGGCCGGCCACGCGCGGGCGGTCGGCCGTGGGGTTCTCAGTCGATGCCCAGCTCCGGCCAGAGTTCATCGACCCGGCGCTGGACCGCTTCGTCCTGGACGATGGCCCGGCCCCATTCCCGGCTGGTCTCGCCCGGCCACTTGTGGGTCGCGTCCAGGCCCATCTTCGAGCCGAGGCCCGAGATCGGCGAGGCGAAATCCAGGTAGTCGATCGGCGTGTTGTCGATCAGTACGGTGTCGCGCCTGGGGTCCATGCGCGTGGTGATTGCCCAGATCACGTCGTTCCAGTCCCGCGCGTTGATGTCATCGTCGGTGACGATCACGAACTTGGTGTACATGAACTGGCGCAGGAAACTCCAGACCCCCAGCATCACGCGCTTGGCGTGGCCCGGGTACTGCTTTTTCATGGTTACCACGGCCATCCGGTAGGAACAGCCTTCCGGCGGCAGGTAGAAGTCGACGATTTCCGGGAACTGCTTCTGCAGGATCGGCACGAACACTTCGTTCAGCGCCACGCCGAGGATCGCCGGCTCGTCCGGCGGACGACCGGTATAGGTCGAGTGATAGATCGGCTGGCGGCGGTGGGTGATGCGCTCGACGGTGAACACCGGGAAGCGATCGACCTCGTTGTAGTAGCCGGTATGGTCGCCGTAGGGCCCCTCGTCGGCCATCTCGCCGGGATGGATCACCCCCTCGAGGACGATCTCGGCACTCGCCGGCACCTGCAGGTCGCTGCCGCGCGCCTTGACCAGCTCGGTCTTGTTGCCGCGCAGCAGTCCGGCGAAGGCGTATTCGGACAGGGTGTCGGGCACCGGGGTGACGGCGCCGAGGATGGTCGCCGGATCGGCGCCGAGGGCGACCGCCACCGGATAGGGACGGTCAGGGTGTTTCTGGCACCACTCGCGGAAGTCCAGCGCACCGCCGCGATGGCTGAGCCAGCGCATGATCAGCTTGTTGCGACCGATGACCTGCTGGCGGTAGATGCCGAGGTTCTGCCGCTCCTTGTTCGGCCCGCGGGTGACGGTCAGGCCCCAGGTGATCAGCGGCCCGACGTCGCCCGGCCAGCAGGTCTGCACCGGCAGGCGCGACAGGTCGACGTCGTCGCCCTCGAGCACCACCTCCTGGCAAGGCGCATCCTTCAGCACCCTGGGGCCCATGGCCATGACCTTGCGCAGCAGCGGCAGCTGGACCAGGCGTCCTTCAGCCCCTTCGGCGGCTCGGGCTCCTTCAAGTAGGCCAGCAGCCGGCCGATCTCGCGCAGCGGCTCGACCGACTCGGCGCCCATGCCCAGCGCGACCCGTTCCGGTGTGCCGAACAGGTTGCCGAGCACCGGCATGTCGAAGCCGGTCGGGTTCTCGAACAGCAGCGCCGGCCCGCCGCGCCGCAGGGTGCGGTCGCAGATCTCGGTCATCTCCAGCACCGGCGAGACCGGCGCCTTGACGCGCTTCAGCTCGCCGCGCTGTTCGAGGGCGCGGAGGAAATCCCTTAGATCACGGTACTGCATCAGCCTCTCACTGATCGCTGAAGGCTGAAAGCTGAAGGCTGGACGAGAAAAGCCACTTGCCGTCCGGCCCTCAGCCTCCAGCCCCAGGCGGCTTGCCGCCTGTGGCTTACTTCCGCTTCATGGATTGGAAGAACTCTTCGTTGGTCTTCGTATCCTTCAGCCGGTCGAGCAGGAATTCGATCGCGGCGATCTCGTCCATCGGGTGCAGCAGCTTGCGCAGGATCCAGATCCGCTGCAGCTCTTCGTCGCTGGTCAGCAGCTCTTCGCGGCGGGTGCCCGAGCGGTTGATGTTGATGGCGGGGAACACGCGCTTCTCGGCGATCTTGCGGTCGAGCTGCAGCTCCATGTTGCCGGTGCCCTTGAATTCCTCGTAGATCACCTCGTCCATCTTCGAGCCGGTTTCCACCAGCGCGGTGGCGAGGATGGTCAGGCTGCCGCCCTCCTCGATGTTGCGCGCGGCACCGAAGAAGCGCTTGGGCTTCTCCAGCGCGTGGGCGTCGACACCGCCGGTGAGCACCTTGCCGGAGCTCGGGATCACGGTGTTGTAGGCGCGCGCCAGGCGGGTGATGGAATCGAGCAGGATGACCACGTCCTTCTTGTGCTCGACCAGGCGCTTGGCCTTCTCGATGACCATTTCGGCGACCTGCACGTGGCGGGTCGGCGGCTCGTCGAAGGTCGAGGCGACCACTTCGCCGCGCACGGTGCGCTGCATCTCGGTCACTTCTTCCGGGCGCTCGTCGATCAGCAGGACGATCAGGTGGCATTCGGGGTTGTTGCGGGTGATGTTCGCCGCGATGTTCTGCAGCATGATGGTCTTGCCTGCCTTCGGCGGGGCGACGATCAGGCCGCGCTGGCCCTTGCCGATCGGTGCGCAGAGGTCGATCACCCGGCCGGTCAGGTCTTCCGTGGAGCCATTGCCGGCCTCCATGGTCAGCCGCTCGTTGGGGAACAGCGGGGTCAGGTTCTCGAAGAGGATCTTGCTCTTGGCGTTTTCCGGCCGGTCGAAATTGATGGTGTCGACCTTGAGCAGCGCGAAGTAGCGCTCGCCTTCCTTCGGCGGGCGGATCTTGCCGACGATGGTGTCGCCGGTGCGCAGGTTGAAGCGGCGGATCTGGCTCGGCGAAACGTAGATGTCGTCGGGGCCGGCCAGGTAGGACGAATCCGCCGAGCGGAGAAAGCCGAAGCCGTCCTGGAGGATTTCCAGGACGCCGTCGCCGGAAATCTCCTCGCCGCCCTTCGCGTGCTTCTTCAGCAGCGAGAAGATCACGTCCTGCTTGCGCGAACGGGCCATGTTTTCGATGCCCATCTGTTCGGCCATTTCGAGCAGCTCGGTGATGGGCTTTTGCTTGAGTTCGGTCAGATTCATAGAAAGAGATCAGGAAGGATTGAAGAAAGCGTTGAGCTTGAGAAGCCGCGCAGCAGGAGGCGAACGAGGTTCGCTGGACGTAGAGTCGGGCAGGAGTGCGTCGGCGACGGCATGCAGAGGGCGCTCGAAGAATGAGCGCGAGCCCGAATGTAACACCCGCGCAACGGAGCGTCCAGCGCGCAGGGCAAAAAAAACCCCGCGCTCGGCGCAATGCTGTTCACTTAAGTGATAGACCTTGGCCTCAGGCAGGCCTACGACCTGCATCGCCGCGAGGGCGCGCCTCCCACAGGGATATGGTGCATGCCGCAAGCCCGTCGGGAACCGGCGCGACCTCCCACAGGGCTCGGCGGGCAACTCCGCTTTTGTGGGAGGCCCGACCTCGGGGCGAGCTTGCCTAAGTGAACGGCATTACGCGCTCGGCGGGGCTTCTTCGGACAGGACGACCTGTCAGATGTTGCTGTCGAGGAAGGCGGCCAGCTGCGATTTCGACAGGGCGCCGACCTTGGTCGCCTCGACGTTGCCGTTCTTGAACAGCATCAGCGTCGGGATGCCGCGTACGCCGTACTTCGGCGGGGTTTCCTGATTCTCGTCGATGTTCAGCTTGCAGATCTTGAGCTTGCCCTGATAGTCCTTGGCGATCTCGTCCAGCACCGGCGCGATCATCTTGCACGGGCCGCACCATTCGGCCCAGTAGTCGACGAGCACGGGGCCGTCGGCCTGGAGAACGTCCTGTTCGAAGCTGGTATCGCTGACGTTGGTGATGTATTCGTTCATGAATTTTTCTCCAGGGTCGGAACCTAAACTGGCGGCCATCATAGCCCGCCTTTTTCCTCACCGAAAGCCGCGCTGGCCCGACCTTCGGCTCATGGCGGCGGTCTGAGGCTATGACCACGGCGCCCCGCGTCCCTCCCCGCGAGGCGCCGGACGGCCAGGTGCGGCATGATCGCCGGGCTCGTTGGCGGTGGCCGGCTATCGTGTAGGATGTCCGGGTTTTGCACTGAGATCACTCCATGCTTCAAGCGTCAGCCGAGCAGCAGGCCCCCCTGATCGCGGCGATCGATCTGGGCTCCAACAGTTTCCACATGGTGCTGGCCCGCACCAGCAACGGCGAGCCCCGGATCCTCGAGCGGCTGGGCGAGAAGGTGCAGCTGGCGGCCGGCCTCGACGAAGAGCGCCAGCTCAGCGAGGAAGCCATGCAGCGCGGCCTCGACTGCTCGGGCGCTTCGCCCAGATGGTCAACCACCTGCCCGAGGGCGCGGTGCGCGTGGTCGGCACCAACGCCCTGCGCGAGGCGCGCAACCGCGCCGAGTTCATCCGCCGCGCCGAACGCATCCTCAAGCACAAGGTGGAGGTCATCTCCGGCCGCGAGGAAGCGCGCCTGATCTACCTCGGCGTGTCGCATACCTTCCCCGGCAAGGAAGGCCGCCGCCTGGTGGTGGACATCGGCGGCGGCAGCACCGAGTTCATCATCGGCCAGCATTTCGAGTCGCAGCTGTGCGAAAGCCTGCAGATGGGCTGCGTGAGCTTCACCCAGCGCTTCTTCCGCGACGGCAAGATCACCGCCGCCAACCACGCCAAGGCCTATACCGCGGCGCGCCTGGAGCTGATGAGCATCGAGCAGGCTTGCGCCGGCGCGGCTGGGACCAGGCCATTGGCGCCTCGGGCACCATCGCGCGGTGGGCCTGGCGATCCAGGGCGGCGGGCACGGCAACGGCGAGGTCAATCGCGCCGGCCTGAACTGGCTCAAGCAGAAGCTGTTCAAGCTCGGCGACGTGGAGAAGATCGAGCTGGACGGCGTCAAGCCCGACCGCCGGGCGATCCTTCCGGCCGGCCTGGCCATTCTCGAGGCGGTCTTCGATGCGCTCGAACTCGAGCACATGAGTCATTCCGAGGGCGCGCTGCGCGAAGGCGTGCTCTACGACCTGCTCGGCCGCCACCATCACGAGGACGTGCGCGAGCGCACGCTGTCGGCGCTGATGGAGCGCTACCACGTGGACGGGGAACAGGCGACGCGGGTCGAGGCCAAGGCGCTGGAGGCCTTCGACCAGGTCGCCGGCGACTGGGCGCTCGACCACGAACGCCACCGCGAACTGCTCGGCTGGGCGGCGCGCATCCACGAGATCGGCCTCGACATCGCCCACTACCACTACCACAAGCACGGCGCCTACCTGATCGAGCACTCCGACCTGCCGGGCTTCTCGCGGCAGGACCAGCAGCAGCTGGCGCTGCTGGTCCGCGGCCACCGGCGCAACATTCCCAAGCAGAAGTTCGAGGAACTCGCCGAGGACGGCGTGCAGCTGACCCGGCTGTGCGTGCTGCTGCGCTTCGCCATCCTCTTCCACCATATCCGCGGCCCGCAGGACGTCCCGGAGGTTCAGTTGAAGGCCGGCGACGACTGCCTGGACGTGACCTTCCCGGAAGGCTGGCTGGAGCGCAACCCGCTGACCAGCGCCGACTTCGCCCAGGAGGCGGAGTGGCTCAAGCGGATCGGCTTCAGCCTGCGCGTGCGCTGAACCTCAGCGCACGCTGGTGTTGCTCAGGCGCTCGAGCAGCGCGTTCTGCGCGTTGCGCGGGTTCTGGTTGCCGCTCGGCGTGTTGCGCAGGTAGTTGCCGTCCGGCTGCAGGCTCCAGCTCTGGGTGTTGTCGGTCAGGTAGGACTCCAGTTCCTTCTTGACCCGCGACACCAGCTTCTTGCCCTCGACCGGGAAGCAGGTCTCGACGCGCCGGTCCAGGTTGCGCTCCATCCAGTCGGCGCTGGACAGGTAGAGCTTCTCGTCGCCGCCGTTGAGGAAGTAGTAGAGGCGGCTGTGCTCGAGGAAGCGGCCGATGATCGAGCGCACCTGGATGTTGTGCGAGACCCCGGGGATGCCCGGGCGCAGGCAGCACATGCCGCGCACCACCAGGTCGATCTTCACCCCGGCCTGGCTGGCCTTGTACAGCGCGCGGATGATCTTCGGATCGGTCAGCGCGTTGACCTTGGCCATGATCTGCGCCGGCTTGCCCTCGCTGGCGTGCTGGGTCTCGCGGGCGATCATGTCGAGCATGCCCTTCTTCAGGGTGAAGGGCGCGTGCAGCAGCTTCTTCATGCGCAGCGTCTTGCCCATCCCGATCAACTGGCTGAACAGCTTGGAGACGTCCTCGCAGAGCGCGTCGTCGGAGGTGAGCATGCTGTAGTCGGTGTACAGCCGCGCGTTGCCGGCGTGGTAATTGCCGGTGCCGAGGTGGGCGTAGCGCACCAGCTCGCCGTTCTCGCGGCGCAGGATGAGCATCATCTTGGCGTGGGTCTTGTAACCCACCACGCCGTAGATCACCACCGCGCCGGCCTGCTGCAGGCGGCTGGCCAGCTGCAGGTTGGATTCCTCGTCGAAGCGCGCGCGCAGTTCGATGACCACGGTCACCTCCTTGCCGGCGCGCGCCGCCTCGACCAGCGCGTCGACGATCTCCGAGTTGGCCCCCGAGCGGTACAGGGTCTGCTTGACCGCGAGCACGCAGGGGTCCTTGGCGGCCTGGCGCAGCAGGTCGACCACCGGGGTGAAGGACTCGAACGGGTGCAGCAGGATGACGTCCTGCTTGCCGACCACGTTGAACAGGTTGTCGCTGTCCGCCAGCTGCTTGGGAATCGCCGGGGTGAAGGGCGCGTGCTGCAGCTCGGGGTGGCTGTCCAGGCCGGTGATGCTGAACAGGCGGGTGAGGTTCACCGGGCCGTTGACCTGGAACAGCTCGTTTTCCGACAGGTTGAACTGGCGCAGCAGGAAGTCCGACAGGGGCTTCGGGCAGGTATCGGCCACTTCCAGGCGCACCGCGTCGCCGTAGCGGCGCGAGAACAGCTCGCCACGCAGCGCCCGCGCCAGGTCTTCGACGTCCTCGGCATCCACCGAAAGGTCGGCGTTGCGGGTCAGGCGGAACTGGTAGCAGCCCTTGACCTTCATGCCCTGGAACAGGTCGTCGGCGTGCGCATGGATCATCGACGAGAGGAACACGAAGTTGTCGCCGCTGCCGCCGACCTCTTCCGGCACGCGGATGACCCGCGGCAGCGAGCGCGGCGCCGGGATGATCGCCAGGCCCGAATCGCGGCCGAAGGCGTCGACGCCTTCCAGCTCGACGATGAAGTTCAGGCTCTTGTTCACCAAGAGCGGGAACGGGTGCGTCGGGTCGAGGCCGATCGGGGTGATGATCGGCGCGATCTCGTCGCGGAAAAAGCGCCGCACCCAGGCCTTGAGCTTGGGCGTCCAGTGTCGGCGGCGGATGAAGGTGATCTGGTGCTTGGCCAGTTCCGGCAGCAGCACCTCGTTGAGAATCCGGTACTGGCGCGCCACCTGCTCGTGCACCAGCTCGCTGATCCGCGCCAGCGCCTGGTGCGGCTGCAGGCCGTCGGGGCCGGCCTGCTCGCGGGCGAAGTTGATCTGCTCCTTCATCCCGGCCACGCGGATCTCGTAGAACTCGTCGAGGTTGCTGGAGAAGATCAGCAGGAACTTCAGCCGCTCGAGCAGCGGATAGGACTCGTCCAGCGCCTGCTCCAGCACGCGGATGTTGAACTGCAGCTGCGACAGCTCGCGGTGGATGTAGAGGCTGGTGTCGTCGAGCCCGGGGACCGGCGCAGGCGGCGCCGGCGGCGCTTCCGCCAAGGGTTCGGCTTCGGTTTCGATCTCCGGCGGGAGTTCGGCGGCCGGCAGTTCCTCGGCCTGCGCGTCGCGCAGATCCATCTGGGTCGATCCCTGGTTCGTCATCTCGTAGCCCCCGGGGCGCTTCAGCCCCGTTTCAGTTGTTCGGCCGCCCGCTTGGCGAAGTAGGTGAGGATGCCGTCGGCGCCGGCGCGCTTGAAGCGGTCAGCGATTCGAGGATCACCGATTCGCTGAGCCAGCCGTTCTGGATCGCCGCCATGTGCATCGCGTATTCGCCGCTGACCTGGTAGACGAAAGTCGGCACCCGGTAGGCGTCCTTGACCCGCCAGAGGATGTCCAGGTACGGCATGCCCGGCTTGACCATTACCATGTCCGCCCCTTCCGACAGGTCGGCGGCGACTTCGTGCAGCGCCTCGTTACCGTTGGCCGGGTCCATCTGGTAGGTGTGCTTGTTGCTCTTGCCGAGGTTGGCCGCCGAACCCACCGCGTCGCGGAACGGCCCGTAGTAGGCGCTCGAGTACTTGGCCGAGTAGGCCATGATGCGCACGTTGCTGTGATCGGCGACTTCCAGCGCCTCGCGGATGGCCTGGATGCGGCCGTCCATCATGTCCGAGGGCGCGACGATCTGCGCGCCCGCCTCCGCGTGCGACAGCGCCTGGCGCACCAGGGCGTCGACGGTGATGTCGTTCTGCACGTAGCCGTGCTCGTCGAGGATGCCGTCCTGGCCGTGGCTGGTGAAGGGGTCGAGCGCCACGTCGGCGATCACCCCGAGTTCCGGGAAGCGCTCGCGCAGCGCACGGATGGCGCGTTGCGCGATGCCGTCGGGGTTCCAGCTTCGGCGCCATCGAGCGACTTCTTCTCAACCGGCGTGACCGGGAACAGCGCCACCGCCGGAATGCCCAGCTCGACCAGTTCGGCCGCTTCCTCGAGCAGCAGGTCGATCGACAGCCGCTCGACGCCGGGCATCGAAGGCACCGCCTCGCGGCGATTCTCGCCGTCCAGGACGAACACCGGCAGGATCAGGTCGTCGACGGTGACGACGTTTTCCCGGACCAGGCGGCGGGAAAAATCGTCGCGGCGGTTGCGACGCAGGCGGGTGGCCGGGAACAGGCGGCTGGCAGAAGCGAAACTCACGATGGACTCCAGGCCCGGCAGGCGGGCTAAGGTGACGGTTATAGGCGACCGGCATGACGGCAGGATGACGATGCGACACCGGTGAACCGGCTCATTGTGCCAGCCCTGGCGCGTCTGGCCAGTGCTTTGGTCGGCTGATCGGCGCGGCGCGGGGCATCCGCTGAACACGGCACGGGCCTGGCACTCCATAGGAGACGCCCGCTCGCTTACGCTGGCCACGGCCAGCCTTTAACATGGGCTCGTTCGCGCGGTGCTGCGCCCTTTCGACCAGGAGTCTTGCATGAACAAGAATGTCGCCGTGATCCTCTCCGGCTGTGGCGTCTACGACGGCTCGGAAATCTACGAAAGCGTGATCACCCTGCTGCGCCTCGACCAGCGCGGCGCCCGGGTCCAGTGCTTCGCGCCGGACATCCCCCAGCACCACGTGGTCAACCACCTGACCGGCGAGGAGATGGCGGAGACCCGCAACGTGCTGGTCGAGGCCGCACGCCTGGCCCGTGGCAACATCAAGCCGCTGTCCGAGGCGCGCGTCGAGGACTTCGATGCGTTGATCGTGCCCGGCGGCTTCGGCGCGGCGAAGAACCTCTCGGACTTCGCCTTCGAGGGCGCCGGCTGCAGCGTGCGGCCCGAGGTGCTGGCCGTGGCCCGCGCCTTCACCGAGGCCGGCAAGCCGGTCGGCCTGATGTGCATCGCGCCGACGATGGCGGTGCAGATCTTCGGCAAGGGCGTGGTCTGCACGCTCGGCAGCGACGAGGCCGACGCCGCCGCGGCGCTCCGCGAGATGGGCGCCGAACACCGGGCCTGCGAGGTGAGCGACATCATCGAGGACCCGGCGCGCAAGCTGATCACGACCCGGCCTACATGCTCGCCGAATCCATCAGCCAGGCCGCCGGCGGCATCTACAAGCTGGTCGACCGCGTGCTCGAGATGACCGCGCACTAGGGTCTGTTGCGCCAAACCGGCCAATCGCCCTGCCGCTCGCGCCAGGGCACTGGCCAGCCCACCACACTTGCGGCAGCGTCTGCTCTCCACGGTCCGGAAGCGATCATGAGCAGCCACGCCTTCACCCTCACCGACGAAGAACGGCAGGCCGTGCGCCTGTTCTTCGAGCGCGTGCCCTTCAACCTCTCCCTCGGCATCGAACTGGACGAGGTTTCCAGTGAGCGGGTGGTCATGCACCTGCCGATGAAGCACGAGCTGATCGGCAACTTCCTCCACGGCATTCTCCACGGCGGGGTGATCGCCTCGCTGCTGGACGTCGCCGGCGGCGCCATGGCGCTGATCGCGCCTTCGAGAAACACCGCCACCTCACCACCGAGGAACGCATGCTGCGGCTGTCGCGCCTCGGCACCATCGACCTGCGCATCGACTACCTGCGCCCGGGCCGCGGCGAGCGCTTCTCGGCCACCGCCGTACTGCTGCGCTCGGGCAACAAGGTCGCGGTGGTGCGCTCGGAACTGCACAACGAGGATGGCGTGCTGATTGCGGTGGGGACCGGGACTTATCTGTGTGGGTGACGCGAGGCTGGAGGCTGGAGGCTGGAGGCTGGAGGCTGGAGGCTGGAGGCTGGAGGCTGGAGGCTGGAGGCTGGAG
>LZQQ01000174.1_pt1 | contig 10825 bp, 12 predicted proteins | sample 768581 | NCBI WGS metagenome assembly LZQQ01 (sample SAMN05207185, study PRJNA324510) | oil field metagenome | isolation source: sample BH-FW-20 from oil reservoir | place: India: Bombay High | collected 2015-11-25 | reverse complement strand
CGAGTTATTGGCGGAAACTCATTGGAAAACGGCTTATGCGCCAGGTGAATTGATTCAGCGCATTCATGCAGACTTGATGGCGTCCGAGAGTTTGGCTCAAATGGAATGTGGTATTAAGGAAGAAAAAGAGAAAAACATGAGTCACGAAATCAGTTTGGAACAAGTGCAATCCTGGAGTTTGTTTGTGGAGCGGGAAACCAGTCGCTTTCCCGAGTTATTGGCGGAAACTCATTGGAAAACGGCTTATGCGCCAGGTGAATTGATTCAGCGCATTCATGCAGACTTGATGGCGTCCGAGAGTTTGGCTCAGCTGAATCAGCGTCTCAGATACCACCGTCGGGCGGAAATGGTGCGCATCGCCATTCGTGATTTGAAAGGCCTGGCCGAGGTGGAAGAAACTCTACAGGATTTGTCCGATTTGGCGGACGCATTGGTTTCAGGTGCGTTGGATTGGCACTATCACGTTTTAACTCAGCGTTACGGCACGCCCATCGGCCAGGAAAGCGGCGAGCCGCAAAAACTGATTGTGCTGGGAATGGGAAAACTCGGCGGTCAGGAATTGAACTTCTCGTCGGACATCGACTTGATTTTCGTGTATCCGGAGAAAGGCCAGACCGAAGGCGCCGACCGCGCCATTCCAAACGACCAATTTTTTATTCGTTTGGGGCAGGCGCTCAATAAATCCTTAACGGAATTCAGCCCTGACGGCACTGTGTACCGTGTCGATATGCGCTTGCGTCCATTCGGGCAGAGCGGGCCTTTAGCGGTCAGTTTCGCGGAAATGGAAACCTATTACCAAGTGCATGGCCGTGCTTGGGAGCGTTATGCGTTGGTCAAAGCGCGCATCATCGCCGGAGATCATGAGAAGGGGCAGGAACTGTTCGAGATTTTGCGGCCATTCGTGTACCGCAAATACGTCGATTTTTCGGCGATTGAGGCCTTGCGTGACTTGAAAGCCATGATTAACGTCGAGGTTCAGAAAAAGGACATGCACCGTAACATCAAATTGGGGCCGGGCGGTATTCGGGAAATCGAGTTTATTGTCCAGGCTTTTCAGCTGGTGCATGGCGGGCGGGAAAAACCCTTGCAAGGCCGTCGGTTGATGCCGATGCTCAGTGTGCTGATGGAGCGGCATTATATCGACGAAACGACGCAACAGCGGCTGCTGGAGGCCTATATCTTTTTGCGTCGGGCGGAAAACCGCTTGCAGGAGTGGAGCGATCAGCAGACCCACGACTTGCCGACGGAAGCACGTCAACAACAAGCGTTGGCCGAATCGATGGGTTTTGACGACTACACGGTTTTCAAAGCCGCTTTGGATGTGCATTTGGCGTTTGTGCAGTCTGAATTTGACCAGGTGTTTGCGGATGAGGCACAGGATACGGTAACCGATAAAACGCTGAAAGAAGTCTGCCTGTCCGATGAGATTGTTTCGGCCGGGTTGCAGTCTCTGGCGTTGGAACAGCCGGACGAAGTGGCGGATAAATCAATAAATTCATGGCTTCGCGGGCCTATACCCATGCCAGTGCCGAGGCCGTCGAGCGTTTCAAGGCGGTGTTACCGCTGGTGTTGACGGAGTTGAGTCAGGTCGATAACCAGACGCTGGCACTGGAGCGCTCCTTGAGTGTTTTGGCCAGTGTCATGAATCGCAGTGTGTATCTGGTGTTGCTGAAAGAAAACCTGCAAGCGATTAAACATTTACTGCAACTTTGCGCTTTGAGTGCTTGGATGGCGGAAGTGCTGGTCAAATATCCAGCCTTGTTGGACCAGTTGCTGGATGAAAGCATCCTGTATGAGCCGCTTGATTTGATTGGGTTGAAGCAGGAAGCGTCGGCGATTCTGGCGGAAACTTTCGACGACGATGAAGCTTTATGAACCAGATTCGGCAGTGGAAGCACGCTCAGGTGTTCCGGGTGGCCGCTGCCGATATCACCGGGCATTTGCCAATCATGAAGGTAAGTGATTACCTGACGTGGATTGCCGAGGCGGTACTGGAGGCGACCACGGAATATGCCTGGCAGTTTATGCAAAAACGTAGTGGCTTGCCCGGCGGTTACGAGCCGCAAGCCGGTATGCCGTTCCTGATTATCGGTTACGGTAAATTGGGCGGGATTGAGCTGGGTTACGGTTCCGACTTGGATATCGTTTTCCTGTACGACGAACTGAATCCTTCGGCAATGAGTGATGGGCCGAAAGCACTGGAAAACAACCTGTATTTCATGCGGTTAACGCAGAAAGTGATTTCGCTGCTGACGACCTTTATGCCGACCGGAGTGTTGTATGAAGTGGATACCCGTTTGAGACCGAACGGTGCCAGTGGGATGATTGTGACCGATTTGGCCGCATTCGAAGCCTATGAAAAGAACAAAGCCTGGGTTTGGGAACACCAAGCTTGGTGCGTACCCGTGCCATCGTCGGTTCCGAACAAGCGCAGACCCATTTCTATGACTTCAAAAAAGCGTTTATTACGCAACCTCGGTCGTTGGATGATTTGAAGGGAGAAGTGGTGTCGATGCGTCACAAGATGCGCGCCTCTTTGGATAAAACGTCGGCGGAACGGTTTGATTTGAAACAGGGTGCCGGCGGGATTGTCGATATTGAATTCATGGTGCAATACTTGGTGCTCGGATTTGCGCATCAATATGAACCTTTAACCGATTGGTCGGATAACATTCGTTTGTTGGAAACGATTAAATCGGTTGGGTTGCTGGATGCCGAGCGTGCCGATCAGCTTATTGATGCTTATCGGGTTTATCGCAACCGTTATCATCGTTTGGCATTACAGAATGAAAAGGCGTTGGTGTCGACAGAGGAGTTTGTCGAGGAGAGAGAGGTGGTCAGTGCGGCCTGGCAAGCATTGATGGAGCCGAAGTAGTTCACGGTTGCATTCATTTCGTTTGGATACAAAAAAGCCCCGCTTAAAAAGACGGGGCTTTTTTATGATTGAAATGACCAGGCCTGGTCATTTTTCGCTTGAAGCTTAGGCTGGTTGAGAGCCCATTTTGGTGGCTTCGTACTGTTCGATGCCGTCCAAAATCTCTTTGCGCGCTGCTTCAACGTCGCCCCAGCCGTCGACTTTGACCCATTTACCTGGTTCGATGTCTTTATAGTGGCTGAAGAACAGTTCGACTTGCTCTTTCAAAAGTGGAATGTCTTCGACTTTTTCCACGTCCTTGTAGATTGGCGTCAGTTTATCGACCGGTACGGCGATGACTTTTGCATCTTCACCGCCATCGTCGGTCATGTGGAAGATGCCGATCGGACGACAGCGAATAACGGAACCGATCATCAATGGATGCGGCGTTACCACCAAAACATCAACCGGATCGCCATCATTCGACAAGGTGTCGTTGATATAGCCGTAGTTGGCTGGATATTGCATGGTGGCACCTTGCAAACGGTCCACCCAAACCAAATCGGTTTCTTTATCGACTTCGTATTTGATTGGTGGCGCAAACGCCGGAATCTCGATGATGACGTTAATGTCGTTAGGAGCGTCTTTTCCGGCTGGAACAGCTGAATAACCCATGATATTTCCCTTTTTAATGCTGTGAGAGTTTTGTCTGTGTAGCCATTTTGCTCAAAACTCTCTGGTAAAAATAGTGGTTAGAGACTAAAACACCCGCCGGAAGCGGGTGTTCATCAAACATTACAGAAACTGTAAGCTTATTTAGTGTGGTATGCAACCACTTTGGCCACTTCGTTCTTGGAGCCCAAGACCACTGGAACACGGTCGTGGATGCCTTCCGGCTGAACGTCCATGATGTCCATGCGGCCCGTTGAGGAAGCGCCACCGGCTTGCTCGACGATCATCGACATAGGGTTGCCTTCGTACATCAAACGCAGTTTACCGGCTTTGGATGGATCGCGGTTGTCGTAAGGGTACATGAAGATACCGCCACGAACCAAGATACGGTGAACTTCTGCTACCATGGACGCAACCCAACGCATGTTGTAACGTTTCGCCAGAGGACCTTCTTCGCCCAGCAAGCAGTCGTCGATGTATTGCTTCATTTCCGGTTCCCAGAAACGTTGGTTCGACATGTTGATGGCGAATTCAGACGTGTCGGCTGGGATAGTCACGCCTCTTTGGTCAGAACGAATTCACCGACCGTTTGGTCTAGCGTGAAGAAGTTGACGCCCTTACCAGTGGTCAGTACCAAAATGGCAGATGGTCCGTAAAGAACGTAACCGGCCGCGACTTGCTTGCGTCCATTCTGCAAGAAGATGGACTGGTCGTCCGCAGCGCGGTCGTCTTCCGGCGCTTCAAGCACGGAGAAGATGGTACCGACAGACAGGTTGACGTCGATGTTTGAAGACCCGTCTAATGGATCGAATGTGACCAAGTATTTGCCTGGCGTGGTGCTGGCAACCGTGTAGTCTTCTTCTTCGGAACCGATGGCTTTTACATATGGGTTGTCGATCAGAATGTCTTTCAACAGGTCGTTGGAGATGACGTCCAGTTTCTTTTGGGTTTCACCTTGAACGTTTTCGTCTTCGGTGGCGCCCAGAATACCGGCTAATTCACCTTGCGCCAGTTTGTATGCGATGTCCTTACAAGCGATCATGATGTGATCGATGACCAATTCCAATTCCGCTGGAACACCGTCACGTGCTAATACTTGATCCAATCTTTTCATTGAGATTCTCTCTTTATAGTCGATAAAAAACTGGCGTAAGCATAACAGGCAAGGGAGTAAATATCAAGCTGGGAAACGCAAAGCCCGCCGCGCTTAAGGTGATGGATTTGCTGATAAAGCCAGGGTGATAAAGCTGACACGACCAGGCCTGGGTGTTTTATAATATCGCACAGTCCATCCGGTTATTTGCACAGAGTGATGTGTGGTTGAGGATTCGTTCGGATGGATTTGCTCAATGACATTCAAAACAGACGGTATCAAATGGATTTAAAGCAACAAATGCTGGAAGCGCACCGGCAACTTGAAGGGTTTGAAATTCCCACCATTCCGGCCGAATTGCTGGAGTTGCAGTCCTTGCTGCAAAAACCGATTTCCGGATTTCGGTGACGTGGCGGAAATCATCGGGCGCAATACCGTTTTATCCGGCGAATTGATCAAAGTCGCCAATCAGGCGCAATTTCTTCCCAAAGATTCCGATCCGGTCAGCACCATTCGCGGTGCGATTGACTCCTTGGGCTTGTATCGACTCAAAATCTGGTATTCAGTCTGGGCTTCAAACGCAGGTTTCGGATATCATTTTCGATGATTTGATGGATCACAGCATTGATGTGGCCAACGTTGCCACCGAGCTGGGGCGATGGGTCAGTGATATTTCACCGGATGAAATCTATCTGGCCGGTGTGTTCCACAATGCCGGCGCGATTATCATGGAAATGAAATTTGGCAACTACCAGTCTACTTTTTACAATACGCTCACCAATTGTTACACCGGCTTGGTTCGAGAGCGCAAGATTTACCAGGCCCATCATGGGGTTTACGGTTTGCTGGTGGCAAAAAAGTGGCACCTGGATTCGGTGTTTGCGCAGGTGATGTTATTACACCACCAGCGCGACTTGAGTGTGATTAAAGACGACTATGTTCGAACCCTGGTGGCCCTGATTCAAGTGGCGAATGCGATTGTTAGCGAGGTCAGCTTCGGGAGCTTTTTGGGGACGGAAGTGAAGGACATGCTGCATAACGCCCAGGAAGAATTGCTGATTAAAGATGAAGTCATCGATGAAATTCGCATGGCGCTGATGAGTAACAGTTTGGTGTGATGTAAAAGGGGGTGCCCCGGTTTTAGGTTAAGGATTTTGAACGTCGTTTATGAAATTTATTATTAAGCTGTTTCCGGAGATCATGGTCAAAGGCCATGCGGTTAAGAAAAAATGGTCAATCAGCTGCATTTCAACCTCCGGAATTTGCTGGGCCGAGGCATTGCCGAAGTCGAGACCAAGCGTTACTGGGATAAAATTGAAGTTTTCTGCCAACCGGATGAAGCGGATTTTGTGCGTCAAGTGCTACTGAATACCCCGGGTGTGGAACAGTTTTGGAGGTGGAGCAATTCCACGCCACCAGCCTGGATGAAATTTCGGAGTTGGTGGCGGCATTTGCCTTGCCGAAAATCGACGGTAAATCGTTTGTGGTGCGAGTAAAACGTACCGGAAACCACTCTTTTTCCTCATTTGATATGGAACGAACCATCGGTGCCTACTTGTGTCGCCACGGTAACCCGGCCAAAGTGGATCTGCATCATCCGGATGTGAAAATCGAACTGGAGTATCACCAGGATCAATTGAATATTGTGAAACACCGTCGGCCAGGCCTGGGTGGTTTTCCACTTGGCTCCCAGGGGGACGTTTTGTCCCTGATGTCCGGAGGGTTCGACTCCACAGTGGCGAGCTATTTGACCATCCGTCGTGGCTTGAAAACCCATTTCATCTTTTTCAATCTGGGCGGCGCGGCGCATGAAATTGGCGTCAAGCAAGTGGCCTTGTATCTGTGGGAAAAATTCAGTGCTTCGCATCGGGTGATGTTCGTCACCATTCCGTTTGAAGATGTGGTGGCGGAAATTTTCCGCAGTACACCGGAACCGTATATGGGCGTGACATTGAAGCGTTTGATGATTATGGCCGCGGAAAAGGTGGCGGATGATATGGGCATTGATGCGCTGGTGACTGGGGAGTCGGTCGCGCAGGTGTCGAGCCAAACCTTACGGAACCTGGCCTTGATTGACCAGGTGTCTGAAAAGTTGGTACTGCGCCCTTTGGCGGTGATGAGTAAGCCGGATATTATGGCAATTGCGACCAAATCGGTACACGTGAATTTGCCGAAAATATGCCGGAATATTGCGGTGTGATTTCGCAAAACCCGATTACGCACGGGTCTTTCAAACGTATGGCGGTGGAAGCGAAAAAATTCGATTACAGTGTGTTGGACCAAGCGGTGGCTTCGGCGGAAGCGATTCCGGTGGATTCGATTATTGAAAATGTCAACCAGGCTCAAGCGGTGGAAATCATCGATGACGTTGGGCCGGACGATGTCGTCATTGATATTCGCAAATCGGAAATGGCTAAGGCGCATCCGCTGTCGATGGAGGGCGTGTTGACAATCCCTTTCCATGAACTCAACCGAGCCTTTAAAAACTGGATGCTTCCAAGCGCTACCTGCTGTATTGTCAGAAAGGGTGATGAGTCAATTGCATGCCCAGTATTTACGCGATGCGGGCTTTCAAAATGTGAAGGTCTATCGCCCTAAGTCCACCGGCTAGCGAGCCGGCTTCAATCAGTTGTTATCCGGTGGCCTGAAAAGCTCGGCTTGGCTGGCGTTTTGATTGTCGACATCATCATTGTCCAGCAGTAAGCGTTTGTTTTGATCCAGCCGTTTCGATGCGTCGAGGAATATACGCATTTTTTGAATGCTGGTGACGTAGTTAACGGTCTCGTGGCCGATGACTTGCCGGGCAGTGGTTTCCACATTGTAAAACCATTTATAAGGGTTGAGCCCCAGTTCGCGGGTTTTCTGTTGCAATTGCAAGACCTTACGCGGCCCCGCGTTATAAGCGGCCAGGGCAAAGTTTTCCTTTTCTTCCGGTGTATAGTCATTGCTTGAAAAATAACGGTCTCGTAAAAATGCCAGATACTTCACACCGGCGTGGATGTTGGTTTCCAGGTCGGAAATGTTTGGCAGGTTAACGTTGCGGTCCCGTGCTGTGGATGGCTTGATTTGCATAATGCCGATGGCGCCGGCATGGCTTTTCTTCTTCGGTTGGAAGCGTGATTCTTGGTATGCCAGGGCGGCGATTAACTTCCAATCGAAGCCGTAAAATTCGGCATAGAGTTGAAAGTAATACTTCAAGCAATCCACTCGTTTCAGCAGATCATGAGTCAATGGTCGTTCAATCCAGTAGGTGTCTTCGAAATATTTGCGGTAAACGGCGTTGCCTAAAAAACGCCCAGGCTTGGCGTAGGCTTGAATGAAGGCATTGAGTGAGGCCAATAATTTCGGATGGTTTTTTTGAACCGCCCAGGCGATATCGCTGTTGTGGTGGATGACGATGTTCGGATGCAATTCGATGTTGTCGAGAATCTTTTGCCAGATGTCCGCGATATGACTGTCGACCACAGTGTATTGGTAAATGTCTTCATTGAGCATTTCCAGTATGTCTTCGGCTTCGACCAGCGGATCAGCTTGATGATTTCCATGGTCGGTAACCCTAAAAAGCCGAGGGTCTGATTGATGCGCTCGAGGTGAATGATGTAACTGCTGTTGCGGACTACGATGACGCGTTTACCTGAGAAATCCAGCAAGCTGTTGATGGGAGGCGCCATCTTATTGGAGACCAGAATTTCTTTGACGTCTTCGATATACGGTAAGGTGAAATCAACCAAGGCTTTCCGCTCAGGCGTAATCGTGAGGCCGGAAGCCGCAATGTCGCCATACCCGGCCTGTAAACTGGGCAGTATCTTGTTGAAAGTGGTCGGAATAAAGGTCAATGGGTTTGGTAGCGCTGACGCCTGGGCCCCGGTTCAAATAAGCTTCATAAGCCATGAGCAGGTCGTATTCCACACCTCGAAAACCGCGTGGAGTGAGGAAAAAGTTGGTGCGGGTGTAGCTGACGAGGACTCGAATCAGTCGCCGTTCTCGCAATTCGGGCAAATCCCCGTGAAACGGCTTGAGGATGCGTTCCGAAATCGATATTTTGGGTAAGGGTACATTCTGATCCCCGAGTGATGAAATCGGTGCCAAGCCGAATGTCACTCCTAGGGCGGAAAACAGTAACGCGCGTTTCGATTTCTGTAGCAAACTCGTTATCTCAAATGGATCAGAAGGTTTGATTGTATTTTGGCGGGCGTATTAATCAAGTCATAATTAAGAAAAAACACGGTTTTCGGCTTCATTTCTTTAAGTTGTCATAATCTAGCGGTAGAATGAATCCAAACTGTGCGTTAAATTACGAGCAGCAGAAGCGGCACCCAATGATGGTACTTCGTCGTCTGTGGCACGATTGAATGCAACTGAAAATACGTTGAGAGATGGAAAAAGAATGAGACAGGTTAAGTACATTATTTTGGGTGCCGGCTCGTCCGGTTTGACGGCGTTAGGTCAGATTCGTCGTGAAACGGACGATTTTGTCATGATTAACGGCGGGCATTTCGGAACTACCTGCGCGCGGGTGGGCTGTATGCCTTCGAAGGCTCTGATTCATTGCGCGGAGCACTTTCATGCCCGCAAGCATTTCTACGATTTTGGTATCGATGGGGCCGATGGGTTGACCATTGATCAGCCGGCGGTGATGAAACGGGTTCGGGCGTTTCGGGACCGTTTCACCAAAGGTGTACAGTCCGGATCGACGGATACTTTGACCGAAGAACAGCTGATTAAAGGCTACGCCAAGTTTGTGGCGCCGAATGTTGTGGAAGTTAATGGCGAACGCATTCAAGGCGAACGTATTATCATCGCGACTGGTTCTCGGCCGGTGGTGCCGACTCCTTGGAAGACGGCGTTAGGTGATCGTTTGCTGACCAGCGATGAAATTTTTGAACTTGAGACTTTGCCGAAGCGTATTGCCGTCATCGGTTTGGGCGTGATTGGCCTGGAATTGGGCCAGGCGCTGTCGCGCATTGGAGTGGACGTGATTGGGTTTGAAATGACCAGTACCATTGCCGGACTTCGCTCGCCGAGTGTTTCGAAAGAGGCCGTTAAATTGATTTCCAAAGAATTTCCGATTTACCTGGGAGAAGCGGCTGAAATCGAAGCGACGGCATCGGGTGCGAAAATCACGGTTTCCTCCGGCACCTTTGAAGTGGACGTTGTGCTGGCCTCGCTTGGACGCCGTCCGAATATCGACCAAATCGGTATTGAGCATTTAGGCGTCGAACTGGATGAGCGGGGGATGCCGCCGTTTAATCTGCAAACCATGCAAGTGGCCGACTTGCCGGTGTTTATCGCCGGAGACGTCAATGGCTTCCGTCCGATTCTGCATGAAGCCGGACACGAAGGTAAAATTGCGGTATTGAACGCCATGCAGTATCCGTCTATTCAGTCCTATAAGCGTAAAACCGCTTTAGGGGTGGCGTTTACCGACCCTCAAATTGCGTCGTTTGGTTGCGGTTATGACGATCTGGACCTGGCGGAATCGGTGGTGGTTGAGTTCAACCTGGAGCGTAACAATGGCCGAGCATTGTGATGGGCGAAGATCGGGGAATGATTTCCTTATATGCCGATAAAGCTCGAAACGCTTGGTCGGAGGAGAGCTGATGATGCCGGAAGCCGAACACCTTGCGCACTTACTGGCTTGGGCGGTTGAGCAGGAAATGGACGTGTTGCAGTTGGTGAGAATGCCTTACTATCATCCAGTGTTGGAGGAGGCGGTCGAATCGGCCATTCAGTTATTGGCGAAAGAGTTGTATTCGCCGGAAACGCTGAATGCCTTGGAAATTTGTTAAAGACTTCTGCTGACAAAATGCCGGGCATGGACGAGGCGAAAATCTTAATACTTACATATTGTTATAATTGGTATATAATAGGCGCGCCCGATGCGTTCGGGTTTTTTTAAATAGAAAATTTGAATTCGACCGAATGTATGGAAAGAAGGCCGCCTTGTAAGGGGCCGTTCGGACGGTTTAAATCGAGTGAAAAATCCTTTAAAGTGTGGAATAAATAACTTAGATTTTCAAAATAGACACAAAATAGTTGAATTTCGAGTGACTGAAAAAGTAAAATGAAACATCGAGTCGTCGCCAGAGACGATGACAGAAGAATCCACCGAATGTATGGAAAGAAGGCCGCCTTGTAAGGGGCCGTTCGGACGGTTTAAATCGAGTGAAAAATCCTTTAAAGTGTGGAATAAATAACTTAGATTT
>LZQQ01000173.1_pt1 | contig 10827 bp, 11 predicted proteins | sample 768581 | NCBI WGS metagenome assembly LZQQ01 (sample SAMN05207185, study PRJNA324510) | oil field metagenome | isolation source: sample BH-FW-20 from oil reservoir | place: India: Bombay High | collected 2015-11-25 | reverse complement strand
GATGCTCAGACGTACGTAGCTGTACATCGATCGATGCTCAGACGTACGTAGCTGTACATCGATCGATGCTCAGACGTACGTAGCTGTACATCGATCGATGCTCAGACGTACGTAGCTGGTACATCGGATCGATGCTCAGAGCCGTGTAAATCGAGAATATAAATCTCATCAAAGGTTTGCAGTAAATGCTTGCGCATTTGGCGGTGAATTAGTCCATCTATAAACGAGTTATTGGTAATAAACGCCAATACGCCTTCGCCATTTTTTCGATAAAGTGCTGACCGTAGCGAATAAATTTAATGTAGTCGTCCGAAAGCGGTTGAATATTGCGTTCATTGAGGTCTTTTTTATAGTCTTGAACAAGATTTTGAATCCAGTCGCCCTTATTGGTGCTGCTCACCGAATAAGGCGGGTTGCCCATCACCACCATCACCGGCGTGTCTTTTTTGACTTCATTGGCGTGTTTGGCTTCGTCGCTGAGCCAGCTGGAAAATAAGGTGTGGGTGTCGGGGTGGTATTCTTCCAGCGAGTTGGTCAAAACACCCGCAGGCGGTTGGCTTGATTGCGCATATCGCACCCGGTTTCGCCGAGCAGCATATCCAGTTTTAATGCGCCATTGCATAAGAGGCCATCAGCAATTCAAAGCCGTTTAAACGGGGGATTAAATCCTTTTCCACATAACTCGGCCAGATGCCTTGCATGTGCTGAAATTTGCTTTGGTAGAGGAAATTCACCACTTCCGCCAAAAAAGTGCCGGTGCCGGTGGCGGGGTCGAGAATCTGCACTTTATGCACTTCCACGTCTTCGATTAAGGCTTGGCCTTTATTTTTGCCTTTGGTGACGGCGGTGCCTTGCGCTTCACGCTGAATGGTGGTTTTGCTGTTATCGGCCAGGCCGTCTTTGATATTGAATTTGGTTTTAAGAATTTCATCCACCGCACGGACAATAAAGTTCACCACCGGTTGCGGGGTGTACCAGACGCCTCTGGCTTTTCTGAGTTTGGCGTCGTATTTGGCAAGAAAGGTTTCGTAAAATGGATGATCGGGTCTTGTTGCGCAGTGCTTTTGCCAAAGCCTTCGAGAATGCTTTTCACATCGGCATGGCGAAAAACTTCGGCGAGGTTATCCACGGTGGTGGTGATGCGTTCATCAATATTGTAGCCGGCAATGGATTGAAACAGGTTTCGCAATAAGGGGTTGCTTTGCGGAATCAGTTTGGCGGCTTCGTCTCGGTCAAACGTTGGTAACGTCGGGTCGTGATAACGCGCAGCAAATAATCCATAGGCCAAGGTTTGCGCATAAAGGTCGGCAAACTGTTTGGGTTCCAGGTCGTGAATCAGCATTTGCCGAAAGGTGTTGAATTGTTCGGTCAACGGGCTGTTTTGTTCAGCGTCTAAATCCGCCGTAAGCGCTTCTTCCAGAATGTTTTCCAATAATCGTGCCTTACCGGCCATCAGCTCGGCCAGTTTGACCGGCGATTTAATCGCTTGCGTGACTTTAGTGGCGAATTCTTGAATGAGGTTTTCGAATTTTTCAAACTCTTTTTCGAGTGGAATAATCTGACCGGTGCTGTCGCTGGGTTGGCCCAGCCAAATTTCCGCCACCTTGTCACCATTTTCAAAAAACTGAAACCAGACATAATCGGTAATAATCAGGTTATCCAAAGCATTACGATAGCGAGTAAACTGTTCTTTATACAACTTGTGATTTAAGTCTTTGCCAATATCTTTGGCTTCGATATAGCCAATCGGCACACCGTCTTTGGTGACCACAAAATCTGGGTTGCCGCAGTCGGTAATCTTGGACGGTTCGTTGGTAATGTGGTGTTCCGGCAATAACTGGCGAAGCAAAGCTTCCAAGTCCGCACGAAAAGTATGTTCTGATGTATGGCCCTCGGCCAGACGTTGATTCAACGTATCGAGATAATGTGAAATGGGGTTCATAAAACCGTCTTTAATGATTGGGACTGAAAAACTATTGGAAATAGCTTAGCGGATTCTCTGGCGATTGATAAGCCCTATTATCAAGGTTTATCGTGGCGTCATCCAACCATTACCTAAAAAACCCGCTTTTGACCAGGCCTGGGCATTTTTACTCAAGGTTTCGCCCGCCAAAATTACGCCTGATGTCAATGGCTTATTGAGTTAAAATACACGGTTCTTATATTTTTGACAGACAGAATGGTTTTATCTATGACGGATCGCGCAACTCGGATTTCACAACTCAAATCGCTTTTGGCGGAACGCATTGTCATCCTCGACGGTGCCATGGGGACAATGGTGCAATCCTTGCAGCTCAGTGAAGACGACTTCCGTGGCGAACGTTTTGCCGACTACCACATGGACATCAAAGGCAACAACGACATTCTGGCCATGACCCAGCCGCACCTGATTCGTGACATCCATTTGTCGTTCCTGAATCGCGATGTCGATATCGTCGAAACCAATTCCTTCAACGCCACGACCATTGCGCAAGCCGATTACGACATGCAAGACATCGTCACCGAGCTGAACATCGCCGCCGCGCAAGTGGCGCGCGAAGCCTGTGATTTGGCCGAACAGAAAGACGGCCAACCGCGTTTTGTCGCCGGTGTTTTGGGGCCAACCAACCGCACTGCCTCCATCTCGCCGGACGTCAACGACCCCGGCAAACGTAACACCGATTTCGACGAACTGGTTGAGGCTTACACACAAGCCACGCATGGCTTGCTGGAAGGCGGCGCGGACGTTATTCTGATTGAAACCATTTTCGATACCTTGAATGCCAAGGCCGCGATTTTCGCGGTGAAAGAAGTGGAAGCCGCTGTCGGTTACGAAGTGCCGATTATGCTGTCCGGCACCATCACCGATGCTTCCGGCCGAACCCTTTCCGGCCAGACGACCGAAGCGTTTTACAACGCCGTCGCCCATGCACAGCCGCTGTCGGTCGGCTTGAACTGCGCTTTGGGGCCGGAAGAGCTGCGCCCTTATGTGGCCGAACTCAGCCGCGTGTGCGAAACCTACGTGTCCGTTCACCCCAACGCCGGTCTACCGAACGAATTCGGCGAATACGACGAAACCCCGGAACAAATGGCGGCGGAAATCGCCGTTTGGGCAGAAAAAGGTTGGATTAACATCATCGGCGGTTGCTGCGGCACCACGCCCGACCACGTCAAAGCCATGGCCGATGTCGCCTTGCGCCACACCACCCGCGCCTTGCCGGAAATTGCCCCGGCCTGCCGTTTGTCCGGTCTGGAGCCGCTGAATATCGACGAAGACTCGCTGTTCGTCAATGTCGGCGAACGTAACAACGTCACCGGTTCCGCCAAGTTCAAACGCCTGATTATCGAAGAAAACTACGGCGAAGCTATCGACATCGCCGTCAAACAAGTGGAAGACGGCGCGCAGATTATCGACGTCAATATGGACGAAGGCATGCTGGACGCCAAAGCCTGCATGGTCAAATTCCTCAACCTGCTGGCCTCCGAACCGGAAGCCTCCCGCGTGCCGATCATGATCGACTCCTCCAAATGGGACGTCATCGAAGCCGGTTTGAAATGCATCCAGGGCAAAGGCGTGGTCAACTCCATTTCCCTGAAAGAAGGCGAAGACGCCTTTATCCGCCAGGCCAAACTGGTCAAGCAGTACGGCGCGGCGGCGATTGTCATGGCCTTTGACGAAACCGGCCAGGCCGACACCTTGGAACGCAAAATCGAAATCTGTAAACGCTCTTATGACGTCTTGACCCAAAAAGTCGGCTTCTTGCCACAAGACATTATTTTCGACCCGAACATTTTCGCCGTCGCCACCGGCATCGAAGAGCACAACAACTACGGCCTCGACTTCATCAACGCCATCACCTGGATTAAAGCCAACCTGCCGCACGCCAAGATTTCCGGCGGGGTGTCCAACGTCTCCTTCTCCTTCCGCGGCAACAACCCAGTGCGTGAAGCGATTCACTCGGTCTTCCTCTACTACGCCATTAAAGAAGGCATGGATATGGGAATTGTGAATGCCGGGCAAATGGCAATCTACGATGACCTGCCAGAAAAATTGCGTCTGGCGGTTGAAGACGTGGTACTGAATAAAGACCCAGATGCGGGTGAACGTCTGCTCGATGTGGCGGAAGAGTTCCGTGGCGATGGCACCGCCGCCGCCAAAGTTCAAGACACCGCTTGGCGCGAAGAATCCGTTGAAAAGCGTCTCGAACACGCGCTGGTCAAAGGCATTACCGACTTTATTGAAGCCGATACCGAAGAGGCCTATCAAAAACTCGGCACAGGCCTCGCCGTTATTGAAGGCCCCTTAATGGATGGCATGAATGTGGTCGGCGATCTATTCGGTTCTGGGAAAATGTTCCTGCCGCAAGTGGTCAAATCCGCCCGCGTCATGAAACGCGCCGTCGCCTATCTGGACCCGTATCTGCTGGCCGCCAAAACCGAAGGTCAGCAACAAGGCAAAATCGTCATGGCCACGGTCAAAGGCGACGTTCACGACATCGGCAAAACATCGTCGGCGTGGTGTTGCAGTGTAATAATTTCGAAGTGATTGATTTGGGCGTGATGGTGCCCGCCGAGAAGATTCTCGACACAGCCGTTGAACAAGGCGCCAATGTCATCGGCCTGTCCGGTCTGATTACACCGTCGCTGGAAGAAATGGTCAATGTCGCCAAACTGATGAAAGAACGCGGCATGGACTTGCCGTTGCTCATCGGCGGCGCCACCACGTCCAAAGCGCACACCGCCGTGAAAATCGAACCGCAATACGACCACCCGGTGGTGTACGTCAAAGACGCCTCCCGTGCCGTCGGCGTGGCGCAAAGCCTCATTTCCAACGATTTGAAAGTCGATTTCGCCGCCAAAATCCGCGCCGAATACGAACAAGTTCGGGAAGAACGCAAAGCCCGCGCCCAGCAGGTCAAGCGTATCCCAATCAAACAAGCGCGCACCAATCCCGCCTTAACCGACCAGGCCTGGCAGGAATTCACCCCCGTCCGTCCAAAATTCCTCGGCAGCAAGGTGTTGGACAACTTCCCGCTGGAAAAACTGGTGGAACGCTTTGACTGGTCGCCTTTCTTCCAGGCCTGGGAGTTACACGGAAAATACCCGCGCATTCTCGACGACAAGGTCGTGGGCGAAGAAGCCCGCAAAGTGTTTGCCGACGCCCAAACCATGCTCAAGCAAATCATCGACGAAAAATGCTCACCGCCAAAGCCGTGTACGGATTCTACCCGGCCAACCGCGTCGGCGACGACATTGAAGTCTATGCCGACGAAAGCCGCAACCAAGTGCTGCACACTTTCCATCACCTGCGCCAGCAGGCCGAGAAAAAACGTGGCGGTGCCAATAACTGCCTGTCGGACTTCATCGCCAGCAAGGAAAGCCGCGTGGCGGATTACATCGGCTTCTTCGCCGTCACCGCCGGCATCGGCATTGACGAGCACGTGGAACGCTTTGAAAAAGACCACGACGACTATCACGCCATTATGCTCAAAGCCCTGGCCGACCGCTTTGCCGAAGCCTTTGCCGAAACCCTGCATGAAATCGTGCGTAAGGACGATTGGGGCTACGCGCCGGACGAAAACCTCGACAACGAAGACCTCATTAAAGAACGTTACCAAGGCATTCGCCCCGCCGCCGGTTATCCGGCCTGCCCGGACCACACCGAAAAAGGCACCCTTTGGGAGCTGCTAAACCGGACGAAACCATCGGGCTGGACATTACCGAAAGCTTTGCCATGACGCCGACGGCCGCCGTTTCCGGCACCTACTTCGCCCACCCCAAGCCCGCTATTTTGGTGTTGGCTCACTCGGTCGCGACAGGTTGAAGATTACGCAGAGCGTAAAGAGATGACGGTTGAAGAAGCTGAGAAATGGCTGGCACCTAACTTGGGGTATGACCCTGAGGATTTTGCGAATTAAATCAACGTCCATCTATGTTTTTTGATTATCAATTAATTGTTTTGTTCTATCACTACATTCAATAAGAGTTTCAGGATCATGAAACTCTTGATTTTTGTCTCGCGAATAGACCCCTATATTTATATAATCCTTCAAAAATAGGCCTCTAAACTTCATTAAAGTGTTTCTTAAATATTTCTTTTATCTTCTTCTATATGATGAGAACTATACCGATTAGATTTATCATTTATTTTGTAAGAACCATCATCTAACCTTTTAATTTCTCCGCCAATCCTAGCTGCTCTAGCTTTAACCAAAGTTGGATGCCCAATATCAGTTCCAATTACTAGTACGCCATCTTCAGATATTAACCAAATATGAGTATTACTTCCGTTAACAACATCAGATAATCTTTTATTTTGATCATTGACAATAAACTCCAAGATCTCTTTGTTCTGAACTAAATCTCCATCCAAAACCTCATTCGACTTTATCGTTTTAGGCGGATTTACTTTTCCAAATAAATCTTCTAATTTTTGACGAAAAGACTCTTTAGAGTTAATAACCTTACGGATAGTCGAATAAAAGAAACTTAAAGCAACTTTTGAGGTATCCATGATATTTTCTTCATCATTAGCATACACAGCATGTAATTCAGAAATAACTGTATCTACGACCGAATGATTCGACCTCACTACAGAAACCAATCCATTACCTAATGGTATATCGGTAGCATCATAAACTAAATCGAACAACCAAAACCTTCTTCAATAGAAAAGCTACATTGCCAGACAAATTTGGGCCAACTCCGCAATAAAACTCTAGACTTCTCTTTTACATCGTTCTTTTTAAGATATTCTGATTTTAAATCTGAACTACACACCAATCTCATCGAAAAATTAATTCCATAATCATCAAGTCTGTAAGAGCTAAAAACTTTAACTAATGCTTCTCTAAGATATGTACAGGCAGATAAAACTAAATTGTAAGGAATTCTAACTTTATAATACGTTGCCGTTTTAAGAGTCGTAACAACAAATATTTCGTCTACAGTTGTATCTCCATCAACTCTGATAGAATAGGCAGAACCAGATGGAAGCGCACCAATAAAACCATCTTGTTTGAGCAAAATACTTTCAATTTTTGTATAGGCTCCAATTCTATCGTCATGAATATAGAATCCTTCAATAGATTGAGTATCTGTTGATTTATAGCCTAAAACGACAACAGCATGATCCCCCTCAAGCTCATATTTATTATTGCCATTTTTTATATAGACTTCTCCACCTGCAAAAACTGGAATATTACTATCAATATGACTTCGAATATATTCTTCAAAATCTAGATTGGATACCCCTTTTTCACTATCAGTTTTAAACGAGTGTAATTTTAAATTTTGAACTTCAAGAGCCTTTAGAACTTGTTCATCATTCAAACCTTCATTTGGAAAACCATTAATATGAGCCCCCCTACTTTCTATTGCATTTAATGTAATTTCACTAGGAGAAGGTATAGAATCCAAGGACAAGTGATTCGTGGCATGCATCAACGACCATATCGAAGTAGTTGCACATGCCGAAACAACTTTATCTTGCTCTTGGTATGCGACAGAATCCACACTAAATTGGATACCTAACAGGTTTGCAATATATTGGCGATGAATATAGTGCCTCTCACTACCGTCATTAGAGTCGTTGCTATATGCTTTTAAACATGTTTTTCCTAAAAATGTTACTGGCAACGGCTTTATTACCGAAAAACCTAAATACGATTCCTTTAACTCTTTAATTTTGTCCACTTCATTATTTTCAACCCAATCAATTAAATCTTTATAGTCAAACATATTAGAAAAAAAGTGTAATCTAGCGCAACGACTAGAATAACGATTAAAGCTTCTAACGTAATATTTTTGGTAATCGACAAGATAATCTTTATCTACATAGGAAGTTTCACAAATAACCGTTTTAGCACTTAACCTTTCCAGATAATTAGTTAAATACTGCATCTGCTTTTTTGTGAGATATCTGGAAATTCAGCTCCAAAACTTTCTCGTATTAACAGGCTAATAAGATTTTTATCAAACTCTGAAACTAATAATTCGGGCTTTTCCATTAATCACCTTATAAAAACTACAAAAAAGGCCGCATAAGCGGCCTTATTAATTACAGTTTTTCGTAACTATAAATTATATGTTCTAATTGCGTCTTTCTGGGTATGAGTCGAAGCGTCTAACTTTTTTTGAAAATCTTCATGAAACTTCTCAATATGATCGAAAATACCCTTCACTTCATGACTGGTTAGATCTCTAGATTCAAGCGCTTCCTGCAAAGCAACTATATTCGCAGGAATTTCTGTTTTAGGGTCTCTTGACATAGGCATAATTAATTCCCCAAAATTAAAAAAGGTAGCTGATTATACTCCCAAAAAAATAACAAGTACAATCAATTTACGACTTAAATATAGCATAAAATATTTAGTCACCTCAAACCAAATTCAAATAAAAAACAAATAATTAGGATTAACTCTACCCATGCAAGCTAAAACAAAAAATGCATATCATTAGAGATAATACCAATCAAAAATTAATAAAATCAAGTTACTTAGATGATGTTCTTGATTTCAAAAATAGCCAATTTAAAAACGAAATTTCATATCGGACATTAAAGGAATGAGATTACTTGTTAAGTACTCTTTTCAACTTACAGCCTCGAGTTCTCAGCCGTTCATGCAGCTATATTTACAAAATAACACCGCTTTAAATTTATCTGGGACAGCAGTGGGTCAGACTCCATTGATTTAACTCAAACCCAATTCTCCAAACGCAAGCCACCAACCTGCTCAAACTCTTTTTCATTATTGGTGACCATTAATCAGGCCTTGGCTTCGGGCATGACCCGCTAGCATCATATCGTATGGTCCGATTGGCTTACCTTGCGCGTAGAGTTCTGCGCGAATTTCGCCGAAGTGTTTTGCGGCTTGTGTATCAAAACCCAACACCTCTAAACGCGCAATTAACCCTTCAATATCAGCCAGATTGACTAGAGTTTAGGTTAGCACTTGCTCGTACTAACCATTGAAATCATTAGACTATTTAAAATCGAATGCCTGGTGACTCTATTAATAAACCATTTCCTCTTGAGTTTACGAACACTTCCAGCGCAACATAATAATCATCGCCTGGTTTTATTGTCTGTGCGCGAATATTTTTAAAGCAACCGTTGAATCTGGAGTGCAGTCCATTAACCTTACCATTTTTAGCCTATATGCTGGATAACCGTTACTTTGACCTTGTGATAATAAATTAGCCCGAATGCGCTTTCCTGAATAAAGAGTATGGCACTGAGCACAGGCCATATTTAATTGACCTGCTCTGGTATTGTAAATTTGCTTTCCTTTTAAATAAAAAGGCTTCATTTCACCATCAATCTTCACATTTACCTTTTCACCACGAGCCAAATTTTTAACAAATAATTCCAAAGCCAACGCTTTCTTTCCATCGTACTTTAAATCAGAATTTCCTAGTTTTTTTGACCATTCCATACGAATTTTTTCTTGTAAAGTAACAGGTTTTTTGAGTTTGGAATCATACACGGGATACATTGCAAGACGTTTTTTATCTAGCTTTAAGCTACCATCACCATGGCATGATGCACAGGAATTACCATTCTTTCCCTTCGTGGAAAATAATTCAGCGCCGCTTTCAACAACATAAAAGCCTGGATTTTCAAAATCATCATTTTGTATTTTTTTACTTTCATCTGACAAATAATTAAACCCTGATGATGGTGTTTTAATGGCTTAATATCGACAAAACGTCCGCTTGCAAATTCTTCATGATTAACAATAAAAGGATTGTAATCACTGTTATTAAATATCTCTGGTTCATTATTCCGTCCCCTTATTTCAAACTTGACAGGTAAGCAACAACATCTTCAACTTCCTGAGCTGTAAGAATTGTTTTCCTTTGAACTTCTTGCCAACCCGACTAAGTTTGTTTGGATTAATATAGAATGATGGCATGACAGTATTGTGGTTAATAGCCATTTCATGAATTACCCTCATGCGAATCATACCTTCCGAATATCGAGAACCAACTTGCGAAAGATCAGGGCCAATCTCGCCATGAAACTGATGTTCTTTGATTGGCATCTTATGACATGCTAAACAACTTCCTTTTTTACGATCAATAACAACTTTTCGTCCACGATCGACGGCACCTTCTAGCCCGCATAGAGGTTTTTCAATTTGATAATTCACAATATCCCAATTACATGGAAGATTCTTACCGTAAGATTCGCTCGACTCGGCATATACAGGCAAAAACTCAGAGAAAACATACACAAAACTAATAACTTCACCCTCTCAAATAACATATTCCGTCTCCATTTATTAAGAATAAAAATTTAGAGCACTTTTATCTTATTTCTTAATTGAAGATCACAGAATTGGTGCTTACACTAAAAATAATAGGGATTTCCCTAAATAAAGAACCCCATGTTTTACTTCTTGCTAAAGCTTCATTGACAACTATGAAAATATAAAACCTTGACACATTAGGATCACCATCCTAAACTAACCACAAAACTAGGACAGCCATCCCATAAACTCTATTTTTAAACGAAAACCCAGATTATATGAGTCAACTAGCCACCCGAAATCGAATCATTGAAGCCGCTGATGCCTTGTTTTATCAACAGGGATTTGAGCATACGTCTTTTACCGACATTGCCAGTCAGGTTGAGATTTCCAGAGGCAACTTTTACCACCACTTTAAAACCAAAGACGCTATTTTAGATGCGGTGATTCAGCACCGTATGGAGCTTACCGAAACCATGCTAGAGGACGTCTGAGCACGTCTTTTACCGACATTGCCAGTCAGGTTGAGATTTCCAGAGGCAACTTTTACCACCACTTTAAAACCAAAGACGCTATTTTAGATGCGGTGATTCAG
>LZQQ01000172.1_pt1 | contig 10919 bp, 12 predicted proteins | sample 768581 | NCBI WGS metagenome assembly LZQQ01 (sample SAMN05207185, study PRJNA324510) | oil field metagenome | isolation source: sample BH-FW-20 from oil reservoir | place: India: Bombay High | collected 2015-11-25 | reverse complement strand
CCAGACGCTTGTAGGAGTTGGTCGACGGGTTGGTCAGGGCGTTCAGCGCCTTGCCGTGCTTGATGATGCCGCCGATGAAGTACAGCGCGGTATCGGACAGGCCGGCATAGCCTTCGCCGGCGAAGGTGTTCTTGCCGTCTTTGGCGATGGACATGTGCACGTGCATGCCCGAGCCGTTGTCGCCGTACAGCGGCTTCGGCATGAAGGTCACGGTCTTGCCGTAGGCGGCGGCGACGTTCTGCACGCAGTACTTCAGGGTCTGAACTTCGTCAGCCTTGGCCACCAGGGTGTTGAACTTCACGCCGATTTCGTTCTGCGCGCCGGCCACTTCGTGGTGGTGCACTTCGACGACCTGGCCCATCTCTTCCAGGGCGTTGCACATGGCGGTACGGATCTCGTGATCCGGATCGGCCGGCGGAGTCGGCAGGTAGCCGCCCTTCACGCGGATGAAGTGGCCGCTGTTGCCCTGACGGCCGTCGAGGTCGGCGTCACTGCTCCAGGATGCCTGTTCGGAGAAGATCTTGAACATCGAGCCGGACATGTCCGACTTGTACTTCACGGAGTCGAAGATGAAGAACTCGGGCTCCGGGCCGGCGAATACGGTGTCACCGATGCCGGTGGACTTGAGGTATTCCTCGGCGCGCTTGGCGATGGCGCGCGGGTCGCGCTCGTAGCCCTGCATGGTCGAAGGTTCGATGACGTCGCAGACCAGGATCAGGGTCGGCTCTTCGGTGAACGGATCGAGCACGGCGGTGCTGTCGTCCGGCAGCAGGATCATGTCGGAGGCTTCGATGCCCTTCCAGCCATCGATGGAAGACCCGTCGAACATCTTGCCGACTTCGAAGAAGTCGTCATCGGCGTTGCGGGCCGGCATGGTGATGTGATGCTGGCGGCCCTTGGGGTCGGTGAAGCGCAGATCAATCCACTTCACATCGTTATCTTTGATCAGTTGAAGCGACTTCGACATGGGTGTTCTCCAAGTGGTGGAAGCGTGACAGTAGCTTCCCTGTATCGAGGTTGAAGCCGGGTGGCGATGTTCCGCCAAGGCGACCTGCCTCACAAGGGAGCAAATTGCATGCCAGTGCTCCGAGTTGGGTCCGGTGCGCCCGCCTGCGCCGCCTGCGCCTCTGGCCCCCTGTCAGGGCAGCCTGTCCATGCCACTGCTGTGCACGCTAATGGTGCGCTCCTGCAGTGCACTGCCTCCTTTTGGTGCCTTGCGCCAGTGGTGCAGAAAACCGACTAAAGGTCTGGCCATTTCCGCTATACTCCGCGCCCCTCTTTTTCAGGCCTCGCCGGCCACGCGCTGCGTCCATGAAGCTGATCGTCAAGGTTTTCCCCGAAATCACCATCAAGAGCCCACCGGTGCGCAAGGGCTTCATTCGTCAGCTGACGAAAAACATCCGCGCCGTGCTCAAGGACCTGGACCCTGCGCTCCAGGTCGAGGGTGTGTGGGACAACATCGAGGTGGAGACTTCCGTCGGCGAGGCCAAGGCGCTGCGCGAGATGATCGAGCGGTTGCGCTGCATGCCTGGCATTGCGCATTTTCTCGAGGTCCACGAATACCCGCTGGGCGACCTGGACGGACATCGTCGAAAAATGCCAGGCCCACTATGCCGAGCGCCTGCCGGGGCGCATCTTCGCCGTGCGCTGCAAGCGTGCCGGCAAGCATCCGTTCAGCTCGATGGACGTCGAGCGCCACGTCGGCAGCCAGTTGCGCCAGCGCTGCGGCGCCGCCGGCATCTCGCTGAAGGCGCCGGAAGTCGAAGTGCGCATGGAGATCCGCGACCAGCGCCTGTTCGTCGTGCATCAGCAGCATGACGGCATTGGCGGCTACCCGCTCGGCTCGCTGGAGCAGACGCTGGTGCTGATGTCCGGCGGTTTCGACTCCACTGTCGCGGCCTACCAGATGATGCGCCGCGGGCTGATGACCCACTTCTGCTTCTTCAACCTCGGCGGCCGCGCCCATGAACTGGGCGTGATGGAAGTGGCGCACTACCTGTGGAAGAAATACGGCAGCTCGCATCGCGTGCTGTTCATCAGCGTGCCCTTCGAAGAGGTGGTCGGCGAAATCCTGCAGAAGGTCGACAACAGCCAGATGGGCGTGGTCCTCAAGCGCATGATGCTGCGCGCCGCGACCCAGATCGCCGAGCGCCTGAGCATCGATGCACTGGTCACCGGCGAGGCGATCAGCCAGGTGTCCAGCCAGACGCTGACCAACCTCAAGGTGATCGACTCGGCTACCGACATGCTGGTCCTGCGCCCGCTGATCGCCAGCCACAAGCAGGACATCATCGACACCGCGACGGCCATCGGCACCGCCGAATTCGCCCGCAACATGCCCGAATACTGCGGCGTGATCTCGGTGAACCCGACCACCCGAGCCAAGGGCTACCGGGTCGTGCACGAGGAAAAGCAGTTCGACATGGCGATTCTCGAGCGCGCCCTGGCGAACACCCGCCAGGTCGCCATCGACCGGGTCATCGACGAACTGGGCCAGGACCTCTCGGTCGAGGAAGTCGGCGAAGCGCTTCCCGGCCAGGTCGTCCTCGACATCCGACACCCGGACCTGGCCGAGGACGAACCCCTCGAGCTGGCCGGCATCGAAGTCGAAACGGTGCCCTTCTACGCGCTGAACAACCGCTTCAAGGAACTGGATGGCAACCGCCAGTACCTGCTGTATTGCGATAAAGGTGTCATGAGCCGCCTGCATGCTCATCACCTGCTGAGCGAGGGGCACCAGAACGTGCGGGTCTACCGACCGGCAAGCCCGAAAGCCGTTGCTGGAAGCGCCCAGTGAAGAGCGCCCGTCCGACCAGCCGTATCGTCATTCGACGCAAGCACCCTCCCGACCGGACTGCTGCCTGCGCCTTCCGTCCCGTTTCGGCTCCACGCTTCCCGCATATTTTTTAGGTAACCAAAGTGATCGAGAACCTCAGAAACATCGCCATCATCGCCCACGTCGACCATGGCAAGACCACCCTCGTCGACAAGCTGCTCAAGCTCTCCGGCACCCTTGACCGCAAGGAAGCCGAAGGCGAGCGCGTGATGGACTCCAACGACCAGGAACGCGAACGCGGCATCACCATCCTGGCGAAGAACACCGCCATCAAGTGGAACGACTACCGCATCAACATCGTCGACACCCCCGGCCACGCCGACTTCGGTGGCGAGGTCGAGCGCGTCATGTCGATGGTCGACTCCGTGCTGCTGGTGGTCGACGCCCAGGACGGCCCCATGCCGCAGACCCGCTTCGTGACCCAGAAGGCGTTCAAGGCCGGCCTGCGTCCGATCGTCGTGGTGAACAAGATCGACCGCCCGGGCGCGCGTCCGGATTGGGTCATCGACCAGATCTTCGACCTGTTCGACAACCTCGGCGCCACCGATGAGCAGCTCGATTTCCCGATCGTCTACGCCAGCGCCCTGAACGGCATCGCCGGTCTCGATCACGAAGCCATGGACGACAACATGGATGCCCTGTTCCAGGCCATCGTCGACCACGTGCCGGCACCCAAGGTCGACACCGAAGGCGCATTCCAGATGCAGATCTCGCAGCTGGACTACAACAGCTTCCTCGGCGTGATCGGCATCGGCCGCATCGCCCGCGGCAAGGTCCGCTCCAACACCCCGGTGACCGCCATCGGCGCCGACGGCAAGAAGCGCAACGGCCGCATCCTCAAGATCATGGGCCACCACGGCCTGCAGCGCGTCGAGGTGGAAGAAGCCACCGCCGGCGACATCGTCTGCGTCTCGGGCATGGACGAGCTGTTCATCTCCGACACCCTCTGCGACCAGCAGAGCGTCGAGGCGCTGCCGCCGCTGACCGTCGACCAGCCGACCGTGAGCATGACCTTCCAGGTCAACGACTCGCCGTTCGCCGGCAAGGAAGGCAAGTTCGTCACCAGCCGCAACATTAAGGACCGTCTGGACAAGGAGCTGCTGCACAACGTGGCGCTGCGCGTCGAACAGGGCGACAGCCCGGAGAAGTTCAAGGTCTCCGGCCGCGGCGAGCTGCACCTCTCGGTTCTGATCGAAACCATGCGCCGTGAAGGCTTCGAGCTGGCCGTGGGCCGCCCGGAAGTGGTGATCATCGAGAACGAGGCCGGCGAGAAGCAGGAGCCGTACGAGAACGTCACCATCGACATCGAGGAGCAGCACCAGGGCCCGGTGATGGAGCAGATGGGCCTGCGCAAGGGCGATCTGACCAACATGATCCCCGACGGCAAGGGGCGTATCCGTCTGGAATACACCATTCCCGCGCGCGGCCTGATCGGCTTCCGCAACGCCTTCCTGACCCTGACCTCGGGCACCGGCATTCTGACCTCGACCTTCAGCCATTACGGGCCGATCAAGGCCGGTGAAGTGACCAACCGCCAGAACGGCGTGCTGGTCTCCATGGCTACCGGCACTGCGCTGACCTACTCGCTGGAAACCCTGCAGGACCGCGGCAAGCTGTTCCTCAGCCCGGGCGACGAGGTCTACGAAGGCCAGCTGGCCGGCATCCACAGCCGTGACAACGACCTGGTGATCAACCCGACCAAGGCCAAGAAGCTCGACAACATGCGCGCTTCGGGCAAGGACGAGACCATCCAGCTGACCCCGGCACTGAAATTCACCCTCGAGCAGGCGCTGGAATTCATTGCTGACGACGAGCTGGTGGAAGTCACGCCGAAGTCGATCCGCCTGCGCAAGAAAATGCTGAACGAGAACGACCGCAAGCGCTACGAGCGCAGCAAGGTCTAAACGCCGTTGCAGTCAGACAAAGGCGCCTTCGGGCGCCTTTGTTGTTTCTATCCAAAATCGCGCCCATGGACTTGAGCCACGACATCTGCGCGAACTACCCTGCCAGGGTGATGGCATGTCGCCATCCTGGCAGGGACCGCCGTCATCAATACCCAGACGCCCAACCATGGGTCGCTCCACCGCTCAACCCAGCGGGCTGCGCCCCCCCGCAAATGCCTGGCCCAGCACATGCGTATAGATTTGCGTCGTGCGCACGTCGGCATGCCCGAGCAGCGTCTGTACCGTGCGGATATCACTGCCCCGGCGCAGCAGCTCGGTAGCAAAGGTATGCCGAAAGGTGTGGGAACTCGCCGGCTTGCCCAACCCACACGCCTGCACCGCCTGCTTGATGGCACGCTGAATGGAGCTGACATGCACGCGATGACGAGCCGGGTCGCCGTCCGCATCCATGCATACCCCGGCGGAGGGAAACAGCCATTGCCATTGCAGCGAACCGGAGGCTCTGGGGTACTTGCGTTTGAGCGCGTGGGGCACCGTCACCGGCACCTGGTAGAACGCCTCCCGCGCCTGCCGCCGCCCGCGAATCAGCGCAATCCGTTCCGTCAGCCGCGCAGTCAGGCTCGCTGGCAGCAAGGTGGTGCGGTCCTTACCGCCCTTGCCGTCACGCACGATGATGACCTGCTTGTCGAAATCGATGTCCTTCGCCCGCAACCGCGCAGCTTCCACCACGCGCAAGCCTGCGCCATACATCAGCGACGCCAGCAGATCATAGGGTGGTGCCAGCCGACCAATGACCTCCAGCGCCTCCTGGTGCGACAGCACCACCGGCAAGCGCGGTGGGCGTTTGGCACGGATCGTCTCGCCAATATCACCCAGCGGTCGCTCAAGTACACGGGCGTACAGAAACACGATGGCATTCAGCGCCAGATTTGCGTGGCCGCGGCCACGTGGCGCTCGCTGGCAAGCCAGCTCAGAAACTGGTTGACCTCGGCAGGCCCGAGCTCCAGCGGATGGCGCATCTGGTGAAACCGCAGGTAAAAGCGTATCCAGTACCCGTAACTTTTCTCGGTGCGGATGCTGTAGTGATGCGCGCGCATCACGGCGTGAAACTGCTCCCGCAGGCGCGGCTTGGGCGGTTGGCTGTCCATATGACTTCCTTGGCTGGTTGTTTGTACAGTATTCCTAGATTCACAATAGAGAACCGTCAAGCGAACACAGTGGAAGCCATGATCGATCAGCTAAGGCATTGTTTTAAGAGGGAAATGTTTTACAAAGCGACTCCGTGTTTTCGGAGTTATACCGAACGCTACCGTTATGCGTTAACGCCGCATGCGGTCTAATCACTGTTGGGCGGCAGATAGTTGGTTCAATGACTGAAGGAGGTTGAAGATGGGTTTTTTAAGGATCTTTTACGTCACACGATGGGAGGCCATCATGGTGGCGGTCGTTATGGCGGTCGTTATGGCGGTGGTCATCATGGTGGATATGACCCGAACTACAGGGGGCAGCCTAGCAGCACGCCACCAAGTTCAGCATGCCCAAAGTGCGGGGCAAGCAACGCCGCAAGCGCGCGCTTCTGTCAGCAATGCGGGGCTTCGATGGTTCCAGCAAAGTGCGCGTCCTGTGCAGCGGAAATTCCACCTGGTGCAAAGTTTTGTCCGCAATGTGGAAAGCGGCGTAGGTAGCAGGTTCTCAGTGTGGCCGCCGCCCAACAAGGCGCTGCAGCGGACGGCGCTCCGCGCCGCCGCTGAGCTTGGGCGTTAGGCGAAGCAAGCCCAATTTCAAATAACGAACAAAAGGAGCAAAAATGCCACTTATAAAGCAGATTCACGAGGCAACAGAAAATGGCTCTCTCAAGCAACCATTTACTGTTCAAGATCTCAAGCAATGGATTGAAATAAACAACATTGTTAAAGATGATGGAGAGGAGTATGCAGAATCTTCAATTGATGCAATTCTGTCAAATTCTGATACGAAAAACACTCCAACCACCAATAAGAACGTCAAAATTTTAAAAAGCAGAGTTAACGAGGAAGGGAAAAATGAATATTGGTTTTAAGGAAAAATTTCTATCGTATGTAAAAATCGCCTCTTACTCTCTCTGCTTTTCAACAAGTTACGCTTTTGCTGACGACTCTTTCAACTCTATTGGCGGGTATAGTTTAGGCCAGCAGTGTACTGGATCTGAATTCACAAACGAGAAAACAGAAGTCAGAAACCCCAGTGATGTATTGGATACAATTCAAGTCAAAAGAAACATCGTAAAAAGTGAACTAAAGGGCGGATACAAACTTCGTGTCGAGTGCGGAATTATAGACAACAAAATTAATTATATTTCGTTAACTTCCGATAACTCGGATGATATTTCCGAAATCAAAGAATCGCTTAAGGAAAAATGGGGCGGCCAGCTGACGATAGTGAAAACATAAACTCTGAACCAATGAATTTATTGGGCAACAGAATAGATGGCCACAAGATGGAATCTGAAAAATGGTTTTTAAGTGACTCAAAAACCGCAACAGCTTACACGATGATAACTGTTCCTTACGGTTCATCCTCATTATCAGACCTGAAATGGGGAGGTGGGATCAGCCTTTCTTTAAAGGATAGAAATATTTCCGAATGGAATCATGTAAAACAAAAAGGCTCATTATCTTCTAAAGAAGCAGAAGCAATAAGTGAGAAAAAAGAAAGGAACGTATTCGTGGTTTACTCGAATAGAGCCATTTCAACTCAAAGTAGTCGCCTAACAATGGGCTCCAAGGGACGCTCCGCTTCGCTACGCGCCCCTGAGCCCGGGCGTTACATTTCACAATCAAGTAAGCGGTAATCATATGGATATCAGAAGAGAAAACGCACTTAAAGCATTAGCCGAAAGATTTGCAACATTCTCGAATGTTGTAACTATTCAGAATAAGGCAGGATTCAATGACATAAACAAAAGTGCAGAACGACTTTTTATTGATGTTTTGAACATTGCATATAATCTGCGCTTGAGGGATATGAATGCAATTCAGGATAATTACCCTGCCATAGATTTGGGTGATTATGATTCTAGAACTTGCATACAGGTCACATCAGAGTCTACGAATCAAAAGTTCAGAAATACGGTTGCAAAATTTAAGGAAAAACAGCTAGATCGTGACTTTGATAAATTGATTTTCCTGATCGTTTCCAATAAGGATCTGTGCTCATTAACAGATCACTATATTAATACTAGCGTTATAAATCTAAATGACTTATACAAAACCATAGCAACACTAGACGACAGGGATGTTTTCTATATTGATAGTTATTTATCACAAAACCTGATTAGTAGAGTCGAGCAGTCTGACAGCATTCTGCCTTCAGGGCTGATGACAACCTATTCAACACCTAGGCCAAATGCATTAATTTCTTTTTTGGGCCTTGAGGACGAGCCGGAATATATCGAGCAGTTGTTAAATGACCTAAAATCACTAGCGCAAATATTATCAAATCTGACTAAGCACCAGAGAGAGTACTTATTCTACATGGTTGGGCACGGTCAGTTTGCCCGCAACATTTATGGGCATTTAGATGAAAATAATATCGTTATGCCTACAGGTCAAGTAGCTCAGGCATTTGGTGACTATGGGGTGCAGATATTCAACGTCCTAAAAGCTCAAGATCTATTGTTTGTGAATGATGAGTATGATCCACACGGGGATGATAGATATATTAGTGTTCTTGAGCCGTATTTCAGAGGTGAGTTAGATGATACAAATCTATTTTGTGCGCTAAAAAGTTTCTGTAATGGTGACCTCAACAAGCTAAGAAGAATAATTTTGGATTGTGACTTCTCACATTTGCAGTAGTGAAATGTAACAAGGCACTGCTGCCGGACAAATTTTTCGCTACGCTCAAAGCTTGCCGCAGAGCGCGGCGTTATGTTCACAAGGAGTCAGGTTTCGTCATATGAAGCTTGAAAACATTGAAATGCTTATTGATGGCTCAGGTGAAATTACCATTGGCAGAGCTGGGCCGGTTCGCTGTGCGGCGACTGCATCTGATGAAAACCAGTGTCTTGCGATGTTAGTTCGCCAGCCCGAAGAGTCACTCGGGGATTTGCTTGCACGATTGGATCGTGCCATTGCGGATGCCGTCGAAGACCAAATATTTGTGGATGAAATAAATGGATAGCCTGTCACATCTCATACATCATTGCGGCGAGATGCCCCGTGCTGGCGTTTCTATCTGTTGGGGGCCAGCCCGCTTTGAATCTGACGACCTTGGCTGGTGTTTGCTTATTGAGCGGGTGGCAACAGAGGATGACTTGCAAGAGAATCATTACCTTGAGGAAGTAGGTGATACGATCTGGACTACAGCAGTCGAAATCAAGTGTTGCCCGTATTGTGGTGTCGAACTCACAGATGCGCGATCCGTGATGTCCTCCGATGACTTCGGTTATTTTATCCATATTGATTCTTCGGGGTGGCTGGGTCGGCGCTGCTAACATTAAGAAGAACATAACAAGTGCAGGCACGGCGACGCCCATTACATTGCGCCTTCGGCTCCATTCCATGGGCGCGCATGCTGCAGGCGTTAGGCTTTACCAGTCACAAGGAGATATCGATGCGGAATAAGAGTAAAAGTCGTCCTGATCATAGTAAGGTTGACTGGAGAAATTTGGTTAAAGACGGAGAAAAATTTCGGAAGTTTAATTTTTTCAGTGCGCGATTTGAGTTCAGTAAACTCACCAATTGTGATTTTTCCGCAGTTTCAGCAAAACGGGCGTGTTTTATTAAAGCCGACCTTTCTGGAAGTGATTTTACAGGTGCAAATCTGGAGGGGGCTAACTTCGGGGGCGCCAATTTAACTGGCGTAAATTTCAAGAGCGCCGTCTTAAAGCATGCGAATTTCGAAAACGCCATTGTTGATGGCGCTAACTTTTTGAATGTTAATCTAAATATGGTAAAAAAGCTAAAGCTGTCCGAGTCTCAGCAACGAGAAATCGAAGAGGCTAAACAGGCAGAAAGAGAGAGGGCTGCTGCTGATCTCGCAGCCAGAAAGGCTAAGAAAGAAGCGGAGTAAAATCAATAGCCTAACAAGGCCAGGCACAGCGACGGCTTTTTCGTTGCGGCTGCGCCTTCACTATAAAGCCGCGCGTGCTGGCGGCGTTAGCCGCTAGAGAGGACATATGAAGAGTCTCTATTTAACCACCTTTCTTGCCTTAGCCCTTCAACAGCACTGCTATGCTTCAGATTCAACTTACGATTTAATTTTGAGCGGAAAGCAGTGTGAAGAATTCCAAAATCAACAAATTAACTGCAACTACCGTATAGGGAGTGACTTTTGGCTTAGCCTAGCAGGCGTAGGAACTTCAAATGTCGGCATTGCATTCATGAAATCTGAGTTTAAAGGGAACTACTACGGAACATATGGAACCTCTCATGGCTGCGTAATCATACAGCCAGGAGAGTCCAACAAAAACACCGAACACCCAAACGTAGCCTTTGTCTCTCCACTCAATGGAAAAGTATATAAAACTTGGACCGACTGCAAAGCTATGATTTAGCCATTAACCTCAAGGCATAAAACAGAGAGCAGCACTCAATGAGGGAATTACGAGAGATAGCATTCGAGATAGAGACCCACTGGAAGAGCATTACGAACAGAGGCGCTCAAGAGGCACTCATTCACATGAAGCAGATGGGTGATATAGGAAGCCCTTATGGCGCCGACAGCACAGGTCATTCAGTGGTTGGCAGTTTTTTGCTACATGCCGTCGGATGGCGTGGCGAAGTGGCGCGGCGTGTAAAAAAAAGAGCTTAGGGCAATGTGCAAGCAGAGCCGATAGTACGGCTAACAATGCGCTCAACTGCCGCTCACTTCGTTCGCTGGACGTCCAAAAGCTACGCTTTTGCCGCCCGTTAGCTTAATCGTTAGCGGCTGTCATGTCCGACGCCACTCTTTGCATCAAAGATGCGCTGGCCGATGCGCTGATCAAATACTAAGCGAAAGGTGATCTGGCCATAGCTAACCACTTATGTGGCTGCACTCAACACGGCAGCGAAACCGCCGCCTCACTTCGTTCGCTGGACGTCAAAAGCTACGCTTTGGCCGCCCGTTAGCTTAATCGTTAGCGGCTGTCATGTCCGACGCCACTCTTTGCATCAAAGATGCGCTGGCCGATGCGCTGATCAAATACTAAGCGAAAG
>LZQQ01000171.1_pt1 | contig 10919 bp, 6 predicted proteins | sample 768581 | NCBI WGS metagenome assembly LZQQ01 (sample SAMN05207185, study PRJNA324510) | oil field metagenome | isolation source: sample BH-FW-20 from oil reservoir | place: India: Bombay High | collected 2015-11-25 | reverse complement strand
CTGATGGAACGGGGCATCAACCAGCCAACGATCACCACCCTGATCAAGCTAGCTAACCCCCTGGGCTGCACCGCAGCTGAGATCGTCGACGAGGTGGAACAACTCGTTGCGCATCCCTGAGCACCGGTGTCCTTCGAGCCCCTCAATCGGCGACTAGTTGAATGATCGACTCAAGAGCACTTCTCATCCTAGAGTCGACCACCAAAGGCTCCTGCTCCAACCAAAGACCTCTGTCCACGAGATCATGCACCAGCTTGGGCGCATGACGAAGATCAAGCCCAGCAGGCCATGGCTTTTTCAACTTCCTAGGCTCGACGCACTCGGTCCAGAAGGATGGAACGAACCAGCACAGATCCGACCGAAGCTCTCGTAGTTTCAGGAAGATTCGTACGCCGTTCGGGTCGAGATCACCAAAGTGAACGACAGGAACCTCGGGCTGCACCTGAGCGAGTAGATGCACAACAGTGGCTATGTCCCAGCCAGGGACATGAGCCAAAAGCCATCCGTCCAGCATCGGCAGGTCACGCCAAGCGCCAGAGTTTTCCACCAGCAAGACCGCTCGCAAGGGACCTTCCAAGGTGAGGCCATCAAGGAAGGCCCGCTCCGGGATCGGTGCTTCACCAAGAAAACGGGCAAGCTTCCATAGATCCAGGACACCCTGCTCGGTCTGTGCCACCAATCCACGCGGTGGCCGCAAGCGTAACAATCCGTCGTGGGTCGCCTCGGTGCCGGCAAGCGCGGCTAGCCGGCGCGGCGTCAGTACCGCTTTGGAGTGGGGCGCGGTTAGCGCGGCTGCAGTCCGGCGATTGAGACGTCCTGGCAGCGCCGGAAGCCGCCCTGCGCGGCGCGCATCTTCCAAGCGAGTCCAACCATCAGGCGTGGGAGAAAACCCTCCCGCTGTAAGTGCCGCCAGCGCTTCCTGCCAGTCCGGCCATACCCGCTCAAGCAGCGCAACGAGTTCAGTGCGGCGAGCCTCTACCAAGGCAATCTGATCACGCCGGCCGGTCGAGCGGATCCAGGATAGTTCTGCCAGAGTGTCATACGCTTTCACCTGTGAGGCGCGGCGCTTGAGCGTCCCCTGCACCAGCAACTCGAGCAGAGCGATGCGCTGCTGCGGCGTCTGCCACATTAGCCTACGCTCCTAGTGCGACGACCGAACACCAGAACTTCCTCGCGCCCCTCGGGCGTCACCTGGCGCACCAAGCGATACGTCGTATTACCTTCGGCACGCGCCACTTCGGGAGCCGCGATCATCAACTGCAGATCCAATGTCTGACACAAATCGAACAAGACGCCGAGATTGTCTGGCGACAGGCGGTTGGCTTCGTCCAAGAACAGGAAACGCAGCGAACCGTGAGCGCGCTTACCGCGCAGCAAGGTCGCATCGCGCTCCCACTCGGTGAGAACTACCATCATCAACGCAGCACCGACACCGATCGCCTCGCCGGTCGACAAACGTGTCGGGTTGGCGACTTCCCACTCGGTGCCGGACTTGCGACGGATCTCCACCTGCAGATGCACGTATTCCCGATAATCGAGCAGACGCTGCCCTGCTGAGCGCCCACCGCCGTAGCGACGAAAGATTTCGTCGAGCGCCTCCTCGATCGGCATGTCCGCCTGGAACAGCAGCTCCTGGGCCGCACCTTCACGCAGGGCGCGAAGGATCTGCTCCATACGTTCGACAGCCTGCATGCGCACACGGATGCCCTGAATGCTGCCGAAGCTGACCTTTTCTAGATTCTTGGTCAAGCGAGTGACTTGGCCACGCGCCTTGCGGATCTGTACGTCAATGCCTCGTGCTACGTCTTCGCTAGCTCCACGCAGGTCGCTTTCCTGACGGGCGAGACGCTCTTCGAGGTCAGATAGTTGGTCGCGCAGCCGGATGAGTGCTTCGCGCGGGTCATCGACCTCGGCTACCTGTGCCGGCAGGCGGTGGCGCAGCCAGTCGCGCACAGCCAGCCAGAGTTCAAGAATAGGATCAGCGAAAGCGGCGTCTGCCGATGGATTTCGTACCAGTTCAAGCTCAGCGAGCAGAGCGTCCCCGCCTCGTGCGTTGTGTAACCGTTCGAGCAAGACGTCACGCCGCGCTGTCGCGATCTGTACGAGATTGACATGGCCGCGGATACTGCCTGGCCCGTCGGGATCATTGCCGAGTAGATTGCCTATGAGGCCGTGGCGCTGTGCCCGATCATGTAGTTCACTCCACCGCCTCGTTGCAGGCTCGGCCTCACGGCGCTCGCTGGCGAGTTTCTCATCGGCTGCGATCAGGCGTTCCTGCGCTGCTCGCTGGGCTTCCTGCTGCGTACCGACGGTTCTATTCAATTCCTGTCGTCGGTGCTCCAGAGCACGCAGCGATTCTTCCTGCCGTACGACCTCTTTAGCTGCATCCACTACCGCTTCTTCCGTCGGAGCAGGGATACCTATCCCGTTGAATCGAGTCGTAGCAGCCGCATGCTCCTGACTGGCGATTTGACGTCGGCCTTCCACTTCTTGGAAGTGCTCGGTAATTTGGTCATATCGTGCCTCAGCTTGGCTCACCCTTTCCTCGGCTGCCTCTTGCAAGCCTTCCGCTTCGCTCAGTTGCTCCTTCAGGGCCGGTATTAATTCCTGCGAGTCTTCGAGCCGGCGCGGCGCTTCCTCCCAGGCGAGCGCCTCAGCGTTGTCGCACAGGTATTCGAGGGCTTCGATCCCTGCATCGAGTTGCCGGCGCCGGCCTTCCAGAGTGTCGGCGTGGCGCGTCAGATCCTCTATGTCCGTGTCCGACAACGGAAGCTGGCGCAAATCACCAAGTCCGTTCTCCACATACAGAACATCCTCTTGGTTGGCGGTAACCCAGTCCCTGGCCTCGCCTGCCTGCGATGCCCTTTCACTGAGTATCTGCGCCCGCTCGCCGTGGTCAGGAGGATCAAGCAGAATCGCCTCGGCCAACAGCGAACGCAGCCTGCCAATACGGGGTTGCAGTGCCTGTGCAGCCGCAGCATGGCGATCAGCCATGTCGCTCTGTCGCTCGATCTGTTCACCGACCAAGGCGATCGCCTGCTGCACCTCGATGATGGCGTCCGCGGGGTCACCTGCCAGCCAGACCTCCAGCCCGGCGAGCAGCGTGTCGCCATTCTCCTGCAACCGTTCCAGCGTGCGGCGCTGGCTCCTCGCATTCTCTAGTTCGAACGTTTTCTCTTCGGCCTGCGCCTGCAGCTCGGCCGCCCGTCTCTCGCGCGCACGCCGTCCCAGCCGCGGCTTGGCAGGAATACGCGACATACGCAGGGCAATCCCTTCCTGGACGAGCAAATCACCTTCGTTAGCCATCGTAGTGTCGGAGGAATCGGCCAGACGGTAGAGATCGGCATCACGTGACACCAGTAGCACGTCTGTCAGTTCCTCTGGCCGGTCGACAGAGGCACGAGCTGCCGCAGCGGGATCATCGACGACCAGTGCCTGTGCCAGGGGGCCAAGTCGGGCCTCCAGCACAGCCGCTTCCTCGATCGCCACTTCTTCGTAGCTGCCAGCCAGCAGCTCGCGCCGAGCCTGTCCTTGAGCTGCAGCAACGCGGGCGAGAACGGCCCGCCGGCCGACAGCAGGTCACGTGCGTCCCGGAGCAGCTGCTCCTGTACATGCCGTGCCCCCTGTTCGACCCGGGCTGCCTCGGCGTGCTCTGTGCTCAAACAGGCACGAGCTGCATCCAGACTGGCCCGGTCCGTCACATGGGTATCGAGGTGATCGGAAATGCGGACGGCGCACTCCGCCAAAGTCTGCCATTGCGGCTCGCGTGCCATTAACTGCCGATGCTGTTGCTGCAGCTCCTCACGCCGGCGCCGTAGCTCAGCAAGTTCTTCATTGGCCGCCCGTTGTGCCTGTTCATGTGTGGATTGCTCGACTTCAGTATCACTCAGCAACGCGTCGACGACTTCAATGGCAGGCGCCTGGGTGAGAACCACGCCCAGCTCCCTCGCCGTTGCACACACCCGGGCCTGCCGGGCCTGCAGCTGTTGCGCTTCGGCCAGTTTCGCCTCAATGTCGGGAAGCTGCTCGGCAAGTACGCTCAGTGTCCGATGACGGTGCACCGCTTCGGTGGCCACATCGTACGCAGCGGTGATTTCGACATCCCGTCCCGCTAGCCGCCACACAGCCTCCATGAGCTGCTCATGACGCGCACGATGCTCCAGCGCATCGGACAGGCGCGTCCTTGCCTCCCGACGTTCCTGATCGACGCATTCGAGCATGTGGCGTACCGACATAAGCTGATCGGCGAACTGCGCAGGAAGCAAAGGTACGGTCTGCAAATGCGCCTCGGCTTCCCGTAGCCGTCGAATTGCCTGACGATAAGCAGCAGCCCGGCGATGCAACTCTTCGATGCCCTGCTGCAGATCGGCGAGCCCTTGGCAGCGCGTTTGTAGCCCTCCCGGGCACGCTTGAGTTCCTCGCGATTGCGAGTCCGCAACGTTTCAGATTCGCTTCGTAGCCTGCCCGCTTGTTGTGCCGCTGTCTCAGCTTCCGCGAGCAGGGAGACACATTGTTGCAGGTTGCGTAGCGCCGCTAAGGAGTCCTTCAGTCTGCCGTGCCAGTCGCGGGCGGTTCCAAGTACGCGGTCGAGTTCATCTTTGCAAGTATCGAGCGTATTCAGCTCGGCCAAGGTTTCGTCGAGTACTCTGCGCGCTCCCTCTTGCGCCTGGAAGCTTGATCGCGTGCGCTCTGCGCCTCGGCTACCCGGCGTGCCAGCTCATCGGCCCGTTCACGGGTGGCAAGGAAAGCTGCTGCGAACATGGCCTGGCCGGCTTCGAAGATACTGCCGATTTCTTGCTCCAGGCGGCGCGACTCTTGCACTTCTACCGCGTGCGCCGGCAGGAATCCAGATTCGATCGCATCCTCTGCAAGGTATCAGCGAGGCCACTTTGCTCCCTGAGCAGGAACGAGCGTAGCTCCGAAGTGAGCACCCTTGAGATGCCGCCGGTCATGCTGGTACGCAACATATCGTTGAACTTATTGCGCTCCTCATCGGTACCAAGGCGCAGGGGCATGACTCCCTGATCGAATAGCGCGGCGAAGTACTCCCGGGCGGATGGATAAGATTGTAATCGCCCACCGAGCCGCGCCGCGTTGTCGCGCAACTCCTGTAACTCCGGCACGGACTCGACGCCCCCCTGTGCAACCAGCAGCAGATCCTGCAAGCGAACCGCAGGTTCGAGGCCCCAGACTATAAATGGGGTGGGCTCCACGGAGGGTTCACCTTTGCGTTCCAGATGTACCCCAGCCAGTAGCCTCTGTGCACCCGCAAGGGCAAAATCTACCACCACGTAGGAAGGGCGTCCGGGATCACCGAGACGTCCCCAAATACCCTTGTCGCCGCCAGTCGCTCCAGTCTCGCCGAGATTGGTGAAGCGCAGGCGGGACATGTCGGGCAGCAGAGCGACATAGGCGGCAATCATCACCGTGGTCTTGCCGGCACCGTTGCTGCCCTCCAGCGCAGTGACATGCCGATCGAGTAGATAACGCTCGTAGAAGACACCTTTCCAATTGACCAGGGCTAAAGCATCGGCACGCGTTCGACTCATGACAACATTTCCTCCCCCTCCGCGTCGCCGCTATCGTCATCCATGTCGTTAGCATCACCCAGTAATACCTCTCCACGCGCAACCAGCCGCTCTAGGGCGTCGCTGGGATCTGTGAGCCCGCGAACTGGCTCGGCAAAGCGCATGAGTGCCGGACGCAGGCGCAATCTGGCCGCATCAACCACATCGATGAAACCCAGCTCAGCTAACTTACGCAGCGCCTCGTCCGCTTTCCCTCGCACAGTTTCAGCGGCAATGCGTTCGTCATACTTGCGTCTACGCGGATTTAGCGTACGCACCAGCACATCGGTGCCCAGTAATCCGGACAGCCGCTGCAATAGCGCTTCACGTGTCGCCATGCCGCCATGCTGCAAAGTCGCGGGATCGAGATACATCAGCGCCAGCACCTGCCCGATAAGCATTTCGCCGACGGATAGCTGACGTCGCCCCAGCCGCTCGCCGCTGGGCAGCAAATAGAAATAGCCATCGCTCTGCTGGATCAGCTCACAACCGAAACGCCGATAAAAAGGTTCGAGCAGCGCCTGTGCCTCCACCAGGTAATCATAGGGGCAGCCATCATCTCGACCGATATGGCGTCCACGTCGCAGCATCAGATCCACCTCGGGGAATCGCTCGTCGACAATCACCTCTTCCAGAGAATCGAATACGGCATCGCTCACTCCACTTTCCTCCGGCCCTGGACAGTCCATTCCTCGACTTCGAGCTGTTCGCCCACTTCTAGCCATAGCCGCTCGCGGCTTGAACGCAATCGGGCTAGCCTTGCAGCTGCGTCAGCGATGCGACCCGCAGCCACGTATTGGCTATCGTCGGTCAGCGTGGCGAGTACCTGCACCGTTAGCCCCGCCAAGGTATCTACGCCCTCGTCGAGCGCCCGACTCACCAACACTTCGATATCTGCCAGCGCATTTTCAGCTTCCACCCAGGCTGGTTCGGCCTCACGATCAGTCTTTGGCCTGGCCACCACCGGACGCTCGACGCGTGCTTCAAGTGTACGTAGCAGGCAGATAGAGCCTGCATGCGCAGCTAGTAGATGGAAAGGCCTGTTTCCCCACTCCGCAATCTGATCGCGCAAGCGCTGGCTCAGCGCCCGATCAGGATCCAGTCTGACCACGTCGCGCAGGTAGCGGTGTACATACTGGTAGTATTCGGACCATGCCTTTTGGCGTGCACCGCCCCAGGCTCCGATCCGGTCTACATGTTCGATGACCCGCTGTGCGGCTCCCTCGGCTTCGACATTTTCTGCTGAAACGGCCAGCGCCTGGATGTCCTGGAGCAACGCAACGAAATGGTGTGTGTCTCGCAGCAGGATTTCATTGAGCTCGCGCAATGTGTGGGTCGTTGCGTCGAGCAGGCTCTGGCATCGATCGATTGCGCTAAACCAGTCGTTCGACAGCAGGCTAGCGATTTCCGCCTGGATTTCCTCCTGCTGGGCATCAAGCCCCCGCTGCCGACGTTCGATACCCGCCACCATGTCACCGACCGTGATCCTCAGGGGGGCGACCACGCGCTGACGCCAATCCTCATCGTTATGGGCCTTCCTGGCTGTCGCCAGGATGTCGGCAAGTTGAGCGCGCAAGGTACCGGTCAGTAGGCTGAGGCTTTCCCGAGTCAGGGCCTCGTCCGCCAGAAAGTATTCGATAACCGCAGCAGCAAGTCGTGTCAGCGCATACTCGCCCGCCCGAACGATGCCGGCGCCATCAACTCGGGCCAGCATGCGCTGCTCGCGTAATCGTTGAATGGCGTGCGTCGCGCGCTTGCGCGGATTTTCGGCAGCGGGTTCGACGACATCGCAGACCTGTTCAAACAGGTCGATCAGCAGATCTTCCTCGAACGACGCAAGCCCAGCCTTGTCCGCTCGCAGGTACAGACCTGCGAGAAAGCAGACATCCGCTGTTTTCAGGTCAAGATTGACCTGATCCCGTACCAGCGAGGCGATAAGGCGATTCGGATCGGATGCTGTCATAAGCGCTGAGTAGGCTTCTCTGCTACGCAGTATGAATGTATCCAAGCCTCATATTGTTCAGGCATGGACGGCCCCCTGTGCATCGGCCTGCTGTTCCTGAGTTTTGGCCGCGATCTCAGAATCGTCTGAGTATGCTTCTCGCATCATCATCTTGTAGTGAGCCAAATGCCCGGACTTGACGAAGATCGCCTTGAAGATATTCAGGTAGCTTTCCACCATTGCATCGTCGACAGCGACATATAGGTCATCGTGTGCGAAGTGAGAACCATCGTTGACCCATGAAAAAAGCGATCGGCATATGACCTTCTCACGCCCCTCGAACAGGTTGCAGATGTCGTCGGTATCGGATCCACCCAGGATCTTGAAGTAGTTTTCAAGAATGCGCCTGAGGGTGTTCTGGATTGAAAGGTTGGATCGGTCGGCCCGTCGTACCTCCGCCCACAGCAGTTCGTATGAGGTGACTATCGGGTTGCTTGTGTGGGCCTCTACTCTTGAAGAGTGATGAGATTTTCGGACGACCCAGAAGGTTTCCTCGCTGCGCATCGCATTTCTATCAGTGCGCCGGGCGTGAAGGTCACTTCCTTGTGGAAGTAGACGTTATGGGTCAGTACGAAAACCTGTTTGATGTGACCGGTTCCTTGGCGCACCTCATCGAACAGCGCCTTGATCAGGCTGCTAACGATGAAGAGGATGTCGCTATCCAGACTCGACACAGGATCGTCGAAGACCACTATACGGTCAGTCGTCACGCCGCTTTCCGAATCGCTGCCTTTGAGCAGATGGTAAAAATAGAGGAAGGTGACGAAGGTACGTTCGCCTTCGCTCAAGGTTTCCTTCGCATCCATACCATCCGGTCGCCGCAGCACATAGGCGGTACCGCTATCTGCCTTGGCTAGGGAGAAACCATGAAAACCGAACGAGGCTAGCAAGGTATTTATTGCATCGATGGTCGGCTGGATGCTGGTGGTCGCACGCTCCAGCTCAGCTATTTCTTTCTCCACCTGACGCCGGTCTGCTTCCGCCGCTTCGATCTTTCCGTTCAAGGCAGTGATCGCGCCCACCAACCCTCGCTTCTTCGTCGAGCAATCCTGCAATGCGGGCGCCAGCTCGATGGCGACGATGTGTTTCCACACCTGGCTTGCCAATTGCTGCTTTTCTTTGCCCAGATTAGCTACCGTAGCGTTGTGTGACTCGATCTGCTCGTTGGCAAGCGCCAGTGCCTGGGAGATCGCGCCCAGAGCGTCAGCAAGAGGTTCCAGTGCAATGAGCTGGCTTGGCTCGCGTTGCTTATCGGCAAGATGCTGACGATTGAGGGCAATCCGAGAAGCCAGCAGCGCCACTTCTGTCTTCAGTGTTTCCGCATCGAGGAATCGGGAAGGCGCATTAAGGATCTCGGACAATTGCGCCAAAAGGTGATCGGCCGCCGCGGCATAGGTCTTAGCCAGTTCATCAATGGCACGACTGTCATCCAGAAACGTTTCGTCGAAATAGGCCTCCAGACTGGCCGCGAACGAGGCTTCTGTGGCTTGCTGGCAGAAAGGGCAGACTCCTGTCGCCTCATCGAAGTAAGCCCGGCCCTGCCGCACCCAATCGCTGTTGCCCAGCGCCTTGATCATTGCCGCGATATCGACATCTTCCCGGCCCAGAACGCGCTTGCTCAGGATCGGATTCGACTCGTGGGACAACAGCGCATCGAACGAAGGCAATACGACGCGGGGCTCCAACATAGGTGAGGGGCCAAAAATGGTCTTGGCTTTCTCCTGGAGATCGGCCAACGAAACCAATGCTGCAGAATTCCCAGCATGCTCCTGCAGCACACGGACCTTGAAGTTCTCGGCATTGTTGCGTACGCCCTGGAATGCCAAAGCGAATGCACTATCGTGCTTTTTTTTCTGGGCCCAGCATGTCTCCTGAAACCAAGCCTCGAGATCGGCGAGTTCTTTGCGTTTTCCTCCCAGACCATCCAGCCCTTCTAGAGTCTCCCTCAGACTGCTGATGCGTCCACTACAGCTACCGGACTCCTGTTTGAGTGCCGCGATCTTGGCAACATTCTCGACGTTCTTTTCACCGAGGGTGAAGATGCCTTTGAGCTCTGCGGAAGGGCCGAAATTACGTGCAACGAAGTCGCGGTTGTAGACCATAGCCTGAAGGGGCACGCCGCTCTTCCAGCCAACATGGCAACTCGGATAACGAGTGGGGTTGTCGATCACCCTGGAAATTGTGGTTTTGCCACACCCATTGGCACCGTAGATAAAGTTGAACTTCGTCAGCCCATCAAGCGCTTGTACCTCTTGTCCATACGAAGCCACCCCCACTATCCGTATTGACTCAATCATTCGCCTCTCTCCCTAGGCAATCGGTGCCAATCTCTGGCCGGCTATTCGTTATATAGCTTGCAATGTCATTCGAATAGAGTGAGTGAAAGACTAGACCAGTCGAGGTCTAGTGATCTATTCCGGAGGCGCACGCTGGATATGGGCGATTTGGCGGAGAGTTCTGTCGTCACGAGGGTGTATTTGGCTAGTTCGGCGGAGGTGCCCCAGTGAGCGCTTGTGGCGGGTCAGTGGTTTTTGCAGGACTGCCACCGACATTTTGCGGTAGACGAGTGCAGCCACGGTGGCTACGGAGCGAAGTCTCGATGACCTATCAATGAACTGCCGGTGGATTAGCTGAATGTCCTCAACCTGTTTCGGCTCGACCCCACTGGCAAGAAGGGAGGTATCAAGACCCGCCGCCTGGTTGCATCCACCTCCGATACCTATCGCGCTGCACTTCTCGGGCTTGGCCAGCCTTCAAGCGATTGCCCTGCGTCGGTGCCTGGAAGATTGCAGTTTCTGCGGGCTGCACGGCACTGCGATGCGAACAACGCAACGCTTGCGAGGATCGCCTCACGCATTCGTCGTCGCTCGACAGCGAGAAGTGGCGTTTCGTGATGCGCTGATGGATACGCGGTGCGCACGGCGCACCCTGCGGGCCCGGCGAGGCTTGAGCGGCTGCATGCATTTCGCACCAGGCTGGCGCGTGACAGCGATTGTGCGACCTGTTGTGGTGCGGGCTGGGCGGCTGGGCGTCGCCCCACCGCCTGCCCAGGGCCGTTGTTGGCGATCTGGCATCCTTTTTTCATGGGCAAGCGCATCCACTGCAAGCCGGGCTCTGCCTCGTAAGCCTTGTGACCATTCGCGCCCCCGGGCGCCGGGTAATGAAGCCCGATCCACCAGTTGTGGTGCGGGCTGGGCGGCTGGGCGTCGCCCCACCGCCTGCCCAGGGCCGTTGTTGGCGATCTGGCATCCTTTTTCATGGGCAAGCGCATCCACTGCAAGCCGGGCTCTGCCTCGTAAGCCTTGTGACCATTCGCGCCCCCGGGCGCCGGGTAATGAAGCCCGATCCAC
>LZQQ01000170.1_pt1 | contig 11031 bp, 13 predicted proteins | sample 768581 | NCBI WGS metagenome assembly LZQQ01 (sample SAMN05207185, study PRJNA324510) | oil field metagenome | isolation source: sample BH-FW-20 from oil reservoir | place: India: Bombay High | collected 2015-11-25 | reverse complement strand
CGAAGGCGTATTTCGTCAGCGTTTGCGTCATGCCGGTCTGGAAGCGCGCGTCGTGGTCGACTCGGCTGGCACTGCAGGCTGGCACCGGGGAAAGGCGCCGATGCACGTTCCTGCATGGCGGCGCGGCGCGTGGATACGAGTTCGCCGCCTGCTGGGGCATGCGCAGTGAAGATACTCTTCGTCTGCCTCGCAATATCTGTCGTTCGCCGACTGCCGAAGGCGTATTTCGTCAGCGTTTGCGTCATGCCGGTCTGGAAGCGCGCGTCGTGGTCGACTCGGCTGGCACTGCAGGCTGGCACCGGGGAAAGGCGCCCGATGCACGTTCCTGCATGGCGGCCGCGGCGCGTGGATACGAGCTGTCAGGCTTGCGTGCGCGCCAGGTAGCGCTAGACGACTTCCAGCGCTTCGATCTGATACTGGCGATGGATCACGATAACCTTGCCCACCTGCAAGCGATGCAGCCAGCCGGCTCCCGGGCCGAGACCGACCTGTTCTTGCGTCGCTATGGCATAGGCTGCGACGCGGTGCCCGATCCTTACCATGGCGGCGAGGAAGGCTTCCAGCAGGTGTTGGATCTGATCGAGCAGGCGGCTGACGGCCTGCTGCACGAAGTGCAGGAGCGGCTGTGACCCTGCGTATCGAGCGCGACCACTCGCTCAAGGCCTTGAACAGTTTTGGACTCGAGCAGCGAGCGCGAGTCTACGCCGAGGCGCATGACGAAGCCGATGTCGCGGCTGCGGCCGCCTTTGCCGTGGCCGAAGGCTTGGCGCTCATGCCGCTGGGCGGTGGCAGCAACCTGCTGCTGACGCGCGATATCGATGCCCTTGTGTTGCGTCTGGCAAACCGAGGACGGCGAATCCTGCGGGCGGATTGCGGCGGCGTGATCGTGGAGGCAGAGGCCGGTGAACCCTGGCATCCGTTTGTGCTATGGACGCTAGATCGCGGTCTGGTGGGGCTGGAGAATCTGAGCCTGATTCCGGGGACCGTTGGCGCTGCACCGATCCAGAATATCGGCGCCTACGGCGTGGAAATCCGCGATGTGTTCGAGGGGCTCACCGCTTACGATCTCTGGCACAGGCGGATCTGTGAAATGTCGCTGAGCGATTGTGCCTTCGACTATCGCGACAGCCTGTTCAAGCGCCAGGCGGGACGTTACGTGATATTGCGCGTCAGGTTTCGCCTGGCACACGATGCCAAGTTGCACCTCGATTACGGGCCGATCAGGCAGAGGCTTGCGGAGTTGGGCGTCACCCAACCGACCGCTGTCGACGTAAGCCGCGCCGTCTGCACGATACGGAGCGAGAAGCTGCCCGATCCCAAGGAGCTTGGAAACGCCGGCAGCTTCTTCAAGAATCCGGTCGTGTCTACCGAGCAGCTTGAGCGGTTGCGACGACAGTTTCCCGATGTCGTGGCCTACCCCCAGGGTGATGATCGGGCCAAGCTGGCTGCCGGGTGGCTGATCGATCGGGCCGGCTGGAAAGGCTTTCGGGAGGGCGACGCTGGCGTCCATCGCGCCCAGGCCCTTGTGCTGGTCAATTACGGTCACGCCACCGGTAAGGAGATATTGGCCTTGGCGCAGCGGATTCAGGCTGACGTGTACAGGCGATTCGCCGTCGAGTTGGAAATCGAGCCCAACGTGCTTTGACATCCGCTGCTTGCGGTCTTGCCTGAAACGAAAAAGCCCCGGTGATACCGGGGCTCTTTCGTTTCAGGGCACACAACGTGTGCCCTGGTTTCCAGGCGTCAGGCCTTCGGCTTGTCATCCTGTTCCGGCTCAACTTCCGGCGCGGAGGAGGGCTCAGCCTCGTCCTGCTTGGTCGCTTCGTCGGTAGGTCGATGCGCCATTTCGCCGCCCTCGGACTCACTCGGTTCAACGGCTGGAGCGGTGTCCTCAGCCAGCACCACGGGTGCTTCCGGCGTGCCGGTCAGGGCTTCCGCGCGTTCGTTCTCCTCGGTCGTCCTGTTTTCCTGGCTGGCCGGCGGCGTTACCACAATCTCCGGGCTGGCTGCAGCCTGCTCTTCGACCGGCGCGGGCTGGGCAGCTGCTTCGGCCTCAGCTGGCTGCCTCCTGTGCGAGGCGTTCGGCTTCACGCTGGCGGCGGCGAACTTCGCGTGGGTCGTTCGGTGCGCGACCAGCCGGCCGCACGGGTGCGATGACCTCGCTGGCAGGCGCTTCGACAGCAGCCGCTTCGGTGGCCGGTTCGGTGGCCGGTGCTTCGGTCGGCTCTGCTACCGGCACGGCTGGGGCGACTTCTGCTTCTATTTCGGCGACTGGCGCAACGGTCTGCTCGGCTTCGGCCTGCGGTGCAGGCTGTGGCTCTGCACCCAGCGTTGCCGCTTCGGCCGCAGCTTCCGGCTGCTGTTCGGCAGGGATCGCTGACGGCTGGGCCGCCTCGGTATCTGCTGAATTGGCGGCCAGTGCAGCGGCGGTGGCTGCGACTGCGATCTCTTCGGTTTTCACCGGCGCGTTGCTTTCGTCGATTCCTCGATTTCATTCCGTTGGCGTCGCGTTGGCGCTCACGACGGTTGCTGCGTCGACGCTGGCCACGCGAGCGGCGGCGCGGGCGCTCGCCTTCGGCACCTTCCTGGGTTTCCTCGGCAGTCTCTTCTGCCTGAGTGCTCAGCACTTCCTCTTCGCTCGCAGCCGGCTCGTTGCGCGGGCGACGGTCCTCCCGGGCGGTCTTGGCTTGCGTTCACTCGGCTCCTCGACGGCGCTCGATACTGCTTCGTCAAGCGGGCACGCAGCTCGCGCTTGCGCTCTTCACGCGGTTGACGCTCTTCACGTGGCGCACGCTCACGCCGTGGCTGAGTGGACTCGGTGCCTTCGGCCTGCTCGCGGGGCTTGCGCTCCTCGCGCGGTGGACGAGGCTGACGCTCTTCACGAGGAGCACGCTCTTCGCGAGGCTGACGCTCTTCGCGCGCTTGGCGTTCTTCGCGCGGCTTGCGGTCTTCGTCCCGATTGCGCCCATCGCGGCGACGGTTCTGCTGACGGCCGGAGCGACGCTCGTCGTTTCGCGGTTGGCGGCTGGTGGCGGGCTTCTGCTCGGTGACGGCAGCTACCTCAGGCTCCTGCTTGCCGGCGAAAAGGCCAACAAGCGACTTGATCAGCCCTTTGAACAGGCTGGGCTCTGGTGTCGCCGGTGCGGGTGCCGCGGCCGGGGTTTCGGCAACGGGTTCGGCCGGAGTCGGTGCCGGAGCGGTACGCTGAGGCGCGGTTTTAACGGCGGCCTCCTGGCGGACCAGTGTGCGCGTCGAGCTGATCGGCTGAACCTCGTCGGCCTCGGTCTGAGCCATCTCGTAGCTGGCCTTGCCGGCGATGATGTCGGGGGCTATCGTCACGCAGGCGCTGCACTTCGAAGTGCGGAGTTTCGAGATGATCGTCCGGCAGGATGAAGATGCGCGCTCGCGTGCGCAGCTCGATCTTGGTGATCGCGTTGCGCTTTTCATTGAGCAGGAAGGCCGCTACCTGGAAGGGCACGCGCGCGCGGACTTCGGCGGTGCGATCCTTCAGAGCCTCTTCTTCGATCAGGCGCAGAATGGCGAGGGAAAGCGATTCTACGTCGCGGATGATTCCTTGGCCGTTGCAGCGGGGGCATACGATGCCGCTCGTCTCGCCGAGCGACGGCCGCAGACGTTGACGCGACATTTCCAGCAGGCCGAAGCGGGAAATACGGCCGACCTGGATACGGGCGCGGTCGGCTTCCAGTGCTTCGCGCACTTTCTCTTCGACGGCGCGCTGATTCTTGGCCGGTGTCATGTCGATGAAGTCGATGACGATCAGGCGCCAATGTCGCGCAGACGCAGTTGGCGAGCGATTTCTTCGGCCGCCTCCAGGTTGGTCTGCAAGGCGGTTTCCTCAATGTCGCCGCCTTTGGTTGCGCGCGCCGAGTTGATGTCGATCGAAACCAGCGCCTCGGTCGGGTCGATTACGATGGAGCCGCCAGATGGCAGTTTCACTTCGCGTTGGAAGGCGGTTTCGATCTGGCTTTCGATCTGGAAGCGATTGAACAGCGGTACGCTGTCTTCGTACAGCTTGATCTTGCTCGCGTACTGCGGCATGACCTGCTGGATGAAGGAGAGTGCTTCGTTCTGTGCTTCGACGCTATCGATCAGTACCTCGCCGATGTCCTGGCGCAGGTAGTCGCGGATCGCGCGGATGATGACGTTCGATTCCTGGTAGATGAGGAACGGCGCGGCGCGGTCCTGGGAGGCTTCCTTGATGGCGCTCCACAGCTGGAGCAGGTAATCGAGGTCCCACTGCAGTTCTTCGCTGGAGCGGCCGAGGCGGCCGTGCGGACGATCAGGCCCATGTCGGCCGGGACGTTGAGTCCGTTCAGCGCTTCGCGCAACTCGTTGCGTTCTTCACCCTCGATACGGCGCGAGATACCGCCAGCACGCGGGTTGTTCGGCATCAGCACCAGATAGCGGCCTGCCAGGCTGATAAAGGTGGTCAGCGCTGCACCTTTGTTGCCGCGCTCTTCCTTTTCGACCTGGACAATGACTTCCTGGCCTTCCTTCAGAACTTCCTTGATGTTGACCCGGCCGCCTTCTGGCGTTTTGGAGAAGTATTCGCGGGAGATTTCCTTGAGCGGCAGAAAACCGTGGCGCTCGGCGCCGAAATCGACGAAGGCAGCCTCAAGGCTGGGCTCCACGCGGGTAATACGACCCTTGTAGATATTGGCCTTTTTCTGCTCGCGGGCCCCGGATTCGATATCCAGGTCGAACAGGCGCTGGCCATCGACCAGTGCGACACGCAACTCTTCAGGCTGAGTTGCGTTTATTAGCATTCTTTTCATGTAGTGCCGTCGGTTTCCGTGGCATCCGGAAACCGCGTTCGGCACACACGACTCTCGCGGTCGGTGTCAGGTGCGTCAGGAATGGTTGTAAGGCACTCCAGTGTCTAGCGATGTGGGGCCAGAAAAGGCCGGCGTCGCGACGACGTCTCCTGCTTGCTGTCTGAACAGAAGCAATGCGGGGAGGAGGAATCAGCTACCGATAGCGGACGAAACTAAGCGTCTAACAAGCCTGTGCTACGCCATCGGTTACTGTGCGTCTCCACCCAACACGCATACTTTGAAAATCGGGTGCCGCCCGCAGAATCCAGAGCGGTTGTCGATTTCGCGATTCCCCATTGAGGGCACGCATCATGTCTTCAAGGCTAATTTCGGTGTTTGCCTGCAACTCAGGAAACCCCGTCGGACGGCCTCACGTCCTCGAACCTTTTTCAACGAGTCGGAATGGCGTATCGCTTGCATTCCGGCCTGACCGCTTTTGGCGGCGTTCGCGACTATAACAGCAATGCCAGAGTGCTTCAAATAGACGAAATTGGTATCATGCCGCGATGACCAATACCCCCTCTCAGACCTCGGGCGTGCAGTTGCTCGAGGTGTCGCCGGAGCTTGCCGGCCAGCGCATCGATAATTTCCTACGTACTCAGCTTCGCGGTGTTCCCAAGACGCTCATCTATCGCATCTTGCGAAAGGGGGAGGTTCGCGTGAACAAGGGGCGAATCAAGCCCGAGTACAAATTGCAGGCTGGTGATGTAGTTCGCGTCCCGCCGCTGCGGCTGGCCGAGCGGAGACGAGCCCGAGCCGTTGGCGCAGGGGCTGCTGGAGCGGTTCGAGGCCTGCATCGTTTACGAAGACAAGGCGCTGATTGTAATCAACAAGCCTGCCGGAATAGCCGTGCATGGCGGGAGTGGGCTGAGCTATGGCGTCATCGAGGCGCTTCGTCAGTTGCGTCCCGATGTGCGCGAGCTGGAGCTTGTGCACCGCCTGGACCGTGATACGTCCGGTCTATTGATGGTCGCCAAGAAGCGCAGCATGTTGCGGCACCTGCATCAGGCGCTGCGCAGCGATGGCGTCGACAAGCGCTACCTCGCGCTGGTGCGCGGTCGCTGGGAGGCGACCAAGAAGCAGATCAGTGCGCCGCTGCAGAAAACACGCTGCGTTCGGGGGAGCGCATGGTCGAGGTATCGGGCGATGGCAAGGAGGCGCTGACCCTGTTTCGTGTGGTGAGGCGCTTCGGTGATTTCGCTACGCTGGTCGAGGCTAAGCCGGTTACCGGGCGAACTCACCAGATCCGCGTGCATGCGAGGCATGCTGGCCACGCGATCGCTGGCGACAATAAATATGGTGACGAGGAATTCAGTCGCGTTATTCGCGAGCTGGGAGGCAAGCGGCTGTTTCTGCACGCTTACTCGCTGCGGGTGCCATTGCCCGAGGGGGCGAGCTGACGCTCGAAGCGCCGGTCGATGAAGTATGGAGCAGGACCTTGGAGCGGCTGGGTGATTAACCGTTATCCGCTGTTGATCTTTGATTGGGATGGCACGCTGGTGGATTCCATCGCGCGGATCGTCGAGTCCATTCACGTCGCAGAGGCTGCGTGCGATCTGGCGCCGCAAAGCGACGAGGCGATCAGAGGTATCATCGGTCTCTCGTTGTCTGAAGCGTTTTGCGTCCTGTATCCCCATGTGATCGATGATGGGCGGCTCGTCGAGCATTTTCGCGCTTCCTACAGTGATCATTATCTGGCGCTCGAGTCCGAGCCGTCGCTTCTCTATCCGGGTGTCGCTGATACGTTGGCGCAGCTGCGCGAGCGTGGTCATCTGCTCGCTGTGGCGACCGGCAAGGGGCGGCGTGGGCTTGATCGCGTTCTGGCGGGGCAGGGCTGGCTGGATTTCTTCGATGTGACGCGGTGTGCGGACGAGACGGCGGGCAAGCCCGATCCTCTGATGCTTCACGAGATTCTGGCTTTCACGGGTCATCAGTCAGGGCAGGCGCTGATGGTCGGCGACTCGGTGTTTGACATGCAGATGGCGCAACGAGCAGGCGTGGATAGCGTGGCGGTGAGTTACGGGGCTCAGTCTGAAGCGGTGCTGCGAGAGTGGTGCCCGCGACTGGTCGTTGATGATTTCTCCGAGCTGGATGAATGGCTGGCGCGGTGTGATTGAGAGGGCGGTATGACCGATGAGTGGAAGGCCTCTTCCGAGGTGAGCGGCAAGGATGATCGCAGTAGCTGGAAACTGCTGGAAAAGACCTTGCTGGCAGGTATTCAGGAGCAGCGTCGAGCGCGACGCTGGGGGATATTCTTCAAGCTGCTGACCTTCGTCTATCTGTTCGGGGCGCTGTTGATCTTCTCGCCGGTCATGGAGATGGGCGGTGATGGTGCGCGCGCTGAGAGCCATACGGCGGTCATCAATGTTCGCGGCATGATCGCCGATGAGGAATCGGCCAGTGCCGATAACATCGTGGGCGCATTGCGCGCGGCATTCGAGGACTCCAACACCAAGGGCGTGATTTTGCGGATCAACAGTCCAGGGGGTAGCCCGGTTCAGTCGGGGTACGTGTATGACGAGATTCGCCGGTTGCGGGCCGAATACCCGGCGATCAAGCTCTACGCGGTCATCGCTGATCTGGGCGCGTCCGGTGCTTATTACATTGCCAGCGCCGCAGATGAGATCTATGCGGACAAGTCCAGCCTGGTTGGCTCGATCGGAGTGACAGCAGCGACCTTTGGTTTTGTTGATGCCATGCAGCGTCTGGGTGTGGAGCGCCGTGTCTACACCGCGGGCGAGCACAAGGCCTTTCTTGATCCGTTCCAGCCGCAGAAGCAGGAAGAGACGCAGTTCTGGCGCGAAGTTTTGGCGACCACGCATCGTCAGTTCATCGACAGTGTGAAGAAGGGGCGTGGTGATCGGCTGCGCGACAGCGAGCACCCCGAGCTGTTTTCCGGTCTGGTCTGGTCCGGCGAGCAGGCGCTCGAGCTCGGCCTGGTCGATGGCTTGGGTAGCACCTCCTACGTCGCCCGCGAAATCATTGGCGAACCGGAACTCGCTGACTTTACGGTCAAGGAGTCGCCGCTCGATCGCTTTACCAAGAAGCTGGGTGCCGGCGTTGCGCAGGAGCTTGCAATGTGGATGGGGCTGCAGGGGCCTGCGCTGCGTTGATTCGATCGCTCAGGTATCTCGAAGCCGGCGGCGTTGAGCATGTCGACCAGGCGGATCAGCGGCAAGCCAATCAGGCTTGTTGCATCCGGGCCCTCGGTCGATCGAAACAGGCTGACGCCAAGTCCTTCGGCTTTGAAGCTGCCAGCACAGTCGTATGGCGTGTCTGCGCGCAGGTAGCGGTCGATCTGCGCGTCGCTCAACTGCTTGAAGTGAACGGTGAACGGGACGCAGTCCAGCTGCAGTGTTCCGGTCGCCGCGTCGAGCAGGGCAATGCCGGTGAAAAAGCGAACCGATGCGCCGCTCGCTGCGGACAGCTGCCTGAAGGCTTCGGCGTGATTGCCCGGCTTGCCGAGAATCCGATTGCCAAGTACGGCGACCTGGTCGGAACCGATGATCAAGTGGTTCGGGTGCGTGTCGGCCAGAGCCATGGCTTTCTCGCGCGCCAGGCGGCGAACCAGTTGTTCGGCGGGTTCCTCGGGTGCTGGAGTTTCGTCGATATCGGGCGCGCAGCATTGAAAGGGCAATCCGAGTCGTTCAAGCAGTTCGCGTCTGTATCGTGAGCTTGAGGCAAGCAGTAGGGGTTGCATGGTTTCTCCTGGGTTTTTCCTCCTTATATATACGAGCGCGGTCGCGACTGCATGCGCTCGGTCGGTGGGGATGGAATTCCTTTGACAGCTCCGGGGCGCGACCCTAGAATGCCGCGCTTATGTTGAAAGGACCGATACCTCCGCACGTTGATCCGCGCAAGTTGGCCGATCGAGACGCGACGCTCGATGGAAGCTTGCAGCTGTCTCAGCTGAAGCGGCTCGCCGATGCTCTGGAGGATGATGAAGGCCTCGCCCATGTTCGTCTCCATTTCGGACGTGATGAGCAGCGCGCCCTGATCATCCGCAGCGAGCTGGACGTTGACGTCAAAATGATATGCCAGCGTTGTCTGGGGCCGGTTGTTCTGCCTGTTCACAGTGAGTGCACTTATGCCGTTGTGAACGAAGGCGCGAGCAGTGACCACCTTCCCAGGGAGTATGACGTACTGGAAGTGGGAGAGGATCCGCTGGATCTGCTGGCGCTGATCGAGGACGAGCTTTTGCTTGCTCTGCCGATTGTTCCACTCCATGACCCTGAAATTTGCCAGCCGCCGGCTGGGCTCGATGAGCCTGAGTCGACAGAGGACGAGGTGACGCGGTCCAACCCGTTCAGCGTTCTGGCGCAGTTAAAGCGTGACCCAAACGTTTAGGAGTTGATCCAAAATGGCTGTTCAGCAGAACAAAAAATCCCGTTCCGCCCGTGACATGCGCCGTTCGCACGACGCGCTCGAGGCGAACGCCCTGTCCGTGGAAAAGAGCACTGGTGAAGTACACCTGCGCCATCACGTTTCCCCGGATGGTTTCTACCGCGGTCGCAAAGTGATCGACAAGGGCGCTGACGAGTAACTTGTCCGCTCCGATCATCGCGATCGATGCAATGGGCGGGGACATTGGTCCCCGCTGCATTGTTCCGGCCAGCATCTCCTGTCTGGCTGAAGACCCTGCGTTGCACCTGGCCCTTGTTGGCCAACCCTCCGTTATAGAAGAACTCATCGCACGATCTGGCTCGGTCGATCGGTCGCGGCTGCGTGTCGTGGCTGCTGATCAGGTCATTGGCATGGATGAGCGCCCCTCCCAAGCGCTACGCAGCAAGCCGCAATCGTCGATGCGTGTCGCCCTCGAGTTGTTGCGCGACGGTCAGGCCCATGCATTGGTCAGTGCGGGTAATACCGGAGCACTCATGGCGCTGGCTCGTCAGGTGCTGAAGACGCTGCCCGGTATCGACCGGCCCGCCATGGCGACTCTGTTGCCGACTTCACGAGGCGCCTGCTTGCTGCTTGACCTTGGGGCGAACGTGGACTGCGAGCCCGAGCAGCTTTACCAGTTCGCAGTCATGGGGGCAGCCGCGGCACAGTCGCTGGGTGTCGATAATCCACGTGTCGCCTTGCTGAACGTCGGGATCGAAGACGTCAAAGGCAATCAGCAGGTCAAGGCCGCTGCTCAGTTGCTTCAGCAGGCTGGGGAAAGTCTTAACTACCGAGGGTTCATCGAGGGTGATGGGCTTTATCGTGGCGAGGCGGATGTGGCGGTCTGTGACGGCTTTGTCGGCAATGTCGTGCTCAAATCCAGCGAAGGGCTGGCCGAGATGGTCATGGCGCGTGTGCAGGGGTTGTTCACCTCGTCCTGGCGCGGACGCCTGGTCGGAGCGCTGGCGCTGCCTTTGCTGCGTCGGCTGCGTGATGATTTCCGTCCTGCCAGATACAACGGAGCGAGCTTTCTCGGTGTACAGGGCGTGGTTGTCAAAAGCCATGGCTCGGCAGGGGAAGAGGGGTTCAAGGCGGCGATCCGTCGCGCGGCGCTGGATATCGAGCACGATTTGCCGGGGCTTCTGCGCATACGCCTCGATCAGCTGATGCACCCCCATACGACCGCAGGCGGTGATGTGACTGCTTCCGGCGGTACGTCATCCAACTGAAATCGCTGTGTCTGCATGCAGGCGCATTCATTCGGAACCACAAGAGAGTCGCTCATGACTGCATCACTCGCTTTCGTCTTTCCGGGGCAAGGCTCCCAGTCGCTGGGCATGCTGTCGGAACTTGGCAGCCAGCAGGCCGTTATCCGCGATACCTTTGCCGAAGCATCGACTGTCCTTGGCTATGATCTGTGGGCTCTGACGCAGCAGGGGCCAGAGGCGCAGCTCAATCAGACCGACAAGACCCAGCCGGCTATCCTGACCGCTTCGGTCGCGCTGTGGCGTCTGTGGCTTGCCGAAGATGGTTCGCGCCCGGCATTCGTTGCCGGTCATAGTCTGGGCGAGTACTCAGCGCTGGTCGCAGCGGGCAGTCTGGGCTTTGCCGATGCGGTCAAGCTCGTCGAATTGCGTGGTCAGCTGATGCAGCAGGCAGTCCCGGCCGGACAGGGCGGTATGGCCGCCATCCTCGGATTGGAAGACGCGACGTGCTGTGGCTTGCCGAAGATGGTTCGCGCCCGGCATTCGTTGCCGGTCATAGTCTGGGCGAGTACTCAGCGCTGGTCGCAGCGGGCAGTCTGGGCTTTGCC
>LZQQ01000169.1_pt1 | contig 11077 bp, 10 predicted proteins | sample 768581 | NCBI WGS metagenome assembly LZQQ01 (sample SAMN05207185, study PRJNA324510) | oil field metagenome | isolation source: sample BH-FW-20 from oil reservoir | place: India: Bombay High | collected 2015-11-25 | reverse complement strand
ACTGACGATGCTAGCTAGACGTACAGGCGTTGTCGTCGATGCGCAGGCTCTTGAAGTCGAACAGATTGCGATCGGCCAGCTGACGACGGCACCACGTTCTGCAACGCGCGGAACATGATCTCGGTGCGCCCCGGCGACTTGCGCTCCCACTCCTGCAACATTTCCTTGACCACCTGACGCTGCAGGTTCTCCTGCGAGCCGCAGAGGTTGCACGGGATGATCGGGAACTCCTTCATCTTCGAATAGGCCGCGATGTCCGCCTCGTTGCAGTAGGCGAGCGGACGGATCACCACGTTGCGGCCATCGTCGGAAAGCAGCTTGGGTGGCATGGCCTTGAGCGTGCCGCCGTAGAACATGTTGAGGAAAAAGGTCTCGAGGATGTCGTCGCGATGGTGCCCGAGCGCCATCTTGGTCGCGCCGATCTCGTCGGCGAAGGTGTACAGCGTGCCACGGCGCAGGCGCGAGCACAGCGAGCAGGTGGTCTTGCCTTCCGGGATCTTCTCCTTGACCACCGAGTAGGTGTCCTTCTCGATGATGTGGTACTCGACCCCCAGCGCCTTCAGGTACTCGGGCAGGACATGCTCGGGAAAGCCCGGCTGCTTCTGGTCCATGTTTACCGCCACCACCTCGAAGCGGATCGGCGCGACCTTCTGCAGATAGAGCAGCACGTCGAGCATGGTGTAGCTGTCCTTGCCTTATAGCTTAAGAAAACATAACTGGACAGCATCAGAATAATCGCAACTTGTTGATTTTAAATGAATTAAATAGAAAGCTGGCTTTACAGAAAAATGCGAAAAAGTAAATTTTGCGTCTTCTTGGCCTCTAAACACCCTCTCCCCCCCCCGAAAAATCACCTTGAACCTTTACAAAATCCGAACGACATCAATCCGGCCTTCAACGCTGGATGATGAAACCTCGGCTGCTTCGAATTCGTAGGGCGGTCGGGCATCCGACCTATCAATGGATAGATCTATAAAATTGAAGAGACTACGATCAGCTAACTGGGATGGACTTACGTTTTGTAAGCTGTGAAAGATGTTTTCTACGCAGCCAGGATTTACCGAATCCCACTCCGCAATCATCGACTTGATTTTTTCCTCTGCAAATTCTCTTGCGAGCCGCAGAGATTGCACGGAATGATTGGATATGCGCTATCGGCAGCGACCTTTGCTATATCTTTCTCGCGACAGTAGCGAGCGGCCGGATAACTATATTTCTCTTGTCATCGCTAAGAAGCTTAGGAGGCATCCCTTTCATTTGCGCCTGGAAGAACATGTTCAGAAACAAAGTTTCAACCATGTCATCCATATGATGACCGAGTGCCAATTTAGTAGCCCCAATTTCCTCAGCAAAACTATAAAGCGTGCCCCTTCTGAGTCTAGAGCAAAGAGAACAAGTAGTCTTACCCTCCGGGATCTTACTCTTGACAACGGAATAAGTATCCTTGTCAATTATATAGTAATCAATCCCTTTAGCCTCGAAAAACTCAGGCAAGATATGCTCCGGAAAGCCAGGTTGCTTCTGATCAAGATTAACCGCCACAACACTGAATTTTATTTGCGCAACTCTCTGCAAGTGCAGCAAAGCGTCAAGCATAACGAATGAATCTTTGCCACCACTTACGCAGGCCATAATTTTGTCGCCATCTTCGATCATTGCATAATCTACAACAGCCTTGCCCACATTGCCGCGCAGCTTTTTACGACGAAGTTCCGCAGCTTTATTAATCTGAGATGCTTGTTCGCCCATCATCATAAACACTAGCTTCCAATTAAAATATTTACAAACCCAATTTACTATAAAAATATCGCCCACCTTGCAACATCCCGCACCACTTGCGAAGGATTGAGATAGTTAGACACTACCAAATCGGACACAGGAACAATCCGAAGCAAAGCACAGCACAGCATTTAGGCCACGTATTTAATATACGACATACACTCTTAAGTAAATCTATAAGGCCGTATCATCTGCCGAGTTTGACGCCAGCTATATCATAACAAGATTATGCCTGCGTTTTATAGAAGCTCCTGACCAACGATTGCATTTAGCTTGACCGAGTCGCAGCAGAGGTGGATCACAGCACGGAACTCTGCGAGTCACGCGGAGGGGCCGCAGCAGCCTCAGAATCGCATGTGGTGTCAGGCAGGCTCAGTCATTGGGGCTGGATTCAGACGTTGAAGATCAAGCCTTCAGCGCAGCCTCGATCGCGGCAAAGTCGATCTTCGTCATGCCATCAATGGCCTCGAACGAACGCGTTGTTGCCGCTCGATCAGGGCTGGGTATTGCAGCCGTCAGAATATGCAGGGAGATCTACCACGAAACACCCACTCGTCCCTGTACCAGCCATACGCGCTCACCTGGCCCCATTGTTAATGATCGTGTTCACAAGTGGTCCGTCTCAGCCTGATCATCGGTCGCGACCTGGAACGAAAAGGCTCTTTGTACTGGAACACCGGACCGTCGCTCAGGCCAAGGCAGGACATGCGCGCTACCCTGAACTCGACCGCGAACACATCGCCCTGTTTGCCGGCTGGATAGTCGCCCGGAGCGTGGCGGACGGCCACCACCACTCAGTCAGAAAAGTCTCTGCATAGAAAGAAGAAGTCTCCCCTTTGATTACAACAAAACGGCAGTAGCTGATTGCGGTGACGATTCGAAGCTTCCACTCATCTAGGTCTCAGTGGTCCACGATGGTTCGGCTGTTGCCAGTCACGACGGGCCGGATTTAATCCATAGCTGCCGGTGGCGACAGGCCGAAACCGGCCAGAAACTGCTGGTCACGCCAAGGCTGGGCCGGTTTCGCTGAGGCTCGAAAGCATCTATGAAACTGGGGGCTATTCACTCGCCCCAATACTTGGCGTCGTAAAGGTTCTTCATGCGATGTGTTTCAACGTGTCGTTGATAAATCGTATGGCCAGGGAGGCTGAAAACTTTTTGTTCCTCAGTGATCTCAATCTCGGATTTTATCTTTGCAATAAATGCTTCAATTTGTTCTGGTAGTTCAGTTAAAACATTGCAGCAAGGCAATACGTTTTTAAGAAGATTGCAGTTTATTGGGGTTATTTTGTTGCTTTCTAGTAATTGCCAGCTAAAAGTGCTTCCAAAACTGGAATTTGTTAAAACTGCGCGAATATGATTGATTTGCGCCGAATCATCCAAGCTGGGAAAAGATTTTTTGAATAAACTAGTTTTCTCTTTGGGTTCGAGTTTATCAAATCGTTTGGTCTGCTCAACTGCTTCCCGAATTCTATCGTCCAAACGTCGCACCATGCGAGCTGACTCAGGGTATAAAGTGGCTTTTGCCTGGACGGTCATCACGGTATTGGATTTATTGCAAAAAACCAATAAATCAATCTCGCCCCCAGTAAAGTCACATTCTAAATAAGTATAAAAGCCATTGCTTTCGAAATGCCTTTGAGCCCTTCTCAAGAGTTCAGGTTCGAAAAAGTGAGATATCAATCCGTCATAGTTGTATTTAGTATTTTTATCATCATCTATTAGTATGGAGATCAAAAGATTTCTCGTGCCCAGTAGGGTTGGAACTAAGGCCGGGCAGAAGTATACGTCATCCGAAATGCTCCAGAATGGCGGCATGAATTTTAAGCTTAGGCTGCCATTTTTTCCCTCGCCGCAGAAGAAAAACTCAGAAAATTTATCGTAGTCTGACTCAGCCACCCCGGTGAGCTTTTGAACTAGAAATTTCAGCTCGGCGGCACCCAGCCTGGCCATGCCAAGGCCTTGTAAATGATGATCTCCATCCCCTGAGTCTTTAAGTTCATTGACTTCCAGGTATTTGTAAACTATGAACGTGATGTCATTATAGATTTGCCCTATGCAGATAAAAGCATTCCTGATTTTTTTAAAGGCATCGGCAGAAGAAAATCCAATCTGCGTATAGAAATCAGGTGGAATAATATCTGCTTCAATGAATGCATTTTCAGATGCTTTGTACTGCTCGGAAATGTAATCAAAATAAAATGTGGGATTTACGGGCTTGTTGGTTTTTAGCCGATTAACAACGCTCTTGAGCCAAGGTCTAGAATCGTGAGCTTGGTTTGAAATAACTGGTAGAGATAAATGCGTTACAATGATGTCATTGATTTCATGTTTGAGTGTAATTTTATCAGCGTAGTCGATCGTTGACTTTTCGCTGCTTTCGCGAGTGAATCTATACATTTTGCTACGAATAAATGGGATGACTATATTGAGGTTTGCGCAAGCGAATAAATTTTTAAAGTCATCAGGGTTTAGCTTGCGCAAAAATCATCGCATGATTCAGGGCTTTGAGGACTAAAGTCGTTCATGCGCTCAAATACAAATGTATACGGAATTGCGAAGCTATGAGGTGCTTGCTTTTCTTGAATGAATTGGAAGGTGGCAACCTGGCAGAAATGATTGTAAACATGGAGAAAAGGTTGTCGAAGAATTGGGTTGTCATCAAACAGCTTGTCGATCTGTGGTTCGAGGATTTTCATTTACAAGCCCGGCTATCAAAATTTGAAAATAGAAAAAGCAACCCGTCGCATCAGGGTTTTTTATCGATTTTATAGGGTGGAAGAGCGATATTATCTCATGATTTGCCAAGGTGGGTGGAGTGAGATAAACAGAAAGTCAAGTTTGGTCTGAGGTATATGTTGTTTTCTTAGCCCCAAGACAATCTCTGCAGGCCTTGCCTGAAAGTTTTGGTTTGGTAACTGAATCGCTAAAGGTTCTATAGACACAATTGAGCGGCTGCTACTGGCCGAAAGCCGTGTTTCACAACGGTAACTACCGGCCAGAAGCGGTCACACTATGGAGCAGCTCAACACTGTACAGGGAGCTGAAGCGTGGCTTCTGGAGTCCGAGAAGGCATTACAGAAGCAGCTTCGCGATAGCGCCAAAAATATTCCGGCACTATTCGGAATCTCCATTCGCCGAAGCATCCTCAGAGAGCAGGCGTTGGAGCACCCTGTATGTATGCCTGGATGTCTTGGATAACCCTTTCTCGACGCGGGGTATCGTGCATCAATTGCTCGACCATCTTGATGGCTAGCTGTCCTGAACTGAGCATATGGTTCACCTTCACGCGTGACCCAGACAAAGGAATCCCTTTTTTTACGACTGTCTCATCAGCAGACGCTCGCAGCTTGGCGCGCGACAACTGTGGAAGCATTTTGGCTAAAAACGCCGGGGGCCTTGGCGCTAAGCAATGTGACTGCCAGCACATCCGTAACGTGGTCGTATTCAGAGAAAGACTTAAGCTGGAGGCTCGTCGCATTTAGCACGGCTCGCCCCCCATCATTAAAGAGACTCTCGTAAATCACCTCCGTTTCTTTATCTACTACTCCGGCTTTTACCTCTGATGAATATCCATAGTAAAAGGCAAAAGGAAGGCGCTTCTGAAGGCTCAGATTTTCTACGGCTTTCATCGAATGGCAGGCAGCGACAATAACTGTCAGCTCACCCCCTGTCCGCTGAGTGACGCTATCCAAGCTGTCCAACAACTCATCCCAGCCAATAAACTCCCCGGACGGCGTTCCAAGACCCTTCTCGGAGTGGCCGTGAGCATCAATGAATATGATTGGTCGAATGCCAAGCTCACACGCGCCTGTGATTTCCTCGAAGCATTCTGCAAATTTGGTTGCAGAGCCCGCCTCGAATCGATGGGCGAAATTCTTGTTGTATTCAAATCGCTCAGGATCGCGCGCGAGAAGCAAATCGTGCAGTTCTCTCAGTCGAGAGAGACCGGTTTGCAGATCCCGCTCGCTTAAACAGTCGATGATGAAAATGGCGTTTCCGGGCGAGAACGCGCTGCGTCTGAGGGTAAATTTCGTCGGATCCATGAATCGCCCCTAGTTGTGTGGACATTCTTTGGCCTCGTAGCGGCGGGGGCTACATGAGCATACGCCCTTGCCTTGCGAAGTAGTCAACTTGTGGCTGCCTTTGGCCGGTTAGCGGCCACTGCTCTGGCTAGCCATGCTTGTCCTTCCACACGTGGAGGACTTGCCATGGACATCATTGCTACCTGCAGCCGTCAGCCCTGGAACAAAGGAAAATTGGTCGGGCAGAAAACCCCGCTCCGACAGAGAGATATCTGGGCCATCCGAGTAAGGCTTCAAATTGCAGAACGAACCCGGGATCTGGCTCTGTTCGATCTGGCCATCGACAGCAAGCTTCGAGCCTGCGACTTAACCAAGCTCCGTGTGTGCGACGTTGCTCATGGCGAGCATGTGTCATCACGAGCAATGGTTATGCAGCAGAAAACGAAGCGACCAGTGCAGTTCGAGATTACTGAGCAAACACGGTCTGCTCTCGCAGCCTGGATACACCAAGCACAACTCCGTAGCCAGGACTGCCTTTTCCCGAGCAGGCTGCATACCTCAGATCATCTATCCACTCGTCAATATGCTCGTATCGTCAAAGGCTGGGTAAAAGCCATTGGCCTTGATCCAGCCATGTATGGCACTCACACAATGAGACGTACGAAGGCATCGCTGATCTATCGCAGGACGAAGAACCTACGGGCGGTTCAACTTCTGCTCGGCCATACGAAGCTGGAGAGCACCGTTCGATATCTTGGGATTGAGGTCGATGACGCTCTGGAAATGGCGGAGCAGACCGAAGTCTGACCATATATTGCGACGGTCGAAGTCAGGCCGTCGCTAACCGGCCAAGACCGGCCAATGATGCGCCGATAAACGTGCCGAATCAGTCAGAATACTGCGCCTGCGCCCCGGTGAAGCCGCGCGCCAAGTTTGAGGTAGGTTCAAGACTGCACCAATGCTTCCGCAGCCCATTTGCGCCGATAAAGCCAAAGGCGATCTCTACTTTCGTCGGCGAAGCGTCGTGATGATTACCCCGCCCAGCAGCAATAGCGCCGCCGCAGCCAGGGTGCTCATAGTGCCTAGCGCAGGCACCATCGGGGTATAACCGGCGACCATCTTCGAGTACAACCACTTGGGCACGGTCGAGTCGGCCCCGGAGGTGTACAGCGACAGCGGGAAGTTACCCCAGGACAGCAGGAAGGCGAACAGTGCCCCCGACCAGATCCCCGGCCACAGCAGCGGCAGGGTGATTTCGCGGAATATGAACAGCTTGCCGGCGCCCAGATCGCTGGCAGCCTCCTCCAGGCTCGGGTCATAGTTGTAGACCTGGATGGCGATGACCAAGGTCACCACCGGCACGATCCACACTAGATGGGCGATCACCGCGGTCTTCCAGCTCGGACTGAGGCCCAGCGCGTTCATCCACAGCAGCAGGGCCAGGCCCAGCACAGTCTGCGGAAAGAAGATCGGCAGCAGCAGCAGCTTCTGGTACAGCTTGCGGCCCTTCCAGTCGTAGCGGGCGAAGGCCAGCGCGCCGAAGAAGGCCAGCACTACCGAAATCAGCGTCACTAGCAGGGCGATCTTCAGCGAGTTGTGCACGAGGATCTGCACCTCAAACGAATCGACCGTGCGCTGCCACCAGCTCAGCGAGTATTCCCGTACCGGGAACAGGAAGTAGCGACTCATCGACAGCCCGGCCAGCGCACTGCAGATGATCGGCAAGTAGATGGCCACGAGTACGAAGCCCGTCCAGCAGCACACCAGAAAGTCGGAACGGATTTGTGCCTGATTTCTCATCTCAACGTTTCCCTAACACTCGATCAAGGTCCAGGCGCGTCAGCACGAAGAGCGTCAGACTGCCGATAATCAGCACCAGCAGTACCGCCAGCGCGGCGCCTAGCGGCCAGTTCTGCGCGTAGGTGAAGGCCACCTCGATGTCGTGAACCACAGTGATCACCGACTGCCCGCCGAGAATCCTTGCCTCCTGCCACCGCGCCCACGGCGAGCACGAAGGTCAGCAACATACCGATGAGGATGCCCGGCATCGCCAGCGGCAGCTCGACCTCGCGCCAGACCATCAGCCGGCCGCGCCCAAATCCTTCGCCGCATCCACCAGATCCCGCGGCACCATGGCCAGCCCTAGGGTGATGGGGAACAGCATGAAGGGCAGGTACACATAGACCATGCCGAACAAAGTCAGTCCCGGGCTGTAGAGCACATCGGGCGCGCGGCCCAGATCGAACGCCTTAAGCACGCCGTCGAGCACGCCGTTCTTAATGAAGAACTGCACCCAGCCGTAGAGCCGCACGTTCTCCGAGACGAACAGAGGGAACACGAACAGCACGCTGATCAGCGGGGCGAAGCGGCCAAACACCCGGTTGAGCCCGTAGGCGATGGGATAGGCGATGACCGCTAGCATCGCCACGCAGAGCGCGGCCAGCACCAGCGACCAGACGAACGAGCGCCACACCGTGTTGGACGGATTCAGCACGGCGGCGAAGTTATCCAAGGTGAAGGTGCGGAACACCTCGAAGCTTTTCGGCTCGGCGAAGGCGAAGGCCACCACTGTCACCAGCGGGGCGAGAAAGCCCAGCAGCAGAAAGATCACCAGCGGACTGGCGTAGCGGGCGCCGGTGGATAGGCCGCGCCCCGAAACAGCATCCATGGTCAGGCTCCTGCAATGATGGCGTTCGCCGCGTTCCAGCCGATGAGCACCTGCTCGTCACGGGCCGGTCGCGGGTAAAGGTGCGCGGATTTTCCAGCAGCACGCTGCGGTCGCCGCAGCGGATCTGGTATTGCATGCGCGAGCCGAGCGAGTACTCGTTGAACACCGTGCCGCGGATGACGTTGTCGAATTCGTCCTCCGAACCGGCGAACTGCATGTATTCCGGGCGCACCACCACGGTGGCGGCCGTCGCGCCCTGCAGCTCGGCCGGCAGGTCGAGGCGGAGCGGACGGTCGAGGCCGGCGCTGTACCAGCCCCGCCCGGCTACCAGGCTGACCGGGAATTTGTTGACCTCGCCAAAGAATTCGGCGACGAACTCGTCGGCCGGGTGCGCGTAGATCTCCTCCGGCGACCCTACCTGAATGATCTGCCCCGATCGCATCACGGCGATGCGATCGGACATCACCATCGCCTCTTCCAGCGAGTGGGTGATGTAGATGAAGGTCTTACCGCTTTCCCGGTGCAGATCCTTCAGCTCCTTCTCCAGCACCTTCTTCAGCTTGTAGTCCAGCGCCGAGAGCGGCTCATCGAACAGCAGTACGTCCGGGTCGTAGGCGAAGGCGCGGGCCAGCGCCACCCGCTGACGCTCGCCGCCGGAGCACTTCATGACGTTCTTGTCGTAGTAGTTCTCCGGCAGCCGCAGCATCCGCAGCAGTCCCAGCGCCCGGGCCCTGCGCTCAGCCTTCGGCACCTTCTTCACCTTCAATGGAAACTCGATGTTTTCCCCCACCGTCTTGTGGGGAAACAGCGCAAGGGACTGGAACACCAGACAAGTAGGCCGGCGCTGAGCGGGCAGGTTGTTGATCGCCTCCCCGCGCAGGGTGATGTTGCCGCTGCTGGGGGCCTCCATGCCCGCCAGCATACGCAGCATCGTGGTCTTGCCGGAACCGGACGGCCCGACGATCGTCAGGAACTCACCTTCCAGTACATCCAGCGAGATGTTCTTCACCGCCGTGAAATCACCGAACTTCTTCTGCACATCCACCAGTTGCAGCACCGGTAGTGGCTGTTTCGCGACGTTGTCGATTGTCGAGCTGTTCATTGATGCCTGCCCTGACCGAACCATATCAACGCATCCGCTTTGCCGCGGAGATCATTTCCAGAGCCTGGTCGAACTCCGGCACGATGTCGTAGGCCACGCAGCGCTCCATTTCCTCCCCCAGGCTGTCCCACTGGATAGCGGCGAGCTCGTCCTTGGTGAACAGCTTGAAGCACTCTGGATTGCCCATCTGGCTGACCGGGTTGAAGGTGCCCTCGGCGAAAGCCACGCGATGGGCGATCTCCGGCTCCTGCACGTACTTGAGGAAGTCGTTGGCCAGCGGAGAGAGGTTGGGGTTGTTCACCAGCGAGGTGATCTCCACCCAGGACACGCCCCCCTTGCCATCCACCGGACCGCGCAGAGGGGTGATGCCGCGGATTTCCGGGAAGCCGTCGGCCCGCGCCGGCGAGCAGCTGTAGGTGCCGCCGGTCATGTACAAGTCGATTTCGCCGGAGATCATTGCCTGATTGAGGCTGGAAGCGTCGCCGATCATCTTCGCGCCCTTGAATACCGCATTGGCGGTTTCCTGGAACTTCGCCATCTGCGCCGGCGTGTGCTCGATGAAGGGGTTGATCCCGGCCACCAGGAATATGTCGAAGACGTTCCAGTCATCCGACTCCTGGATGCCGTACTTGCCGCTCAGGGCCTTATCGTTGAACAGGTCCCAGCCGGTGTCCTCGGCCGTCGCGCGGCTGATCCGGTCGGTATTGACCACGTAGTTGAACGGACCGAAACGCTGTGCCATACCCAGCAGCTCGTTGCCGTCGGCGCTCATCGCCCACTGATACGGCGGCTTGAACTGGGGCAGCATGTCCTCGAAATAGGGCTCGAACTCGGCCCGCGGCAGCGGCTTGATCAGGCCCTCGGGCAACATCACCTTGCGCGCCCAGGGGTTGTTCACGTTGATCAGGTCCCAGACGTTGGTCTCGCCGGCGCGCAGCCGGTTGATCATGGTCGGGTCGTTGGTCAGGGACTCGGCGCGCACATTGGCACCGGTCGAACGGCGGAACGGATCGAGCACCTGTGCCGAGTTGTAACCCTCCCAGCAAAGGATGTTCAGCTCCTTCTCCCGCGCAGCAAAGGCGCTGGAGCTCATCAGCAACGAGCCGCCACCGAGGGCTGCCGCACCGGCGCCCATCCCCATCAGCTTCAACAGTTCCCTTCTCGATACGCCCTTCATGATTCGTCCTCGCCTGTCTTGAAGTGAAAGAAACGAGGGCGAGTAAAAACCAGATACGAGGCGAGTTCAACATTTTTTTGGCAAGCACCAACATGATGCGAGGCGCCCCAAAATGGGAGGCTCAGCGCCCTCCCGCTGGGCTAACCTCGGCTGTATAACCCATTTTTAGAAGGTGAATGCCTGGTCCGCATATTGCAAATTGGACCACAGGAGGCGTTGCAGGCCGTCCTTAACAGGAGATAGAAATGTTTGAATCACTACAAAAAAGACGGTAATCGTCACGGGCGCTAGCCGGGGCATCGGCCGCGGCATCGCCCGTCGCTTCG
>LZQQ01000168.1_pt1 | contig 11116 bp, 15 predicted proteins | sample 768581 | NCBI WGS metagenome assembly LZQQ01 (sample SAMN05207185, study PRJNA324510) | oil field metagenome | isolation source: sample BH-FW-20 from oil reservoir | place: India: Bombay High | collected 2015-11-25 | reverse complement strand
AGCGTTAATTACCCCCTATTGAGAGCATCTCAGAACCACTGAGGTGCTTTTTTCAAAGGTTTTGCAAACACTCTTACCCAGGCCTATTTGTAAAGGTCTTTATTTATGGAGAAAAAATCATGTTAGTTTTTGACAAAGTCAACCGAGTTTATCCTGATGGTACTCAGGCAGTAAAAATGTCTCCGTCCACCTTGAAAAAGGTGAATTTTGTGTATTACTAGGGCCTTCTGGTGCGGGAAAGTCTACCTTAATGAATATGGTCAATGGCCTAGTTGAACCTTCCTCTGGAGAGATTATTTTAGATGGCGGAGTCTTGAATAAAAAAACCTACAGTTGATTCAACGTAGCGTCAGTATGATTCATCAACAACTCTATTTAATCCCTCGTTTATCTGTACTACACAATGTGTTAACTGGCATCTTACCGACGGCCAATTTTTGGACAAGTTTGGTTAAATCTTTCCAGGTTAAGGATCAACAACGTGCATTTGAACTATTAAGTGAAGTGGGCTTAGAAGAGAAACACCTAATGCGACGTGCCTCAGCACTTTCCGGAGGGCAACAACAACGTGTTGCCATTGCTCGTGCCTTTATGGCCAACCCTAAAGTGGTTCTTGCAGATGAACCTGTCGCCAGTTTAGACCCAGCCATGAGTCGTAGCGTTTTAAACAGTTTAAAACATGCCGCTCAAACCAATGGGGCAACCGTTTTATGCACCCTTCATCAAATCGACTATGCGCTGGAGTTTGCAGACCGGATCGTCGCCTTACGAGAAGGTGAAGTCTTTTTTGATGGCCATCCATCAGACATGGACGAGGACGTTCAGAGAAGACTGTATGAAATTGAGCATGAAACCAAAGAAAAAATGCAAAAAAAACATCAAGAAACCCTTGAAGACTCTCTCTCCTTTGAACTCAAAATAAAGGACGTCGCATGAATAAGCCAGTAGAAAATATCATAAAACGCGATTGGCGTGAATGGCAAACTTATCAAGCCATCACCCCCAAAATAATCCTCGGCTTATTTATTATGTTTGTTTTTCTGTCTTGGTCTGCACACAACACCGAAATGGATAGAGCCGCTGTAGAAACGGGTCAAGCCGTATTATCAGCCGTCGGCATTGGCAATTCGGATGTTTTGGATGGCGTCTCAAATTTGGTAGCCAGGCCTTTCCTATTCAATTTTCAACGCGTACCGAATTAACACGCCTGGAAGATGTCGATTTAGAGAATCTACCATGGTTATCTTACGTTGAAGACGGTGTCTCTAGAGAGTATGACGTAGACACGGATACTTGGACGCAAAGCAAGACAGAATACTTAGTCGACCCCATCGGTTACCTGAAAAAGTACTGAAGATGATGTGGGAAACCATCGAAATGGGGTTCTGGGGTACCGCAATTTCAATCGTGATTTCTTTACCCTTAGGCATTTTAGCCGCCCGTAATTTTTCACCTCATCCGATCATTTATCAAGTGGCGCGTGGTTGGCTTAGTTTTCACCGAGCTATGCCCGAGCTAATTGTGGCGCTATTCTTGGTCTTAATCTATGGATTCGGCCCTATTGCTGGGGTTCTAGCGCTTGCAATTCATACATCAGGCGTGCTGGGCAAGTTCTTTGCCGATGAGATTGAAAATGCGCCTAAAGGTCCTCAAATGGCACTAAGTTCAGCAGGTGCAAACCCATTAAAAGTCTTACGTTATGCAGTTTTTCCACATGTCCTACCCGCTTGGATTGCCTACATTCAATATATTTTTGAACGTAATATTCGTACCGCAACCGTATTGGGTATTGTCGGTGCGGGAGGAATTGGAATGGAATTAAAAGGACGTTGGGATCTGTTTGATTACGACCATGTTGCAACCATTTTATTAATCATCTTTATCACTGTCGTATTGCTGGAAGCCTCCACGCAAAAATTACGCAACAAAACACTTTGAAGGAACTCACAATGAATAATAGCTGTTGCTCTGTCCCACGTAGTCTATGGATGCGTGCATTAAAAATGGTTTGTGTGGAAGAAATTAAAGCCGTCATCGATATGGTCATAAATGAATATCAAGTGGCTTACAAAGCTGTTCCTCAGTCTGGATTAGGCGTGTTACAAACTCAAGATACGGCCTTACATGAACCTTACTTTTTAGGGGAATTTCCCATTGCCACCAGCTGGGTCGTTTTAACGGACAAACAAGGGAATTGTTTCGAAGGCTCTGCACAATTAATGGATGATGATGAAAATATAGCCTCTTTATTCGCAGTCTGTGACGCTGTTTTGGCGAATAATTTACTTTATTGTCGGAAGCTGGCCGATTTAGTTGAGCTTGGCGAATTCAAATTTTTAGAAAAAGTAAAAATGCGTAAGGCAATGTTAGGCTCTACAGCGGTCGATTTTTCATTATTGGGAACTCAAGATGAAGATAAAAAGGAGACCCAAAGTGCTTAAACAAGATTACTCGGTGCACAGATTGATTCCATTTGGATGGCCGATACACAACAAATATTATTTAACAGCCTGATGCAGGCCGTGTCACGTCCTGGCCGCATGGATAACTGGTCTGAATGTCTAGACAACAATCCTGCCTACTTGGCTGTTTTAAGCACTCTTTTAGATGGTGAAGTGACCCTAGCGGATGTAGACGGTTTATTGACTGAATCAAAATGGCCGTTATTACAGGCCCAAAAATCAACGGCTGAACAAGCCAATTACGTTTTATGTGACACGACAAAAGCACCCACCTTTTCCCCTAAGCTTGGGACCTTATCTTCACCAGACTTTGCTGCCACTTTAGTCTTAAAGGTTGCTTCTTTAGACAAAGCGCAAGGCAATATTCACCTGAAATTGACCGGGCCTGGCGTCAAGAATGAAACGGAAGCATTCGTTTCAGGAATTGACCAGGCTGGTTAGAACACCGTAACGAATGGTGTTCTGCTTTCCAATGGGTATCGACTGTATTTTAGTGGATGACACTCAAATTATGGCGCTACCTCGCACGACCAAGATTGAAATCCTTAACGTCATCGAAAAGGAGGGCTGAGCTAATGGGTTATGTTGCCATTAAAGGTGGCGGTCAAGCATTGCGGGTGCTGAAAAGTTATTAGAGTTCATACGCACTCGTCAAGGCGAGTCGGCAGAACCGTTAGATTTAGACACTATTGAAAACCAGTTGTATTTTTTACACAGCCGAATTCTGTCTGAAGGTGGGTTGTTTCATCCAAAGTTGGCTTCATTAGCTATCAAACAGAGTTTAGGAGATACGCTAGAAGCGGCATTTGCATTACGCGCCTATCGATCAACCAAGCCACGTTTAATTGAAACTCCCGTACTGGATACCACCAACATGCGGGTAATTCGCCGTATTTCGGCTTCGTTTAAGGATATTCCCGGCGGGCAAATGCTCGGAGCCAGTACCGATTATGCCCTGCGCCTAATGCGTACCGAACTCCTAAATGAATCCCGGGAAGACTTTCAAGCGGTAGCTGCTAAATGGTTAGATGAAAATCATTATGATGACATTCCAGACACCTTTCCAAAAGTACTAGATGCCTTACGCGAAGAAGGTTTATTACCGCCTGTTGATGAATCCATGGCAAAAATAAACCCTTTGATATTACACGTGAACCATTGATTTTCCTGTGCCTCGTTCTGCCGCTTTATCGACGATGGCGCGTGCAGAAACTGGGTCAATCTTAGCCATCGCTTATTCAAACATGCGCGGTTATGGCGATGTTCACCCGACCGTTGCCGAGTTGCGAGTAGCTATTTGCCGGTGATGTTACCCCACCCTATTACCGGTGAACTCATTGAAGTCGGAGAAGTGTTAATGACTGAGTGTGAAGTTGTTGCCATGTATGAAGATGATGATGAAGCAGCCAGCCAACTTTCAGCCTAGGCTACGGCGCCTGTTTTGGGCATAACGAAGTCAAAGCTATATCCATGTCGATCTTAGATCGTTCCTTACAATTAGGCATGCAAAATGGGCCAACCAACCCATCGGAAGACCCAGAATTTGTGCTATTACACATCGATGGTATCGACTCCATGGGGTTCTGTACACACTACAAAATGCCGCACTACGTGACCTTCCAATCTGATATGGATCGTTTAAGAACCACCCAAGAAAAACATGGCGCTCAACACGATCAAACCACCCAAGGAGCTGAAAATGTCTAACACAACCCAAACAACAGACACCCAGTTCAGACAGGCTTCGGCCGAATACAATTTTGGATTTCTAGATGAGTATGCCAAAAAAGAAGTTCGCCGCAGTGTCCTTAAAGCTATTGCAATACCAGGTTACCAAGTACCTTACTCTAGCCGTGAAATGCCAATGGGCCGTGGATTTGGAACCGGAGGTTTGCAGCTGACTTTGGCATTAATTGGTCAAAAAGACACGCTAAAAGTGATTGACCAAGGTTCAGATGATTCAGTTAATGCGGTGAATCTTCGTAGCTTTATTGAAATGACCTGTCCCGGTATTGATACCACCACAAAAGTCACAGAAGCAAACTTGATTCAATCTCGCCACCGTATCCCTGAACAACCATTACGAGAAGACCAAGTCCTGATATTACAAGTACCCTACCCTGATGCGCTAGTGGTGGTTGAGTCATCTGAGGATAAGCGCAAAATCATGCACGGTGAAGCGGACTATTCTCGTCTACTGGTCAAATTATATGAAGACATTGTTAAGTTCAATGAAATCACCATTTCACACCGTTACCCAACACGTATTAATGGGCATTATGTGATTGATTCCTCACCAATTCCTCGCTGGGACGTGCCTAAAATGCACCAATCCAAAGCGCTTATTTTGCTCGGAGCAGGTAGAGAAAAGAAAATCTATGCCGTGCCACCTTATACCCTTGCCGAACCTTTGGAGTTTGATGATATGCCTTTCAGGGTCGAAAACTTTAATGACGAAAATGGTGAACGTCAAGCCTGCCATCTTTGTGGCTGTAACCATAGTTTCTTAGATGAGTTTATGGATGCCAAAAGCGGCCAAAAACGCTATCAATGTTCTGATTCTGACTATTGTCACGAACAGTTAATTTATAAAACCAGCACATCAAATCAGCATTCGGAGGGATAGGATGTCAAACGACAAAATACTAGAAGTCCGTAATCTCTCAAAAGTATACGGAAAAGGGTGTTCTAAATGTTTTGAGTCAACAGGCCCCAAACACGATACCAATATTTGCCCGCATTGCGGCTCAGTTGTCGCCGCACATGACATCAGCTTTGACCTTTATCGAGGTGAAATTCTAGGCATTATGGGTGAATCCGGCTCTGGAAAATCCACCTCGATTAAAAACCTATTTTTCGATGAAATGCCTACGTCGGGACAAGCGACCTTTTTTGATCAGGGTAAACAGTATGATTTGTTTAAATTAAACGCACAACAAAAACGTCACTTACGCAATCATCACTTCGGTATGGTCTATCAAAACCCCGTATTGGGTTTGAACTTTAATGTCTCTGCGGGTGGAAACATTGCCGAACGCCTATTAATGAACAATATAACCCATTATTCCGATATTCGCGACAGAGCGATTGAGTTACTCCGCCGTACCGAAGTGTTAACGGAACGGATGGATGAACTGCCCAAGAACTTCTCGGGGGCATGCAACAACGTGTCCAAATCGCCAAAGCCTTAGCAACAAATCCACCGCTATTGTTTTTGGACGAAGTCACCACTGGATTAGATTTATCAGTACAGGCCGCCATTCTAGACTTGATTATGGAAATTCAACATGAAAGCAACACCGCCATGATTGCAGTAACACATGATTTAGGCGTGATTCGCTTACTGGCAGATCGCACCATTATGATGAAATATGGGCGCATCGTTGAAACCGGTTTAACCGATCAAATTTTAGAAGATCCACAAGATGCCTATACCCAACGCCTTGTCGCCTCTGCACTTTAAAAGAGATTTAAATAATGTTTATTAAACCAATATTAGAAGTCGAAAACTTCTCAAAAACGTTTATGTTACATGAGCAAGGTAAAGAACTGCCTTCATCCCATAACGTATTTTTAAAAGCTTACGCTGGACGTTTAACAGCGATTATTGGGCCAACAGGTGCGGGTAAATCGACCGTGTTAAAAGGCATTTATCGCACCTACCTGCCCACCAGTGGTCGCATGATGTTCACCATGGAAAATGGTCAACAAATCGATTTAGCAACGGCAGATGAACACCAAATCTTAGCTTTGCGTCAAAATGAAATTGGTTTTGTCACCCAGTTTTTACACACTTTACCGCGCCAGCCTACCGAAAACGTGGTGGCCATGCCATTAATCAAAAAGGGTATGGAACGCCGTTTAGCCATTGAGAAAGCTCGTGAGACGTTAGCAAAGCTTAACTTACCTGAAAGATTATGGGGCATTTCACCAGCAACCTTTTCAGGAGGAGAAAAACAACGCGTCAACTTAGCGCGTGGTCTATTGGCTCGACCAAACTTGTTGTTATTGGATGAACCAACAGCAAGCTTAGATCCCAAAACCACCGATCGAGTGGTGGAACTTATCGACAACTTGAAACAATCCGGCACTGCCGTAATTGCCATTTTTCATGATTTGAATTTGGTTGAAAGATTGGCTGACAAGGTCGTCGAACTAGAACCTCCCATAGGTACTGAACAGTTTTTTAACGATACAAGAAAGGTCCTCTAACGATGAATACTCTACCGATATATATTACCAATGCCAATATTGTTTTGGCGGAAGATGTTTTAACAAATGCAAGCTTATTGATTGAAAATGGTTTAATTTCAGCGATCAATCCTGAAAACATACCCGACCAAGTTCAAACCGTTGATGCACAAGGAAAAACGGTCATGCCAGGCATGATTGATTTGCATTGTGATGCCCTCGAAAAAGAGGTCGAACCTCGCCCAAATGTTCACTTTCCAATAGATTTTGCTTGTGCCCAAGCAGATAAGCGCAATGCAGGCGCAGGGATTACCACGGTATATCATGCCTTGTCATTTGCCAATGAAGAACTGGGCGTCCGCAACAACCAATTTGCTAAGGAAATCGCTGAGGCAGTTCACCAATTTCAACCGCATGCCTTAGTTGATAATCGGGTGCATTGTCGTTATGAAATTACCGACCCCACAGGGCTACCAATCTTAATGGAACTGATGGAAAAGCGATCCATGCACTTGGTTTCGTTAATGGATCACACCCCTGGACAAGGTCAGTTTAAAGACTTAGCGGCGTATAAAGCCTATTTTGGAAAAAGCTACCAAAAATCGGATGCAGAACTAGATCAGTTTATTGCTCAAAAACAGCAACAGGCAGAAGGTGCAATGGAACGTGTTGAGCAATTAGTCAAAATGGCACATGCTCAAGGTATTTCGGTGGCATCACATGACGACGATTGTAAAGAACGCGTCGACACAATGACCGCTCTCGGCGTCGATATTTCCGAGTTTCCAATCAATATGGAAACCGCTGAATACGCTCGAGCAAAAGGCATGAAAACGATTATGGGTGCTCCCAATATTCTCCGCGGCAAAAGCCAATCGGGTTCTATGCGAGCTTTAGATGCTGTCAATGCCGGTGTATGTGATTGCCTATGTGCGGATTACTCCCCTGCAACCTTGATCATGGCCGTTTTTAAACTGGCTGAAGTTTCAAAGCTGACGTTGGCACAGGCCATTCAACTGGTAACTAAAAACCCAGCGGAGGCGGCAAAGCTGCATGATCGCGGTGTCATTGAAGTTGGTAAACGTGCAGACATCATTATGATCGCCAATCTGGATGGGCTGGTCCAGGTCTCTGATGTTTTTGTAGAAGGTGTTTTAGCCTTTAAGGCCAGTTATGATCATGCCTAATCAAGCTCACTTAAACCCGCTCCAGGCACATTATTTTACGTAATGGGTGCTTCGGGGTGTGGCAAGGATTCGTTGCTACACTATGCTCGCCAACAGCTTGCAAGTGAAGCGGTTGTATTTACGCATCGTTATATAACCCGTCCAGTTGAGTTGACGGGGGAAAACCATATCCAACTATCTACGGCGGAATTTACCAACCGATTAAAACACCATTGCTTTAAATTTCACTGGCACTCACACGATTTAGATTATGGTATCGGCATAGAAGTGGATCACTGGTTAAATCAAGGTTTAAACGTGGTGATGAATGGCTCTCGTGCTATTTAGAAACCGCCATCCAAAAACAACCAGATCTAGTGCCCGTACTCATAGAAGTCGATGTCAATGTACTTCGTGAACGACTTATTAATCGTGGCCGTGAAACACTCGCGCAAATCGAAAAACGCGTTCAGCGTGCTGAAACCTTTGTAAATTTAAGGGCGCCAAATTTACAACGTATTGAAAACAATACTGAACTGAGCGTTTCGGGAGAGCGGCTAGTCAACCTATTAAAACAAAGGATTTGAAATCCCCATGATATCTGACATGGCATTTTCTTTTTTAGGCACCGGTTCGGTCAAAGCAGCACCCGTTTATGGCTGCGATTGTATTGCTTGCCAACGAGCTTTATCGAATCAAACGTACCGCCGACAAGCCGCTTGTGGTGTGCTAGAGGTCAATGGAGTTCGTTTTCTAATTGATGCTGGTTATCTCGGCCTTGAAGAAAATTCCCCCCTGGCAGTTTAGATGCGGTATTGCTAACGCACTTTCACATGGATCATGTCCAAGGTTTGTTTCCGATTCGATGGGGCATGGGGGAATCCATTCCAGTGTTTTCGCCAGACGACCCACATGGCTGTGATGATTTATTTAAATATCCGGGAATCTTTGACTTTTCAAAAAAGAGCTTGCCCTTTGAACCCTTTCATTTCAAAGGCATCAAAATAACGCCTGTACCCTTAGTGCACTCAAAACTTACAATGGGCTATATCGTTGAATTTAATGGAAAGCGTTTAGCATATCTCTGCGATTCAGGCGTCTTGCGACGAGATGTTGAAGTTCTTCTCAAAGAACACCCTCTTGATTTATTGATCCTCGATTGCGACCAACCTCCTCAGGAAAAGGCTCCCCGCAATCACAATGACCTAACCCGAGCCTTGGACGTGTATAAATCGATTCAGCCGAAACAACTTCTACTCACCCACATTAGTCATCATTTAGACGAATACTTTATAACCCATCCAAATTGCCTACCTGATGGCGTTGCCGTTGGATTGGACAGCCAAACTTGGACAACTTAATGCTCGAAAACCTTTCAGATTTTCACCAGGCCTGGTTATTTATTGGGCTTTCAGTGGTCATGCATGTTAGCTGGAACTTAATGGCACGACATGTTGATAAAGAAACCGATTTCTTATGGTGGGGCTTACTTGGACACTTTGTACTATTAGGGGGATTCGGCTTGTATCACCTAGCACAAGTTAACTGGTCTTGGACGCTCTCAGGGCTAATCGCCATTACCGCTGTTGCCAATAGCCTCTATTTTCTTTCATTAAGACAAGCCTATGGACTTGCACCCGTCGCCTTTGTTTACCCGATTGCACGGAGCTCGCCGATATTAGTTGCAATATGGGCATGGTGGTTGTTTGATGAAATGCTGTCTGAACTGGCCTGGATGGGAATCAGTATCAGCATTGTTGGCTTGTGGATATTGGGCAATACCGTGAAGCACAACCCCAACCCAAAAGTGCTCAAATGGACTTTAGCAGCAGCCTTTTTTACCAGCATTTACTCTTTATCCGATAAAGCCATCGCCCTAGAGGTTAATCATTTTTCTGAACTCTTAGGGGTTGTCACAATTGGCTATTTTTCAGCTTGGGTGACCTTAAGTCTCTACCGAAAACGACATTGCAAAACTATCATCCCAAACAAAAGACCGCATCTCGGTGTATGGCTAACTGGTAGCGTGTTTATTGGTTCTGCCTATGCCTTAGTCATGCTCGCCATGCAAACCCTACCAACCGCTTATGTCGTATCCATGACCAACTTTGGGGTTTTATTGGCGGTTGTATTGTCCATACTATTTTTTAACGATCGAGAACATCTAAAACAGAAACTCATAGCAACGTTTATTATTATGATTGGATTATTGTTGTTGGGTATTTATCGTTAACTGGTAAGGCCTGATTTTACTAGACACTTTTTTGATGACACTTTTATCACCTTAGGTCTCACGCACAATTACTCTCGTTTACCTATTTATCACTCTAACACGTCTATTTTTAAGGCGAGAAGACATATGAGTCAAATCAGGCTTACTCATTTCGAATTCTTTTCTTTGGATAAAGAACTGGATTTGTCTTCGTTTTTCTTCTGATAGGCTTTGATACTTCAAGCCAACAATTCTTTCATCTTGAGAATCTTCACACTGGTAAATATTTACGACATCACATCTAACTAAGATTGGACTATCTTCAGGGTCTAATTGAAACATTAGATCAACTTTGTCATTTTGATGAATTTTATCTTTATGAATGCTAATGGCAATGCCTGACACACTAATATTCACTAAATTGCGTGGCATAGAATTTGATAATTGTTTTTTGTCTATCGATTGGAAAAGAAAGTCTATTTTTGAATTTAGCGCTGAAAATGCATCTGCAAGAATTGTACTTTTAGAGCCAATTGCGTATATGTAGTCATCAATCTTTGAATTGACTTGATTCAAACTTCGAAGAAAAAACTCTTCAATATATTTATCGTTTAACTCTGATGGCAAATAGCTATTGTCAATCTCTTCCTCAGGGATAATGTGGTAACTACATGGTATGACGGTATCGATTCGGTAAGCACCGCGTTTATTTTCATGTTTCATACTATTGAACAGCCCCACGTTCTTTATAAAACCTAGGATTATATTCTATTTGTCATTTTTTCAAATGAAGATTATTGGCCAAGCTGACGCCAATCTTAGGTTACTATCAATATTGATGGCCTGATGATTTGGAAGCAAACCAACCGACCAATTTGACTTGTCTGGTTCATTGGGCTAAATGGGCCTGTAAACCAAATTGTGTAAACGCTCATAGTTTAAAATTCCCCGAAAAGGAAAATCACTATGAGCAACATCGACCAAGAAAAACTCAAAGCCATGGCCGCTGAGCTGGCCAAGGATATCAAAACTCAGAGCGACTTGTCTGACCTCTCAGCCAGTCTGCTTAAAATGACCGTTGAAGC
>LZQQ01000167.1_pt1 | contig 11137 bp, 14 predicted proteins | sample 768581 | NCBI WGS metagenome assembly LZQQ01 (sample SAMN05207185, study PRJNA324510) | oil field metagenome | isolation source: sample BH-FW-20 from oil reservoir | place: India: Bombay High | collected 2015-11-25 | reverse complement strand
GAGAGAGCTGGCCTTCCTTGGCTTGCGGAAAGTGGTTGAACAGCGCCTCGCCGGCGATGAAGTTCAGGATGGCGTCACCGAGGAACTCGAGGCGTTCGTTATTGCGCCCGGCATAGCTGCGGTGCGTGAGCGCCAGGAGCATCAGCTCCTGGTCCTTGAAGTGATAACCGAGCTTGCGCTCGAGACGGGCTAGCGAAGTGCTCACGGCATCCTTAGGCGGTATTCTTTGTCGAAGTTGGCCACCAGATCGAGGTTGCTGATCAGTGGCTCACGTTTTTCATATTTGAGGTGGGCGCGGAATTCGTTGTCCTGGATTTCCACCTTCAGTGCATCGCGCAGATCGAAATCGCGGATGCCGTTCACCTGCAGGCCTTTGCTGACGTGAGTATAGAACTCGCCAACGCTTCGGATTTCCTCGGCCTGTTCGGTTTCAACCGATGTGATCACCTTGTCCAGGGACATATAGTCCATGTAGTGCGGCAGCATCTTGAATGCGGTGCTGGCGAAGAAGGCCACGAGAGCCAGCACCACCAGCCAGCTCAGCATGGACAGCCCATTCTGCGAACGCGCGAAACTCATGTCGACCTCTAGTCGTCTCGATACCCACCCAGCGGGGCGTGCCCACTATAGCGAGCCACGCACCGGCTTCAGCGGCGGCATTTCACAGCCTCAGTGAATCAACCCCACCCGCGAAAAGTGCGGCAGGTTGCTGAGCTTCGGATCAGGCCAGCTCATCCACACGGCAAACGCCTTGCCGACGATATTGCGATCGGGAACCATGCCGACCAGCTCCGGCGCAATGGTATCGTCCTGCCAGTAACGGCTGTCGTTCGAGTTATCGCGGTTGTCGCCCATCATGAAGTAGTGCCCTTGCGGGACCGTCCACTGCCTGCTGGGCTCGATGCGGTAGCGCCCCATCTCCTTGCGGATGATGTGCTCGACATCGCCGAGTTGCTCGCGGTATAGCACCGCGCTGCCCAGACTACCCGGCTCTTCGCCGATCAGCGTCTCGGCGACCAGCTTGTCGTTCACATACAGCCGACGGTCGCTGCTGTAGCGAATCACGTCTCCCGGCAGGCCGACCACACGCTTGATGTAGTTGATGTTGGGATCGCTCGGGTAGCGGAACACCATCACGTCGCCGCGCTTCGGGTCACCTACTTCAATGATCTTGGTGTCGATCACCGGCAACCGAATGCCATAGGCAAATTTGTTGACCAGGATGAAATCGCCGACCTCCAGAGTGGGCTTCATCGAGCCGGACGGGATCTGGAAAGGCTCGACGAGAAAGGAGCGCAGCACCAGCACGATGGCCAGCACTGGAAAGAACGACTTGCCGTACTCGATGAGGACCGGCTCGCGGTTGAGGGCTTCCAGCGCCTGCGCGTCTACCTGATCGGTGCGTCCCTGATAGCTGGCGATGGCCGCACGCCGCCGGGGGGCGAAATACAACAGATCGCTCAGCGCCAGCAGGCCGGACACCAATACGGCGATGACCAGCAGCAAAGGGAAATTGATCGACATATCAGCTATCTACCTTGAGCACCGCGAGGAAAGCTTCCTGAGGGATTTCGACGCTACCGACTTGCTTCATGCGCTTCTTGCCCGCCTTCTGCTTTTCCAGCAGTTTGCGCTTGCGGCTGACATCGCCACCGTAGCACTTGGCGAGAACGTTCTTGCGCAGCGCCTTGACCGTAGTACGAGCGACGACCTGGCCACCGATAGCGGCCTGGATGGCGACATCGAACATCTGCCGAGGGATGAGCTCCTTCATCTTCTCGGTCAGCTGACGGCCTTTATAGTGCGCATTGTCACGATGGACGATGAGCGCCAACGCATCGACCTTCTCGCCATTGATCAGCACGTCCAGCTTGATCAGGTTTGCCGCCTGGAAGCGATCGAAGCTGTAGTCGAGCGAGGCGTAGCCGCGGCTTACCGACTTCAGTCGATCGAAGAAATCCAGCACCACCTCGCTCATGGGCAGGTCGTAGCGCACCTGGACCTGCGAGCCGAGGAACTGCATGTCCCGCTGAACGCCACGCTTTTCGATGCACAGCGCGATGACATTACCCAGATGGTCCTGCGGCACCAGGATGTTGGCCTGCACGATCGGTTCGCGCATTTCGGCAATCGAGGCCAGATCCGGCAGCTTGGAAGGGTTGTCCACATACACGGTGTCGCCGCTCTTCAGCACCACCTCGTAGATCACCGTAGGTGCCGTGGTGATCAGATCCAGATCGTACTCGCGCTCCAGCCGCTCCTGGATGATCTCCATGTGCAGCATGCCGAGGAAGCCGATGCGGAAGCCGAAACCCAGCGCATCGGAGCTCTCCGGCTCGAACTGCAAGGCGGCGTCATTGAGCGTCAGCTTTTGCAGCGCCTCGCGGAAATCCTCGAAATCGTCGGAGCTGACCGGGAATAGACCGGCGTAGACCTGAGGCTTGATTCGCTGGAAGCCCGGCAACATCTCGACATCCGGCGTGTTTGACAGCGTCAGCGTGTCACCGACCGGCGCGCCGTGAATGTCCTTGATGCCCGCGATGATGAAGCCCACTTCGCCGGCCTTCAGATCCTCTGTGGCGGTGTGCTTGGGCGTGAACACGCCGACGCTGTCCACCTGATGCAATTTGCCGGTCGACTTGACGAGGATCTTGTCGCCCTTCTTCACACGGCCATGCTTGACCCGAACCAGGGACACTACGCCAGATAATTGTCGAACCACGAATCGATGATCAGCGCCTGCAGGGGGGCTTCGATTTCGCCTTCGGGCGCAGGAATGATCTTGACCAGGCGCTCGAGCACGTCGACCACGCCCATGCCGCTCTTGGCACTGCACGGGACCGCATCGGTCGCATCGATACCGATGATGTGTTCGATCTCTTCCTTGACGCGCTCCGGCTCGGCTTGCGGCAGGTCCATCTTGTTCAGCACGGGCATGACCTCCAGCCCCTGCTCGATCGCGGTGTAGCAATTGGCGACCGACTGCGCTTCCACGCCTTGTCCCGCATCGACGACCAGGATCGCGCCTTCGCAAGCAGCCAGCGACCGACTGACTTCATAGGTGAAGTCAACGTGCCCCGGCGTATCGATGAAGTTCAGCTGGTAGGTACGGCCGTCCTGCGCGTTGTAGTGCAGGGTCACGCTATGTGCCTTGATGGTGATGCCGCGCTCACGTTCCAGATCCATCGAATCCAGCACCTGCGCTTCCATCTCACGGTCGGAGAGGCCCCCGCATATCTGGATGAAGCGATCTGCCAAGGTCGACTTGCCATGGTCGATGTGCGCGATGATGGAGAAATTGCGGATATGACTCAGGTCACTCAAAGCTCAACACTCGATAGATGTCGCAGACCGGGCGCCTGCCAAAATAGCCGCGGAGTTTAACCGATCAAGCTATCGAGTGCCACGCGCGCTGACCATCGAGCCACACCAATGGCGCTCGGAGAGGCCCCTACTCGGATCGCCCGGCAGCCCGAGCGTAATGAAACGGGCCCTGCATTCCCGCGCTGCGCGTTGGGCACAAGGCGTTCTAGCATCAACCTGCCGTGCCAACGCGGATGTCCGGCCCGCACGCCTGCGCTCCACTGTCTGCGGAGATGCATATCGCTTTTCAGCGGCCGCTGAACAGCTATCTGCTGGCAAGCAGCGCCCGCCAGGGAACCGTGAAGCCTCTAGGCCGGACCTGGCGCCGCTATAGCGTTGCGGCGCAGCCCCTTTTCAAGCGTTGAAGAATGCGACCACCGCCTCAGCCTGAGTTTGCGACGGCAGGCGAAGCGTGCTCGGCGAGCTGGGTGAGATCAGACAGGTGCGCCGGAACGAAGCCGGGCGAACGTGAAATGCCGAATATCGGGACCGAGAATGTCGGCCCCTGCCAGGCGGAACAGCTAGAGCAGGTGCTCCCGCATACCGCTCCCGCTGCTGCACGCGGACTCCGAGAGCAGAGCACGCAGCACGATTGGTTGTAACTCAGCGTTCTGGTCGATCCGTTTGCTGCGTTGCCGCACCAACCAGCAGCCTGCCAAGAAGCCCAGTAGCCCACCGAGAATCGTCACCGGCTCGGCAGCCGACAGGCTTTGCGCCAGCAGCGCACCCACGAACAGGAAAAATAGCGGAAGCAGATAAACCAGGACGGCTCCATGCAGGAGCGCGCGCTCGGAAATGCCGATCACGACGCCATCCCCGACCTGCAACCTGAGGCTGGTAGCGGCTCGAGTCAGGCCGCGTCGTTCCTGTACGCCCAGCCGGTTCATCAAGCCCTGCCCGCAGCCATTCTTTGCTGAACAGCCCGAGCAGGTGCTTTGCACCTCGGTCTGTACCCAGACCGCCCCGTCTTCCACCGCGATGACGCGCCCGCGCTCCTCGATCACTGACCGGCGGCCTCGCCTTCGGAACGCGCCGAAAGCGCTACACGCTCGGCAGTTCCAAGCGGCACCTCGCCGACGACGGTGACCATTACGTCGCCCCCCGAACCGCTGATGCGCTTGGAGACGACAACGGTCGGCCCCATCTGACTCCGCGCGTCGTGCACCTGCGCCCCGCGCAACGGCTCGATGAACACGGAAAAACGGGCCAGCCCATCACCATAGGAGAGCCAGGTGACCGGGACGTCCGCATCGACGCCCGGACGCTGTGCCGACTCCAGCAGCTTGAAGCCAGGAGGCAGCCAATCGGCCCGCCAACCGCTCGAAGGCTCGGTTCGTTCGACATGTTCTACCGGCTTGCACGCAGCCGTCGCCTTCAGTCCAGGCGCCGGAACATTGCCAGCCTCGAAATGCGTGAATTGCAGGCGCTCGAGGAGCTGTCCTTTTTCACTGAGCATGAGCGACTTGATTGGAAACGCCGTTTCTCGATCCAGGTGCAACTCGAAACTGTATCGATGCTGGTCACGGGCCAGCACGGCGATCGCCACCGCGGGCCGATCAGCGATACGTGACTCCCCGATGACCCGGAATTCATACCATTCGGATAAGGCCTTGGCATCAAAACGTGGGTTTTGCCACGCCTGACTGGGTTCAGCCGCAGAAGCGAACTCATCGCTGGAACATTGGACTTGGCCATTGATCCGAACGACCTCAACAGCAGGCCCATCGAGCTGCAGCAGTCGCTCGCGGACTTCGCCACCCTTGACTTGATGCCAAACCGCATGACTGGAAAAGCTGCCATCGCGTCCGTAGACAAACGTTCCGGCATAACTATGGCTCTGCCCCGCTTTTGCGAGGCTGGCCATCCAGGTATCGGCATCTGCAGCGAAGGCCGGCATCGATAGCCAGCCTCCGATTACTACACATAGCGGCAGTGCGCGCATGTTCTTCCTTAGTTAGCGTTCTTCCATGCTGGCTGCGCGAGCATACGGCAGCGCACCGTCCGAGCCACTTCCAAATGCCGCTTGCTGGGCATGCTGACGCACATAGGACGGCAAACGCTCTTCGTGCCAGCGATCAATCGGTGCAGCTTCGGCCGCAGGCTGCGCCTGCACCTCCGCCTGCCCCTCACTATAACCTGCCAATACAGCCGGCCCCTGAGTGGCCTGCGGCACGGAGATAGCTGGCGGAGCGTCTCTTGCGCAAGTTGCGGTGCCGCGACGTCATTCTGATTGTACAGACGCACGCCGGCCAGCACTGCCACGGTCACCGAGGCCGCTACAGCCAACCGGCCCAGATTGCGCCACGCGGCACCTGCACGAGCTGGCACACTCGGCACAGCCTCATCGGCAATCGCGGCGGAAACCGCTGCCGAGATATCCAACCGCGGCTCGATCAGCTCCTTGTGCATCACGGCACGGGCGATTTGATAACGCGACCAGGTGGCACGTACTTCTTGATCGTCGCTTGCTGCGAGCACGCGACGTAATTCCAACTCGTCCGCTTCGTTATCCATCACCGCGGACAGCGATTCATGCAGGGCTTCACGACTCATGGCGGTTCCTCTCTTGGCTGTCGCCGCTGTCTCAGGATTCATGCAACAAGGGTTGCAACGACTTATCGATGGCTTCGCGCGCCCGGAATATCCGGGAGCGTACCGTTCCGACGGGACACTGCATCACGCTCGCAATGTCTTCGTAACTAAGACCATCGAATTCGCGCAATGTTAAGGCCGTGCGCAAATCTTCCGGCAGTTGCTGAATTGTCCGATGAACGGTGTCTTCAATCTCATCCCTGAGCAGCGACCGCTCCGGCGACTCGATGTCCTTTAGAGCGTGGTCACCCTCATAGAACTCGGCATCTTCGGAACTTACGTCACTGTCTGGCGGACGCCTACCACGCGCCACCAGATGATTCTTCGCCGTATTGATGGCGATGCGGTACAGCCATGTGTAAAAGGCACTGTCACCGCGAAAGTTGCTCAGCGCTCGGTAGGCCTTGATGAACGCTTCCTGCGCGACATCCTGAGCCTCATGAGAGTCGTGCACGAAGCGCACGATCAACCCAAGGATCTTGTGCTGATATTTCATAACCAGCAGATCAAACGCGCGCTTATCCCCTCGCTGAACACGCTCAACCAGCTGCTGGTCTTGCTCCTGGGTCAACATAGATACGCCTCCTTACCGAGGACGCATCGCTCACACCAGCGAACCGACCTGCCAGAATAGACCCGGGCTTTACGCAAAAGTTCTCCCCCTTCCTAGCAAGCTTTCCTGCAATACGTTGGCGGCAACTGCGCAACTACGTTTCCGTGTCGGGCTCTCACGCCCTAGCCCGCTGACACCGGCATCACCGTGCAGCGAGCACTCTCAAGCATCTATGGATCGCACGCCTGCAAGAAAAGTTCCACGAGCGCGAAGATTAATCCCTTTCAGCTATATTGCCGCACGGCGCGGTCTATATACTACCGGCGATCTCATTCGTGGATGTCGAGATGAGCCAGCATTATCAATACGACGTATTGGTCATCGGCAGCGGCGCTGCTGGCCTGACCCTAGCCCTGAATTTGCCTGAAAGCCTGAGGATCGCCGTCCTGAGTAAAGGTGACCTCTCCAACGGCTCGACCTATTGGGCGCAGGGGGGAGTAGCCGCGGTGCTGGATACCAGCGACACGGTGGACTCTCATGTCGCTGATACGCTTGTGGCCGGCGCAGGGCTGTGTCACGAGCAGGCCGTCCGCTTTACCGTCGAGCACAGCCGAGAAGCCATCGGATGGCTAATAGAGCAAGGTGTTCCCTTCACCCGCGACGACACGCACGATCGGGAAGACGGCAGCTTTGAGTTCCATCTCACCCGCGAAGGTGGCCACAGTCACCGACGCATCATCCACGCTGCCGACGCTACCGGCGCTGCAATCTTTAGCACATTGCTCGGGCGCGCCCAGAGCAGAGCCAATATCGAGCTCCTCGAACAGCGGGTCGCGGTCGACCTGATCACCGAGCAGAAGCTAGGCCTGCCGGGCAAGCGCTGCCTGGGCGCCTACGTCCTTAACCGCCACACCGGGGAAGTCGACACCTTTCAGTCGCGGTTCGTGGTGCTGCGACCGGCGGCGCTGCAAAGGTCTACCTCTATACCAGCAACCCGGACAGCGCCTGCGGCGATGGTATCGCCATGGCCTGGCGCGCCGGGTGTCGCGTCGGCAACCTCGAGTTCAACCAGTTCCATCCAACCTGCCTGTATCATCCGCAGGCCAAGAGCTTTCTCATCACCGAAGCACTGCGTGGCGAAGGCGCTCTGCTGAAGCTGCCGAACGGCGAGCGCTTCATGCCGCGTTTCGACGAACGCGCAGAACTGGCGCCACGTGACATCGTGGCACGCGCGATCGACCACGAAATGAAGCGCCTGGCATCGACTGCGTCTTCCTCGACATCAGCCACAAGCCTGCCGACTTCATCAAGGCTCATTTTCCGACGGTGTACGAGCGCTGCCTGGCGTTTGGCATCGACATCACTCGCCAAGCGATCCCCGTTGTTCCCGCCGCTCATTACACATGCGGCGGCGTGGTGGTAGACGATGCAGGCCGGACAGACATCCCGGGGCTTTACGCGATCGGCGAGACCAGCTTCACCGGCTTGCATGGCGCCAACCGCATGGCCAGCAATTCACTGCTCGAGTGCTTCGTCTATGGCCGTTCAGCGGCCGAGGATATCTTGCGCGAACTGCAGCAAGTGCCCATACCGCAGGACCTGCCAGCCTGGGATGCCAGCCAGGTCACCGATTCGGACGAGGACGTCATCATCGCTCACAACTGGGACGAGTTACGGCGCTTCATGTGGGACTACGTCGGCATCGTGCGAACCACGAAACGCCTGATGCGCGCCCAGCACCGAGTGAAGCTGCTACTCAGCGAGATCGACGAGTTCTATTCGAACTACAAGGTCAGCCGCGACTTGCTCGAACTGCGCAATCTGGCGCTGGTCGCCGACCTGATGATCAGCTCGGCCATGCAGCGCAAGGAAAGCCGCGGCCTGCACTACACGCTGGACTTTCCCCAACAACTGGCTACCGCAGCCGACACTATTCTGGTTCCGCCCAGCGCTGACGACTGAACTTCAGCCGGACTCTCAGCTGCCGATGGAGATCCTTCGGCAGGCTGTCGGCAGGGATACAGACACTCACAGCCAAACGCCTGCCAGGCAGGCGCATACGCAGCAGGATCAGCGCGGGAAGTGCCATGCTGTCCGGCAGCAAGCGGGCGGACTGCCATCCGGAACCGGCGTTCCAGAGTTGCCAGCCACCGGCATCCAGCCGCAGAGCACGCCAGCTAGCAGCATGCGAAAGCGTGACCGAGCGCGGGACGACCCATCCGGCATGTACTCCAGCCAAGACCAGGACTCCCGCCTTCACCCCTATTGGCGCAGCGCTGAGCCAGACGCTGAGCACGGCCAGGCAGGCGACGAGAGCATAGCCCCAGGCCAGCCGCCGCGATGGCCGCCAGTGCCACTCGAAGGATCGATTACTTGGGCTGGACACGATCGAGGATCATGCGAACCATCCGCCGCAAGTCCTCGTCCTGCGGCTCTTCACGCTCCATGAACCAGCCGAACATATCCTGATCCTCGCATTCGAGCAGCTTGCGATAGCGGCGCTGATCCTCCTCGTCCAATGCCGGGTAGACCTCCTTGACGAAGGGCACCAACAGAACGTCCAGCTCCAGCATTCCACGACGGCTGTGCCAGAAGAGGCGATTGAGTTCGATTTGATCGGCCATGCAACGGCTCCTTGGTTGAGGGCCGCATTATAGCGACAGCAGTGCCGCTGCGGCAGTCGCCGGTAGCCACGTCGCGGCCACCAACTTATATGATGCGCCTTGCTATGATGGCGCCTCGCACTGATACGGGAACGAACATGACCGATGCCGCCTACTTCTGCCCCCTGTCGCACGAAGGTGTCCTTGCCGTGCGCGGCCCGGACGCCGCCAAGTTTCTGCAGGGCCAGCTGACCTGCAACCTCGCCTATATCGGCGAACACACCTCCAGCCTGGGCGCGCGCTGTACGCCGAAGGGGCGCATGCAGTCGAGCTTCCGGATCGTCCAGGATGGCGACGGCTATCTGCTGGCCATGGCCACGGAGTTATTGCCGCCACAGCTGGAAAATCTCAGCAAATACGCAGCTTTCTCCAAGTCCCGCCTGTCCGACGAAAGCGAACGCTGGAATCGCTTCGGCCTGAGCGGCGCCGACGAGGTGCTGGCCAGCCTTGGCCTGGACCTGCCTCAGGCGCCGGACAGCGTCGCGCGCCAGGAGGGGCTGCTGGCGATTCGCTTATCAGACGGCCGCACCGAGCGTCTGGCGCACCAGGCGCCGGACAAGTGCGTGAGCAGTTGCAGACACGCCTCCTGCAGGTGCCGCTGGAGCATTGGCTGCTCGCCAGATACGTGCCGGTATCGGGCAGGTCTTTGGTGCCACGACCGAGCTGTTCATCCCGCAAATGATCAACCTCCAGGCACTCGGTGGTGTCAGCTTCAAGAAAGGCTGCTACACGGGCCAGGAAATCGTGGCGCGCATGCAATACCTCGGCAAGCTCAAGCGCAGGCTCCACCGGCTCAGCCTGATGGCATCCGCGACCGACCTGCCGAGCCCGGGCGTCGAGCTGTTTTCGCCTACCCACGGCTCGAGCGTTGGCGAGGTGGTACTGGCGGCCCCGACGCCGGACGCATCGAGATGCTCGTCGTGCTACAGGAAGACGCCGCAGCCGACGGCCGCATTTATCTCGGCTCGCCGGATGGCCTGCCGCTCACCCTGCTGACGCTTCCCTATACCTTGAACCCCGACCAGGAAATCCAGCGCTGAAGCCCGTATAAATCGACGGCGGCCCAATGATCGCCGCGGCCTCTGCCCAGAAGAGCCGCGGCCTCTGCCCAGAAGACAAGGAATGACATGAGCACCCTCGCCGAAAAGGTCCAACGCGACCTGCTGCTAGCCATCGAGAACGACGACCTGGTGTTACCGACTCTGCCCGAGGTCGCCTTGCGCGTACGCGAGGCCGCCGAAGATCCGGATATCAGCATTGCTGCGCTGAGCAAGGTCATCGGCAACGATGCCGCGCTGACCGCGCGCATCATCAAGGTGGTCAACAGCCCCCTTTTGCGCACCAACCGGGAGATCAACGATCTGCAGACGGCCATCGGTCGCCTGGGCATCAACTACACCTGCAACCTGGCCACCGGGCTGGCCATGGAGCAAATGTTCCAGGCCACCACCGACGTGGTCGACCGCAAGATGCGTGAAGTCTGGAACAAGAGCACCGAGGTCGCAGCCATCAGCATGTGTTGTGCCGCCATTACACGCGCCTGCTGCCCGACCAGGCGACACTCGCCGGCCTGGTGCACCAGATTGGCGTCTTGCCGATCCTGACCTATGCCGAAGAGCACGGCGCCCTGATGGCCGACTCGATCAGCCTGAACCACGTGATCGACAAGATTCATCCGATCCTCGGCGAGCGCATCCTGCGCACCTGGGACTTCCTCGAGCCGATTGCCGTCGTGCCCGGTCAGTACTGCGACTTCACTCGCGACTCCGCCGCCGCCGATTACACCGATATCGTGCAGGTCGCCACACTGCAGAGCTACCTGGGCACCAACCATCCCTTCACCCAGCTGGACTGGCAGCGGATTCCCCTCCTCGCCAAGCTCGGCCTCGACCCCAGCACCCTGTTGCACGATGACGAAGACCTTTCGGTCGCCATGGATGCTGCAATGAGCATGCTTCAATAACGC
>LZQQ01000166.1_pt1 | contig 11212 bp, 15 predicted proteins | sample 768581 | NCBI WGS metagenome assembly LZQQ01 (sample SAMN05207185, study PRJNA324510) | oil field metagenome | isolation source: sample BH-FW-20 from oil reservoir | place: India: Bombay High | collected 2015-11-25 | reverse complement strand
CCGGAACTTGCCGCCGGGTGACCAACTGAAACAGCAAGGTGCCCAGGCCTGCGGTAAAGAGGGCGACGTTTGGATCCATGCCCGTGATCAGCGGCATGAAACACCGGAACTTGCCGCCGGGTGACCAACTGAAACAGCAAGGTGCCCAGGCCTGCGGTAAAGAGGGCGACGTTTGGATCCATGCCCGTGATCAGCGGCATGAGGACCAGCGCACCAAAGGCGACGAACAGCATCTGTGCGCCAGCCAGTACCTGGCGGGCCAAGGGCTCCTGAGTGCCTGTCATGCTCAGACGTCCTTCTGCTTGGTGCCGAAGATCTTGTCGCCGGCGTCACCGAGCCCCGGCACGATATACCCCTGCTCGTCGAGTCGCTCGTCCACGGAAGCGGTATAGATGGTGACGTCGGGATGCGCCTTGTCCACGGCGGCGATGCCCTCGGGTGCGGCGACCAGGACCAGTGCACGGATCTCGCGACAGCCCGCCTTCTTCAGCATGTCGATGGTGGCGACCATCGAGCCGCCGGTGGCCAGCATGGGATCGATGATGATCGCCAGGCGCTGTTCGATTTCCGGAACCAGTTTTTCCAGGTAGGTCTGCGCCTGCAGGGTCTGTTCATTGCGAGCGATGCCGACAGCACTGACCTTGGCGCCGGGGATGAGGCTGAGCACGCCGTCGAGCATGCCAATGCCGGCGCGCAGGATCGGCACCACGGTGATCTTCTTGCCGGAAATCTTTTCCACCTGGACCGGGCCGCACCAGCCGTCGATGCTGTATTGCTCGAGCGGCAGGTCCTGGGTTGCTTCGTAGGTGAGGATCGAGCCGACTTCCTGGGCCAGCTCCCGGAAGTTCTTCGTGCTGATATCGGCTCTGCGCATAAGGCCGAGTTTGTGACGGATCAGCGGGTGGCGGATCTCTCGAATAGGCATGGGGGGCTCCGGCGGGGTGATTAACCGGCGTAGAGTAAAGCATCGCCGGGCCACGGGCTATGTGGCTTGGCTCATCCGCGCGACTTGCCGCGTGAGGTTCGGGTGGGTATCTTGCCGCCCCTTCCTGGTCGGCTGGGTTCGATGGCTTTCCTGACCGCTTGGTCAGCCATGGGGCAGCGTCTTTTACCGGCCGTGGCGCACATCAATTTCAGTGGGGAATCGCGATGCCTGTCGATCTCGAACATATCCGTCAAGTCATGGCAGAGAGCGACTGCCTTTACAGCGAAGCCGAGGTGGAGGCTGCCATCGATGCGGTCGCCGAAAAGATCAACGCGGAACTGGCCGAGCGAAATCCGGTGGTGTTCTGTGTCATGAACGGAGGGCTGATCTTCTCCGGCAAGTTGGTTACCAAGCTCAACTTTCCGCTCGAGCTGTCGTACCTGCATGCGACCCGTTACCGCAACGAGACCAGCGGCGGTGAGCTGTTCTGGAAGGCCAAGCCGGAAATCTCGTTTATCGACCGTGACGTGCTGATCATCGATGACATCCTCGACGAAGGGCACACGCTTGGCGCCATCATCGACTTCTGCCGCCACGCGGGCGCAGCTGCCGTGCACACCGCCGTGCTGATCGACAAGGATCACCAGCGCAAGGCGCGTCCGGATCTGAAGGCCGATTACGTCGGCTTGAGCTGCATCGATCGCTACATCTTCGGCTATGGCATGGATTACAAGGGCTACTGGCGCAACGCGCCGGGTATCTACGCGGTCAAGGGGCTGTAACGGCTGGTTTCCCGCTCCGCCCCTTCCGGGCGGGGCCGCTGGGCCGGCAGGCCTGTTTCCTTTCTCCCCACCTGTGGCCATGCGAAACGTAACGGTCGCAGTTCGTCCCCTTGTTTAGCTGCCCTCTGTGGTCCTTGCCCTGCGACCTTGGTTGGGGGGCGCTTACCGATATTGATCTCCTCGCCACTTTCGTCACAGAAACCGCGACCTTGCATCCGACCGCTCTGCGGCGGGCTTTCCCGTTCGAAAGAGTGCGGCTAAGCTCAAGCGCAGTCGCCTAGTCGCGGCATTTTGATATTGCCCGCAAAGCCAGCGCCTAGCGGGCTTTTCATACTTAAGGATGACAAAGCAAATCAAACCTTAGTGCGCTTAACCCACTCTTTGCGTCTGGGTAGGGTTGACGTACTTCGAACCAACCAGGAGCGCCTCATGACAAAAACAACAAGGCAAGGAATCTTCCGGCCCACATCCCTTGCTCTCGCAATCGCGCTGAGCACTGCTGCACCGGCTTACGCGGTTACCTTCAATATCGGCGAGATCGAGGGGCAGTTCGACTCCTCCATGTCGATTGGCGCCAGCTGGGCGATGGACGATCCGGACATGGATCTGGTTGGCGTCAACAATGGCGGTACCGGGTTTACCCAGACCGGCGATGACGGCCGGCTCAACTTCAAGAAGGGCGAGACCTTCTCGAAGATCTTCAAGGGCGTGCACGACCTGGAGCTGCGCTATCGCGACAGCGGCGCCTTCATTCGTGGCAAGTACTGGTACGACTTCGAACTGAAGGACGAGAGCCGACTGTTCAAGGACATCAGCGACAGCAACCGGAAAGAAGCCGCTCAATCATCCGGCGCGCAAATTCTGGACGCGTTCGTCTATCACAATTATTCCGTTGGTGATCTGCCCGGGACCGTCCGTCTTGGGAAGCAGGTAGTGAGCTGGGGCGAAAGTACCTTTATCGGTAACAGCATAAACTCCATCAATCCCTTGGACGCTGCAGCATTCCGCCGGCCGGGTGCTGAGATCAAAGAGGGGCTGATTCCGGTCAATATGTTCTACATCTCGCAGAGCCTGACCGACCGGTTGAGCATGGAGGCGTTCTATCAACTCGAGTGGGATCAGACCGTTGCCGATAATTGCGGTACTTTCTTCGCTGTAGATGTCGTTCAGGATGGTTGTGATGCCAACTACCACGTGGGCAGCCCGGCAATCGCTCCTCTTCAACCCGTCGCTGCTGCGTTCGGGCAGGGGTTCGAAGTCACTCCTGAGGGTGTGGTTTTGCCGCGAGCTGGCGACCGGGATGCACGTGATTCGGGGCAGTTCGGTCTTGCATTGCGCTGGTTGGGTGATGCCACCGAGTATGGTGCGTATTTCATGAATTACCACAGTCGGACGCCAAACGTCAGTACGCGATCTGCTGGCTTGGCTACCGCAGCGCAGCTGCCTGGCATTATCGGTACAGCTAATGGGCTCGTGCCTGGTGCTGGCTCTGGTTTGGCGCAGAGCGTCATGCTTGGCAACGGCCGCTATTACCTTGAGTACCCCGAAGATATCCAGCTTTACGGCCTTAGCTTCTCTACGACATTGCCCACTGGCACCGCGTGGTCTGGTGAGATCAGCTATCGACCCAATGCACCGGTTCAGCTGAATACTCAAGACCTCACTCGGGCTTTGCTTAATCCCCTTGCGCCGGGAACCTCTCCCATTGAAAGTACTTTCGGTGCAGAAAATCGCGGCTACAACCGCAAGGAAATCACCCAGTTGCAGACCACATTCACTCACTTCTTCGATCAAGTACTGGGCGCTGGTAGGGTGACCGTGGTGGGCGAGGTCGGCTACACGCATGTCGCGGTCTCGAGAGCACCAGCGAACTGCGCTATGGGCGTGATCCTATCTACGGCACCCCGGATGATCCAGCCGCTTTGGCCCGCTACGGCCGCCACGGTTTCGTCACCGCCAACTCCTGGGGCTACCGCCTGCGTGGCATCGCGGACTACGACAACGTCTTCGCCGGCATCAACCTCAAGCCCAACCTGTCCTTCTCCCACGACGTCGACGGCTACGGCCCCAACGGTCTGTTCAACGAAGGCTCCAAGGCGGTCAGCATTGGTCTGGATGCCGAGTACCAGAATATGTACACCGCCAGCCTGTCCTACACCGATTTCTTCGGCGGCGACTACAACACGCTGGTTGACCGCGACTTCCTCGCGTTCAGCGTGGGCGTGAACTTCTAAGGAGACCAGCCGAGTGTCCGGCCGATGAGGATGATCGGCCGGACATCAGCGACAGGCATGGGCCTCCGGCCTATAACAAGATCAAGAGGAACTGGAATCGTATGAAAAAAACAGGAAAGCTATTGAGTGTCTTGGCCTTCTCCCTGCTCGCGAGCAGTGTGATGGCTGCCGTTTCCCCAGAAGAAGCCGCCAAGCTCGGTACATCGCTGACGCCGCTGGGCGCAGAAAAAGCCGGTAACGCCGACGGCAGCATCCCTGAGTGGACCGGTGGTCTCAAGACCGACGCGGCCCCCTCAACAATGGGCATCTGACTAACCCGTTCAAGGACGAGCAGCCGAAGTTCGTCATCACCTCGCAGAACGCCGAACAGTACAAGGACAAGCTGACCGCAGGTCAGATGGCCATGTTCAAGCGCTATCCGGAAACCTACAAAATCCGGGTATTCGAAACCCACCGCAGCGCAGCGCTGCCCGATTCGATCTACGAAGCCGCCAAGAAGAGTGCGCTGAACGCCGAGCTGGTGGAAGGTGGCAACGGTATCGCCAACTTCACGGAGAGCCGCTACTACGCATTCCCGATTCCGAAGAACGGCCTGGAAGTCATCTGGAACCACATCACCCGTTACCGCGGCGGCAATGTGCGCCGCAACATCGTGCAGGCGACCCCGCAGACCAATGGCAGCTACACGCTGGTGCACTTCGAAGACGAAGTCGCGTTCCCCAGCGATATGTCCGATCTGGATCCGGAACGCGCCAAGAATGCGCTGCTGTTCTTCAAGCAGCGCGTGACCGCTCCGTCGCGTCTGGCCGGTAACGTGCTGCTCGTGCACGACTCGCTCGATCAGGTAAAGGACCCACGTCAGGCCTGGATCTACAACGCAGGTCAGCGTCGCGTTCGTCGCGCCCCGCAAGTCGCCTACGACGGCCCGGGTACCGCTTCGGATGGCATGCGTACCACCGACAACTTCGACATGTTCAGCGGTGCGCCGGATCGTTACGACTGGAAGCTGATCGGCAAGAAGGAGCTGTATATCCCCTATAACAGCTTCGATATCGCCTCCAGCGACCTCAAATACGACGATGTAATCAAGGCAGGCCACGTCAACCAGGACCTGGCGCGTTACGAATTGCACCGTGTATGGGAGATCGAGGCCAACCTCAAGAGCGGTGAGCGCAACATCTACGCCAAGCGTCGCTTCTTCGTGGACGAGGACACTTGGACGATCGTCCAGTCCGAGCTTTACGACGGGCGTGGTCAGCTTTGGCGCGTGGGTGAGGGCCATATGCTGCAGTACTACCAGCACAAGGTTCCGGCCTACGCCTTCGAGGCGCTGTACGACATCATTTCCGGCGCTACATCGCGATCGGCATGAGCAACGAGGAGAAGCCGTTCGACTGGGGCTACAAGGCATCGGCCCGCGACTTTACCCCTGCAGCGTTGCGCAACGCAGGTGTTCGCTGATAGCGAGATATCGCGCTGATGAATCGAGGCGGCCAATCGGCCGCCTTTTTTTGTTGTGCTGAGCCAGCGGTGCTAGGTTCGCAAGAGCCCCAGGTTGCGGCTGTGATCGACAAACCCTTTCGTTTGCGGCAGTTTTGCCAAGGACGACAGCTTGATCGGCGCCCAGCGCCGTCGGTTCGATGGGCTGAACAATTCCAACAAGAGATGCTGCCATGTCCGTAAGCTTCCTGCCGGATGCCATGACTGGCGAGGCGCCAGCACAGGTGCCGGGGCCAGTGATTCCACGGCTGCCGCCTGTTCATGTCGCGCGTCCGCGACTATCCGATGCGCTGCTTTCCTGTGATTGCCGTTTGCGACTGGTGTGTGCGCCGGCCGGCTTTGGCAAGAGCGTGCTGATGAGCGAGTGCGCCCGACAGGTTCCCGGCGACACCTTGTTGGTGTGGCTCGATATCGGCGGGCGCGCTCTTTCCGTCGACCAACTCTACGCGCGGCTTGCTGCCGCACTGGGACACCCCCCGGCGGCGGGGCAGTCGCGCGAGGATGTCCTGCGGCTGTTGGGCCATGTGCGCCAGCCGCTCTGGATCATGCTCGACGATATCCGCGCCAGCCAAGCCCCGAGTTGGACGAGTGCCTCGATATGCTGCTCGAATTCGTCCCGAGTCGATCAGCTGGTGGGTAACCAGTCGCCGCCAACCCGCCTGGAAATTGCCGCGCCTTCTGCTTCAGGGGCATCTGTTCGAGTGCGAAGCCCAGGCACTCGCCTTTACCCCCGATGAGCTCGGGCAGTTGCTGCGAGCGCATCGTTTGCAGCTGCCGGGGGACAGTTTCCAGCAGCTGCTGCAGGGGACGGAGGGCTGGCCGGCAGGTGTCTGCCTGTTGCTGCTCAATGCCGATGAACAAGCCGTGCGCGAACGCCTGGTAGCCGGCACGCCATTGCTGCGTGACTACGTGCAACGCGAAGTGCTCGATGGACAGAGTGACGAGATCAGGCGTGCGCTGTTCGCGCTGGCGCGTTTGCCACGCTTTTCCGCCACGCTGTGCGATCACGTGCTCGACGGTATCGATGGGCGGATTCTGGAAACCCTGAGCACCTACCAACTGTTCTTGCGCCAGATCGATAACTGCGGCGAATGGTTTCGCCTGTGGCGGCCGCTGGCTCTACTGCTGCAGCGGCTGCCCGAAGCGGTTTCGTCCAGCCACATCCATCTGCGCGCCTGCCAATGGTTCGCCAGCCGCGACGAAATGCGCGAGGCGGTCGAGCACGCACTGTGGGCTGGCCAGCCGGAAGTGGCGGCCAACTATCTGCAGCGCTACGGCCAGGAGCAACTGCTGATCGGCGACAACGTGTCGCATTTTCTGAAATGGCGCAGCCAGTTGCCGCAGGACCTGTTCGTCAGCACAACGCGCCTGATCGTGTTGCAAGGCTGGGCGCTGATCGTTTCGGCGCGCCTGGATGAAGTAGATGAATGCCTCGCCGAACTGGCCAAGTTCTTTCCGCAGCCGGATGCGCGTCGCCAGGCTCAGCTGCTGGCGCATTGGCAGGCCCTGCGCGGTTTCGTGGCGCGCCTGAGGGGCGACCCCGCCGCCCGCGAGCATTGCCTGCAGGCGCTGGAGGCGCTGACCGATCATGCCTGGGCCCAGCGCGTGCTCTGCTATCAGACGTTGTGCCAGCAGGCCATGGCCGAGGGCAGTCTGGAGCTGGCACAGCATTACAACAGCGAGGGCATGAAGCTGGCGCGGCTCAAGGGCAGCGTCATCTACGAGACGATGCTGAACGTAGACCGTGTTCAGTTGCTCGAGCTGACCGGCGAGTTCGAACGGCTGTCGGGGTGCTGGACGAGGCCATCAGAATGCTGCGCGACACCGTGCGTCACAGCCCGATTATCGGCCGCCTGCAGTTGCTGCAGGGACACCTGCTCGCGTATCAGGGGCTCGACGATCCGGCGCGCGAAGCATTCCAGAAGGGGCGGGTGGAAACCGAGACCTGTGGCGACTCCTACACCTTCTTCGGTTATGTCGGGCTTGCCGAGCTGGCTGCACGCAACCACGAATTCACTGATGCCTATCACTGGCTGCGGGAGGCCGAGCGGCTGACCCAATGGCGTCACGTTCCGGAGGCCCGCTTTCGCGGCATTCTGCGCTTGATGAATGGTGTCGCCTGGCTGCACCAGGGCGATCTGGCCAAGGCGCGCAGCGCCATGCAGCAGGTATGCGAGCAGTACGCCGAGGGTGGGCACCTGGCGCCTTCCGGTTTCTACGAGTTGCTGCCACGCGCGAGGCGTTACCTGGCACTGCTGGATCTTCTCGAAGGGCGCCCCGAGCAGGCGGCGGCCGCATTGCGGCAGCTGATCGACGAGAACCTGCAGGCGCAACGACTCGGTCTTGCCTGTGAATGCCGCTTCACCCTGGCCGAAGCCTTGTTTGACCAGGGCGCGCTGAGCGAGGCCGAGCAGGAGTTGCGCAGAGCCCTTGGCGAGGCGCTGCGCCAGCAACTGGTCAAGCCGTTGTACGAACTCCATCATCGACAGCCGCAGTGGCTGGCGCGAATCCTGCCCGCCGCAACCAAGGGTGAGAGCCTGCGGGATCGCTTGCTGCAGTACGAGCGTTCGCCGGAGGACATGGTCGTTGCCAACGATGACATGCTGCTGAGCAACCGCGAGCTGACGGTGCTCCGGCTGATCGCCCAGGGCTGCTCCAACCAGGAGATCGCCGAGCAGCTGTTCATCTCGTTGCATACCGTCAAGACTCATGCACGACGGATCAATACGAAACTCGGCGTGGCGCGCCGGACCCAGGCAGTTGCCAAGGCCAAGGCGCTCGCCTGGCTCTGAGCGCGCAGCAAGCCAGGCCGCCCGAGGTATCGGCGGCCGCGAAAATCCGTTCTGTTGTTATTGGTTTACGGGCGGGGCGTCAGAGGGCGGGGCGCAGTTCGCCCGCCGTGGGCAAGGGAGGCTCGCCGTACTCGATCGCCAGGCTGAACTTCAGGCTGGTGATCAGGCGCTGCAGTTGCGTCTGATCGCGCCATTGCGCAGCGCTGATATACCGTTTGACCGCCACGCCTTGCGCCCCGGTCAGCGTCAGCAGAATGCTGCCGTCGGGTTTCTCGATACTGAAATTGACGTTGTAGCCTGGCTGAAAGGCGTCGCTGATCTCCTGAAACGAGCTTTTCATTGCGCAGTACCTGTGTGTAGTGGCTGCGACTAGAGACCTGCGGCAGTCGAGACAGTTTCATCGCCGGCTGCCGAGTGGTCCTGCACGGATGTCGCACCTCAGTCGGCTGTGCTGGAAAGCTCCGTCAGAACATCGGGGTTGCCCTTGAAGGCCTTGGCGAACACCTCTCGATTCTTCGCCATGAAGATGCCGAGCTCCTCGGCATGGCGCTCCTCGAGCGATGGCGCGGCGGCATGAAGCACTGCGGTGAGCGCTTCGGCCAGTTCCAGCATCTTGTCATGACGATCGGCTTCGGCTTTATCCATGAACAGGCGCTCCACATCCCGGCTACTGCGATAGACCACTTCGACGGCCATTGGCTACCTCGGTTAGGTTGGCAAATACTGTTTGTATATACAGCTTAATGGCCTTGCTGGCAGTTGGGAAGCCGCTGCGTGCCGGGGCTGCTCGGTTCAATCGGTAAATTCGCCCTCCAGGTCCGTGGCGCCAAAGCTGAGGGTACTGGCGCGATAGCCGCTGCGCAGGGTGGGAAGTGGCAGGCAGCTCTGCCAGCTGGCGCCTGCCTGCAGGTCGGCCGGAAGCGAGTAGTCCGGTTTCTCGAAGCTGCCTTGGGCGACATTCAGGCGTGAATTCGGTACGTAGGCGGCAATGCGCCAGCTGAGCTGGCTAACGCGCCTGTCGCTGTGATTGGTCAACCGTGCCAGCAAGGGGCGGGCGGCCGGGCATTGCCTGGGCTCGTAACTTATCGTCACCTCGAGCCGTTCAAGCAGCCGTGCCTGCTGGCGGTCCTGCAGGATTGCCCAGCCAACCACCAGCGCGAAGGCCGCCGCAGCGCCCAGCGATATGGGCAGCGCGCGCAGCGGGTAGCGCAGCAACAGGATGAACCACAGGAGGATGAGCAAGGCACCGATCAGCATGAGCGCTCCTTTGGCCAGGGCAGTGGCCCGCATGAGGGGCGGGCAACGTTCGCGCCGACAGACTAGTCGCGTGGCAGGCCATGCGCCGCAAGGCGCTCCAGTGCGGCCCGCAGTCGCGGGTCGTCGATACCTTCGGCGCTGGCTTTATGTGTTCCGCCGACGCTTGGGAAATCTGCGTCGGCTGACGAGGAGCCGGCCTTGTCGGTTGCGGAGGCTGCACGCGGAACAGAATACGTTGCAGGCCGGCAAATGCCTCGTGCGTCTCCAGCTGGCGCTGCAGGCGACGCTGCTGATAACGCAGGCGCGTCGCCCAGTGCCCATCGGTGATGATCAGCAGCAAGCAGCCCTCGCGCCACGAGGCTACCCGGCAGTGAGGACGCGCAGCGGGTTGCAGCTGGCTTCGACGATCTGCTGCAGCCGGTCGAGTCGTTGCGCTTCGCCGAAAAGCGCTCGCAGCGGCTTGGCTTCGCGCAGGAGAACCAGCGGGGGGCGTGCGGTGAGAGGGCGCAATGCCATTACGGTAGCGTCTCGAGGTTGCCGGGCTCTGGATGGTAGCAAAAGGGATGGGGCGTCGCAGGCTGGCGGCGGGCTGCCGCTGCGCAACCGTGCCGCTTTTCACGAGTACGTTTCCGAGTAGAATGCCCCCTTTGCACGCGGGGCCAGCCGGCGCCGTCGTGCCTCCATCCCCAGCATGGAAACCCTTTTCGATATGTTTGCGCCTTTATTGAAGAAACTCTTTGGAAGCAAGAACGAGCGTGAAGTCAAGCGCATGTTCAAGGCGGTGCAGGCCGTCAACGCGCTCGAAGAGCAGATGGTGTCGCTCAGCGATGAGCAGCTGCGAAGCAAGACCGAGGAGTTCAAGGCGCGTCTGGAAAAGGGGGAGACCCTCGACAAGATTCTTCCGAAGCCTTTGCCGTCTGCCGCGAGGCGGGCAAGCGCGTCATGGGCATGCGTCACTTCGACGTCCAGCTCATCGGCGGCATGACCCTGCATGAAGGGCGCATTGCCGAAATGCGCACCGGCGAGGGCAAGACGCTGGTGGCCACGCTGGCGGTGTACCTCAACGCGTTGTCTGGCAAGGGCGTGCATGTGGTCACGGTGAACGATTACCTGGCCCGGCGAGACGCCAACTGGATGCGCCCGCTGTACGAGTTCCTCGGCCTGTCGGTCGGCATCGTGGTGCCGTTCCAGCCGCCGGAGGAAAAGCGCGCCGCTTACGCCGCCGACATTACCTACGGCACCAATAACGAATTCGGTTTCGATTATCTGCGCGACAACATGGCCTTCAGCATGGCCGACAAGTTCCAGCGGGAACTGAACTTTGCCGTGATCGACGAGGTGGACTCCATCCTCATCGACGAGGCGCGCACGCCGCTGATCATCTCCGGTCAGGCCGAAGACAGCTCCAAGCTGTACATGCAGATCAACCAGCTGATTCCGCGCCTGAAGCAGCACATCGAAGAAGAAGAGGGGGGCGTCACGCAGGAAGGCCACTATTCGATCGATGAGAAGACACGGCAAGTCGAACTCAACGAGGCCGGGCACCAGTACATCGAGGAACTGCTGACCCAGGCCGGTCTGCTCGGCGGAGGGCGAGAGCTGTATTCGGCGCACAACCTCGGCCTGCTGACCCACGTTTATGCCGGTCTGCGCGCGCACAAGCTGTTCCATCGCAATGTCGAGTACATCGTGCCAGAACGGCCAGGTGATCCTGATCGACGA
>LZQQ01000165.1_pt1 | contig 11222 bp, 16 predicted proteins | sample 768581 | NCBI WGS metagenome assembly LZQQ01 (sample SAMN05207185, study PRJNA324510) | oil field metagenome | isolation source: sample BH-FW-20 from oil reservoir | place: India: Bombay High | collected 2015-11-25 | reverse complement strand
CGCGCGGGTCCGCCCTTGCGGCGTGAACAGGTCGACCAGCGCGCTGGTCTCGCGGTACGGCCGGCTGTGCAGGACGAAGGCGGAGGGGCTGGACATGGCGTGAGGGGTTCGCCGCAGGCGCCTGTCGCGCCTGCGGCCGGCTCGGTCAGCTGTCGCGGTAGCCCAGCGAATGCAGCGCCCGCTCGTCGTCCGACCAGCCGCCCTTCACCTTCACCCAGAGGTTGAGCATGACCTTGGAGTCGAACATCGTCTCCATGTCCTTGCGCGCTTCCTGGCCGATCCGTTTGATGCGTTCACCCTTGTCGCCGATGATGATCTTCTTCTGCCCCTCGCGCTCGACCAGGATCAGCGCATGGATGTGCAGCACCCTGCCCTCCTGCTTGAAGTCCTCGATCTCGACGGTGATCTGGTAGGGCAGCTCGGCGCCGAGCTGGCGCATGATCTTCTCGCGCACCAGTTCGGCGGCGAGGAAGCGGCTGCTGCGATCGGTGATCTGGTCTTCGGGGAAGAAGTGCTCGCCTTCGGGCAGGCGTTCGCCGACGAGCTGTTCCAGCACGTCCAGGTTGCGTGCCTGCTGCGCGGAGATCGGCACGATCTCGGCGTTCGGCAGTTGCTCGGCGAGCCATTCGAGGTGCGGCAGGAGCTCGGCCTTGTCTTCGAGGCGGTCGGTCTTGTTGACCGCGACGATCACCGGGCCCTGCACGTACTGGACACGCTCCAGGACCAGTTGGTCCTCTTCGGTCCAGCGGTTGCGGTCGACCACGAAGATCACCACGTCGACGTCCTTCAGCGCCGAGGACGCGGTGCGGTTCATGTAGCGGTTGAGCGCCGTCTCGCCGTCCTTGTGCAGGCCGGGCGTGTCGACGTACACCGCCTGCACCTCGCCCTCCGTCTTGATCCCGAGCATGTTGTGCCGGGTGGTCTGCGGCTTGCGCGACGTGATGGCGAGCTTCTGCCGAGAATGTGGTTGAGCAGGGTGGACTTGCCGACGTTCGGCCGTCCGACGATCGCCACGTAGCCGCAGCGGCTGCCTTCAGCAGTCATGATGATTCCTCGTGATGCCGAGGGTGGCCTGGCGGCCCCCCTCAGTCTTGGCCGTTTTCGACGCCCAGGGCGACCAGCGCGCCCGCTGCGGCCACCTGCTCGGCGATGCGCCGGCTGGCGCCCTGCCCGTGCGTCCTGTCGTTGAGCAAGGCCACTTCGCAGGCCACGAAGAAGACCCGGCAATGCGGCTCGCCCTGAATATCGACCACTTCGTAGCGCGGCAGCTCACAGCTGCGCGATTGCAGGAATTCCTGCAGGCGGGTCTTCGGGTCCTTGTTGGTGTCCACCAGCGTCAGGCCCTGCAGCTGGCTGTCGAGCCAGTCGAGCACGCGTTCGCGGGCCACCTCGATGCCGGCGTCGAGGTAGATGGCGCCGATCAGCGCCTCGAGGGCGTCGGCGAGTATCGATTCGCGGCGGAAACCGCCGCTCTTGAGCTCGCCCGAACCCAGGCGCAGGTAGTCGCCGAGCTCGAACCCGCGCGCCAGCTGGGCCAGGGTCTCGCCCTTGACCAGACGCGCGCGCAGCCGCGAAAGCTGGCCTTCGCGGGCCTGCGGGAAGTGGTTGAACAGCGCTTCGCCGGCGATGAAGTTGAGGATGGCGTCGCCGAGAAATTCCAGGCGCTCGTTGTTGCGTCCGGCGAAGCTGCGGTGGGTGAGGGCCAGGAGCATCAGCTCCTGGTCCTTGAACTGGTAGCCGAGCTTGCGCTCCAGGCGGGCTAGCGATGTGCTCACGGCATCCTTAGACGGTAATCTTTGCTGAAGTTGGCGACCAGGTCGAGGTTGCGGATCAGGGGTTCGCGCTTCTCGTAATCGAGGTGAGCACGGAATTCGTCGCCGTCGACCTCGACCTGCAGGACGTCCCGCAGATTCAGGTCCCTGATGCCGTTGACCTGCATGCCTTTGTTGACATGATCATAAAAGTCACGAACCGATCGAATGTCCAGCGCCGAATCGGTTTCGACGGCCATGATGATCTTGTCCATGGACATGAAGTCCAGGTAGTGCGGAAGCATCTTGAATGCCGCGCTGGCGAAGAATGCCACCAGCGCCAGCATCGCGACCCACCCGAGCATGGACATTCCTTTCTGCGAGCGTGCAAGACTCATATCGACCTCATTGTCGTTAAACGCCCATCAGCGGGCCGCCCTACTATAGCGAGCGGCAACCAGCGAACCGGGAATGCTTCACAGGATCAGTGGATCAGGCCTACGCGGGAAAAATGCGGCAGGTTGCTGAACTTCGGATCCGGCCAGCTCATCCACACGGCGAAGGCCTTGCCGACGATGTTGCGGTCCGGAACCATGCCGCGCAGCTCGTAGGGGATGCCCGGATCGTCCCAGTAGCGGCTGTCGTTTGAGTTGTCGCGGTTGTCGCCCATCATGAAGTAGTGCCCGGCCGGCACGCTCCATTCGCGGTCCGGCTCGATGCGCAGACGGGTCATTTCCTTGCGGATCTGGTGCTCGGCCTCGCCCAGCTGCTCGACATACAGCCTGGCGCTGCCCAGGCTGCCGGGCTCTTCGCCGAGCAGCTGCTCGGCGACCAGCTGGCCGTTCACGTACAGGCGCTTGTCGCCGGTGTAGCGGACGGTGTCGCCCGGCAGGCCGACCACGCGCTTGATGTAGTTGATGTTCGGATCGCTGGGGTAGCGGAACACCATGACGTCACCGCGCTGTGGGTCGTTCACGTCGATGATCTTGGTGTCGACCACCGGCAGGCGGATGCCGTAGGCGAACTTGTTGACCAGGATGAAATCGCCGACTTCCAGGGTCGGCTTCATCGAGCCGGACGGGATCTGGAACGGCTCGACGAGGAAGGAGCGCAGCACCAGGACGATCGCCAGCACCGGGAAGAACGACTTGCCGTACTCGACCAGCAGGGGTTCCTTGTTCAGCTCTTCCAGCGTGCCCGGATCGGCCTGGCCGACCTGCCCTTCGTAGGCGGCGATGGCGGCGCGCCGGCGCGGGGCGAGAAACAGAAGGTCGAACAGCGACAGGGCACCGCACACCAACACGGCGATCACCAGCAGCAGAGGGAAATTGATCGACATCTCAGCTATCCACCTTCAGTACCGCTAGGAAGGCTTCCTGCGGGATTTCCACGCTGCCGACCTGTTTCATGCGTTTCTTGCCTGCCTTCTGCTTTTCCAGCAGCTTGCGTTTGCGGCTCACGTCGCCGCCGTAGCACTTCGCAAGCACGTTCTTGCGCAAGGCCTTGACCGTCGTACGGGCCACGACCTGCCCGCCGATCGCCGCCTGGATCGCCACGTCGAACATCTGCCGCGGGATCAGTTCCTTCATCTTCTCGGTCAGAGCGCGACCTTTGTAGTGCGCATTGTCGCGATGCACGATGAGTGCCAGCGCATCGACCTTCTCACCGTTGATGAGCACGTCCAGACGAACGAGATTGGCGGCCTGGAAGCGGTCGAAGCTGTAGTCGAGCGAAGCGTAGCCGCGGCTGACCGACTTGAGGCGGTCGAAGAAGTCGAGCACCACCTCGTTCATCGGCAGGTCGTAGGAAACCTGCACCTGGGTGCCGAGGAAGTGCATATCGCGCTGCACGCCGCGCTTCTCGATGCACAGGGTGATCACGCTGCCCAGGTGATCCTGCGGGACGAGGATGTTGGCGCGCACGATGGGCTCGCGCATCTCGTCGATCGAGGCCAGATCGGGCAGCTTGGACGGGTTGTCGACGTAGCGCAGCTCGCCGTTCTTCAGCACCACTTCGAACACCACGGTGGGCGCGGTGGTGATCAGGTCGAGGTCGTACTCGCGTTCCAGGCGCTCCTGGATGATCTCCATGTGGAGCATGCCGAGGAAGCCGATACGGAAGCCAAAGCCCAGCGCATCGGAGCTCTCCGGTTCGTACTGCAGGGCCGCGTCGTTGAGCGTCAGCTTCTGCAGCGCCTCGCGGAAGTCCTCGAAATCGTCCGAGCTGACCGGGAACAGGCCGGCGTATACCTGCGGCTTGATGCGCTGGAAGCCCGGCAGCATCTCGACGTCGGGCGTCGAGGCGAGGGTCAGGGTATCGCCCACCGGGGCGCCATGGATGTCCTTGATGCCGGCGACGATGAAGCCCACCTCGCCGGCCTTGAGATCCTCGGTGGTGGTGTGCTTGGGATTGAAGACCCCGACGCTGTCGACCTGGTGCACCTTGCCGGTGGACTTGACGAGGATCTTGTCGCCTTTCTTCAGGCGGCCGTGGCGCACCCGCACCAGCGAGACCACGCCCAGGTAGTTGTCGAACCAGGAATCGATGATCAGGGCCTGCAACGGTGCGTCGATCTCGCCCTGCGGCGGCGGGATCACCTGCACCAGCCGCTCGAGCACGTCCTCGACGCCCATGCCGCTCTTGGCGCTACAGGCCACGCGTCGGTGGCGTCGATGCCGATGATGTGCTCGATCTCTTCCTTCACCCGCTCCGGCTCGGCCTGGGGAAGGTCCATCTTGTTCAGCACTGGCATCACTTCGAGGCCCTGCTCGATCGCCGTGTAGCAGTTGGCGACCGACTGCGCCTCGACGCCCTGGCCGCGTCGACCACCAGCAGCGCCCCCTCGCAGGCGGCCAGCGAACGGCTCACCTCGTAGGTGAAGTCGACGTGCCCGGGGGTGTCGATGAAGTTCAGCTGGTAGGTCTTGCCGTCCTTCGCCTTGTAGTAAAGGGTGACGCTGTGGGCCTTGATGGTGATGCCACGCTCACGTTCCAGGTCCATCGAGTCCAGCACCTGGGCTTCCATCTCGCGCTCGGACAAACCACCGCAGATCTGGATGAAGCGATCCGCCAGGGTCGATTTGCCGTGGTCGATGTGGGCGATGATGGAAAAATTGCGGATATGACTCAGGTCACTCACAGCTCGAACACTCGGTATGCCGCGGGCCGATTGCCCGCCGAAAATAGCCGGTGAGTTTAACCGAATGCCCCTGCGAGTGCCATTGCCGACCGGCCGAGCGCACCGGCGGCGCCGGAGCCTGCCGCCGGCCCCCGTTTCCGCGCGCCGGCCTACTCCGACAGCTTGAAAGTGATGAAGCTGGCGCGCCCCTCGCGCAGCACGCGCATGGACACCGAACGATTCTTCGGCAACTGCCGCGTCACCTTGTCGAAGGCTTGCACCGAGTCGATGGCTTCGTTGTTCAGGTGGGTGATCACGTCGCCCGGGCGCAACCCGATCATGGCGGCCGGGCCGCTGCCGACCTCGGTGATCACCACGCCGTTCTGCAGATCGAGCGCCTGTTTCTGGGTGGCGGTCAATTCGGAGACCTGTACGCCGAGCCGGTTGTTGCCCTGCCCGATCGGCTCGCCCCGTTCGTCGATGGCCAGCGGCTCGCCCTCCTCGGGCAGCGCACCGATTTCGATGCGAAGCGTTTCCCGATCACCGTCGCGCACCACTTCCAGGGTGGCCAGGGTACCCGGCTTGAGCGCCCCGACACGGTGCGGCAGATCGGCCGACATCTCGATCGGCTCGCCGTTGAGGCTGCGGATCACATCGCCCACGCGCAGACCGCCCTTGGCCGCCGGGCCGCCATCGACCACCTGGGCGACCAGGCGCCGGCCGGCCGGTCGAGCCCGAAGGATTCGGCGAGTTCCTTGTTGACCTCCTGGATCACCACGCCGAGCCAGCCGCGGCTGACCTTCCCGGCGGTGCGCAGCTGATCGGCGACATCCATGGCCACGTCGATCGGAATGGCGAACGACAGGCCCATGAAGCCGCCGGAGCGGGTGAAGATCTGCGAGTTGACGCCGACCACCTCGCCCTGCAGGTTGAACAGCGGGCCGCCGGAATTGCCGGGGTTGATCGCGACATCGGTCTGGATGAAGGGCACGTAGCTCTCGTTCGGCAGGTTACGACCGGTCGCGCTGACGATCCCGGCGGTGACCGAATGATCGAAGCCGAACGGCGAGCCGATGGCGAGCACCCACTCGCCCACCTGCAGCGCGCTCGACTTGCCGAGCTTGACGGTGGGCAAGCCGTCGCCGTCGACCTTGATCAGCGCCACATCTGTCCGCGGGTCGGCGCGACCAGCTTGGCTACCAGCTCGCTGCGATCGGGCATGCGCACCATGATTTCGTCGGCGTCGGCCACCACGTGGTTGTTGGTGAGGATGTAGCCGTCCTCGGAAATGATGAATCCGGAACCCAGCGACTGCGCCTCACGCGGCTGCCCCGGGGCGGCCCCGCCCGGAAGGCCCGGAATCCCCCGCTCGAGGAATTCGCGGAGGATCGGCGGCAACCCCTCGAGATCGGGCATCTGCGCGCGGCGCCACGGGCGGGCACGGTCTGCCGGGTGCTGATGTTGACCACCGCGGGCGAGGCGCTCTCCACCAGCGGCGTGAAGTCGGGCAGCTCGGCGCGCGCCACCAGGGCCTGCCCCAGCAGGAGCAGACCCGCCACCATGGCGTGATAGTTCTTCCAGTACGACGACATAGTCCGGTCTCCCGACGAGGATGGATTCAAGGCGTGGCCGATGCGTCCGCCGGCAGGGTGCGCAGCACCACCGGCTGGGACCGGCGACGGCCGGCCAGGCGCTCGCCGTGCCTGCAAACCACGGCCCAGGCGAGCGCAAAGGCAACGAGCCCCGAGATGATGACGAAGGGTTCGCCGAGACCGAACAGCAGCTGCGCCAGCAGGCTGCCGGCGAGCAACGATATCAGCGGAAACAAATAGACGAGCAGAGAGGCTCTGAGCAGCGCATCTTCGGCGATGCCGATGACCACTTCATCGCCCTGGCGCACGGGCGTGGGGCAATGCGCCCGGACCAGGCCGACCCGCCCGGAAACGCCGAGCCGGTCCATGAGACCCTGCCCGCAGCCGCGCGCGCCGAACAGGTCGAGCACGAGCTGCTGCGGACGGTCTGCACCCAGGCGGCCTCGGGCTCTACCGCGACGACACGCCCGCGCTCTTCGATCATTGCTGGGCCAGGCCGGGCGCCTTTCTCATCGACAGCGCGATGCGCTCGGCAGTACCCAGCGGGATTTCTCCCACGACCGTCACCATGACATCGCCGTCATCGACGGTGACGCGCTTGGACACCGCGACCGTCGGCCCCATTTGGCTGCGGGCGTCCTGCACGACTTCGCCGCGCAGCGGTTCGATGAACACCGAGAAACGGGCCAGCCCGTCGCCATAGCTCAGCCAGGCGACCGACTCGTCGGCGGCAGGGCTCGATCGCACGTCCGACTCCAGCTGCTCGAAACCCGGCGGCAACCAGTCCGAGCGCCACTCGACCGGCTGCGGCTCACGGGCCGGAGGGACCTCGACGGTTTTGCACCCGGTGCCGGTACGCAGGGTTTCCGGGGTCACGTCGCCGACATCCAGCCGGGTGTACTGGAAGCGCTCGAGCAACTGCCCCTGTTCGTTCAGCAGCAGGGACTTCAACGGAAGCCCGGTAGCGCGATCCAGATGCAGTTCCATGCCGTAGCGATGCTGGTCGCGCGGCAGGATGGCCAGCGCCACGGTATCGCGCCCGGCGACACGGGAGTCGCCGATTACGCGCAGCTCGTAGGATTGGGTCAGCACACGAGGGTCGAACCGGTCTCCGCCGAGGCCATTACCCGAAGCGGCGCCAGACACCAGCCCCTGGGTCGCGCAGACAGGACGTCCGTCGACCATGGCGACCTCGACGGCCGAACCGTCGAGTTGCAGCAGGCGTTCCCTGACCTCTCCGTCGGCAACGCGCTGCCAGATGGCATGGGTCGAAAAGCTTCCGTTGCGCTGGTAGACGAAGTCACCGGCATAGCTCTGCTGGTGCTCGGCCTCGGCCAGGCGTTTCAACCATTGGAAAGCATCATCTGCGGCAAGGGCCGGCATCGTCAGCCAGCCCCCCAAAGCAACAACACACAGCGGTATGACGCGCATGCTTCTCCCTAGCGTTCTTCCATGCTTGCAGCTCGCGCGTATGGAAGTGCAGTTTCCGATCCGCCGAACGCAGCCTGTTGGGCATGCTGGCGAACATACTCCGGAAGGCGCTGTTCATGCCAGCCTTCCACCGCGGTGGTGTCCTGTGCCGCCTGACCCGCATCGGCCTCGCCTTCGCTGTAGCCGGCCAGCATCGCAGGCCCCTGTGCCTGCGGTACGCTGAGCCCGGACGGCGCCGGCTGTGCGGCCTGCTGAGCCATCTGCGGAGCGCTGTCCGCGCCGCCGTTGTACAGGCGCACACCCGCCAGCACGGCGACCGTGACCGAGGCGGCCACGGCGATCCGGCCCACGTTCTGCCAGACCGAGCGCTTGTGTTCGGCCGGCTTGACCGGCGCGGCTTCGTCCGCGATGGCGGCGGATACGGCCGCAGCGATGTCCAGGCGCGGTTCGATCAACTCCTTGTGCATGGCGGCACGAGCGATCTGGTAGCGCGACCAGGTCGAGCGCAGCTCGGTCTCGCCGCTGTCGGCGAGTACACGACGCAATTCCAACTCGTCCGCTTCGTTATCCATCACTGCGGACAGCGATTCATGCAGGGCTTCACGACTCATGGCGGTTCCTCTCTTGCTGACGCCGCTGTCTCAGGATTCATGCAACAAGGGTTGCAACGCTTTATCGATGGCTTCCCTCGCCCGGAATATCCGGGATCGAACGGTGCCTACCGGACACTGCATCACACTTGCAATGTCTTCATAACTAAGACCATCGAATTCGCGCAATGTTAGAGCTGTGCGCAAATCTTCCGGTAACTGCTGGATCGTTCGATGAACGGTGCCTTCGATCTCATCCCTTAGCAGTGAGCGTTCCGGTGATTCGATATCCTTGAGCGCATGATCGCCTTCATAGAACTCGGCATCTTCGGAACTTACATCGTTGTCCGGAGGACGACGCCCCCGCGCCACGAGGTGATTTTTGCCGTATTGATCGCAATGCGGTACAGCCATGTATAGAAGGCACTGTCGCCGCGGAAATTGCTCAGCGCGCGATAGGCCTTGATGAATGCTTCCTGCGCTACATCCTGGGCCTCGTGGGAGTCGTGCACGAACCGCACGATCAACCCGAGAATCTTGTGCTGGTATTTCATGACCAGCAGATCAAAAGCCCGCTTATCTCCCCGCTGCACTCGTTCGACCAGTTGCTGGTCCTGCTCCTGGGTTAGCATGCACACTCCTCGTTGAAGCCGAAGGGGTGCCGTGCCCACCAGCGAACCGAACTGCCAGAATAGACCCGGGCTCTACGCAAAAGTTCCCCTCCTAGCAAGCCATCCTGCAAAAAACCAATAGATACGAGCGCTCATCACCCTGCCGCCGGCCTCTCCCTGCACCCACGGTGCTGCCGGGCCGCCTATGTGCATAGCCAGCCTGACTGCTCGGGCAACTGTCTATGGACGGCCCGCATGGAAGAAAAGTTCCGACGTATGGTAGAGGCGCAGCGCGTTACATTGACGTCGCCAACGGCCTTTGGCAAAGCCGGCTAGGATACGACGTGTTTCGGTCGCGCACAGCATCGAGCGTTACCGCCCGTCTATTTAGCCCATACCGACGACCGATATACTAGGCGGCGCCCCTCATCTGGTATCCGACATGAGCCACTACTTCCAACACGACGTGCTGGTCATCGGCAGCGGCGCTGCGGCCTCACCCTGGCCCTCACACTGCCCCAGTCGCTGAACATCGCCGTGCTGAGCAAGGGCGAGCTGGCCAACGGCTCCACCTTCTGGGCCCAGGGCGGCGTCGCCGCCGTGCTGGATGCCGGCGACACCGTGGACTCGCACGTCGCCGACACCCTCGATGCCGGCGCCGGGCTCTGCCGCGAGGAGGCCGTACGCTTCACCGTGGAGCACAGCCGCGAAGCCATCCAGTGGCTCATCGACCAGGGCGTGCCCTTCACCCGCGACGAGCAGCATCAGGAAGAGGCTTCGCCTTCCACCTCACCCGCGAAGGCGGCCACAGCCACCGGCGCATCATCCACGCCGCGGATGCCACCGGCGCGGCGATCTTCAACACCCTGCTCGCGCGCGCCCGCCAGCGGCCGAACATCGAGCTGCTCGAGCAGCGCGTGGCGGTGGACCTGATCACCGACCGCAAGCTGGGCCGCGACGGCGGACGCTGCCTGGGCGCCTACGTGCTCGACCGCCAGACCGGCGAGGTGGATACCTTCCAGGCGCGCTTCGTGGTGCTCGCCACCGGCGGCGCGGCCAAGGTCTACCTCTACGCCAGCAATCCCGACGGCGCCTGCGGCGACGGCATCGCCATGGCCTGGCGCGCCGGCTGCCGGGTCGGCAACCTGGAGTTCAACCAGTTCCACCCCACCTGCCTCTACCACCCGCAGGCCAAGAGCTTCCTGGTGACCGAGGCCCTGCGCGGCGAAGGCGCGCTGCTCCGGCTGCCTTCGGGCGAGCGCTTCATGCCGCGCTTCGATCCGCGTGCCGAACTGGCCCCGCGGGACATCGTCGCGCGCGCCATCGACCACGAGATGAAGCGCCTGGGCGCCGACTGCGTCTACCTGGACATCAGCCACAAGCCGGCCGAGTTCATCAAGGCGCACTTCCCCACCGTCTACGAGCGCTGCCTCGACTTCGGCATCGACATCACCCGCCAGCCGATACCGGTGGTGCCGGCCGCGCATTACACCTGCGGCGGCGTGCTCGTCGACCAGCGCGGTCGCACCGACCTGCCCGGGCTCTACGCCATCGGCGAGACCAGCTTCACCGGCCTGCACGGCGCCAACCGCATGGCCAGCAACTCGCTGCTCGAATGCTTCGTCTATGCCCGCTCGGCGGCCGCGACATCGTCGCGGGCCTCGCCGAGACCCGCGCGCCCGAGCGGCTGCCAGCCTGGGATGCGAGCCAGGTCACCGACTCCGACGAGGACGTGATCATCGCGCACAACTGGGACGAGCTGCGGCGCTTCATGTGGGACTACGTGGGCATCGTGCGCACCGACAAGCGCCTGATGCGCGCCCAGCACCGCGTGCGCCTGCTGCTGAGCGAGATCGACGAGTTCTACAGCAACTATCGAGTCTCAAGGGACCTGATTGAGCTAAGGAACTTGGCACTGGTAGCAGACCTGATGATCCGCTCGGCGATGCAGCGCAAGGAAAGCCGCGGGCTGCACTACACCCTCGACCACCCCGGCCTGCTGCCGCAGCGCGCGACACTATTCTGGTGCCGCCCACCTACGCCGACTGAACTTCAGCCGCACGCGCAGGCGCCGGTGTTCGGCCGGCCCCATCGCATCGAAGGGAATGCACAATCCGCGGCTGCGCCAGG
>LZQQ01000164.1_pt1 | contig 11273 bp, 11 predicted proteins | sample 768581 | NCBI WGS metagenome assembly LZQQ01 (sample SAMN05207185, study PRJNA324510) | oil field metagenome | isolation source: sample BH-FW-20 from oil reservoir | place: India: Bombay High | collected 2015-11-25 | reverse complement strand
CCTTGGCTGTGAAGCTCTGGCCGGTCGATTGTCTGAGATAGTCGTTGACGTCCCGGAGCTGACAGTGTGCTGTTGCCCTGGTCATCCAGGTATTGAAACAGGTGCTGTCCGGGCAGCTCCATGCAGCGGCGCATCAGTCGGGCGAGGCGGCGGTCCCGCAGAGTGACCTCGTGCTCGATGCCGCTCTTGCCGCGAAAGCTGAAGCGTATGGCGCTGCCCCGAATGCTGACGTGGCGGTTGCGTAGCGTTGTGAGGCCGTAGGAGCGGTTGTCGCGGGCGTAGCGGGCATTGCCAACGCGAATCAGCGTCGATTCGAGCAGGCGTATCACCAGCGCCATCACCTTTTCGCGCGGCAGGCCAGGGAGCCCGATGTCCCGCTCCAGGCGTGCCCGAAGCCCAGGCAGGGCCTGGCCGAACTGCAGCATCCGCTGGTACTTGCCATGATCGCGAACTTCTCGCCAGCGTCGGTGATAGCGGTATTGCTTGCGGCCCCGAGCATCCCGGCCGGTGGCTTGCAAATGGCCATGGGGGTCGGCACAGATCCAGACGTCTCGATATGCCGGTGGAATGGCGAGCTTGTTGATTCGCTCGACCTCGGAAGCATCCCTGATGCGCTTGCCATCAGCGGCGAGATAGATGTACTTGCCACGCGACAGCTTTCGCCGGATACCAGGCTGGCTATCGTCCGAATAATGCAGTTCGGGCGGCAGGTCGGGGCATAGCGGTGTGTCGGTGTCGTCGATTTCGTCGATTGAGACGGGCCTGGCACCATCAGCGATGGGAGGGGTTTGGATGTCCATGCACGTTGGCCCAGGTCGTCCCGGTTGCTTCCTTAGTCTTCACGTTCCTGGCTGTTGCGCATGAGCAGCTGGATCGCCGCGACGAGCTCGTCGATCGCTTCGCGATACAGTGCCGGCTTGCCCTCGGTTTCCGCCTGGTCGGCGTGCTTGCGGGCGGTCTCGAGATGGTCGTTGATCGAGGAATAGTCACCTAGCATGGGCGATCTCCGGGTTGGGTGCGTGTCTGGGCGGCAATCGCTGCTGCCCCATCCCTATAGCTGACCAGAGCTCCGCGTTACGGTTCGGCCCCGGCGGTCAGCGTGTTCGTTGCGATGCCAGTGCCTTGGACCAGGTCGGATTGCCGCAACGGTGGCATGCCATCGCCTGGTCGGTGTCGATTACCTGGGGAAAACCGCAGTGGGTGCAGGCATAGAGGTCGCTGGCCGGCACATGTCGGTAAGTCGGCCTGTGCTCGGGCGGGAGCACCGAAAGGCCTGGGCGTACTTCTTCGGGACTGTGAAAGTACAGGCTGACTTCGCCATCGGTTTCCAGAATCGCCAATCGTACCTGGCCGAGGTGCTCGACCCCTTGCTGGCGCAGCTCCATGAAGAACTCATCGGCGGATATCTGGTGGCTGTCGAGGTTGCGCAGGTCGTAGATACCGTCACGGATGATGGTGAGCGGCTTGCCTTCGAGCCAGGCGCCAAAGCGCGGGCTTCTGGTCATCAGGGCTACGGTCAGGCGATAGAGGCATAGCAGCGTGATGAACACCGCCGCGACGGGCAACAGTGGGACGTCTTCATAAAACGACACGTCCCCTGCAGCCGAGCCCAGCGTCAGAATGATCACCAGCTCGAATACCGATAGCTGGCGTATACCACGCCGGCCGCTCACCTTCAGGAATACGAATACCGCTATGAAGGCGAACAGCGCTCTTACCGCCACCTCCAGAAGGAACAGCGGAGGAAACTGGTCCAGCAGCATGCGCTGCAGTTCGAGGGGTGTCATCTCAGCGATCGGCCCAAGAGGTCTCGTTGCCCACGAGACGGGGTCACTCGGTGTGGCGCGCCCCTAGCGGACAGCGGCCACCTGGAATTCCAGCTCTACGCCATCGCCGGTGCCATCTCCCACCACCGAGCCCACCACAGGTTTATGACGGACGTTACGGCCCGAGTAGGCTTCTTCCAGACGCCGCTGGGCCACCTCGGCAATGTGGTTGAGCAGCCCCGTGGTTTGTGCGGCGCGGGGCACGATGAACTTCAGGGTGACGGTAAGGGCGTCGGATTCTTGCGGCAGGTTCGCCAGGCCGCTGCTTTGCCATTGATCGTTGACGTAGGCTTCTGCGCCTTTCATCGGAACCTCCTGGTTTGCATGCACGCTCTGTTCAGACCGCAAGGGCCCACCAAGGATTCCAACGCATACAAAGCAAAAGGCCCGAGGCGGTTGCCGTCGGGCCTTTCTGCACTGAACGCGGTTGCCGCTTTAGGCCGGCATATGCCACTCGGAGAAATGCGCTCCGTTCTGGCTCAGGCGTTCGCGCGTTTGTTCCAGGGTCTGCTCAAGCTGGGCCGGGTTGCTATAGACGCTGCTGGACATCTTGCAGCGGCCGAGCACGCGAGCATCGCGGCGGTCGATCACGCTGATGCTTACTTCGCCGTTGCCTTCGGGCAGGGTCCAGGCAACACACTGGAAGGGCTTGAAAGCGCGGTCGGTAATGAGGAGGGCGTCGTTGATGCGAAGGGTAGCGTTCATAGGGCAAAGGTCTCTCTGAATTCGGTGCGGATATTGGGTTGCCGCCAGTGATTTCGGTGCCATGGCGTTGGCCTTATCCAAATGATGCGCTCAGAGGACCCATGAGTCACATCGGAATTCAAAAAAAATTCCGTTCGTTTCAATTAGCCAAAAGTCTTAGTTCGACGGTGCCTCGTCAGTACGCTGTTTCTTCTGTATAAGCGACTGAATATAAAGGGATTTTTTTATTTGACGCTTGGGCGCTTCGCCAGCTGTCGCCTTGCCATGCGACAACGCGCCGCAAAGCAAGGAGCCCAGGCTGGAAGCTGCGGCTTGGCGTCGGGGCACCAAGCCGAAAGGGGTCAGATCTTGAACTGCTGCAGGATGTTGTTCAGCCGGTCGGCAAGTTCACCGAGATGCTTGCCGGCTTCGCTCGATTGCTCGGCTGCGTCGGTGCTGTGCTGCGCCAGGCTGGCGGCCTGAGTAACGTTCTGATTGATGTCTTGGACCACGTGCGACTGTTGCAGGGTAGCGCTGGCAATCGAGGCGTTGAGGCCCGAGATGTTGCGCAATGCCTGGGCAATCTGGCCAAGGCTTTCACCGGCCTGGCTGGCCTGCTCGACGGTTGCCTGCGAAGCCCGGTTGCTTTCCATGATGACGTTGACCGCGGCGCCGGAGTTCTTTTGCAGGCGTTCGATCATGGTATGGATCTCAGCCGTGGATTGCTGGGTCCGCTGCGCCAGCAAGCGCACCTCGTCAGCCACTACCGCGAAGCCGCGACCCTGTTCGCCGGCACGGGCCGCCTCGATGGCTGCGTTCAGCGCCAGCAGGTTGGTCTGCTCGGCAATCGAGCCAATGACGTCGAGCACGCTGCCGATCTTGCTGGTTTCGTCGGCCAGCGACTGAATGACCTCACTGCCTGCCCGATGGTCGAAGACAGCTGATCGATCTGTTGCAGGCTGGTCTCGATGTTCTGCTGGCCATGCCCGGCCTGGCCCTCGGCGTCGCCGACTTCCGTTGGAAGCGTGCTCGGCGTTCTTGGCTACTTCCTGCACTGCATAGGTGACTTCGTTGATGGCTGTGGCGACCAGCTCCATCTGCTGCAGTTGTTGCTGGCTTTGCTCATAGGCCTCGCGGGACACGCTGCCCAGTGTGCGCGAAGACTGTGCCAGTGACTCGGCGGTTTCGAGCAGTTGGCCGATGACGCTGCGCAACTTGCGGGTGAATGCGTTGAAATCCCGGCCAAGGGCGGTCAGCTCGTCACTGCCGGAAACATCCAGCTCATGAGTAAGATCCGCTTCGCCACTGGCGATGTTGGCCATTGCTGCCATGGAATTGCGCAGAGGCGCCGTGATGCTGCGGATGAGGATGGCCACCAGCACAGCCATCAGCGCGGCGATAGCGAGGCCAATGATGGAGAAGCGCGTCAGGTAGTTGCGGAACTCCGCTTCGACATCGTCAACGTAGATGCCTGAACCGATGATCCAGCCCCACGGCTTGAACAACTGGACATACGAAACCTTGGGAACCGGCTGTTCTTCGCCAGGTTTGGCCCACATGTAGTCAACGGTGCCTGCGCCGTCGCGCTTGGCGACCGCAACCATTTCGTTGAATAACGCTTTGCCGTTCGGGTCCTTGATGCCGGAGAGGTTCTGCCCGTCGAGCTTGGGCTGCATCGGATGCATGATCATGGTCGGCCCCAGATCATTGATCCAGAAATAGTCGCTCTGGCGGTAGCGCAGTGTACGGACCTGTTCCAGTGCAGCGTGCTGTGCCTGTTCGGTCGTCATCTGGCCGCCTGTTTCCAGGCGATGGTAATGGTCGAAGATGCCCGCGGCTGTTTCCACCACGTTTCGGGTCATCTCCTGCTTGCCCTTGTAGAGGTCCTCGCGAACCTGCTGGATCATGAGCATGCCCAACACGAAGAGCATCAGCGTCGCGACGACGGGTATGAGCCAAAGCCTTTTACTGATGGGGTACTTGCGCAACAGATTCATTTGGTTACTCCCAGCGCAGCTCTCGATTTCTTGTAATGGCAACGGCCGACCTTTCCGGAATCGGGTGTATCCGGAGGCGCTTCTTCGAGCAGGCCGTTTGCAAACTCCCAATAGCTTTTCGGCTGCCCCTGGCTAAAAATGAGCCCCACTAAAGTCGAGGGTGGAATTTACTGGTCCGCCGTCGGTCAGATCAGCGGCCTGGCCAAGCGCTAGGCGCCTTCCTTTTGTTGTTTTCGAGTGCGATGGGCTTCATCGCTGATGGGGAATAGATGGATCTTTGGCTTGCGGTACAAGCGCTGATACTCGGTGTCGTAGAAGGCATCACTGAATTTCTTCCAATCTCCAGCACTGGCCACCAGATCATCGTTGCCGACCTGATCGGTTTTGGCGGCGAGCGGGCGATTGCTTTCAATATCATCATCCAGCTGGCCGCGATTCTCGCGGTCGTCTGGCAGTATCGAGACAGGGTGCTGGGCGTGATAGTTGGGTTGCCCAAAGAACGTCCGGCTCAGAATTTCACGCTCAACCTGCTGGTGGCCTTCATTCCCGCGGCTGTGCTGGGGGTCGCATTCGCCGACCTGATCCACGAATACCTGTTCAACCCCATCACCGTCGCCACGGCACTGGTCATCGGTGGGGTGATCATGCTCTGGGCTGAGCGACGCGACCACAGCGTCCAGGCCGAGACTGTCGACGACATGAACTGGAAGCTGGCATTGAAGGTGGGTTTCGCGCAGTGCCTGGCGCTGGTACCGGGCACATCCCGTTCCGGCTCGACCATTATCGGAGGCTTGCTATTTGGTCTGTCCCGCAAGGCGGCAACCGAGTTCTCGTTCTTCCTGGCCATGCCGACAATGGTCGGAGCGGCGGTTTATTCCGGCTACAAGTATCGCGATCTGTTCCAGCCGTCCGATCTGCCCGTATTTGCAATCGGTTTCGTCACATCGTTCGTGTTCGCGATGCTCGCCGTCCGGGCTCTGCTCAAGTTCATCGGCAATCACAGCTATGCCACATTCGCCTGGTACCGGATCGTCTTCGGCATCGTGATTCTTGCGACCTGGCAGTTCGGCATCATCGATTGGAGCACCGCTCAAGGCTGACCGACCACGCGGGCCTTTTCGTGTAGCAGAAGCCCTGCCGGATAGGCGGGGCTTTTTCATGTTTCGTTTTGGGGCAACCGCCGCTCTACGCTCGCTCGGATATGCCTGTTCGGCCGCTCCAGGCGCCCGGATTGCTCAGCCAAGCCGTGTGCGGCATGCGGCTGCGGCGTTCGGGGCGGCTCATTCTGCCGGGGTGACTTCTGTCTATCGAGCCACTAGAATGCTTGCCCATTCTGGGGCCGGAACGCCCGGCTTATGTCTGTGCAACGAGGAAAATCCATGCAAGTTTCTGTTTGAAAGCACCTCCGCTCTTGAGCGCCGCATGACCATTGGCGTGCCGGTCGAGCGCATCGAGACCGAAGTCAACAAGCGTCTGCAACAGACCGCCAGTCGTGCCAAGATCCCAGGCTTCCGTCCCGGCAAAGTGCCGATGAGCGTCATCCGCCAGCGCTATGAAGCCGCTGCGCGTCAGGAAATCCTCGGAGATCTCATCCAGGCGACCTTCTACGAAGCCATCGTCGCCGAGAAGCTGAATCCAGCCGGCGCTCCGTCCGTCGAGCCCAAGGTGTTCGAGAAGGGCAAGGATCTTGAGTACGTTGCCACCTTCGAGGTGTTTCCGGAGTTCGAGGTCGCCGGTCTGGACAAGATCGAGGTCGAGCGCCTGCAGGCGGACGTCACCGATGCCGACGTCGACAATATGCTGGACATCCTGCGCAAGCAGAACACCCGTTACGAAACAGCTGACCGCGCTGCCGAGAACGGCGATCAGGTGAACATCGATTTCGTGGGCAAGATCGATGGCGAAGCTTCGCAGGCGGCTCCGCCAAAGGGACTCAGCTGGTGCTGGGCTCCGGTCGCATGATTCCTGGCTTCGAGGACGCTCTGGTGGGCGCGAAGGCGGGTGAAGAGCGCGTCATCAACCCGACTTTCCCTGAGGATTACCAGAACCTCGATCTGGCCGGCAAGACCGCTGAGTTCACCGTGACGGTCAACAGTGTGGCGGCTGCTCAGTTGCCGGAGCTGAACGACGAATTCTTCGCTCAGTTCGGTGTGCAGGAAGGCGGGCTTGAAGGCTTCCGTGCCGAAGTGAAGAAGAACATGGAGCGTGAGCTGCGCCAGGCCATCAAGAACAAGGTGAAGAACCAAGTGATGGAAGGCCTGGTGGCCAACAATCCGATCGAAGTGCCCAAGGCGCTGATCGACAACGAAGTGAATCGTCTGCGCGTCCAGGCCGTCCAGCAGTTCGGTGGCAACATCAAGCCCGATCAACTGCCGGCTGAACTTTTTGCGGAGCAGGCCAAGCGTCGCGTGCTGCTGGGTCTGATCGTGGCTGAAGTGGTCAAGCAGAAAGAGCTCAAGCCGGACGAGAATCGCGTTCGCGAACTGATCGAGGAAATGGCCTCGGCCTATCAGGAGCCCGAGCAGGTGGTGGCCTGGTACTACAAGAACGCTGAGCAGTTGAACGAAGTGCGTTCGGTTGTGCTCGAAGAGCAAGTTGTAGATACTGTTCTGCAGCAGGCCAAGGTCACCGACAAGACGGTGTCCTATGAAGAAGCGGTCAAGCCTGCGGAAGCCCCGCAAGCCGCCTGATCTCTTCCATTTTCTCGAGTGCACAAACATAAGCCAGCCTCGTGCTGGCTTATGTGTTTGAGGCATGACATAGGGAGTATCGTTGGAACATGTCCCGCAATTCTTTCATGCAGGCTCCGGATGTTCAGGCCGCAGGTGGTCTGGTCCCGATGGTTATCGAGCAGTCCGCTCGTGGCGAACGCGCCTATGACATCTATTCCCGACTTCTCAAGGAGCGGGTGATTTTCATGGTGGGGCAGGTCGAGGACTACATGGCCAACCTCATCGTCGCTCAGCTGCTTTTTCTCGAGGCGGAAAACCCGGAGAAGGACATCCACCTGTACATCAATTCCCCCGGCGGATCGGTGACAGCAGGCATGTCCATCTACGACACCATGCAGTTCATCAAGCCTGATGTCTCGACCATCTGTATCGGTCAGGCCTGCAGCATGGGTGCACTGCTGCTCGCCGGCGGCGCAGCGGGCAAGCGTTACTGCCTGCCTCACTCGCGCATGATGATTCACCAGCCACTGGGCGGATTCCAGGGGCAGGCGTCGGACATCGAAATCCACGCGCGCGAGATCCTGACGATCCGCGAGAGGCTGAACAAAGTGCTGGCTCAGCATACCGGGCAGCCCATCGACGTCATTGCGCGTGACACCGATCGTGACAATTTCATGAGCGGTGACGAGGCCGTGAAGTACGGCCTGATCGATCAGGTCCTGACCCACCGTCAGCTGGCGGTCTGATCTGCATGGCCGTCGGTTCGACGGCCTTCCCTTGGGCTTGAAAAAGCCCACGATTGCCTTCATCTTCTTTTTCCAAGCTTTCCCGATTGGATCGATCGAATGACTGATACCCGCAACGGCGAGGATTCCGGCAAACTGCTTTATTGCTCCTTCTGTGGCAAAAGCCAGCATGAAGTGCGCAAGTTGATTGCCGGTCCCTCCGTTTCATCTGCGACGAGTGCGTCGACCTGTGCAATGACATCATTCGTGAAGAGGTCCAGGAAGCACAGGCCGAGAGCAGCTCGCACAAGCTCCCTGCGCCTAAGGAAATCAGCGGCATTCTCGACCAGTACGTCATTGGTCAGGAGCGTGCCAAGAAGATCCTGGCGGTGGCTGTCTACAACCACTACAAGCGGCTCAACCAGCGTGACCGGAAGGAAGAGGTCGAACTGGGCAAGAGCAACATCTTGCTGATCGGTCCGACCGGTTCGGGCAAGACCCTGCTTGCGGAGACGCTGGCACGCCTGCTCAACGTGCCGTTCACGATCGCCGATGCCACGACGCTGACCGAGGCCGGTTATGTCGGTGAGGACGTCGAGAACATCATTCAGAAGCTGCTGCAGAAGTGCGATTACGATGTCGAGAAGGCTCAGATGGGCATTGTCTACATCGATGAGATCGACAAGATCTCGCGCAAGTCGGATAACCCTTCGATCACTCGCGACGTGTCGGGCGAGGGAGTGCAGCAGGCGCTGCTCAAGTTGATCGAGGGAACCGTGGCCTCCGTTCCTCCGCAAGGAGGGCGCAAACATCCACAGCAGGAGTTTCTGCAGGTGGACACCCGCAACATCTTGTTCATCTGTGGCGGTGCCTTCGCCGGATTGGAGAAGGTCATTCAGGCGCGCTCCACGCAGGGCGGGATTGGCTTCAGTGCCGAGGTGCGCAGCAAGGACCCGGGCAAGAAGGTCGGAGAAGCGCTTCGTGCAGTTGAGCCTGACGATCTGGTCAAGTTCGGCCTGATCCCGGAGTTCGTCGGTCGCCTACCGGTGATCGCGACGCTGGACGAACTCGACGAACCGGCCCTGATTCAGATTCTCACCGAGCCGAAGAATGCGCTGACCAAGCAGTATGCCAAGCTGTTCGAACTCGAGGGGGTTGAGCTGGAATTCCGCACGGACGCGCTCAAGGCCATCGCAGCGCGGGCTTTGGAGCGCAAGACGGGTGCGCGTGGTTTGCGTTCGATTCTTGAGGGCGTGTTGCTGGATACCATGTACGAGATTCCGTCTCAGAAGGATGTCAGCAAGGTTGTCATCGATGAGAGTGTGATCGAGGGCACGTCCAAGCCCTTGCTGATCTACGAGAACAGCGAGCCGCCTGCCAAGGCTGCGCCTGAGGCGTAAAGAGCGAAGGGGCCCTCGGGCCCCTTTGCATTTATTGCCTTCTTGTTTTTTAACGGGCGTGCCCCCATCTTAGTTTTCATGGGTGCGCCCGTCCGTTTACCGCCGCAAGGCCGTCGTAGAGCTGAATTATGAAGACAATCGTCGAACTGCCCCTCTTGCCCCTGCGCGATGTCGTGGTTTATCCGCATATGGTCATTCCGCTTTTCGTGGGCCGCGAGAAGTCCATCGAGCTCTGGAGTCCGCCATGGCCGGCGACAAGCAGATCCTGCTCGTGGCGCAACGGAACCCGGCCGACGACGATCCAGCCGAAGACGCCCTATATCGCGTCGGTACGGTCGCTACCGTATTGCAGTTACTGAAATTGCCTGACGGCACCGTAAAGGTGTTGGTCGAGGGCGAGCAGCGCGGTGCAATCGAAAGCTTTTTCGAGGTTGAGGAGCACTGCCGTGCCAAGGTCAGCCTCATTGAAGAGGCGGAAGTCGATGAGCGCGAGGCGGAAGTCTTCACCCGCAGCCTGCTCAGTCAATTCGAACAGTATGTGCAATTGGGTAAAAGGTACCGGCCGAGGTGCTTTCCTCGCTGACCGGAATCGAAGATCCGTCGCGTCTGGTCGACACCATGGCCGCCCATATGGCCTTGAAGATCGAGCAGAAGCAGGAAATTCTCGAGGTCACCGAGCTGCCGGCGCGGGTAGAGCATGTCTTGGCTCTGCTGGACGCGGAGATAGACCTGCTGCAAGTCGAGAAGCGTATCCGCGGGCGCGTCAAGAAGCAGATGGAGCGTAGCCAGCGCGAGTACTACCTCAACGAGCAGATGAAGGCGATCCAGAAGGAGCTCGGTGACCTCGACGAGGGCCACAACGAGATCGATGACCTGAAAAAGCGCATCGAGAACGCGGGGCTGAGCAAGGACGCCTACGCCAAGGCGCAAGCCGAACTCAACAAGCTCAAGCAGATGTCGCCAATGTCCGCGGAAGCCACTGTGGTGCGGACGTACATCGACTGGTTGGTCAATGTGCCTTGGAAGGCTGCGAGCAAGGTGCGTCTCGACCTGGCCAAGGCCGAGCAGGTGCTCGACGCTGACCATTATGGGCTCGAAGAGGTCAAGGATCGCATCCTCGAGTATCTCGCTGTGCAGAAGCGCGTCAAGAAACTGAAGGGGCCGGTCCTGTGCCTGGTCGGCCCGCCTGGGGTGGGCAAGACCTCGCTGGCCGAGTCGATCGCTCGTTCGACCAATCGCAAGTTCGTTCGCATGGCCCTTGGTGGCGTGCGTGACGAGGCGAGATTCGCGGCCATCGGCGCACCTATATCGGCTCCATGCCAGGGCGTCTTATCCAGAAGATGACCAAGGTCGGCGTACGCAACCCGCTGTTCCTGCTGGATGAAATCGACAAGATGGCCAGCGACATGCGCGGTGACCCTGCCTCAGCACTACTCGAGGTGCTGGACCCCGAGCAGAACCACAATTTCAACGACCATTATCTGGAGGTTGACTACGACCTTTCGGACGTCATGTTCATCTGCACCGCGAACTCGATGAACATCCCTGCGCCGCTTCTTGATCGGATGGAGGTCATTCGTCTGCCCGGCTATACGGAAGACGAGAAGGTCAACATCGCCATTCGCTATCTGGTTCCCAAGCAGGTCAAGGCGAATGGGTTGAAGGAAAGCGAACTCGCGTTCCAGGAGCAGAGCATACGTGACGTCATTCGCTACTACACACGCGAGGCCGGTGTGCGGAGCCTCGAGCGTCAGCTGGCGAAGGTCTGCCGCAAGGTGGTCAAGGAGCATGCGGCGGAAAAGCGCTTCCACGTGACGGTTACACCTGATTCGCTCGAACACTTCCTCGGCGTGCGCAAGTTCCGCTATGGGCTCGCCGAGCAGCAGGATCAGATTGGTCAGGTTACTGGTCTGGCCTGGACCCAGGTGGGTGGCGAGCTGCTGACCATCGAAGCGGCCGTCGTCCCTGG
>LZQQ01000163.1_pt1 | contig 11287 bp, 12 predicted proteins | sample 768581 | NCBI WGS metagenome assembly LZQQ01 (sample SAMN05207185, study PRJNA324510) | oil field metagenome | isolation source: sample BH-FW-20 from oil reservoir | place: India: Bombay High | collected 2015-11-25 | reverse complement strand
TGCGAAGGGCGGGGACACCGGCTAGCCGGGGCGGCGCAGGGTCTTCTGGCGGAGGATGTAGACCGTCACCAGGGTGGCGCTGACGAGCATGCCGGCGCGAGCCTTTCGAGACGATGATCGAGGGTCAGATCGAGGCCATGGGCGAGCAGACCTATCGCCGCAACCATGCGCCTGCGAAGGGCGGGGACACCGGCTAGCCGGGGCGGCGCAGGGTCTTCTGGCGGAGGATGTAGACCGTCACCAGGGTGGCGCTGACGAGCATGCCGGCGCGCGCCCAGGGCAGCGGCACCAGCCAGCAGGACACGCCGATGCTGATCACATGGTGCCGATCGCCAGCACTTGCCGCGCAAGGGGATGCCGTTGCCTTCCAGATAGTCACGCACCAGCGGGCCCAGTACCCGGTGTCCCACCAGCCATTCGTAGAAGCGCCGCGAACTGCGCACGAAGCAGGCGGCCGCCAGCAGCAGGAAAGGCGTGGTGGGCAGCACCGGAAGGAAGATACCGACGACGCCGCAGACGACGCTCAGCGTGCCGATCGCGAGCAGCACGTAGCGCAATACCGGATTGCGCCCACTGGCCGATGTCGCGATGCGCCATGACGCCTCGCGTATCAGTGCCGGCGTGGCTTGAGCAGCGCTGGCTTTTCTTCGGGGGCGTGGCAGAGCAGGTAGAGGGCGGTGAGGATTTCGGGGATCTGCGCCACCATTTCGTCGACCAGGCGCTCGTCGGCGGCGATCTCGGCGAATTCCGGTTGCTCGTCGAACAGGCCCGAGCCGACCATGATCGGCAGCAGCAGCTCGCTGACTTCCTCTTCCGCCTCCTCGAACCACACCGCCTCGCGGAGGAACACGCCTTCCATGAAGCCGATGCACCAGCCGCGCAGCTCGGAATCGTCCGGGTCGTCGCCGAGGTCGAGTTCGCAGGGCAGCTCCATGTCCTCGTCGCTGGCCAGCTGGCGGGCGATGTGCGCCTTGAGCTGCACCAGCGTGGCCTCGATGGCCTCGCGCTCGGTGTCGTCGGAGTAGTGCGGCGGTTCGGCGAACAGCGCGTCGATCCACTCGCGTTCGGGCACCGGTTCGGGACAGATGCACAGCGCGGTCAGGTAGCCGTGTGCGGCGATGTAGTCCAGTGCTTCTTCATGCAGGTCGTCGGCATCCAGAAACACTTGCAGACGGGCGAGTTGCTCGGCGAAAGACATCGGGGACTACCTAAGGACGGGATCAGAGGCGATTCTAGTCCAGCCCGCAGGCGCCGGCTACCGTTGCCGCCTGCGATGCCCGGCCGCATCAGCCCGCAGGTGCGACCGTTCGCGCCTATGGCCTGAAGCGACGGAGCGGGTCGCGTATACTGCCGGCCTCGTTTCGGAGACCGGCATGCTCGACCAAGCCCAGCGCATCCTCAAAGACGTATTCGGCTACGACGCCTTCCGCGGCAACCAGGCGGCGATCATCGGACGCGTGGCCGGCGGTGGCGACGCCTGGTGCTGATGCCCACCGGCGGCGGCAAGTCGCTGTGCTACCAGGTGCCGGCCCTGCTGCGCGGCGGCGTGACGGTGGTGGTGTCGCCGCTGATCGCGCTGATGGAGGACCAGGTCGCCACGCTCGACGAACTCGGCGTGTCGGCGGTGGCGCTCAACTCCAGCCAGAGCGCGGACGAGCAGCGCGAGATCGCCGAGCGCCTGCGCCAGGGCGAGATCAAGCTGCTCTACCTCGCCCCGGAGCGGCTGGTCCAGCCGCGCATGCTGGCCTTCCTCCAGCGCCTGGAGATCGGCCTGTTCGCCATCGACGAGGCGCACTGCGTGTCCCAGTGGGGGCACGATTTCCGTCCGGAATACCTGCAGCTCGGCCAGCTCGCCGAACTTTTCCCGAACGTGCCGCGCATTGCCCTGACCGCGACCGCCGACAAGCGTACCCGCGAAGAGATCGTCCAGCGCCTGCAGCTTGAGCGTGCCGAGCGCTTCCTGTCGAGTTTCGACCGGCCGAACATCTTCTACGCATCGTGCCCAAGGATCAGCCGCGCAAGCAGCTGCTCGGCTTCCTCGCCGAGCGCCGCGGCGACGCCGGGATCGTCTACTGCCTGTCGCGCAAGAAGGTCGAGGAGGTCGCCGCCTTCCTCAGCGAGCAGGGCTTCCCGGCGCTGCCGTACCACGCCGGGCTGCCGAACGAACTGCGCGGCCATCACCAGAGGCGCTTCCTCAACGAGGAAGGCCTGATCATGGTGGCGACCATCGCCTTCGGCATGGGCATCGACAAGCCCAACGTGCGCTTCGTCGCCCACATGGACCTGCCCAAGTCGCTGGAAGCCTACTACCAGGAAACCGGCCGCGCCGGCCGCGACGGCCTGCCGGCCGACGCCTGGATGGCCTACGGCCTGCAGGACGTGCTGTTCCTCAAGCAGATGCTCGCCAACTCCGAAGGCGACGAGCGCCACAAGCGCGTGGAGCGGCACAAGCTCGACGCCATGCTGGCGCTGTGCGAGGAGACCCGCTGCCGCCGCCAGGCGCTGCTGGCGTACTTCGACGAGGAACTGCCGAACCCCTGCGGGCACTGCGACAACTGCGTCGACGGCGTGCAGACCTGGGACGCCACCGAGCCGGCGCGGCAGGCGCTGTCGGCCATCTACCGCAGCGGCCAGCGCTACGGCGTCGGGCACCTGGTGGACATCCTGCTCGGGCGCGACAACGAAAAGGTCCGCAACCTGGGCCACCAGCACCTCTCGGTATTCGGCATGGGCAAGGGCCTGTCCGAAGGCGAATGGCGCTCGCTGTTCCGCCAGCTCGTCGCCCGCGGCCTGGCCGACATCGACCTGGACGGCTTCGGCGGCCTGCGCCTGACCGATGCCTGCCGGCCGCTGCTGCGCGGCGAAGTGAGCCTGGAGCTGCGCAAGGACCTGTCGAGCAAGGCGCCGAAACCCGCCAGCAGCGCCGCCAGCCAGCTGGTGCGCAGCGAGGAGCGCGAGCAGTGGGAGGCGCTGCGCGCGCTGCGGCGCAAGCTCGCCGAGGAGCACAGCGTGCCGCCCTACGTGATCTTCCCCGACGCCACCCTGCTGGAAATGCTGCGCAGCCAGCCGGCCAGCCTCGCCGACATGGCGCGGGTCAGCGGCGTCGGCGCGCGCAAGCTGGAGCGCTACGGGCAGGCCTTCCTCGAGGTGCTGCAGGGCGGCGCCGAGCCGCCTAAGGCGCCGGTCGACATCCGCCACGAACTGGCCAGCCTGGCGCGCGCCGGCATGACCCCGACGCAGATCGCCGGCCAGCTCAACTGCAGCGAGAAGAACGCCTACAGCCTGCTCGCCGAACTGATCGGCCGCCAGCAGCTGTCGATCGAGCAGGCGCTGGATCTGCCGGAGGAACTGCTCGGCGAGATCCAGGACGCCTTTCTCGATGGAGAGGGCGAGCTGCACCGGTGGCCGAGATCGCCGAGCGCTTCAGCCGCGTGCCGGTGGGCGTGCTGCACTGTGTCCGGGCCGCCCTGGAGGCGGAGTTCGAGTCCTGATTCGCGCCGGCCAGACGCCGCCGCGGGTTATCGGGCCTGCAGCCGCTTGGCCGCGTTGATCAGGTGCTGACGGGCGGCGTGCCGCGCCGCCTCGGGGTCCTGCCGCTCGATCGCCTCGAAGATCGTCCGGTGCTCGTCCTGGGCCTGCCTGACCCAGCCGGCATGCCGCGCCGTGTTGGTGCGCGCGGCGCGGATGAGCCGGCGCACCCGGGTCTCGAGGAAATTGCTGAAATCCAGGAAGTGCTCGTTGTGCGTCGCGCGCATGATCGACTGGTGGAAATGCATGTCGTCGTCGATGCCGCTGCCGTTGGTGCGGATCGCCTCTTCGAGGGCTTCCAGGTGGCCGCGTATCTCTTCCAGTTCCGCCGGCGTGCGGCGCATCGCCGCCAGCTCGGTGCCGACCACTTCCACCGACATCAGGAATTCGATGGTGCTGGCCAGGTCCTCCTGACTGTCCAGGCGCGCCTCCAGGCGGAACACGCTGCTGCCCTCGGGATTGACGAACTGGCCGCGGCCTGCTGGGAGATGATCAGTCCTTCGGACTTGAGCAGGGATATTGCCTCGCGCACTACCGGGCGGCTGACCCCGTATACCTGGCACAGCTCCTGCTGGCTGGGCAGGCGTTCGCCGGGCTGCCAGGCGCCGCTTTCGATGGTCGCGCGCAGCCGCAGGGCCACCTCGTCCGGCAGTGAATGGCCGCGCTGGATGATTTCGCTGTTGCTGGACATGCTGGCTCGTTTCCTTGGTGCGGACGGCGCATGGCGCGGCCGCGTCCTCTATTCATCAGGCGCTGTAGAGCCCACCGTTCACGTGGATGGTCTCGGCGGTCACGTAGCTGGCGGCCGGGCTGCACAGAAAGCTCACCACCGAGGCCACCTCGCGCGCCGTGCCGAGCCGCTTGAGCGGCATCGCGGCGGTCATCGCCTCGCGGCGGCCGACGTCGAGGGACTGCATCATGCGGGTGTCGATCAGGCCCGGCGAAACCGCGTTGACCCGCGTGCGGGGTGCCAGCTCCTGGGCCAGGGAACGGGTGAGGGCGAGCACGCGCCCTTGGCGGTGGCGTAGGGCGTGTGGTCGGCGCTGCCGCGATGGCCGGCCAGCGAGGCGATGTTGACGATGGCGCTGCCTTCGGCGAGCAGCGGCCGCAGCGCCTGGACGGTGTAGAACACGCCGTCGAGATTGACCGCCAGGCTGCGCCGCCAGGTCTCGGGCTCGAGCCGGCGAGCGGCAGGTGTTCGTAGAGGCCGCGCCGGTGACCAGGTAGTCGACCCGGCCGAAGGCTTCCCGGCAGCGTGCCGCCAGCACCTCGGCGTCCTCGACGCGCGCCACGTCCTGGCGTTGGCCCAGGCAGCGGGGCTCGCCGCCGAGGGATTCGGCCAGGGCCGCGAGCGCCGGCTCGTCGAGGTCGCTCAGCAGCAGGCGCATGCCGCGGGCGGCGAACTGGCGGGCGATCTCCGCGGGTATCTCGCCGGCGCGCCGGTAATCACTGCAACGGCATCCTCTAGGTCAGCCATGGGGGGTCTCCTCGGCGGAAGCTTGCGAGTGAACTTGTCATATAACATTACCATCTGCTAGGTTTTGACTACCGGCGCCGCATGCCTCCGAGCGCCGGGGTACTCAAGCTACCCGCGCGAACGCGACGCGGGATCGAACAAGAACAATGAAGCTGGAGGAATTGCGGATGCCCGCAATTACAGGCACCACCCGTCTCGTCGGCGTCCTCGCCGACCCCGTCAGCCATGTGCGCACCCCGGAAGTGATGAACCAGCGCTTCGCCGCGACCGATATCGACGCGGTGGTGGTGCCCCTGCACGTGGATGCGCACGGGCTGGGCGCGGCCTGGCAGGGGCTGTGCCGGTTGTGCAACCTCTCCGGCTGGTGGTCACCGTGCCGCACAAGGCGGCGGTGGTCGGCCTGTGCGACGAACTCCTTCCCAGCGCGCGCCAGGTCGGCGCGGTCAATGCCGTCCACCGGCTGCCCGACGGGCGCTTCGTCGGCGCGATCTTCGACGGCCTCGGTTTCGTCGAGGGACTGCGCCGGCAGGGGCGCGATCCGCAGGGCCGGCGTGTCCTGCTGCTCGGCGCCGGCGGGGCCGCCTCGGCGATCGGCTTCGCCCTGGCCGAAGCCGGCATCGCTTCGCTCGACATCTTCAACCGCTCCCCCGACAAGGCCCAGCGTCTGGCTGACCGCATCGCGGCGGCGTACCCGCAGCTGCCGGTCGCGTCGGCGACGGCGAGCCGGCCGGCCACGACCTGCTGGTGAACGCCACCTCCCTCGGCCTGAAGCCGGACGATCCGCTGCCGCTCGATCCCGAGCGGCTGAAGCCCGGATGATGGTCGCCGAGGTGGTCATGCGGCCGGAGCGCACCCGGCTGCTGGAACAGGCCGCCGCCCGCGGCTGCGATACCCATGAGGGGCTGCACATGCTGCAGGCCCAGCTCGATCTGTTGGCGCGTTTCGTACTGGAAGGCCGCTGAGCCGCAGCTAGGGCTCGGTAATAACAATAAAGCGAACAGCTCGTCGCACGACGAGCGAAGGAGGACAGACCCATGCGTCATGCACTTTCCGCCCTGGCGATCGCCACCGGCCTGATCGCCCCCGCCATCCACGCAGAGCCCCTGAAGGTCGCCATCATCGAGTCGCTGTCGGGCTCGCAGACCTCCACCGGGCGGATGTACTCCAGCGCCGCCCGCTACGTGCTGGAGCAGATGAACGAGCAGGGCGGCTACAACGGCGAGCCGATCCAGATCAAGGACTACGACAACGGCGGCAACACCTCGGGCGCGGCCAGCCAGTTCCGGCAGGCAGTGGCGGACGGGGCCCACGTGATCATCCAGGGCTCGTCCTCGGCGGTGGCCGGGCAGATCACCGAGGACGTGCGCAAGCACAACATCCGCAACAAGGGCAACGAGATCGTCTATCTCAACATGGGCGGAGAAGCCCTGGAGCTGCGCGGCGACAAGTGCCACTTCCACGCCTTCCACCTCACCACCACCGCGCCGATGCGGGTGGGCCCGCTGGTGAAGGTGATGGCGCAGGAGGGCGACCTGGGCGATCGGGTGTACTCGATCAACCAGGCCTATTCCTGGGGCCAGGACATGGAGCAGGCGATCAAGTCCTACGCCGACACCTACGACTACGAAGTCGTCGAGACCGTGCTGCACGAGGTGAACCGCATCCAGGACTTCGCCCCCTTCGTCGCCCAGATCCAGGCGGCCAAGCCCAGCTCGGTGATCACTGGCAACTGGTCCAACGACCTGCTGCTGCTGATGAAGGCGGTGGGCGATTCGGGGCTCGACGTGACCTTCGGCACCACCTTCCTGGACCAGGTCGGCAACGTCGCCAACGCCGGCAAGATGGCCCTCGGTCACTACGTGGCGCATCCCGGCAACGCCGAACTGTACAAGGACCCGCAGGATGCCGAGGACTACAAGGCCTTCAGCGGCCATTACCCGGTCTACGTCGAGCCGGGCACCATCAACGGCATTCGGCTGTTCACCGAGGCGCTGCGCGCCAACGACTTCAAGGGCGGCGACATCGAGGTCAACCGGATCGCCCTGGCCATGGAGCAGGCCCGGCTGGAGACCGACATCGGCCCGGTGTCCATCCGCAAGGAAGACCACCAGGCGATCATGCCGGTGGTGGTCTCGCGGGTGGAGCAGGGCGTGAAGTACCCGGCCGACGGCACCGACATGGGCTTCAAGCCGATCCAGGTGGTGTCGCCCGAGGATGCCATCTACCCCGTCCAGGAATCCTGCCGGATGCGCCGGCCGGATTGACGTCGTGCCTGGCCTGCGCCGCATCCGGCAGGCGCGGGCATCGGTGGCGACCGCGGGTCGCCGATCTGGCAGGTCCAGGGGAGGGTGGTAATGGAGTTCCTGATCGTCTCGACCATGAACGGCGTGATCTACGGCATGCTGCTGTTCATGGTGTCGGCCGGGTTGACGCTCATCTTCGGCATGATGGGCGTGCTGAACTTCGCGCATGCGTCCTTCTACATGCTCGGCGCCTACTTCGCCTACACGCTGTCGGGCCTTTTCAACTTCTGGGTCGGGCTGATCGTCGCGCCCCTGCTGGTGGGGCTGATCGGCGTGCTGGTGGAGCGCTACATGCTGCGGCGCATCCACAGGTTCGGGCATGCCCACGAGTTGCTGCTGACCTTCGGCCTGGCGTTCATCTTCGAGGAGCTGGTGAAGCTGTTCTATGGCAACTACCCGGTCAACTACCGGATGCCGGACAGCCTCAACTTCGCCGCCTTCAACGTGTTCGGCGCCGACTATCCGTTCTACCGGATCTTCATCGGGCTGATCGCCGTGGCCATGTTCGCGCTGCTGCTGATCCTGCTGACGCGCACCCGGATCGGCCTGGTGGTGCGTGGCGCCGAGCGCCTGCCGCAGATGGCCCAGGCCCTCGGACACAACGTTCCGCTGGTGTTCATGGGCGTGTTCGGCACCGGCGCGGCGCTGGCGGGCCTGGGCGGCGCGGTGGCCGGGGCGTTCTTCCCGACCAACCCGAACATGGCGCTGGAACTGGGGGTGATCGTCTTCGTGGTGGTGGTGGTCGGCGGGCTCGGCTCGCTGGCCGGCTCGCTGATCGCCTCGGTCCTGATTGGCGTCTTCAGCTCATTCGCCGTCGGGCTGCACTGGACGCTGGCCGGTGCGCTGTCGTGGGTCGGCCTGGGCGAGTGGGCCGAAGGCGTCGGCGGGCTGCTCACCCTGCCGCTGTCGTCGATATCGGGCACGGTGCCCTTCCTGCTGATGCTGATCGTGCTGCTGGTGCGGCCGGCCGGCCTCATGGGCTCGAAGAACTGAGGACGGTCCGATGCGCTACAGATTCCTGCTGCTCGCACTGCTGGTCGTCGCCCTGGTCGTGGTGCCGCCGTTCCTCGGGCTGGGTTGGCAGTACACGCTGGTGAATGCCCTGATCGCCGCGCTGTTCGCCGCCGCCTTCAACCTGCTGATGGGGCAGGGTGGCATGCTCTCCTTCGGGCACGCGGCCTACTACGGCCTGGGCGCCTTCGGCGTGCTGCACGTGATGCAGCTGATCGAGTACGGCGACTCCCGCTTCCCCACCGTGCTGCTGCCGCTGGTCGGCGGGCTGATCGGGCTGGTCTCCGGGCTGCTGGCCGGGTTCTTCGCGGCCAGGCGCTCGGGGGTGTACTTCGCCCTGGTCACGCTGGCGCTGGCCCAGCTGCTGTACTCTCTGGCCCCGCACTGGTCCGGCATGTTCGGCGGCGAAGCGGGCCTGTCGTCGATGCGCATGCCGTCGCTGGGCCTGGATTTCGGCAGCAACCTGCAGGTGTACTACCTGACCCTGGCCTGGACCCTGGTGTGCATCTCCCTGCTGTACGCCTACACCTTGACGCCCTTCGGGCGCCTGACGCAGGCGCTGCGCGACAACGAGCAGCGGGTGCGTTTCATGGGCTACAACGCCCACGCGACCAAGGTGCTGGTGTTCGGCATCTCGGCGATGTTCGCCGGCATCGCCGGCGGGCTGACGGCGATCGCCAACGAAACGGCCAACTACCAGATCTTCAACAGCCACGTCTCCGCGCAAGTGGTGCTGCATACCTTCATCGGCGGTTCGGCGCTGTTCTTCGGGCCGATCATCGGCGCGGCGGTCATCACGGTGTTCACCTTCGTGGTGTCCGGGGTGACCCACTCCTGGATGCTCTACCTGGGCGCGCTCTTCGTGCTGGTCATGCTGTTCGCGCCGAACGGCATCGGCGGGGTGATCCAGGCGCACGTCCAGCGCCGCGACTCGTTGCCCTGGCGGCGCCTGGTGGCGCCCTACGCGGTGGCGACCGGCGCGCTGGTGCTGGTCGCGCTGGGCACGGTGTTCATCGTGCAGAGCCTGGAGATCGTCTTCTCCGAGCAGTATCGGGCCGCGGTGGCGCGCACCGGCCAGTACGCCGACTACAGCCTGTTCGGGATGAAATGGGCCCTGTTCAGCCCGCTGACCTGGCTGACGCCGCTGCTGCCGCTGGTGGCCGGCTTGCTGCTGCTGCGCAGGACCGCGGCACGGATCCGCGAGCTCTGGGCCGGCGGCGGCGACCCGTCTGCCTGTCCGCCGAAGGTCCCGGGCGCCACGCTGAGGAGCCGAGCATGAGCACAGCAAGCGACAACGTGCTGGTCGCCCGCGACCTGCAAAAGAGCTTCGGCGGGCTTTCGATCGTCAAGGGCGTGGACCTTGAAGTGCGCCGCGGCGAGCGGCACGCGATCCTGGGGCCCAACGGCGCCGGCAAGTCGACCCTGTTCAACCTGTTCTCCGGGGCCTTCCCGCCGAGCGCGGGCAGCATCGAACTCAATGGACGCCCGATCGGCGGGCTGTCCCCGGAGCAGATCAACCGCGCCGGGCTGGCCCGCTCGTTCCAGATCACCAACGTGTTCGGCAAGCTCTCGGCGCTGGAGAACATCCGCATGGGCGTGCTGGCCCGCCACGGCGTGCGCTTCAATCTCTGGCGCCGGGTCAGCGGCATGCAGGCCATCAACGACGAGGCCCGGGCGCTGCTGGAACAGGTGCGGCTGGGGCACCGCGCCGACACCCCGGCCGCCGACCTGACCTACTCGGAGCAGCGTTCGCTGGAGATCGGCATGACCCTGGCCACCGGCGCCGAGATGATCCTGCTGGACGAACCCACCGCCGGCATGTCGCGCGCGGAGGCGGCCTACATCGTCGAGCTGATCCGCCAGGTCACCGTCGGCAAGACGCTGATGATGGTCGAGCACGACATGAGCGTGGTGTTCGGCCTGTGCGACCGGATCTCGGTGCTGGTGTACGGCAAGATCCTGGCCACCGGAACGCCGGACGAGATTCGCGCCAACCGCGACGTGCAGGAAGCCTATCTGGGCGAGGAGGTGCACTGATGCTGCTGGAGGTCAAGGCCCTGCACGCCTACTACGACAAGAGCCACATCCTGCACGGCGTGAGCTTCGCGATGCCCGAGGCGGCGATCGTCGCCCTGCTGGGGCGCAACGGCTCGGGCCGTTCGACCACGCTCAAGGCGATGATGGGAATCGTCCCGCCGGCCGAGGGCAGCGTTCGCCTGCAGGAGCGGAAGCTGGCCGGCAAGGCCAGCCACGTCATCGCCCGCTGCGGCCTGGGTTACGTCCCGGAGGAGCGCCTGGTGTTCCCCAACCTGAGCGTGGAGGAAAACCTCTACATGGGCATGCAGCCCGGCGCCGCGGGCGCGCCGCAATGGACGCTCGAGGACATGTTCGCCTACTTCCCTCGACTCGAGGAACGCCGCAACCAGCGCGCCGGCTACCTGTCCGGAGGCGAGCAGCAGATGCTCACCATCTGCCGCTCGCTGCTGGGCAACCCCCTGGTGCTGCTGGTGGACGAACCGACCGAGGGCTTGGCGCCGATGATCGTCGACGTGGTCGCGAGGTGATTCGCGACATCCAGGCCAGGGGCGTCGGGGTGCTGCTGGTCGAACAGAAGATGAGCATGGCCATGCGGGTCGCCAGCCGGGTGCTGGTCATGGGGCACGGCGAGATCGTGTTCGACGGGCCGGTGGCGGAAATGCAGACCCGCGAGGACATCCGTCGCGACTGGCTGGAGGTTGCCGCCTAGCCGGCGCGGCGATCCGGCGCGGGCTTGCGCGCCACCTTGTAAGACAAGCTGACAGGTACGAGGACGAGACGATGAGCGCAGAGAGCGAAACCGCGCGGCAAGGCGCGGTGATGGTCACCGGTGGTGGCAACGGCATCGGGCGCGCCATCGCCCTGCGTTTCGCCCAGGCCGGCGAGCCGGTGCTGATCTTCGATCGCGACGCCGGAGCCGGCGAGCAGGTGG
>LZQQ01000162.1_pt1 | contig 11288 bp, 15 predicted proteins | sample 768581 | NCBI WGS metagenome assembly LZQQ01 (sample SAMN05207185, study PRJNA324510) | oil field metagenome | isolation source: sample BH-FW-20 from oil reservoir | place: India: Bombay High | collected 2015-11-25 | reverse complement strand
CAGCGAGCATCCGGCAGTTCGCACGGGATCAGGAAAAGCTCGAAGCGCTGCTGGCAGCGAAGTCCTGATCAGGACCGCTCCAGCGCGGTGACGAGGTCATGGAAGGCCTCGCGGTTGGATTCGTTGAGGCTCATCAGGATTCGGTGGGCCTCGAGTACCTTGGCCTTGACCACTTCCTCGGACTGATCCTGCGTCGGCAGATCGGCGAGGCATTCCGGGCAGGGCAACGGCCGGTCAACGATGTTGAACACCTGATCGAAGCCCATCGAATGCAGCAGCCGGGTAATATCCGGATGCGTCGTCACCAACGTCGGCAGCATGCCGACCTTCTGCCGGGAAAGGATCGAAAGCTTGGCCAGCAGGCCGAGCGTGGTGCTGTCGACGCTCCGACTCTCGGTCAGATCGATGACGATCGATGAAAAATTCAGAGACGAGAAGATCTTCTCGATTGTCGCATCCAGCGCCGAACACAGCGTCAAGCGTATTTCACCGATGAACTTGAGCACAAAGGTGCCGTCCATCTCGGCGAACTGGATTTTCCCAGTACTCATGCAAGGTTCCTGCTCAACACCAGCAAGGCAATGTCATCAGGCATGTCGGCCAACTCGGCAAGGCCGAACATACGGCTTAAACCGTCCAGCGTGCCGCCAGCGTTGCTGACCAACTCTGGCAGTGCAGACTCCTTTTCTTTGAGTGTGTCGCCCGGCAAAAGGTCCAAAATGCCATCCGAGAGCAGCGTCAGGCTGAAGGCCTCCGGCAGCTCCAGCTCGAAATCCTGGTAGACCGCATCGGCGAACAGCCCGACGGGCAGCCCTCGCCCTTCCAGATAACGTGCCGCTGCGCCGGTATAGAGCACCGGCAACGGCAGGTGACCGCCAATCGCATAGTGCAGCACGTTGCGCTCGACGTCGATCACGCCGCCGAGCATGGTCACGTGCTTGCCCAGCTTGCAGTTGATCAGCCCGCGGTTGATGTGATCGAGCACCTCGGAAGGTTTGAACTCACGCAGGGTTCCGCTGCGGCGCGACTCGTACAGCAGGCGCGTGGTCATGAACTTCAACAGTACCGTCACGAAGGCCGAAGACGCGCCGTGACCGGAAACGTCCGCCAGGTAGAAGCCTATCCGACGCTCGTCGACGCGAAAGTAGTCGACGAAGTCCCCGGACAGGTACAGCGAGGGAATGATGCGGTGGGCGAAGTCGAAGCCATCGGCGCTCCAGGGCGTCACTGGCAGCATGTTCATCTGCACCTGCCGACCGGCATCCTGGTCTTCCTGCAACAGGTGCAGGCTCGCCTGCAGATCCCGGTTGGCCGATTCCAGTTGCTCGCGGTAGCGGCGGTTCTCGAGCCGCAGGCGGGATCGGTCAAGCGCGCGACGCACCGAGTGCTCGAGCATCGCAAGGTCTTCGAGTGGCTTGATCAGGTAATCGGCAGCGCCCAGGCGCAGGGCCTCGACCGCATCGCTCATGACACCTGCGCCAGAGACCACGATGACCGGCAGGTCCAGCTGGCGTTCGCTGATCCGGCGTATCAGCTCAAGGCCGTCCATGTGCGGCATGCGCAGGTCACAGATGACCAGGTCGGGCTGCTCGGCGTCGAACAGGGCCATGCGTCGGGGCCGTTGGCAGCCTGCAGAACCCGGAAGCCGCTGTCTTCGAGGTAGGCCGCGAGGCTCGCCCGCACCACATCGTCGTCATCAATGATCAGCAGCGTTGCGCTTGGTTTCTGCATGTTCCTACCAGGCGACGATTCGCCAGGATGATGGTCTTAGCATGGTCCGCGCCGACGAATGGGTGCGGTCGGTTTCAAGGCGCAGACGGTACTCCCATACGGAGGGGGTTTCAAGCCACACGCCGCCTGCCCTCCGGAACGCTTTGCAGCTTCCATTACCGGGAGCTATAAGAACCGCAATGCCAATAAAGAAAGGAAGACCACAATGAGTCAGAACGACCGTCAGTACAGCGAGAAGCGCGATTTCATTCGCATGCACGTCGAAACCGACGTGCAGTTGCTCATCGGCGAGCGCCAGGTGGCAGCCCGCTGCATCGACCTGTCGAGCACCGGCATGCAGGTGGTGCTGAGCGAGCTCTGCAGGCCGGACAACAGGTGCGGGTATTGATCCCCTCGAGTCATCCGGAGCTGAGGGGCCTGGACGCGGAGACCGAAGTCGTGCGCGTGGCCGACCTGGCGGACGCCAGCACCGGATCGGGCTGGCCATTCTCAGGATGAACTGAGAGCGCCACCCGGCGAGCGCACGATCAGAAGTCGTCTTCTACCTGGCCATCCCGGGTGCGGAACTCACGATTCTGCAGGTAGGCGTTGCGCACGAAGATGTACTCGTCGCCGGTGATCAGCTTCTCGGCCGAGAGCAGGCCGGCTCGGGTATCGACCAGGTCCACACCGCGGGTCAGGTTGCGCGTCGGGACGTCGTCCATATACAGATAGGGCTGGAGGAAGGCATCTGGCACGCGTCCTGCGGCATCACGCACCGTGCTGGGCCCCAGCAACGGCAGCACGACGTAGGGGCCGTTGCCCAGGCCCCAGACGCCCAGCGTCTGGCCGAAGTCCTCGTCGTTCTTCTGCAGCCCCATGTGCGTGGCTACGTCGAACAGGCCCAGCACGCCGAAGGTGGTGTTGAACAGAATCCGGCTGGCGTCGATGCCCGCCTCGCGCGGCTTGCCTTGCAGCAGGTCGTTGGTCATGACGATCACGTCGCCCAGGTTGCCGAAGAAATTGCCGATGCGATCCTCGACGAAATCCGGCGTGACCTTCTGATAGCCCTTGGCGAGCGGCTTGAGCGTGTAGGTATCGAGCGTGTCGTTGAAACGGTACACCACGCGGTTAACCCCTTCCCACGGGTCCTCTTCGGCCGCCTGCAGCGGCAAGGCGACAACGAGTGCTGCCATAGCGGTCAGCACGCCTGATTTGACGAGCCCGAATCGACGTGCACCGATCATAGGCATTGCAACTCTCCTGTGTTGAACGTGAGGAACCGGGCATCCAGCGCCCGCGCGGCGCGCAGTATAAAACCAATCGGCCGCCGCGCGCGTGTCGCGTGGCCAGGCGGTCCGCAAAGAACCAGACAAATGGCCGAAGGCTGGTTTAATCTCGGCAGCAGGCAGCAGTCTTTGACCCTGCCGCTCCGTAAATCATGAGGGAAGCACTATGCCGGAACGTGAATTGCAGTCGCAGCTCCTCGAGTTGCGCAATCAGCTGGCTCAGGACACGCCGCTGACCGATGAGGAACGTGCCTCCTTGCAGGCCCTGGCACAGGATATCGAACTGCGTCTTGCCGCCCGTGGCGAGACCGAGTACAGCGATTCGCTGGTCGACGGCGTGAACCTCGCGGTAGAGCGCTTCGAGGTCAGCCACCCGAACATGGCGATGACCCTGCGCAATATCATGCAAAGCCTGGCGAACATGGGCATCTAGCGTTACGCCATTCGCCTCGTCCGGCAGGAAAGGTTGATCGCCTTTCCTGCATTCAGGTCATTGACGAACCAGGCGCCGGTTGTCGATAGCCAGCGGCCCGGTACTGCGATACGGGTTGATGTCCAACCCACCCCTGCGCACGTAGCGGGCGTATACCGTCAGCCGTTCCGGCTGCAGCAGCCGCTGCAGATCAAGGAAAATTCGCTCGACACACTGCTCATGGAAGTCCGCGTGCTGGCGGAAACTCACCAGATAGGCCAGCAGCCCTTCGGCCGAAAGCGCCGGTCCACGATACTCCACGACCACACTCGCCCAGTCCGGCTGCCCGGTAACCGGGCAATTCGACTTGAGCAGGTGGCTATGCAAGGCCTCGTCCACTTGACGCGAAGCATCGCAACTCAATAGCGCCGGGCGCGGCTCGTCGTAGTGCTCGATGGCCACGTTCAGCTCGTCGATGCAGCGTCCGGGCAAGCCGGCAACGCCTTCGGCCGTCACTTCGTCAAGGCTACGCAGCGCCACCTCCACCGACTTGCCCGCCGCGGCGGACAGGTCGCGCGCAGGGTTTCGGCCACGGCGCGGCGCTATCGAACACGCTCTGGTTCAGCGAGTTCAGATACAGCTTGAACGATTTGGACTCGATGATATTCGGCGAATCGGCCGGAATACGGAACTCGCCGATCGCCACGACCGGCTTGCCAGACGGCAGCAACCAGGAGAGTTCGTAGCAGTTCCAGATGTCGACGCCCGAATAAGGCAGCGACTCGGCCATGAGCCAAGCTCTGCCCATTTCGGCGCACGGGCGATGGGAAAAGCAGCTCGGGGCTGTAATGGGCGATGTAGGCGCTGGATTTGCCCAGCGGGGATAACTCGGCGGGATGCTGCATCGGGATGACCTGCAAGACGAAACGCTGCGCAGTTTATAGCCTCGCCGCGACTTTTTCAGGAGCCTTACGGCGAGGCGGCCTAAAGCCGGCACGGCCTGCTCGAGGCAGGCCACTGCCTCACTGGCGCATACCCCTGCCGCTCTGCAGCAGCCGGACGCAGACCAGATACAGCACCACGGCGGCCACCAGCATGAACGTGATCGCCACGCCGATGCGGATATCCGACACGCCAAGGATGCCGTAGCGGAACGCGTTGACCATGTGCAGGATCGGGTTGGCCAGCGACAGCGTCTGCCAGAACGGCGACAGCAGGTGAATCGAATAGAAGACCCCCCCAGGTAGGTCAGCGGCGTCAGAATGAAAGTCGGAACGATGGAGATGTCATCGAAGTTTCGCGCGAACACCGCGTTGACCAGCCCCCCAGCGCGAAGATCGTCGCCGTCAGGGTGATCACCAGCAGCGTCACGCCCAGGTGATGGACCTGCAGATCGGTGAAGAACATCGACAGCAGCGTCACGATCACGGCTACCGCCAGACCACGGGTGATACCGCCGAGCGCGAAGCCCGTGACAATCACATGCGGCGAGACCGGCGAAACCAGTAGCTCCTCGATGGAGCGCTGGAACTTCGTGCTGAAGAAGCTCGACACCACGTTGCTGTAGGAGTTGGTGATCACCGACATCATGATCAGCCCCGGCACGATGTACTCCATGTAGCTGAAGCCATCCATCTCGCCGATGCGGCGGCCGATCAGGCTGCCGAAGATGACGAAGTACAGCACCATGGTGATCGCCGGGGGCAGCAGCGTCTGCGGCCAGATGCGCGTGTAACGACGGACCTCCCGCTGGACGATGGTCTGCAGCGCAACCAGGTTGGCGCGAATTTCGGCGCTCATTTGTTCACCTTCTGCAGATTGTTTTCCACCAGCGACACGAACAGCTCCTCCAGACGATTGGTCTTGTTTCGCAGGCTCAGCACCTCGATTCCCTGCGCGGCGAGCAGGCGGAAGAGTTCATTGACGCCCTGGCTCTTCTCCACCTGTATCTCGAGCGTATGGTCATCGACCAGGCGCACCGGGTAGCCCGCGAGCTGCGGAGCAACGGTTTGCGCGTCCTTCAGGTCAAGCAGGAAGGTCTCGACATGCAGCTGCTTGAGCAGCTCGCGCATGCTGGTGTTCTTGACGATCTGCCCATGGTCGATGATGCCGATATGCCGGCAGAGCTGCTCGGCCTCCTCCAGGTAGTGCGTCGTGAGGATGATGGTGATGCCTTCACGATTGAGTTCGGTGAGAAATGACCACATCGAGCGGCGCAGCTCGATATCCACCCCGGCGGTGGGCTCGTCGAGGATCAGCAAGCGAGGCTGGTGGATCAGTGCTCGAGCGATCATCAAGCGACGCTTCATGCCACCAGACAGCATGCGCGAGGAAACGTCGCGCTTGTCCCACAAGCCCAGCTGGTTCAGGTACCGCTCGGCGCGCTCCTTGGCCACCTTTGCCGGAATGCCGTAGTAGCCGGCCTGGGTGACGAGGATGTCGAAGGCCTTCTCGAACTGGTTGAAGTTGAATTCCTGCGGCACAACGCCCAGGCAGCGCTTGAGGCCCGCCGGGTCACGATCAAGGTCGTGGCCGAACACGTTGACCGTCCCGCTGGTCTTATTCACCAGGGTGGACAGAACGCCGATGGTGGTCGACTTGCCGGCCCCGTTGGGCCCGAGCAAGGCGAAGAAGTCGCCCTCGGCGACGTCCAGATCGATGCCCTTGAGCGCCTGGAAGCCGTTGCCGTAGGTCTTGGTCAGCTGCCGAATGGACAGAGCAGTACTCATAGGAAGATGCACACAACGCAAGAGGATCACCTTAGATGGGGACGGCAGCCAGGAATGCAACCGGAGATTTCCAGCGCCTTGGTTGCCCTCCACCGCACGACAAAATCGCCTTACATTGACCCCAGCGGCTTTTACCCATGGCGATGGCGCCTATGCTCATCGGCATGCACACATTCTAGGGAGCGGTCTCAATGGCTTTGATCTGGTTACTGGTTCTCCTGCTCGGCATCGCCGTCATCGCCCACCTGCGGCTCTCGCTGATACCCGCGCTGGCGCTGGTTGCGGTCTATCTGCTGGCGATGGGCGCGGCGGAAGACGTTCCTGGCTGGCTCGTCGGGTTGCTCTGGCTCGTGCTCATCGTTACCGCCGTGCCGTTGCTGGTCGGCGACCTGCGCCGCAAGTACATCAGTGAGCCGATGTTCGACTGGTTCAAGAAGGTGCTGCCGCCGATTTCGGACACCGAGCGCGATGCCATCGAGGCCGGCACCGTGTGGTGGGACGGCGAGCTGTTCAGCGGCAGGCCGGACTGGAACACCCTGCTCGCCTACCCGCCGGCCAGGCTCAGCGAAGAAGAGCAGGCATTTCTCGATGGCCCCACCGAGACGCTGTGCGCCATGGTCAGCGAATGGGACATCGCCCAACGGATGGACCTGCCGCCGGCCGCCTGGGAGTACATCAAGGAGCAAGGCTTCTTCGCCCTGATCATTCCCAAGGAGTACGGTGGCAAGGGCTTCTCGGCATATGCCCACTCGCAGATCGTGATGAAGCTGGCGACCCGCAGTGGCGGCCTGGCCAGCACGGTGATGGTGCCGAATTCGCTCGGCCCGGCAGAGCTGCTCCTGCACTACGGCACCGAAGAGCAACGCAACCACTACCTGCCGCGCCTGGCCAATGGCAGCGAGATCCCCTGCTTCGCCCTCACCGGCCCTTACGCCGGCTCCGATGCCGGCGCCATGACCGATACCGGCGTCATCTGCCGCGGCCAATGGCAGGGAGAGGAAGTGCTCGGTCTGCGGCTGAACTGGGAAAAGCGCTACATCACCCTCGGCCCCGTCGCCACGCTGCTCGGCCTCGCCTTCAAGACCTATGACCCGGAGGGCCTGCTTGGTGGCGATGAAGAACTCGGCATCAGCCTGGCCCTGATCGCCACCGACACGCCCGGGGTCGAAATCGGCCGCCGCCACGTGCCGTTGGGCGCCGCCTTTATGAACGGTCCGAACTGGGGCAAGGATGTCTTCGTGCCGCTCGAAGCGGTGATCGGTGGGCGCGACATGATTGGCAAGGGCTGGATGATGCTGATGAACTGCCTGTCGGTCGGCCGCTCGATTTCGCTACCGGCCACCGGGACCAGCGCAGCCAAACTGTGCAGCTACACCAGCGGTCGCTATGCGGCGATCCGCGAGCAGTTCAACGTGCCCCTGGCCGCCTTCGAAGGCATCCAGGAGCCACTGGCGCGCATCGGCGGCAACGCCTGGCTGATGGATGCGGCGCGTACGCTCACCGCCAACGCGGTGGATCTGGGGCAGAAGCCCTCGGTGCTCTCGGCAATCCTCAAATACCACCTGACCGAACGCGGCCGCGAATGCATACGCGACGCCATGGACATCCACGGCGGCAAAGGCATCATTCTCGGCCCGAACAACTACCTGGGCCGGCTCTGGCAGTCCGCGCCGATCTCGATCACGGTGGAAGGCGCCAACATCCTCTCGCGCAACTTGATGATCTTTGGTCAGGGCGCGATTCGTTGTCACCCGTACGTACTGAAGGAGATGGCGCTGATCGGCGAAAGCGATCGCGAACACGCCGCAGACAGTTCGACGAGCTGCTCATGCAGCATGTCGGCTTCGCCGTCAGCAATGCCGCCAGCACGCTCGTGCTCGGGCTGACCTTTGGTCGTCTGGGCAAGGCGCCGGGCAATGCCCTGTCGCGCGGCTACTTCCTCTCGCTCAACCGACTGGCGGCGGCTTTCGCCATGCTGGCCGACCTCTCGATGATGCTGCTCGGCGGCGAGCTCAAGCGCCGCGAGCGCTTGTCGGCGCGGCTCGGCGACGTACTCAGCCAGCTCTACCTCCGCCTCTGCCGCGCTCAAGCCGTTACCACGACCTGGGCGAACCCAGAGAGCAGGAAGCGCTTCTGCGCTGGGGCCTGGAGGACTGCCTGCAGAAAGCCGAACAGGCGCTGGATGAAATTCTCGCCAACTTCCCCAACCGCCTGCTCGGCGGCATGCTGCGGCTCGTCGTCTTTCCGTTCGGTGCGCGGCACGCCGGCCCATCCGACGAGCTCGACAGCGAAGTCGCCGGCATACTGGGGCGTGCCGAAGGCGATCCTGCGCTCGAGCAACTGCTCGACGGCCTCTACCGACCGACCGATGCCGACGAGCCGCTGGGCACGTTGCACCATGCCTTCGACCGGCTCGCCGCCAGCCGCAAGGTCAGCGGCAAGCTGCACAAGGCACTGAAGGCAGGCGAACTGCAGCCAGCCCCGGGCCAATGCCCGATCGAGGCCGCGACAGAAGCCGGTGTGCTCGAGCAGACCGAAGCGCAGCAACTGCGTGAAGCCGAGCAACTCAGGCGACGCGTGATTGACGTCGACTACTTCGCCAAAGAGGAACTCGTCCAACCGGCCGGGCACGTGCGTTGACGGAACGCTCGAGGCGGCGCCCAGCCGCCTCGATGCCGAGCGAACCCTGCCTCAATCGACGAGTCAATCAACTAAGCACACCGACTCGACGCGGCTCTATAATCGCCCGCCCAGACCGAAACGAGGTATCCATGGCCAATTCCTACCTAGATCACAACCTGGCGCTGCTGGCGCATCTGCGCGGCATTCTTATCGCCATGGGCGAATCCGGACAGGTCACGGATGAAAGTCATCAGCTGTTTCTCGAACGCTTCGACGAACTCGTCATGAACCTGCCGAACGTTCCAGAAGAGCGCCACCTGGGCCAGGACCTGATCTGCCAGGTGTTCCACCGCTATCCGCAAATCGCCCACCTGGTGCCGCGCGACCTGCTCTGGTTCTTTGGCGGCGACTGCCTGCACTTCATGCCCGACGAGGAAATCGCCATCTTCCAGCAACTGGAAGAGCGTCGCTACGAGGCCGAGCAGAACGACGAGCCGTTCGACTGGAATCAGGAAAAGCAACTGCTGAGCATGCCGGAAGAAAGCCCGCGGCATTGAGTGTCAAATCTGGAGGCAGCGCCCCGCCAACAACTTATGCGTTAACCAAAACGACCGCAATGTCAGCCGATCCGGCACTGCCGCCCAGAACGGCTAAGTTTGCCAATGGGCTACTCCTCATTCACCCGATCCCGCAGCTCCTTCCCCGGTTTGAAGTGCGGAACGTACTTGCCGTCGAGGCTGACGGACTGGCCGGTCTTGGGGTTGCGGCCGATGCGGGGGGCGCGGTAATGGAGGGAAAAGCTGCCGAAGCCACGGATCTCGATCCTTTCACCGGTGGCGAGGGCCTGGGCCATCTGCTCGAGCATGGTCTTGATGGCGAGCTCGAGTCCTTCGACGAGAGCATGCCTGCTGGCTCACGATTCGTCGATCAACTCCGACTTGGTCATGGTTTTCCCTTCGTTTTCAAGCGGCTAGATCATTGCGGTGCGTTCGTTTGTAGCACGTTGATCAGACTTTGAACAGCCCGAAGGGATTGACAGATCGATCGTCATTAAGGTGGCTATGCGCGACGAGAAACGCGTCGCCCACCGATTGGCCATCAGCGGGCGTCCAGGCCCCCTTGGGAGGGTCTCGGCTGCCGTTGCAGCGCGACTCCGGCTGCGGTGTTTGGCGTTCCTTCACTAGCGGCAGAAAACTTGAATAAAAAAGGCGACGCATGATGGGGTCGCCTGTTCAACCATTCGGGTCGATATGCACTTGTTCATCGGATCACGCAGATTCGATGGGTTAATTCTCGGCGCACCGTCTCTGTTCAGCCACTGCACGTTGGTCTAACAAATCGATGTCATCAGGCTTGTTCAGGGCCAAGAACAACGCTGGTGCTTTCGTTCGATTGTTCGCCACCTTCGCTCTGGGGCATGCTCGACGCTTTTCACGGCAACGGCAGGGCGAAACATGAACGACAGGCAAACAGCGCATCTGCCGCTGCACCGGCTCAAGGTGATCGAGATGGGCCAACTGATCGCCGGCCCTTTCGCCAGCAAGCTGCTCGGCGAATTTGGCGCGGACGTGATCAAGATCGAGCCGCCTGGCGTCGGCGACCCGCTGCGCAAGTGGCGCAAGCTCAAGGACGGCACCTCGCTCTGGTGGCATGTGCAGTCGCGCAACAAGCGCTCAGTGACGCTGGATCTCAAGGCCCCGGAAGGCCAGGAAATCGTCCGCCAGCTGGTGGCCGAAGCCGACATCCTGGTGGAGAACTTCCGCCCCGGCACGCTGGAAGAATGGGGTCTGGGCTGGGATGAGCTGTCGAAGCTGAACCCTCGGCTGATCATGCTGCGCATTTCCGGATACGGACAGACCGGCCCTTATCGCGACCTGCCGGGCTTCGGCGTGATCGGCGAAGCATGGGCGGCCTGCGTCACCTGTCCGGTTATCCGGGCCAGCCGCCGGTGCGGGTCGGCGTCAGCATCGGCGATTCGCTGTCCTCGCTGTATGGCGTGATCGGTGTATTGCTCGCCCTGCAGGAGCGCAACCGTAGCGGCCAGGGCCAGGAGATCGACGTGGCGCTGTACGAGTCGGTGTTCGCCATGATGGAAAGCCTCGTGCCCGAATACGACGCCTTCGGCTACGTACGCGAGCCGGCTGGCAGTGCCCTGCCCGGCATCACGCCGTCCAATTCCTACCTGTGCAACGACGGCGCCTATGTGCTGATCGCCGGCAATGGCGACAGCATCTACAAGCGCCTGATGACCCTGATGGGCCGCCAGGACCTTGCCGACGACCCGCGCTTTGCCCACAACGACGGCCGCGCCCAGCACGCCGAGCTGATCGATGCCGCCATTGGCGAATGGACCATCCAGCACAGCCGCGACGAGGTGATCGAAGCACTCAAGGGCGCCCGCGTGCCGGCCGGCTATCCCTACACCGCCGCCGATATCGTCAAGGACCCGCACTACCTGGCACGGCAGATGATCGAGCAGGTGCAGACCTTCGCCGGCCCGCTCAAGGTGCCGGGCGTGCTGCCCAA